>OLOR01001154.1_pt1 | contig 25202 bp, 26 predicted proteins | sample 1672521 | NCBI WGS metagenome assembly OLOR01 (sample SAMEA3136695, study PRJEB25190) | human gut metagenome | biome: human gut; feature: human-associated habitat; material: faeces | place: Austria | collected 2013
GCGCCCCGGGGAGGAAGCCCGCTTTCTCTCCGAAAAAGTCTGCATTAGTCGCCATATGCAAAACTTCACTTATAGTGAGACACCTGTCCTTCTTTCTGCAGAGCACATACCTGAGCTTTGAAACTTTTATCGCTTCTGCCATGACGTCCAGCATACACAGCTTGCTTCCGCCGGCTATATCCGAGCCTAGCCCGAGCTTCACGCCGCGGCTAAGCAGCTCGCGCACATGAGCCGCGCCGCTGGACACATTTGTGTTTGAATCCGGGCAGTGCGCCACAGTCCCTCCCGCCTTTTTTATCAGCTCTATCTCTCTGTCGTCAGAATGTACGCAATGAGCCATTACTGTCCTCTCGTTCCACAAGCCGTGCGCCGCATACACATCAGCGTACACTTCGCTCTCAGGATGCAGCTTTTTTACCAGCTCAATTTCAGAAATATTCTCAGACAAGTGAGACTGCACGGGCAGCCCGCGCTCCTCAGCAATTTTCCCAAGAGCGTCCATAAGCTCGCCCGTACACGACGGCACAAAGCGCGGCGTTATTATAGGTTTTACTGAACGATAATCCCTTCTCGAGCATTCTTCCAGCCATTCCAGCGTGCTCATTACGGAATTGCTTTCTCTCAATGAATCCGGCGCGTTTCTGTCCATATTCACTTTGCCCACATACGCCTCTATCCCCGCCTTTTCCAGCTCATCCATAAGTATCATAGTAGCGGGAACGTGAACGGTTGCGAATACTACCGCGCGCGTCGTTCCTTTCCTCACCAATTCTTTCGCAAAGGCAGAATAAATTTCTTTGGCAAACGCCTCGTCAGCAAACTTAGCCTCTCCCGGGAAAGTATACCTGTCCAGCCAATCCAGCAGTTCAAGATCAAACCCGACTCCGCGCAAGGCGTATTGCGGCGCATGCACGTGCATATCCGTCATTCCGGGTATCAAAAGACCTCCGAGCTCTGTTATTTTTTCTTTATCGTATTTCTCGGGCAGTGTATCGTAAACGCCTTCTATCTCTCCGTTGCGCACGACGATGTATCCGCTCTCTATTTCCTCAAGCAAATCCAGCGTCGGCGCATATACTATGTCAGCCTTATATATCTCAGTCATGCGCTCTCCCATCAATCTCTGAAAAAATTGCTTTTCCCGCGATGCACAAATTGTCCGCGCGAGAACAGAACCTGCTCGCCTTTTTCCACCGCCGTTTCCCCGTTGAGTATGACATATTCCGCCCTGCCTTTGAGCTCCATGCCTTCATACGGAGAATAATCCGTATTGTACGCAGAATTTTCCACAGTAACAGTTTCTGTTATATCCGGATTCCAGACTACCAAGTCTGCGTCGCTGCCTTCGGCTATCTTGCCTTTTTCAGGATACATGCCGAACAGCTTCGCCGGTCTTTCGCACATCAAAGCAAGCATATCCGTCAAGCTCGCTCTGCCGCTGTCTATTCCGTATGTATAGAAAAGCTTCGCGCGGTGCTGCACCCCCGGCATTCCCCCCGGCGTACGAGAGAAGTCTATCTCAGAGCGGTTCTTCTGCTTCATTGTAAAAGAACAATGGTCAGTGCCCAACGTATCTATCTCGCCTTTCGCTATAGACGCCCACAGCTCGTCGCAATCGCTTTTCTTTCTCAAAGGCGGTGAAATAACGAACTTGTTCCCGTCGGCGCGGTCATAAAACTCGTCCGTCATGGTGAGATACTGCGGACAAGTCTCAGCGTACAGCTTAGTCCCATATCTTCGCGCCGTCCTGATTGCATCTACACCCTTTGCCGAGCTGATATGCACAACATTGACATGCGCATTCGCCAGCCTTGCTATCGCGGCCAGTCTGTCTATCGCTTCGGCTTCTATATCGTCCGGTCGCGCCAGAGCATGATATTTTACCTCTCTCCTGCCCGAAGCCAGAAGCCTCTCTGTCAATACGTCTGCCAAAGCTCCGTTCTCGCAATGCACCCCCGCAACGCCGCCTATCTCTTTCACTTTGCACAGCACTTCAAAAATCTCCCTGTCAGAGAGGCAAAGATTCGGATAAGCCATATACAGCTTAAAGGACGTAACGCCTTTCTCCGCCATATCTGCAATTTCCTCGAGCGTCTGCGCGTCAGCTCTGCTTACAGCCATATGAAAGCCATAGTTGCAGTGCGCGCCCTCCGCCTTTTTCTGCCATACGGAAAGAGCGTCTCCGAGAGTCATATCGCCCTCCTGAGTCGCAAAGTCCAGAACTGTGGTCGTCCCTCCGAGAAGAGCCGCCCGCGTGCCCGAATCGAAATTGTCAGCCGTAGTAATATCGCCGAGCGGCATATCAAAGTGAGTATGAGTATCTATAAATCCCGGAAACACAAACATTCCGTTTGCATTTATTCTTACTGCTTCTGTCGTTATACTTGAAGCTATGCCGACAATTTTTCCATTATCTACGAGAATGTCGCCTTTTATTACGCCATCCTCTGTGACTATATTCCCGTTTGTAATCATCAGCCTGCCTTTTCCCATGCTTATCCCCTTTCTCATAAATCAAATTTGTTTATAAGAATCTCTACGCTCCCTCCGCATACCATCCCGATATCTCCGGCGTCTGTCAGCTCCAGCTGCACCAGAGCATTGCCCGGCTCTTGAGCCTGAGCCAAGCGTATAGCCCGCGCTTCCACCGCTCCTCCGCCTATGGTGCCTATCGGCTCTCCGTCTGAAGTCAGCGCCATAATGCTTCCTATTCCGCGCGGTACGCTTCCTCTAGCGCCGATTATAGTGACGAACGCGCTGACGTCCCGTTTTTTTATAAGTTTTTCTACTTCGGCCGGAATCCCGCCTTCGCTGCCCATCTCGGATATTACTTCTGCAAGTATGGCTACGGCTATTTCGGCAGGAGTTCTCGCGCCTATCTTCAGCCCTATCGGAGAATGTACTTTTTTGAGCAGTTCGTCTGAAAAGCCGAGAGCGCGCATCTTCTCCATAGTCGCCGATACCTTCGCCCTGCTGCCTATCATTCCCAGATACCCAAAGGGAGAGCGCAATATCTTTTCCAGACATCGCGCGTCGTCTTTATGCCCCCGCGTAACTATTACGAAGGACGTGTCGTTTTGGCACGGCACTTTCTCCAGCATCTCTATAAAGTCGCCGCAAAACACCTTGCACCCCTCGAGCTTTTCTTCGTCTGCAAACTCGGAACGATCGTCCAAAGCATATACCGTAAAGCCCAGCATTTCAGCTATTTTGCAGACATAATACCCTACAAAGCCCAGACCGCAGACTACCATAGCTCTGCGCCTCAAAAGAGGAATGCTGAAATAATCCTCCCCATCGCAGTTAATTTTCTCCGGACGTCCGGCAGTCTGTTTGACTATTACTCTATCCCCTGATATCGGCAAAAGCGCGCCGGCGTCGCTTCCCAAAGCCTGTGCGATTAAATCCAAATCTCGTTTATCCACCTAATCTCTCCCACCTTCCCTCATGAAGAGAGCTTAAGCATACTTCTGCACCCGACTCGAAGAGCATTTCGCCCAGCTCTGCCGCCGCTTCCTCGTTGAGATCACGCTGATTTATGAGTATAACGCTTTTGTCAGGCGCACTGCTTTTTATTAAAGTCAGCATATCTTCTTTAGTTAATATGTCATCGCTCTTTTTCTTCAAAATTTGCATTGCCGCACTAACTTTATAGCACGACTTTTCTATAGCAGCTCCGTAACCCGCCATACCTGCTACATATATTACGCTCCTTGAGAAGCTCGGTATATTCGTCTCTCCTTCTGAAGAAATCTTGATAGGCTTTTGTTTCGCTTCGTCTGCTTCTACAAGTACATAATCCGCCATCCTGCTCATGAGTTGTATTTTTTCAGGCGTCTCGGCATGCAGTCTGCCTCTGCTCTCTCTCGAGCCTACGGCCACAATGCCGCCGACCTTTAGCTCTGCTCTGAGTTCAGCATCTGACGGAGATATAAGCGTTGCCCTAACCTGCTTAGTCGTCGGCGCAAACATACTGCTCGTCGTCGTGATTATCACGCTCGCGCCCAGCTTTTGCAGCTCCTTTGCCAATATAAACATAGCCGTTGATTTGCCGCCTCCGCCTATGAACGACGTGACTCCGCGCTCTATTCCCAACGCTTTATATAGATTATTCATATATTCTCCTTGAATTATTTCTCTATCGAAAGAATAGCAAATGTCTTTTCAAGTGTCAAGTATCGCATATTCGTCTAAAATTCTAAAAAATATACATATACCCTATTGACAACTGCATTCGCAGATAGTATAGTAGTCTCAAACAGGAACACTAACGGAGGTGTTATCTTGACTGACGTGCAGTTGCTTTTAACTCAATTTTCACTAACACGGCAGGAGGCCGCAGTCTACATCGCTTTGCTGGGCAAGAGCGGCGTAACGGGATATGAAATCGCCAAAACAGTCGGCATATCTCGTTCTAACGCATATACGGCTCTGGCCGGTCTCGCAGAGAAGGGCGCTGCTTATTCCTGCGAGGGCAAGGTCACCCGATATTCTCCTGTGCCTGTCGAAGAGTTTTGCGCTAATAAGCTGCGTCAGCTGCGTAAGGCCGCCAAAACATTGGAAGAAACTCTTCCGAGAGCAGAATCAAGCTCGGCGGAATATTTTACCATAACAGGCGAGCATATTTCCAACAAGGCGCAGAACATGCTGACCATGGCTCAGGAAAGAGCATATATCTCAGCGCCGTCGGCAGTTATAAGTCAATATAACAGCGAGTTAGCCGATGCTATCTCCCGCGGGCTTAAAATAGTGGTCATAACCGACCCGCCATACAAGCTCGCAGGCGCAATAGTATGCCTAAGAGATAAAGCTGAAGATTACTTTCGACTGATAACAGATTCTAAATATGTACTCACCGGCAACAGCGCCGCATGTGTCTATTCTTCTCATACCGCTATGGTAGACCTTGTAAAAGAAGCATTGACCAATGAAATGAAGCTCATAGAGCTTAATAAATAGACTATAAATTCTTACGAAAGGAAACCATATGAAAACTCCCTTTGTCACCAAAGAGCTTATCGACGATATCAAGCTCAAATACCCAACTCCGTTTCACATCTATGACGAAAAAGGCATCCGAGAAAACGCACGCAGGCTGCTCGACGCTTTCTCTTGGAACAAAGGCTTCAAAGAGTATTTCGCCGTAAAAGCTACACCCACTCCCGGAATACTCAAGATATTCCAAGAGGAAGGCTGCGGAGTAGACTGCTCCTCATATACCGAGCTGCTCATGTCCAAAGCCTGCGGTTTCTCCGGCCATGATATAATGTTCTCATCCAACTCCACCCCCAGCGAAGACTACGTTTTGGCGAGCTCTCTCGGAGCTATTATCAACCTGGACGATTTTTCGGATATAGACAGTCTCGAAGGCCTTACCGGAATACCGGAGACAATATGCTGCCGATACAATCCCGGCGGTGATTTTAAAATCAATAACGATATAATGGATACTCCGGGAGAATCAAAATACGGATTTACACGCTCTCAGCTTACAGAGGGCTTTAAAAAGCTTAAATCACTCGGCGCAAAAAACTTCGGTCTGCACGCATTCCTCGCGAGCAATACGGTAGCCAACGAATATTACCCCGTTCTCGCACGCATACTCTTTGAAACGGCTGTCGAACTCAAGAACGAAACAGGCGCAGAAATAAAGTTCATCAATCTCTCCGGCGGCGTCGGCATACCCTATCGCCCGGAGCAGAAAGCAAACGACATTTACGCCATTGCAGAGGGCGTAAAACAGGCTTACGAAGAAATCATCGTACCTGCCGGAATGGAGGTCGCTATATTCACAGAGCTTGGCAGATTCATGACGGGGCCTTACGGCGCGCTCGTCGCCACGGCGATTCATGAAAAACAGACCTACCGCAATTATATCGGTCTGGACGCATGCGCCGCTAATCTCATGCGCCCAGCTATGTACGGCGCATATCATCATATAACAGTTTTGGGCAAAGAGGACGCTCCTCTGGACCACACCTACGACGTCACCGGCGGCTTGTGCGAAAACAACGACAAATTCGCTATCAACCGCCGCCTGCCAAAAATAGATATCGGAGATTATATATACATGCACGACACAGGCGCGCACGGCTTCGCTATGGGCTATAACTACAATGGCAAGCTGCGCTCCGCCGAGCTGCTCCTCAAGGAGGACGGAAGCGTGGAGATGATACGCCGCGCGGAGACTCCTGCCGATTATTTCTCAACATTTGATTTTACCGGGCTTTTCGATTGAGTTTTTTACTCACAACCCCGCGTTTGACTTAGCTAATTTCGTATGATATACTAACATCATAGCATTGTCATTAGGAGGTTACACGTGTGAATGCAGATGAAAGGCGTAAACAGATTTTAGCTGAGTTGCGCGAGGCTACGAAACCGATATCGGGCAGCGAGCTTGCCGCACGGCATGGCGTCAGCAGACAGGTAATAGTAAAAGATTTGGCGTTGCTCCGCGCACAAGAGCCGGAGATTCTCTCAACGAATAAGGGATACCTGCTCAATCAACCTCCGAGAGCAAAGCGGATAATCACCACCAGACATACTACCTCTCAGATCCGCGATGAAATGCAGACCGTGGTAGACTGCGGCGGAAAAATACAGAACGTCATGGTCAGCCATCCCATTTACGGTCAAATCTCCGTAGAGCTGCATATATTCTCCCGCCGAGACGTCGAACGCTTTGTAAAAGAGGTGAACAGCGGTCAGGCACGCCCGCTGAAGGAGCTTTCTTCTTCCGGAGTGCATTCACATCTCATCGAAGCAGACGACGAAAGCATTCTCGATGAAATCGAAGATCTTTTGAATAAGAAAGGGTATTTAGTAAAACAGCATGACTAAACAACTGATAAGCACGGAAAAAGCGCCGGCCGCGATCGGCCCTTACAATCAAGCCGTTAAGATAGACGGCTTCATATTTGTCTCAGGTCAACTGCCCATAGACATGACCACAGGTGAATTAGTCAAAGACGACATAAAAGCGGCGGCCAGAGCATCTCTGACCAACGTACAGACTATCCTGAAGGAAGCGGGGGCATCTCTCAGAGATGTTGTCCGTGTCGGTGTTTTCATAAAAAACATGGCGGATTTTACAGACGTAAATGAAGTTTACTCTGAATTTTTCGACAAAGACTGTCCCGCACGCTCCTGTGTGCAGGCCGTTTTACCCAAAGACGCTCTGATAGAGATAGAGGCAATAGCATACGTCAAATAAAGAAGCGAGGGAAAGCCTCGCTTTTTTTATTTTTTGGATTTTTCTTTCATGCAGCTTTTTTAGAAATTTTTCCGTGACATAATACCGGATTTGTTTTATAATAACATTGTTGATTTTTTAGCAAACAAGAGGAGTGATATATGCTAAGGCTGCGTCCCGTACAAACACTGGCATTAGGTTTTGCATTTATAATACTTATCGGCGCTGTTTTGCTCATGCTGCCCATCTCCAACAACAACGAGCCGCTGAGCTTCCTCAACAGCCTTTTTACCGCCGCCTCTGCAACTTGCGTGACAGGTTTGGCCGTTGCAGATACATACACGCAGTTCAGCCTTTTCGGTCAAATTGTGATACTGGCGCTTATTCAGATAGGCGGTCTCGGTTTCATGGCTGTAGCCATAGCCATCTCTCTCGCCGCTCACAAAAAAATCGGTCTTAAACAACGCGGTCTTCTGATGGAAGCTATGAACTCTCCCGAATTGGGAGGCGTAGTGCGAATAATGGTACGCTCGCTAAAATATACGTTTATATTTGAGCTGGCAGGAGCCGTTCTATTGTCAATACGTTTTATTCCCATGTTCGGATTTTGGCAAGGCGCATGGTTCGGCATATTTCATTCAGTATCCGCCTTCTGCAACGCAGGCTTCGACCTCATGGGGATTATAACCCCCTCTGCCTCGCTGACTATATTCGCCGACGATCCGCTCGTTCTCATTACGATCATGTGCCTCATAACAATAGGCGGCATAGGCTTTCTCGTCTGGAACGACATCGCGGAGCATAAACTCAAGATTTCACGCTACAGACTTCATGCAAAAATAGCGCTTTCTGTATCGCTTGTTCTCATAATCGCAGGAGCAGCGTTCTATCTGGTATTTGAAAACAACGGTGCATTTTCCGGAATGACCGCCGGAGAAAAGATCCTGCAAGCCTTTTTCTGCTCTGTTACGTCTCGAACGGCAGGATTCGCGACTCTTGACTACAGCAGCATTACACAAAACGGCACCCTTCTCACTTCATTGCTTATGTTCATAGGCGCCAGCCCCGGATCTACCGGCGGCGGCATAAAATCCACGACATTTTTGGTAATAATACTTACTTTAATCTCATACATAAGAGGCCGGGAAGATTTAAACATATTCGACAGACGTCTCGAACACTCCGTGCTTCAAAAGACTTTCAGCACAGTCACATTATATTTGACTTGTACTATAGTCGCAATGTTTATAATCATGGCTGCTCAAAATTTGAGCTTTGTCGACACAGCTTTTGAAAGCATCTCTGCCATGAGCACAGTCGGACTTTCGCGCGGCGTGACTTCACAGCTGGTGCCTGTCAGTCGAATTGTAGACATTCTTTTGATGTACATAGGCAGAGTCGGCAGCCTTTCTGTTGCTCTCGCGCTTTCAGGACATAGCCGCACCGCTCCGGTAAAAAAACCCGAAGAAAAAATCTCGATAGGATAAAAAAGGAGGGCTCAACCACAGATGAAATCCATGTTGGTCATTGGCTTGGGCAGATTCGGCAAGCATCTTGCTAAAGAATTGACTAAGCTTGGCAACGACGTCATGGTCGTAGATATTAAAGAAGAACCGGTAAAAGATCTCATTTCGATAGTCACCGCCGCTCAGATAGGCGACTGCATGGATGAAGCCGTTCTGAAATCTCTTGGTATAAACAACTTCGACGTCTGCTTTGTATGTATTTCGAATAACTTTCAGGCTTCTCTGGAAATAACTTCTCTGCTAAAAGAAATGGGCGCCGCGAAAGTAGTCTCCAGAGCAGGCAGGGATATCCAGGCTAAATTCCTCCTGCGCAACGGCGCAGATGATGTAATATACCCCGAGAGAGATATGGCTCAGCGCGCAGCGGTCAAATACAGCGCGTACAACGCATTCGACTATATCGAGCTGACCCCGGAATACGCAATATTCGAAATCGAAACTCCCAAAGCATGGGTCGGGCACCAAATAGGCGATGTAAACGTGCGCTCTAAATACAACGTAAACATTATAGGCTATAAATCAGCCGACAAAATCACACCTATGACCTCCGCAGATCACGTATTCAGCGAGGGACAGCATTTAATAATAGCGGCCAATAAAAAGGACGCAAAACTGCTCTTTGAAAAGGGCAAAGCAAATAAATTCATCAGGTAGGACAACTAATGGCAAACAACAAACAAAAGACGGTAATAATCAACACGGCACAGAACAAAAAGACCATAAAAATGCTCAAAATGGGCGGCATAATTTTCGGCGCGCTTATCGTAATTATATGCTTTTGTTATTTTCTGCTCGGCAACGTCAGAATATCTTTCGCCGAGACAAAATTCAGCATGACAGGTCTTTTCGTCAGCGAAACATGGAACTACGAGGACGTATACGAAGCATATCTCACAGACGACTTCGACACCGGCATGATGAGCTTCGGAACGGACACCAAAGACACCATAAACGGCATATACAACAACAACGAGCTTGGCGAATATACCATCGCAGCGTACCGCGATATTAACACATACATAGTAATGCGCAACATAGACGGCTCGCGTATCGCGTTCAATCTCAAAACTCTCGATTTGACAAACGAAGCCTGGGACGAAATGCAGAAGCACCTGACACAAGAGCAAATCGGCAAGCGCGACGAGGGATGACGAACAAAGACCGGATTATCGAATGAACGAGTCCGTTAAAAAACGGACACTGGAAAAAGAACCCTCCTATGGCAGATTTAAAGAAAGCGCCATAGGAGGTTTTTTTATGCCAAGAAGTTATCTTCATCTTCATCTCATACTCGTATTAAAAAATATGATATAAAGATAATAGAATTAAAAAAGCAAAGAGAGAAAAATAAAAAAGATATGCTAAAAATTTGATTTTATTCTATATCCAGCCCTGCTTTAATACCCAGACCGTTCCGAATGCTCACCACCTCACGCTGCTCCTCATGCGTCAGCTCCCTGGGCGGCACGGGAAGCGACGCTCCTATTGCCATTATTTTAGCATAGTGCTCCAGCGACTCCATCCTAAACCACGCCATCTCCGCTGTATCCGCCCACGTCACCGCGCCGTGGTTCGCCAGCAGCACGGCATTATGCGTATTGACAAAAGGCTCTATCGAGCGCGCCACGCCCTCGCTCCCCGGAGCCGAATACGCGGCCACGGGAACATCTCCTATATTGACCATAAATTCAGGATAGCTGCGCGACATTATTGGCATGTTCGCTATTGCAAATGCTGTCGCATACGGCGGATGAGCATGAACCACGCTGCCGACGACATTATTGAGCATATAGACGCGCATATGAAGCTTAACCTCTGACGACGGTTTTAGAGTTCCTTCCAACCGCTCTCCGAAAAGCGTCATTTTAACCAGCATATCCTCTCTGAGGCCGCCCTTTGAAACTAAGGTCGGCGTCGTCCAGAACTCATTCTCACCTGTACGAACGCTGATATTTCCGTCATTTGCCGCGACAAAGCCTCTGTCGTACATCATCTGACCTATATCTATAATTCTGCGTCTGGCCTCGCTGTCGCTTACAAACATCTCAGTCCGCCTCCTTCATCATTTCGCGCAGGCTGTCTTTATACGGCGCGTTTATTATCCCGCGTTCTGTTATTATAGCGGACACCAGTTCAGCCGGAGTTACGTCAAACGCGGGATTGTAGACCTTAACGCCTTCGGGCGCCATCTTCTTCTCATACCACATATCCGTCACTTCCTCCGCTCTGCGCTGCTCTATAACTATCTCTTCGCCGGAGGATATAGACATGTCCACCGTAGACGTAGGCGCAAGCACATAGAACGGAATGCCGAAATGCTTCGCCATTATCGCCACTCCCATAGTCCCTACTTTGTTGCAGCAATCTCCGTTCGCCGCTATTCTGTCTGCTCCGACGAGCACAGCATCCACCCAGCCCTTGCTCATCACACTCGCCGCCATATTGTCGCATATAACCGTAGTATCTATTGCATCTGCGCAGAGTTCAAACGCAGAGAGCCGCGCCCCCTGGAGCAGCGGTCTCGTCTCATCAGTAAAAACTCTGAAGTTCATGCCCCGCTCTTTTCCTATATGCAGCGGCGCGAGCGCCGTTCCATACCGCACAGTCGCCAACTGACCTGCGTTGCAGTGCGTCAATATTCCACAGCCGTCTTTTAAAAGAGTCAGCGCATACTCGCCTATGGCTCTGCTCGCGTCTATCTCTGCCTGATATATTCCGTCTGCCTTTATCTTGAGCTTTGCTGCCAATTCGCTCTTTGGCAAGGTTTTATTCTCCTTCACCACGGAGCGCATCTGCTCCACAGCCCACGATAAGTTCACCGCAGTCGGTCTCGCGGCTATCAGCGCATCCGCCGCCTCGTCGAAATTCTCACAGTCTATAGCCGCAAGATACGCACCGTAAGCGGCGGCCACGCCTATCGCAGGAGCGCCGCGCACTTTCAAATGATATATCGCATCTATTATATCGGCCTGCTCCCGCAGCTCCAGCATTTCCAGCTCACCCGGCAGCTTCGTCTGATCTATTATAACTATCGCCTGTTTTTTATCGTCAAATCTCACAGTATCTAAATTTGAAATATTCTGCATAATCTTCTCCCTTATTGCAGCCTGCATTATATATAATTTTAACACAACACACTGAGCTTTGGTATGTATTTTCTTTCCCAATGCTCTTAAAGTTGTGTTTTATGCTATAATGGTTCAAGAAAACGAACTAAAGGAGATATTTAATGGACGACTGCCTGAAAAGCAGACTCGCTCTCGTACAGGAGCTGAACGAATGCCGCGGACTCATCAACGCCATGGGCAGCGAGACCAGACAGCTCATTGTAACTGCGTTGCTGGAAAGCGATAACGCAGGTCTGCGCGTGGGCGAGATAACAGCAAAAACACATCTTTCGCGTCCTGCTGTTTCTCATCATCTAAAAATTCTGCGTGATGCAAAAATAATAACTCTGCGCCGATGCGGCACTATGAATTTTTACTACATGGACACCAGCCTATCGGAATGGACTAAGCTGCGCGACCTGATTACTCATATCTGCCAAGCAATAGAACAAGCTCAGAAAAACGGATATTTACAAGAAGAAAAAGAAGATTGGAATGGAGGATACTGATTTGGATATAATGCAGGCTATGAAAAATCGTCACTCAGTCAGAAGCTACACAGACAAAAAAATAGACCCGCAGGCTCTGGACGAGCTTCAGGCTTTGACCGCTCAATGCAACAAAGAAAGCGGACTTAACATACAGCTCATCACAGATGAACCGGAAGCTTTCAGCGGAATGATGGCGCATTACGGCAAATTCAGCGGAGTAAAAAATTATATAGCTCTCGTCGGGCGCAAATCTCCCGATTTACAGGAAAAAGCAGGCTATTACGGCGAAAAGCTCGTGCTCCGCGCTCAGCAGCTCGGTCTTAACACATGCTGGGTTGCAATGACCTACAGCAAAGGCAAAAGCAAGCACAAGATAAATAAAGGTGAAAAACTCGTCTGCGTTATCTCCCTGGGCTACGGCTCTACACAGGGCGAAGGTCATGCCAAAACGAAAACGGTGGAACAGGTCTCGAGCGTCAAAGGCGACATGCCGGATTGGTTTCTGAAAGGCGTAGAATGCGCCCTTCTCGCTCCCACGGCGATGCACCAGCAGAAATTTGAATTTATTCTGACTCCGGAAGGCAAGGTGTCCGCCAGAGCCACAGGAGGCTTTTACTCTAAAATAGATCTCGGAATTGTAAAGTACCATTTTGAAATAGGAGCAGGCAATTTTTCCTGGGCATAATAAGCATATATGACAGACTTCATAGACAGAAAAGCTCCCGACCGCTTCTCATGCGTTCGGGAGTTTCTGTTTCTTATTTTTTGCTCTCTTCCAAAGCCTTTTTTTCTTTTTTAGTAGTTTTGAATAAAGTGTCGGGTAATATCGCATTAAGCAGTACGCCTGCTAACGTCGCCACAAACTGACCTGAAAGCACAAGGTTGTTTGCGATTTCCGTATCGCCTGCGCCAAAAAGCTCGAACAGAGGCTTCAGCGAAACGCTGGAAAGTCCCAATCCTGTAACCAATATTACGGCAACTATAACCAGATTGCGGCTCTGAGTAAAGTCCGTCTTGGACGTTACGAGCGAACGAAGACCTATGCTTGCTATCATTCCGTAAAGTATAAAGCTGATTCCGCCGAGAACGGGCGTAGGTATACTTTGCAGCACTGCGCCAAACTTTCCGATCATACCCATTATAACAGCAAAAACAGCAGCGATTCTGAGTATTCTCGGATCGTACGCACCTGTGACAGCAAGGACGCTTGTATTCTCGCCATAGGTGGTGTTTGGCGGACCGCCGATGAGCCCTGCAAACATCGTAGCGAGACCATCTCCCAGCAGTGTCCTATGAAGACCCGGATTCTCAAGGAAGTTCTTCCCTACCACCGCGCCGTTAGTAACTACATCGCCTATGTGCTCCATGAACGTAACTATAGCTATAGGAGCAATAAGCACTATACTGCTCAAGTCAAATACAGGCAGTGAGAATGAATCCAAAGATATGAACCACCCTGAATCAGCTACAGTTTGCAGATTAACCAGTTGCCCCCAGCCGGCAGCCTCGGACAATCCCGCAGCGTCGCAAATCAGACAGAGCACATATCCTGCCACAAGCCCCATAAGCACAGGCAGGAGGTTGAGAAACCCGCGCACAAAGCACATAAACACTATGACCACCGCCAGCACTATCAATGCAATCGGCCAGCAAGCCGAGGCGTTAGTAATCGCGCTCGGAGCCAGACTCAAGCCGATGACTACTATTATCGGCCCTGTCACAACGGGAGGAAACAGCTTCTTTATTCGCTCTGCGCCTATCAGCTTTACGAGAAGCGCAAGAATCACGTATATCAATCCTGCGAAGATTATCCCGCCCTGCGCCTTGGGAATATCCTGCTGCGTAAATATTACGGCTTGCAGCGCAGTGATAAACGCAAAGCTGGAGCCCAGAAAAACGGGAACTATGCCTTTGGTACAAAGATGGAATATCAATGTTCCTATACCCGCGCAGAGAAGGGCAACGGAGGGATTCGTACCCACAATGGACGGAACGAGTACAGTAGCTCCAAACATAGCGAACACGTGCTGCACGCCCATGACGAAATGCCGCGGAGTGAGAGGAGGTCTTTCGATCTTGACTTTTTCTTTCCCCATGCTTGTCAGACCTTGACCTCGCCTGTCATGCTCAGCTTATCTCCATATTGAGCTAAGACAGGGGTGACAACGTCGCGCACAAATATTTCAACCTGCTCGGGCGCTCTTCCCACAAAATTCTCTGCCTTCATTATTGAATCTATGTGCTCGTCCGACATCGGGAATGCATCGTCCGCCTTTATCAGCTCTATGAGATTGTTGGGCAGACCCTCTCCCTTTACTCTCGCGCTGGCCTGCATTGAATACTGACGTATCTTCTCGTGAAGCTCCTGTCTGTCTCCTCCGAGCTTGACCGCTTCCATCAGCAGCGTCTCTGTAGCCATGAAGGGCAGCTCTGCATTGATATGAGACTCGATAACCTTTGGATATACAACCATGCCGTCTGTTACGTTCATAAATATATTCAATACGGCGTCTATAGCTAAAAATGCCTGAGGAATTACGAGACGTTTGTTCGCCGAGTCGTCCAGCGTGCGCTCGAACCACTGCGTAGATGCAGTCATAGCCGGGCTGGACGCAAGAGAGAGCACGAATCTGGACAGCGCCGCCATTCTCTCGCTGCGCATCGGATTACGCTTATATGCCATCGCAGACGAGCCTATCTGCTTGGCGCCGAACGGCTCCTCCATCTCTTTCAGATTCTGCAGCAGGCGCATATCACCTGAGAATTTATACGCGCTGGAGGCTATCTGAGCGAGTACATTTATAACTCTTGTGTCAAATTTACGCGGATATGTCTGCCCCGTGACAGCATATGACTTTTCATATCCCAGCTTAGCCACTACTCTGCGCTCCAGCTCTGCCACCTTATCGCTGTCTCCTTCAAAGAGCGTCATGAAGCTGGCCTGTGTTCCTGTCGTTCCCTTAACGCCGCGCAGCCTGATGCAGCTTTGAACCTGCTTGAGTTCTTCCAAATCCAGCAGAAGATCCTGAATCCAAAGCGTCGCGCGCTTGCCTACTGTAGTAAGCTGAGCCGGCTGGAAATGCGTGAAGCCGAGCGTCGGCATATCTTTGTATTCCAGAGCAAAGCTGCTGAGCTTCGATATAACATTCGCCAGCTTCAGCTCTACGAGCTTGAGAGCCTCGTCCATAACCATAATGTCTGTATTATCTCCGACATAGCAGCTTGTCGCTCCCATGTGGATTATTCCTTTAGCAGAAGGACACTGCACTCCATACGCATACACATGGCTCATAACATCATGGCGAACCTGTTTTTCTCTCTCCTCTGCTACGTCATAATTAATATCCTCTGCATGAGCGCGCAGCTCGTCCAATTGCTGCTCGGATATGGGCAGACCAAGCTCGCTCTCCGCCTCAGCCAAGGCTATCCAAAGCTTACGCCACGTGCGGAACTTTACCTCATCCGAAAATATATGCGCCATCTCATCAGAAGCATATCGCGTTATCAATGGGTTTTCGTATTTTTCCTTCATTATTTCAGTTTCGGAAGCGACGCTCCCACTACCTCCTGTTTTCGTTAGTTTTACACATACCATTTTGATTTTACCCTAAATTCTCGCAATAAGCAATAGCATTGTAAATTAATCGACTTTTTTACCGTTTTTTCTTTTATTTCTCTTGCTTTTAATATATAATCTAAGTAGAATCTGTGGTTTACAGTTTAACCAACGGACAACTCCGCCGACAGTCGATATATAAGATTATTACAGTCTTACGACGCTAAAACAAGTTGCCGTTATCATGCTTAGAGAAAACTATTTTCACTACTCGATAAAAAAGTATTTTGGGATGGATTTTGTGAATGAGACAAGATAAAAACAACTCTAAAAACAGAGTGCAAAACTCTAACACTTCCCCACGCATACGAAGGAATGAATCTGATTCGGACCTTCTTCCGCCTCTGCGTCCGAATGCCAGAGATAAAAACATAACTATGCCGCCGGAATACTCGGCGCACAATTCCGACCCCAGACGGAAACAAACCTCTTCAGACAGTCAAAAGCGCCGTCCTCAGGCTTCACCTCAGCGCGGGCAAAGCAGCTCCCGCATTCAAAGTCAAAACGCAGGAGCGCAGCAGCGAAAACCGGGGAGCAGTCAGACTCAGCGCAGACAAATCAAAGCGCAGCCTCTGCAAAACGGATCAAGCCGCGCCTCCTCTGCTAATCAGCGCAGCAAAACACAGCAGCGAAGCACAACTCAACAACGAAACGCAGCTCAACAGCGGCGCAAAGAAAGCGGAGCCCCCATCATTCGGGACAGCAGAATGTCCGGCTCCGGCAAAAACCGCAGCGGCTCTAAACCTGCATCTGCTGAAAAAAAGCATATACACATTTCAAAACGCGCCGCAATGATCGTGCTATGCGTAATAGCGCTCTTCGCTCTCGTAGGTTTCACAGGCTATAAATTCATAAGAGTAGAAACGCTCACGGTCACCGGCTGCAAAACCTATGATCCAAATTACGTCATCTCCATATCCGGAATAAAAACGGGAGATCACATTTTTTCATTAAACAAGAAAGAGATTGCTGCAAATATAGACAGCGACCCTCATCTGATTTTTAACGATATGCAGTACACTTTTCCTTCTACAGTCACTCTTATTGTGACCGAGCGTGTCGGAGCATGTATCTTCGTGTCAGATAACCAGTATATTATTACAGATTCTGACGGTTATATAGTAGAGATAGACAGTACAAAGCCCAGCAGCTCACTGCCAATCGTTACGGGGCTGACATTGAGCAAGGCAGACCTAGGCGAAAAATACGAAACGACTGACAGTTTCCGCAAGCTCATTCTCGAAGATCTTCTCAAACAGATCGACGCTCAGTCGCTCTCTGACATAATAACAGGCATCGACCTCACTGACACCAACAGTATTAAGCTCAGCACAACATACGGCATAACAGTCAACCTCGGTCAATCCGACGACTTCAGCAGCAAGCTGAGCAAGGCTGCAACTGTGCTGGAAAACCTCAACAAGCAGGGAAAAACTTCAGGTACTTTGGACGTATCCACAGGCGAAGCGGTCTATCGCGATCCCTCTGCCACTGCGCAGTCATCCGCTTCTTCATACAGCAGTCCGTCTCCGGGCAGCAGTGCAGGCGCTTCTGCCTCAGCTTCTCCTTCTCCGGAGCCCGAAGCATCGCCTTCCGCGGAACCAAGCTCCTCCGCCACGCCGGAGAGCTCTCCCTCTGCTTCTGCCGATCCTGACATAAGCAGTTCTTCTCCGGAGCCTGACAGCTCTTCATCAGCAGCGTCGTCTGACCCTGCAAATCAGCTCGTAGGATAACATAGTCTAATGACAATATCATGCTCTCGACTCTATTTTGTTATACATTATGGAGTCGAGAGTTTTTCAATATAGGGCGCCGCCGCCTATAGTGGCGGGGGACATCTGTTCACGGTTCAATAAGGGGCGCCGCCCCGTCATTCAACAAGTGAACGAGAGGCGAAGCCTCTTACGGCTTTGGCGGCGGATTACACCGCCGCTGCTGAAGGCTTAGATGGACCCCGCCGCCTATAAAGAGGCGGGGGACATCTGTTCACGGTTATAAACAATTAAAAGCAGCACGCCATGCGCACTGCTTTATTTTAGCTTACTCTACTATTCTAAAAATCAGTTGATTTTTATTATTCGTCTCTCGGACTATGTTTGCCGCTTTGGCGCCTTTGTTCCTGAGACCTTCCATGCTGCGCGAGCGCCCTGCCTGCGCCTCTGCGCGGCTTGCGCACTGCCTTGACCTCAGACGACGATACCGTAACGGTCTTTTCATGCTTGGATTTGCTTTTCTCAGCGGAGGTGAGCTTTTCTCGCTTTGCCGATCTAATCTGTACCTTTCTGCGCTCTTCTGCCCAGTTTTTGTACAGCCTCCGCAAATCGTCCGCTTCGCCTCCGGCCGCCGGAATCGCCGCGTTGCCTTGACGTGATATGTTCAGCACCAGACCTATCATCGCCATAAACATCAATACGCTGGAGCCTCCGTAGCTTATAAACGGCAAGACCACGCCGGTCGACGGCAGCAATGTGGTCGCAACGCCTATATTTACGAAAACCTGAATAGCTATCATAGCTACAACACCCGAAGCTATAAGCATTCCCGTAAGATCCGGAGCGCGCACCGCAGCCAGCGCTCCGCGCCATATTATCAGCGCAAAGAGAACTATCACCGCTATACCGCCGACAAGCCCGAGCTCTTCTACTATTATGGCAAATATGTAGTCGCTCTCGCCCATTGGCAGATACAGCATCTTCTGCATACTATTTCCCAAACCGCGACCGAAAACGCCGCCCGATGCTATCGAAAGGCGAGCCTGCTCTACCTGCCAGAGGGATTCCTGTCCTGTGTATCCGAGCAGTCTGTTAAGTCTGTATGGTTCCGCTGCGATAAGCACTACTATCGCCAAAGCCATAGCCCCCACCAGCACTCCTATATGGCTCATCCTCGCGCCTCCGAGAATCAGCATACATATCACCAGCGCGCCTATACACATAATAGCGCTGAAGTTAGGCTGTACATAGAGAAGCACGCATATCACCATGAGTATTACCACATACGGCAGCACTCCGCTTTTAAAGCTTTTTATCTTTCGCGGATCGGCGCCTATGCTGCATCCCATGAAAACTATAAGTGCAAATTTAACTATCTCTGAGGGCTGAATGCTTATACCTATGTTTATCCATCTGCGCGAGCCGTTTATCTCCGTACCTATTCCGGGTACAAAAACCAGCAGCAGCGAAAGTATCGCCAAAACCATGAGCACTCTATATATCTTCAAATTAGAAAATCTGGACGTCACGCCTTTTTTGGAAACAAATCGTATAAACTTATGATAATCAAAATACATAAAGAATATCATAAGCGCCACGCCCAACACTACGCATATCAGCTGTTTTACAAAATAATACGTCGCATCATGGTTGCTGCTCGCGCGAATCTCAGCGGTATAGTAGCTGGAACTGAATACCATGACCAGACCAAAGCACAGCAATATCGCCATAAGCACAATAAGCGAATAGTCGAAAGACTTTTTGTATTTAACTTCCCTTGCTTTCCCTCTGCCCTGATCCTGCCTCTGCCTTTTGTTTCTGTGTTCTTCGAAGGACAGTACATTCTCCCTCACTCTGTCATCTCCCTTCGCTCACCAGTTGCTTGAATACTCTGCCTCTTTCTTCGAAATTAGTAAACATGCCCCAGCTTGCACAAGCAGGCGAAAGCAGAACAGTATAGCCCGCCTCGGCTCGCTCCGTCGCCTTTTCCACAGCATCCTCAAAGCCGTCTGCGAGTATGACGTCGCCCTTGAACCCGGCTTTTTGCGCCGCATCAAAGAGCTTCTGTCTTGTCTCTCCCATGAGTACAACTGCTTTAATATTTTCCGTCATGTCCTCAAACATCGGCTCAAACTCGCTGTGCTTGTCAAATCCGCCCAGCAGCAGCACCGTCGGCGTTTTCATCGCGAGGACTGCTTTTATTGTAGCGTCCGGGTTCGTTCCCTTTGAGTCGTTTACAAATCTTATTCCGTCTCTTTCGCAAACAAATTCTATTCTGTGCTCCACGCCTTTGAACGTGCGCAGAGTGTGCGCTATAATATCCGCCGACACTCCCATAGACGCCGCGAGACAAACCGCCGCGAGCGCATTTTCCAAATTATGATCCCCCGGAATATATATCTCTTCGGGAGCGCATATGTCAATTTCTTTGTCGTCCTGCTTATATACTATGCGTCCGTTTTTTATAAAAGCACACTGATCGACCTCTGTCTTTCGGCTGAACCACAACACCCTGGACGGCAGCTGGAAGCATTGAGCCGCCGTCGCGGGCTCGTCATAATTGAGTACGCCGAAATCATCCTGAGTCTGATTTTCAAACATACGGACTTTGCACTGTGCGTAGTACTCCATAGTGCCGAATCTATCCATATGATCTTCTGTTATATTCAGCAAGGCGCACGAACGCGGATGAAATTTATCTATCGTCTCCAGCTGGAGAGCGGCCGTTTCTGCTACTATAACATCTCCCGGCTTTGTCTCAAGAGAATGCTCCGTAATCGGAATGCCTATATTACCCAGTACGAAGGTGTTTCTCCCCGCGTTTTTAAATATCTCGCCTGTTAGAGACGTAGTAGTTGTCTTGCCGTTCGTCCCTCCGATGCAGACGAAATCCGCTTCGCTCGTCATGTAGCCCAGCTCTATCTCGCTGATAACAGGCTTTCCGCTTTTCATCGCCGTCTGTATGAAGTCAAGCCTCGTCGGTACGCCGGGGCTGAGCACCAGCATATCGCAGCTCTCTGCCACTGCGTTTGCATCTCCGCCCAAGGCCAGCTCGCATTTATCCGCAAGCTCTCCCAGCTCAAACTCCGTTTTTGCATCATACAGCACAGGCTTGGCGCCTATCTCCAAAAGCAGCGCGCCGGCCGCAATTCCGCTGCTAGCCATTCCTACTACCATAACTCTCCTGCCGCGCAGGCTATCTATAAACTCTTTTTTTTCCTTCGCATTAGCCATATTTCAACATCTTCTCTCTATAAAAATATCTATAAACCTGTTTATCTTTTTTAATTTCAAATTTTATTTTCACAAATTTCCGAACATCTGTTAAAAAGTCAGCGCAAACAGCACAATCAGGCACATTATCACAGATACGATAGTGTACATAGCCACAACCTTAGTCTCATGCATACCTTTAAGTTCAAAATGGTGGTGCAGAGGAGCCATCTTGAAAATCCTCTTGCCGTGCGTAAGCTTAAAATAGCCAACCTGAAGTATGCAGGAAACGCTGGACGCCACATACATAAGCCCCATAAAAGGTATCAATATCTGCATTCTGGATATTATAGACAGCATGCAGAGCGCCCCTCCAAGGAAAAACGCACCCGTGTCGCCCATGAAAACCTGCGCAGGATAAGAATTAAAACGCAGGAATCCCAATATCGCGCCCGCAAGCACAGCCGCGAATATCATCAGATCTTTCGCCCAGATGTAAGTTCCTATCAAAGAGAAGAATATGATTACATACGTCGCTGCGTTCACCAAAGTAACGCTTCCCGCCAAACCGTCCAAACCGTCCGTAAGATTTACACTGTTCGTAAGAGCAAGTATTACGAATACATTAAACGGTATGTACCACACGCCCATATGCCATACTTTGTCTGCAATGGGTATGTATATCCCGTCGCCTATGCTGGGATCGTTGTACGCAAACAGCGCGATAAGTATGGCGAACAGAAACTGAAGGAAAATCTTCTGCCATGGCCTCAATCCCAGCGAGCGCCTTTTTAAAACTATTATCATATCGTCTATCAGACCGATCAATCCGTATGCCAAAGCGCCGAAAAGCGCAATCCAAGCATACATGGTGATCTGACCGGCGAATATCACCAGCGTAAGCACAGCCGCCAGCATCATGATTATGCCGCCCATAGTAGGCGTACCTTCTTTTTTCAAATGCGACTGAGGTCCGTCATCTCTGACGTGCTGACCTGCTTTGAGACTTCGCAAAGCAGGTACTATAAACTTCCCGCCTACTATCGCTATTGCAAAAGAAACTATTATTGCCAGAATAAGTGTCTGCATTTCCCAATCCCCCGTGTGTTAGTGGAGCGTCACTCCGCACTTTATTATAACTCAGCATAGTAAAAAATTCAATCCAATATGAACCAAAGCGCGAACGCAGATGCAGGAAAGTCACAAGTACATTATATGCGTACCTGACACGAATTATGACAGCTATTATTGTTCAGCTTCTTTTCTGCAGCATTTAAATATCCAGCCCATAATTTTTCTGCAAAAAGGACCGACAGCGAGTATTTGCAGCGGATATGCCATTGCAAAATTCAAAACCACGGTTTGCAGCCATATGACAGGCAGGTTGACAGTAATTCCCGAAGATTCTATCGTTCCAAGCATACTCATAAGAGGCACCATAGTGCATACAGTAAAGGTCTGTATACATAATATAATAAATATCGGTCTGTCCGCGGGCGTTGCCACCTTGAATGCGAAGCGTTTGGATACTCTGCCCGCAATAAAATATGCACACAGAAAGCCTATCGCCCACTCCAAAGGAAAAGAGCGCGCCGCGTGAGCAAAGGATGCGTATGTCAGCCCTCCGGTATTTATCGCAACATTGTATACGCCCATTATAAATATCATAATCCACGATGTGACTGCGGTAAAAACCGCTTCTTCCATTTTGTTTTTAAACATTTTTTCTCCAAAATTATATAGTATTTAAAAAAATAAATGCCGCCCCGCCGTCCGACATTAGCAGGGTGACATTTATTGTCATAGTTATCTCTATTTATTTTTTAATTCTCTGTCAATTTCTCGAACCGCCATTCCCGCCGAAAAGACGAAGAACATACAGGAACAGATTTATAAAGTCCAGATAAAGCTGAAGCGCTGATATTACGGATGCCTTCTTCAGCATGACGGGATCATACTGGAAGCCGTAATAAAAGGCTTTGATTTTCTGAGTATCATATGCCGCAAAGCCCAAAAAGACCGCAACGCCCGCCAAATTTATCAACAGACTCATCCCTGATAGATTCAGGAAAAAGCTAAGCAGCGCCACCAGAATCAGGCCGAACAGCCCGAACATCAGCACCTTGCGCCAACTCGAAAGATCCTGCTTGGTCACATAGCCAAACACGCCCATTATTCCGAATATTACTGCGCTGACCGCAAATATATATACGCACTCCGCTACATTGTATGTCAAAAATACGCTGGAGAACGTTATGCCGTTTATCGCAGAATAGACCAGAAACAGCACTCTCGCCGCTCCTGCGGAGATCTTGTTAATCGACGCCGTAAGCGCTATTACTATTATTATCTCCACCAGCAATATTATCCAACATGCCGCCCTGGTCCCATACACCAGCTTGAGCATAGACGGCGAGCTGATCGTAATCATTGAAATTATAAATGTAACCGCCAGACCTAAAAACATCCAAAGATATGTTTTGGCAGTATATTTTCCTACTGATAACGCGCTTTTGCGAGCTTCACTGGGATCTACAAATCCTACAGGCATCTTCTTTCACTCCATTTCGTTTTTTGCTAATTTTTCTTTATACAATACTATCATCTTTTATTTCTCGGGTCAACAGCATTTGCGCTAAAATTTGGTGTAGAAACGGTGAAGAAAGCATGCTATACTTTACTTAAAATAATACGCCCGTTTGCTTCCGTATCCGCCGTTCGATAGGAGAACAACCTAAGTAAATGCCGGTACATTTTTTCAAGGAGAAAAACATGCAGAAATTAAAAACCTTCGCTCTTTTAACCGGAGGCACTTTGATTACCGTTACAGGAATTTACTTTTTTAAATTCCCTAACAACTTTTCTACCGGAGGAGTCTCCGGAATTTCACTCATTCTCAGCTCGCTGTTTCCCTCAATCTCCGCAGGTACATTCGTATGGATAATCAATATACTGCTTCTCATCCTCGGACTAATCATCGTAGGCAGAGACTTCACCGTAAAAACAGTGTATTGCAGCCTTTTGATGTCCTTTTCTCTTCGCCTTCTGGAGATAATACTCCCCCTGAACGCGCCGCTGACAAATCAGCCCTTCCTCGAGCTTTGCTTCGCGGTGCTTCTCCCTGCCATAGGTTCGGCAATTCTTTTTAACTGCGCCGCCAGCACGGGAGGGACCGACATAACCGCCATGATACTCAAAAAATACACCTCATTAAACATAGGGCGAGCTCTTTTAATAGTAGACATAGGCGTTACGTTCAGCGCGTTTTTCGTTTTTGGTATAACAGTCGGCATGTTCTCCGTTCTCGGTCTCGTAGCCAAAACCGTGGTTGTAGATAACGTAATAGAAAGTTTCCACATGTCAAAATATTTGTTTATAATTACCAACAAACCTGACGATGTGGGTAACTTTATCACGAAGTTTGTACATAAGGATGCCACCACTTGGGAATGCCGCGGTTTTTATACAGGTGAATCGCGCACGCTCATGCTCACCGTTATGCGCAGATCGCAGGCGCTCTTCGTCCGCAAATACGTTCGAGAGATAGACCCGAATTCATTTATAGTTATGTCCAACTCAAGCGAAATTATCGGCAAAGGATTCCGTAATCAATTTTGACAAATTTAGCAAAGCCTGACGAACTGAATCGTCAGGCTTTTTATCTTTAGTATATTTTTCGGAGATCTGCTTATGAATCTTTCCCTTCGTTCATTCTTGCCGCATTCTGTTCAAATGTCTTGTCAAGAGATTCAAAGAATTTGTCAAGAGAGGCGATCTGATCAGGATCTACGACAGCGACCGCTTTTACATCGTCTCTGGAGACTACGGTGTATTTTGCACCGCTCGCCTGCCAATAGTGAATACTTGGGGAACCGAGTGTCATCTGATCGGAAAAACCGAGCAGATAGTCTGCACTGACGTTCAGCACGCGGACAACATCGCGGATGAAGTCAATGTCAGGGCGTCTCTTCTCGTTTACATAACGAGAAACCGTGGCTTCTGTCACGCCTGTTTCTTTAGCAAGTTCTTTCTGACGCATATTGCGCAGTTCCATAGCGTGAACCAATCTGCTTCCAAATGTTTTGTACATGTCCTCTTCTCCTAAATCCTGCATTATTGCTCTGCCACACAATCAGCAGGGAGTTACATACGGGATTAAGCGAGTTACCGTGTTTCCATATTAGCAATATGCTGACCATACATATTTTTAATATACTCTGCTATATCGTGTGGTAAAACCATAATACTATTATTCCCTAAAAATGCTAATTTGTCAAGTATTCTGTATGGAAATCAACTAGAAAATAAATATTAATTTTTTTCTTAGCTTATTCTGTCTGCA
>OLOR01001173.1_pt1 | contig 24915 bp, 24 predicted proteins | sample 1672521 | NCBI WGS metagenome assembly OLOR01 (sample SAMEA3136695, study PRJEB25190) | human gut metagenome | biome: human gut; feature: human-associated habitat; material: faeces | place: Austria | collected 2013
CATAAGACGTAGCCCTTGCGGGCTATGGCTAGTCAACTTTGCCTTTCGGCAGCCAAATCCTTTCCTCACACGCTTTCACATGCTCGGCCATTGAATGACCGATGTTGTTGACTATTTGTATTACGCAATATTGTTAGAAATATTGCTGGAATTAGAATAAATTTTATAATCACCTTCAATGATTCTAAAAGTACATATAACAGTTTACTAAAAAGTCTAATAAGAATATCTTTCATAAATTTTCCTTCCCTTTCTCACAAGAGTTCTTTTACTATAGTATATCAACTATGGAAACGCGATGCAAGTTGTTTCATGAAGCCTTGTTTTTTCTAGCTTTTCGCATGGTCTGGTCGTTGCATTGCTGATCAAAAAATGTTAAAATAGGACATATGAGAATGAGAAGTCTCCACGCCCATGCGGTGTGTAACTCCTATGGACGTGGTACTCTGCCTACTTTGATAGGAAAATGTGAAAGGAAAATACATATGTCGTTAGATTTACTTAAGGCTTCTTTTTCTGCGATGTTTAATGCACTATCTCAATTTGCGTCGCAGTTGCCCACTTTTCTGGAGAAAGTCACCGGAATTTCCTCTGCCACCTTAATCAAATATTTTCAATACGCAGTGGCAGCTTTTCTTATACTTCTTTCTATGCTTATCTTGCAGAGGGTATATCGCCTTTTATTGCCAAGACACTTTGCTCACCGCTACCATATCAGCCGGTTGCCAAAGCAGACCATCATCAAAAGACGACTGCCTATTTCGAAGAATACTTATGAGCTGCGCTTTCCATCTTGGCAATATGCCAATGCAGACGGAACGCGTGATCAAAGACGCAAGGGAAATCATGTTAACTGGCAAAGTAGTTGCCTGTTCATTGACTCCTACAAGATTTTTATAAAAAACCCACTTCAAATGATGCGGCTTGTGCGTCATCTTCGTGAAGAAGGCTTTGAGATTGCCCCATGTAGTCAGGAACTTAAAAAGCAAGAATCTCAGTTTTCCACACTATCGTCGTATCGAAGTGGTTCTTCAAAAGAGCTACACAGACGTTTCCAAAGCAATCCGTTTGAATTTGAAGAGTATTGCGCTGCTCTCTTTCGCGCGATGGGTAAGCGGGCGCAGACAACCAGATGTACAAATGATGGTGGCTATGATGTAATTGTCAATGATCCAGATGGCAAGAAAGGAATTGTCGAATGCAAATGCTATGCGCCAGACTCCAAGATTGGACGTCCGATGCTGCAAAAGCTTGTTGGTGCTGCGGTTGCTTACCCAGTCAAGCTTGATTACATCATTTTTATCACGACAAGCGACTTCTCGGAAGAAGCCAAAAACTTTGCTAAAGATTTCCAGAAACGGGAAAGCATTTCCTTTGGACTAATCAATGGACAGACACTTACTGATCTTTCTGAAACATATCTATCTTCAAAAACAACCGCAAAGAAGAAAGGTCATCTTGACTGCACGAGTTGGATGGATTGGCAATTAACAACTGCGGATCTGAAGGATTATGTCCCTGCTGATTTGTATGGACGGCTTTGACATCCCATGCTTAGACGAACTCCCCTGCAGTGTAAGCACACCGTAGGGGAGTTATTTTGTACGTTTTTCGCCTAATTTACCAAAATCGAAATTTTAATTACATCCCGATTTTGTACATCTTTAAGCTTTTGTAACCAAAATTTTTTTAGGAATCTGGCGCGGGAATCCTCGGCCATTCTATGACCGAGTAGTTCACTTACAATCATTAGCTATTGACAGAATTTTTTAAAGCTTTTCCAACCTTAAATCTAGGTGTCTTGGATGCGGCAACCTCGATCATTTGGCCATTCTTTGGATTTCGCGCTTGTCTTGCTGGACGTTCAGCAACTTCAAAAGTTCCAAACCCTACTAATTGAATTTTATCGCCGGCTGCCAATGCCTCTGCTGTTACAGCAGTAAAAGCGTCAAGTGCTTTGTCAACATCTACCTTTTTTAAACCTGACTTTTCAGAAATGGCTGCGATTAATTCCTTTTTGTTCATAAAAAAATTTCCTCCTTTTAGCACGGCTAACTACCCAGTAAGGATTAGCCTATTGGGGAATATCACCGCGTATTTTCTAATTTTTAATACGGCTACAAACAATAAAATTGTACCATAAAATGTGCACTTTTTCAATAATTTTCTAAGAGGGAATCCCCTGCCAACGTCAAGAGTTGATTAACTGATTTGGCAGAGGACTTTTTGCAAAAAGCATATACTTACCCTTAATTTTCTCCATACTGACTTTTGCAATTTTTGCTAGTTGGCTGCGTTTCTACCCTCTGCCTTTCCATTTGTAATGTAGTGCATGTAGTAGGCGACATTGTTGCTACCAAAGGCAGCTTTCAAATCAGCATAGCGATTTTTATAGGCGGCAAGATTGAATGTCGCTGTTGCTTGACGACCCTCTGCCATTCCGTGTTCTACGAAATGCTGTAGATACTTCTTCTCATCATTGCCAAAAGCAGCTCTTAGATCGGCATAACTTTTTTTGTAGTACTCGTAGTTGTATACTGGCGAATAGTCAATGCCCTTGTAAATAGCCGGTATGGAAGCAGAGGTGCTATCGTCTGCTTTATCCGTTTTGTTGCTTATGTTGCCAGTAATCACGGTAGAAACAGCATTCCTACCTTCTTTCTGGCCATATTCCATGTAATGCTTGTAGTAAAGGACGTTATCGTCACCGAATACTTTGCGAAGATCCTCATAGTTTTCTTTGTAGGTTCTGACATCAAATGCCTTGCAAGCTTGACGTCCTTCTGTCATTCCATGCTGTAAGAAGTGCTCAAAGTATTTGGACGAATCATTGCCAAATGCCTTGCGAAGATCCTCGTAGCCATTCTTGTAGAATGTGTAATCGTATACAGCTGCATACTTCTTCTCTTCTGCTGTCGGTACATAAGCACTGCTCTCGTCCTTTTTGTCGTCCGGTTTTGCGCTTTCAAGAACCTTCTGAGCTTCACGACCTTCCTTTAGACCGTACTCCAGATAGTGACTTACATATAAGCTATTGTTGCTTCCAAAAGCCTTGCGAAGATCTTCATAGTTGTTCTTATAGGTGTTGACGTTAAAGTCTTCACATGCCTGACGTCCTTCTTTAATTCCGTAATTAACGAAGTGGTTGAGGGCGGCAGAGGCATCGTTTCCAAAGGCAGCCTTTAAGTCAGCATACTTGTTTAGGTAATAGGTTGCATCAAATACTGGAGAGTAGTCAACACCATTGTGGATAGCAGCCTGCGGGAATGGACCATTCGCAGAGCCGTCCCAGCCTGCTTCCTTTCCAGTCAGAAGGTAATGCTCATAGTAGGCATCCAGATCATCACCATATTTTCTGCTTAACTTTGGATAGCGCTTTCTGTATGCTTCAACATCAAATCCGTCAAAGAAACCTTCTGTAATCTCAACACCATTACCAACAATCAGACGATATGTGGTTGAAGAACCGTCCTCTGCTGTTACGGTGATCTTTGTTACTTCAACTTTGTGCTTCAGATCACCGATGTTGTTAAATTGTACAGATGAGGTGTCTGCGGCTGCTTTGACTTGAATATCTGCAGAGGTGGTGTCAGCATCCACGTTGAAATAGAAGTCGCGTTGATCTTTGCTAAAGGTTCCAATCACTTCTTGATCGTTTACGGTTAAGGAGTTTATGCAGCTGTTTTGATTCTTGCGTTCAGCTGGCTTAGGAGAGGATTCTGGACGCTCATCATATACTGGGATTAAGAATACGATGTTGTTGTCCGTCTGTCCGGTTGCTCTATAAGAACGACTAACCTGATTACCTTCTGAGTAAGCTGCCATGATATTCGTCATATATTGGTGCCAGTATTTGCCATTAAATGCACCGTCATAGTCAAATTTCTGAGCGTATAACGTGTTCTGATTGCGAAGAATATACTGGTTTGCAAACTTCAATGAACCACCAATCAATGCCTTTTCCGGGGTATCCCAAGAGCCTGTTGATACGGTCCCGTCTGGAAGCATCATGGTAGAACCAGTGCGAGCTTCTTTTAAACCATTTTGTAAAATCTCGTCTCTGGTTGATCCGGTTGCTTGGATATTGAAGTAATTGTACAAACCCTCATATCCTGCGTAAGTGCCGGAAATCATAGCTGAATTGCCTGCACCCTGCTCCTGTCGGACACGGCTGGCTAATGCGACAGGATTGATATTGTACTTCTCTCCTATCCAACAGAACAACCATGAGTATGTATGGTTAGTGCCAGGTACATTTGCGTTTGACATAAATGTATTTGCGATTGCGGCTTCTACAGCTGCCTGATTCTGATAGGACTCGTATGTTAGCGATTCAAACATAAAAATGTCGTTTTCATTTAAGAAGTTTCTTGGATCCATGTAGTAGCGAACTGTTTCTTCCGAAGCTGCTGCCCAGTTTGGTTCCCACTGTTTCCATGAATTGGTACGCCAATCGTAATCTCTATCGAGTAATGAGCGGTATCCTTCGTTGTAGTACATGTTAACCAATGCTCTTGCAGGTGTACTCATCTGCTCGCTGATTGCGTAAGAAAACGTGTCTCCTACATAGATCGGCTTAAAAATCCAATTTGGATGTGCCTGATGAAGCGCATTTAAGGCTGCCTGATAATCCGCAGGGAAGCTCTGAGACTCATCTGCATCCATAAGGGCAATATTGCTGCTATAGTCGATCTGAAGGGAATCTACTCTCACATAGCCCTCGCTACTGTAATCATTAACATCAAACATGATTCTTGCCCATACTGGCTCATCATTAAACAGGACAAGGCTTGTGACGTACACCGGGTATCCGGCAGAAAGGGAAGTAAGTATGGCTGATCCATCTTTCCATCCTGCATAGATTGGAGCATCTACACTCATGTATGCTTTGGAGTAAAAAGTTTCTTCAACACCTTCACCCAAATCTTCCTCTGTACTTTCTTCTTCGATGCTTTCCTCTTCTGTTTCTTCTTCGGTAGAGTCTTCGGTAACGTTTTCTGATGTTTCTGCTTCAGAGGATTCAATAGTTGATTCTGGTGTTGTTTCCAAGCCTGGTTCTGCTGTAGTTGGTGTCTCAGTGCTTGGTTCTGTCTGTTCAGAGGATGTTGTCTCTACTGTTGTAGGTTCGGTTTCTGGAGCCTGCGTAGTAGTTTTCTCTGGCAATGATTCCTGCGACTGAACTGGAGCTACCGTGTTTTCCGTCTCTGTTGTAATAACAGTTTCCAGAACAGTGGTCGGTTCAGTGGCAGAGGATGCCGTAGTCATATCCGGTATATTTTCTGCATAGGTTTCAAGTTCGGTGTTGCTCTCAACAACAGTGTTTTCAGCCATTATAGGCACAGCTGACATCTGAAGCATACTTGCCGAAAGCAAATAGATAGTGCCTTTTTTCAATGATACTCGTCTTTTCATTGTCTTCCTTTCCTTCATGTTTAATTGATATGATTGTGTGTCGAATCAGTTGGTAGTTTCAAAATTAGAATCCCCACTTACAGCCAAAAGCCACAAAAAAATCCACTTTTTGCACTACTAAGTCTTGCAATTGATAAACAAATATGATACTATCTCTAGTAAATAGGGATTGTGTTGCCTGCTATTGCATATGCAGGCTTATTAGTGATACCTAAAAACGGATTCGCGCTCATGCCCAGTATACTACAAAAAAAGATATAATACAAAGTTTTCTGGTAGTTTTTTCGAGAAATAAAAAGAAAACGCCCTAGGTTTGGACACTCGGAGCGTTCTGTGCCACATGGACACTTACATCATTTTGCCTACTGCATTGTAATTGTTATGCATGCATGGCAAAAGCAAGAAAAATCAGTAAAGCAAAAAGACCATATGCAGTGCATACAGTCTTTCTACTATTCCGATTAGAATTTTGATGTTTTTGGGGAGATACGGAGAAGAAAACATCATACTTTTCCGCTATGATTAGTATACCATATCCATCCCAAACCGCAAGCAGTTTTTCTCAACTCAAAACGTATTTTAGTGTAGATATTGACTTTTATTAGTTCGTTCGTTAAAATACAGAAAAGAAAGTCTACCGCTGACCGATATGCGGTATACAAGTGGTTGGGTTGACGAGTTTACCGCCGACCAGCATGCGGTATACAAATGGCCGGTTCGAAAGCAACTCCCTCTGCTGAAGTATCATTGGCAGAGGGAGTTTTGTTGTTGGAATAAATGATTGTCAGATGCAACTATTAGTCGTCGTATTGCATTTCAAGGAAATGGTGGTTACAATCTCTTTGGCATTGTCGAAGGCCAGAATAAACGAATATTGACTATCAGCATAAAAGCGTCGCTGACTTTTCTCGTCGTTAATCCGAGAATTTTTGAAATTCTTAATTAAATCAAGTAGGAGGAGGCAAAAGCCACCTCCTACGCAAAAGCACAAAATTTCAATGATCAAGACTCAATGCTGTAAATTTCCTCAATGTACTGCTTACCGTCAGGCTCGGTAACAACCGCCGGAAATCTCACTGGGGAGCCTTGTTGCAAGCTGCTCTGCACTCAGCTCGTTGCTGATAAATACTACTCTACGCTTCGTCTTCGCAATTGCATTTGCCATGTTAAGGCATTAGTAACAAATCAAAACATTAAATAATATCAAGTATATGCACAATGCACATTAAATTTATCACTTTACAGTATGCACAATGTGCATTATTATAAAGTCATAATCAAACAAAGGAAGGAACCACAAAGCGGTAAGGGAAAAAGAAAATGACTACACGGGAAATCATGAGCAAGTTAAATGTAGAAGAAATCTTGAAAACAGTAAACAATGAGGGTGCAACTGTAATTGCCATTCGCCATTGTTGCGATGATGAGGAGTATTCCGTTGGTGACTGGTGCAGGAATAGCTACGATTGGAATCTTGAGCTTGACCAAAGCAGCTATTATGATGATGAGCCAAATGAGTTGCCTGGCACATGTGGGATTAACGTGAGTGGATTTTTAAATCTGGACTCAGATGAGGTCGATGAAGCCGAAGAGTTGTTGAGAAAAGCTGTTAAAAAAGCATCCTGCTATAGTGGCAGATTAGCAGTAATCGTTGGTTACAATGGTTACGAGTATGGAGCAGATGAGGGCGAAGTAATAATCAGCGATGCCCAGGTTATCGCAATATTATAAGGTGATTATATATGGCACAAGCAATCAAGATTGGAGATATATTTGGTCAGTGGACGGTAATAGGGCAAGGTGACAAGCCCTATTACTCAAAGTGCAAATGCACTTGTGGAACAATTAAAGATGTAAACAACAGCTCCCTTCGCTCTGGTGCATCTAAGTCTTGCGGTTGCAATAAAGAGTATTTAAAGGTAAGGAAAAGAAAAAACATTATCGAAGTTGGAGAACGCTTTGGAATGTGGACAGTAATTGGGAAGTCAGAGAACCCTTTTGCAGTTACTTGTAAATGTGACTGTGGAACTGTTAGAGATGTATACAACAGCACATTGATTAGAGGGAAATCCCAATCCTGCGGTTGTAATCGTGATTATATGAAGGAGACTTTTAAAAAAACATCTGAGCTTAATTTTAAAAATGCTCAAAAGAAAGTCGGAACTATCGTTAATGGCTTCAAAATTACAAGCATAATTAAAAAGGAAGATGTTTTCTATTGCAGGGCAATATGCCCAATTTGCGGAAAAGAAACTGAAACCAGACTATCTCGGTTAAAAAAAATCCACATCTGCGTAAACTGCAATCGTGATACTGGGGATCTATTCCGTGATCTGCGGAAAAGCTGCTATGTGGATGGATCTTGTTTGCCGAGTATTAAATCAAGGGAGAATGGCACCATAAACAAGAACTCTAGTACAAAGGCAAACGGTGTGTCTCAGTTTAAAGATGGGAGCTATAGAGCCTATATAACATTTAGGCGCAAACAGTATCATCTAGGTGTGTATCATAGCTTGGGCGATGCCATAGCAGCTCGAAAAGAGGCTGAAAAGAAAATCTTTGGGGAGTATATAAAGGCTCATGCAGGTTGGGAAAATGAGCTAAAAGAAATCGGAAAAAATCATAGGAAGAAACCAGAGGAGAATAATAATGGAAATTAGAGAAATGAGAGAAATGTTGGGGGATTCTTTAACAATTTTTTCCAAAAGATACGGGATACCGTATCGAACTTTACAATCGTGGGAAAGAGGAGAACGGGTTTGTCCCCCTTATGTATCGGATCTTTTAGAACGTGTTGTGCTAGAGGATGCAAAAGCCACTAAATAACTTAAAGGCAGAGGTTTGAAACCTCTGCCTTTTGTTTTATCGCTTCGTATAATCAAGACTGATCCATCCTGCTCCGGACTTAATGAGGATTTTTCAGGAGCGCAGAGGTATCGACTACGGCTGCGTTCTCCCCTGCCTCTGCTGCTCTTGTTCTTACTTTTGCTCATGTGCGAAATTCTCCTCATTTTGAATGTTAAGAATTAGTTTTCTTCTTACCAGTGGACAATAGTATTGAATTTGCGAACCGCTGATGAGACGGTGCGAATCAATTGTCTGATCGGTTCTTGTTTGGCAGAGGCATATTCATCTTCCATTCCGGCTAGTTTGCAAAGGCGCTCACAGTCGGCAAAATTCCAGTTATGATTATTAAGACGGCTTATTATTGCATCCGGCCTATCCCCATCCTCCAGAAACTTGATCCCTTTATCGCTCAAGCTTTGGTTTGCTCCGTAAAAATGACAAGTTCCTTCGAAATCTGTTTCTGCAATGAGATAGTCGTATCTTTCCATGTCTTCTAAAACATCCGCCATGTTTCCCTTACTAAGTCCTAAAGAATCTTCGTACTGCCATCCTTCAAGTGCTGCCTTGATAGCTTCTGTGCTAGTATCATAGCGATAGTCAATATCAGGGATGATGTCTGAGATATTTCCATTTTCGTACACCACGGCGCAAATGGATGGTTCCTCGTATGTAAATTCTCCAGTAACGTCATAAAACTTCGTTTTTAAAACTGTACCCGGCTTAATAGGTGCCTTTGCAGGGGTAATCACTACGTTAAGTCTTTGAGCGGCAGTTCTCAATATCGAAAATTTTGATTCGTCGCTTGTGGCAGAGGCATATGCATCACCAATACCTGCCTTTTCACAGAGCTTTTGAAAATCACCACTTCGTTGCATATTGTGGCGAATACGATAGGCAAGAACCTCTGGTTCTTCCGAATCCTGCAAGAAGTGATAACCTGTATATCCCATTTTGTCCCAGTAGAAATGACAATTTCCGGAAGAATCGATCTCTACAATCAGATAGGCACCGTATTCTTTTTCCAGGTCTGGCATTTCAGAAGATTCAGTATCAGTATCTGAATTGGAAATATTTCTGCATCGTTCTGCTGTTTTTAAAGCATCCTCAATTGATGGAACTTCTTGACCTTCTATATCATCGGAAACCATAACAATTTCGTCATTACGAAGGATCACAGCACAAATCAAATGATGAAGCTTTTTGTAGATTTTTGCTGTGTAAACAAATTTGGGGTCGGTTTGTGATGTGTTCAACCCTATTACAAGCTTCTGCAGATATTCTAGGTTGATTTTGATGTCAGAATTTGTTTTATCAGTCTCCTCTGCGGAATCAGCAACCTTTTTCTTATTGCGATAGGCTATGATCTTCGGCTTATTCAAATCTTGAAAAAACGTATATCCAGCGTCTCCCATGTTTTTCCAAAAGAAACGACAATCACCCGCCAAATCCGTTCTGGCAATCAAGCGGTTGTCAGGTTGAGTAGATTCCGAATCTCCCCCTGGTCTTAAAAAATTGTTAAAGCCGTTTGCGCAAAGCATTGATACAGGCCATCCATTTCGAGCAATTTCCAAAGCCTCTCCCCCGGTAAGCTTACTTATTTCGAGATTTCTAATAGTCGCAACGGCTCTACCATCTTCGAAAGCGACTGCCAAAATCTCATGATTGAAACTGTTTTCGTAAAAATTTGTTGTACAAATTGGTTTCATAGTTCTCCTTTCTGTGAGGTTCCTTCTACTGGTTTTCTGAACGCTTAAATTTGTATTTTCTATTTCCGTGGCCGGAAACAGGCTCAATGATAAATCCCTTATCTGCAGTTTGCAGCAACCTCTGCATCGACCAAAACCTTTCTGAGCGCATCGTATAGTGTTAGGCCGCGAGCATGCCAGCGCATCGCTGAGAGTGCATTGTTCCCTACGATTTCCTCTGCCAGATCCCATACCTCTTCGCCAAACATCTCAATAAAGAAGGTTTTCGGCTTTCGAGATAGACTGTCGATTCCACCTGTCTTCAATCCCATATAGTCGGAAAAGCGATGCGCTTTCTTATTATAAAAGGAGCAAATGCATTTCGCACAGGATGTGTTTATGCCTGCCTTTTTGGAAAGTTCACTGGAAGAAACATTCACCCATACACCATTGATTTCCTCTGGAATCTCTGGTATAGTGGAATTCTGTTGTTGCTTGGATAGGGACGTTGGCTGTGCATTTGGCTGCTGTGTGGCAGAGGATGAATGCTTTGCAGCTCCTTTTGAAGCGTCTTCATAACCTTCATCAGTGATTAGCTCGCCGCACATTGCTTGTGTTGCCAATTCGTCGCACCGTTCGTTGTAAGGATTGTCATTGTGCCCTTTAACCCACTGAGTCGATACATCGCCAACTCGATTTAATTCTGCATCCAGCATTTTCCACAAGTCACGGTTCTTTTTCTTCTGCCATACACCAGCAATTGTATTGAGCAGATATTGACTATCTGAGTGTAGGAGTACGCTACAGCCGTCGGGAACCATTTGCAAGGCAACCAGCGCAGCGCGAATCTCCATTCGGTTGTTGGTTGTACTTGCATAGCCAAGGTTTTCCTCAATACACTCTCCTGTCTCAGTGTCGATTGCAACAACTCCTATGCCCCCAACACCGCCCGGATTGTTTGAACAACCACCATCTGTATATAGGATATAGTCACAGATTCGTTGAGGTGTGGGAGCTGAAGTATTATTCTTTTCCTTTTTTGACATGTAATACCTTCCTTATAACAATATTCGGTTTGTAGGCTAGATTACTTCCCACAGTCTTATTCTACAAAAGATGCAGACCTGACGCAACCTGTGCTGAGGGTGTTATGGCAGTCAACTACCCCACGCATCTAAAGGAGTCCGAGAGTAGTTGACATCATATGAGCGTGGAGACCTCATGCTTAGATGAGATCAAGATCAATGCAGAATTTGTCGGCAGCTTCAGCTACCACATTTTTAAGAGCAGTTCGACACTCCTCATACTTTTCCAACTTTCCTGCCATCTCGCAAAGTCTTTTACAATCCTCAGAGTCCAAAGTTCCACTTTTTTTAATTGAATACGCGAGCGCAAATTCCTCTGGCATACTACAATCCTTAAAAAATTCAAGTTCGGAAAAAGTCATGCTGAACCAATCAAAATCAACGTATAAGTCAATATATAAATCATTTGGGATTCTTTTTGATGCAGATTCACATTCGACAATCAAGTGCATGTCGTCTGATAGGATTTCTGCTTGTATTTCCATATCATCAGTCGTATCAAAAGATTCTGCATATGCCCAAAGGCCCTTCCTCACTTCTTTCAAAAGTTTTCTTCCAGTAAGATTAGGTTCGTTAGCAAGATTTCTGGTTACATTAGCAATATAGATACCAATTCCATATTTTACTCTTCTGCATGAGGTAACCACTCCGTAAAGTCCAGAATTCGTTGAATAAAATTTGGCTGAATAGACTGGCTTTTCAATATGAACACCCAGCATATCAGCAGCTTTGTTAACTACTATATCCTTGCGAGTATCTGTTTTTGCGTTAAAATACATATCACCAATATGTGCCATTTCACAAAGTCTCTTACAATCTTCTGGAGCCCACCTGTTACAGATGCGATATGCAACTGCATCAGGTATATCCAAATCTTGAAAAAAACCATGATTATCAATCATACCGCCCTGCATATTTTCAAAGTGGAAATGATAGTTTCCTGTTGAAGTAACCTCTGCTATTAAGCCACAGTCGTAATCGATGCCACGATTAAGTTTAACAGCGACCTGCTCTTTGGTTAAGCCAGACCATAGGTTAGAATCGAACGGTTTCGTATTTGGCCACCCCTTACGGGCTGCAGTCAATGCCCCGGCACCGTCGGTTGTCATTCCTTGAAGAACATTGACAACTTGATTGCCGTTAAAAACTACAGCACAAATTGTGCCGTCACAGTCATACATTTCGTAGAATTTTGTTTCGTATGCCATTAGTTTTTGCCCTTTCTTGTGATTTTGTTGTCTGTAAGTCGTAGTTACCTTGACCTACAATCTTATTCTACAAAAGATGCAGACCTGACGCAACTTGCGTTAATATGGCAAATGTGGGCTTACTTCACATTTCGAATAGTTGGAATACGCTCGCTCTCCAAATCTGGACGAATTGCCATTGGAGCAACCCAGCGAAGTTTCAGCTGACGGGTTTCCTTTGATCCCGTCCAAAAATGGTGCCAATGCGCTCGTCTAATATGTGCAGATTTTGGGCTGCCATGAGAAGTGCCATCCTCTGCCGCAGGATTGATAGCCGGTTGATCGTTTGTTTGGGGTATCAATGTTGCAGAGGCTTCCTCGGTATGTTCAACTTTTCTGTGACGCATGACTTTTCGGATATCCGAACCGATTCTGTATCCAGCATTGGTTAGCGTTGGAATTGCTTTTCGTGGATATCGTTTCCGTGCAGACGCATTCTCTGTATCAATTTCGATATCCGCAGTGTCGGATTGTATATACAAAAGCATTTGAATTACGCTGATCAACGTCTGTGTTTGCTCTGCTTGCCAAGCAGAGACCTTACTTCGCATTGCTGGAGTATCACTATGGCGACATGTTTCTGCAATTGTATGGTCGATGCAGCCCTGCAAAGTGTCAGATGATAGGTCAAGTACCATCATTATGCTGTCTAGTCTTTCACGATTTAATTTTTCAACTCGAAGCTCGTAAATTGCTTCTCGCATGTTTTGATCCAGAAAAACAAGGTATTCGGTATCGCCGACTTGTAGATCAATACTTTTGAAAGGCATATGCAACAAAACATCAATCGGAATTTTCTCGAAGCCGCCTGTTTTTCCAAGCTCATTTGCAAAGTCAGGATCAAAACGATAAATCATCTTACTTTCGCCCCAAGCGATCAGCCCGGACAGCAGTGATGGAGAGAAAGCCGAGGCAGCACTGCCCAAAAAGACAGTTGGGTCAAATATTGCTGTGCTACACAGCGTCAGTGATATTGTGATCGGAAAGCCGATACGTTCTTCATCCCACTTCGCTTTCCAAGTTGAATCACTCGGACAGCTTTTAAACAACTGAGTGACTTTCTCAACCTGCTCATTCAAATTTGGTTCTTTTGCAAGCAGCTCATCATATAACAGAACAACAGTGGGTTTGCGATTTAACTTTTTCTTTGCCATAATACCTCCCTCTATTTTTTGCACTCAAAACGGAACGTACATTCTTCTCTAAAACTATTTTTCAACAAGACAATTAATAATCAATTTTTCCAGCATATCGTTGCTGGCATTTGCCGATCTGACACTGGCGGCTATCATCTCTTCTTTTGAAACATCGGTAAAATCAATTTCAAATCTACCATTGTTCAAGCATAACTGCTCATTTCTTCCTTATCGGTTATGTCAGCTAAGAAAATTCCCTTTTTCAGCTTACGATACAAATCATCAAACTGGCTTTCGATAAACTGCACCAAACAGAAAACGGTTCCTTTGGAAATATCAACCGTTCTCGTCTTGCCCGCCCAAGAATATACATCACTGAATAAATGCTTATGTATAGAACAAAGATGCTTAAAAGAGAAATCTCCAGTAATGCCTTGACCTACAAGTTCTGCCTGGCGTACTGCTGAATAGTCTCTTTCAGAACTAATAGGCGAAGATCATCGGCCATTCAATGACCGAGAGGAATCGCCCTGCCAACAGTATAATGATACCCCGAATTGTTTTGTAACAACTTACAAAACTGCATTTTGACGTTAACAAGTTCCCCTCGAATGGTTTTAATATCAAATCGGCCACTACTGCGAACCATGACGCGTCCAACAAACTGACCTTCGTTCTTGTAGGTTTTCTTGTCATTGTGGGGTACATCTGCAACCACGATATCACCGGTTTGGAATCCATTTATCGTTTTGCTACGATTCTTCCACTTAAAAACAATGATACCGCACTTGTTAAGTTTTCCACGCAGCCTTGTTCCTCGTCCTGTTGCTTTCGCATACAGGCAATATCCGCTTGTTCGGTCTACAAAGCCGTGTTCCGGAATGGTTCCCACACACAAAGCATCGTAATGATGATCCTTTGGATATCCCAATTGCCTACGATTATATTTTGTTTTTCCACCGCTGGAACACTCTACATTCGAAAAATGCGCAAACAGATATTTTTCCAAATATCGTCTGGATGAGGTTACCCATGCAGCATATCGAAGCGGTTTTGTTTCAGGCTTCCCATCCAAAACCTTCTGGATGTACAATAGGCGTGCCTGATCCAGTTCTTTGGTCTTTCCCTTTTCTGTTGAAACACGCATTTTGATTGCCGCCAACCATTCTGTAAGTGTCTGGTTGTTCTTATCATGATTGCATTTTGAGCAGGCAAGAGTGGCATTTTTTACTCGATCCGAACCGCCTCGGCTTCTAGGATGGATATGTTCCCACTCCAATATGTCGTCCCCACTCTGTCCTCCACAATACTGACAGGTATGCCCATATTTTTCCAACAGGTATTCTTTGATTTCGTAGCCAAACAATGTTCCCTGTTGATACTCTACACCCTGTATATTGGGATTCTCCAACAGCTGTGTATCAAATCTTACTGCTTCCACACTGCATTCGGTAAGATTAATCCATCTGCTAAGTCGTCTTACCCAAGAGATCACATTTTCTGCTGTACTTCTTATGCTTGGTGGAAGCCAACCGTCTTTTCTGGCACTGTCATAAGATTTCTTTGCTTCTTTGGACAGACACTGGTTTCCCCATTTTGCTCTTCGGTATCCGGTTTCCCGACTCCGGCGATTTCGTCTGGCAGCCTGTCTTGTTGTAAGTCCGGCTTTTATCGCATCGCCACGGTGTTCAATTTGCATACTGAATGCATGCTCATTTGTATCATTGCGAACAATGGCAACTCCTGTATGTTTTGCCCCCGGATCAAGTTTGATTCGATAAGATGGTGGTGACGGAATAGTTCTCGCATCCACATCTTTCAAAACAATCACCGTTGGAAACAGACGATACAAAACCGCCCGTTTCTTTTCCATTAAGATTCGGCAACGTCTCTCGGTTATAAAACCAATCGGTCGCTTTCTCTTATCTAAAGCAATTACCATAATGATCCTTTCTTTTTTGGCTGTTACGCCCTTGTATTGTAACTGTATTTCTACAATCACGTCTCTTCGCGCGTTGGAATGCTTTAAAACTACTGTCGCACTGGCTTTACCTCGATTTGCCTGTTTAGCGACAGCGACATGAGTGATATACTAGAGAAGCATATATACCCATGATGACATCACAACCCCTGGCACGAACCCGAAGGTTCGGTGGCCAGCCGCTACTCAACCACATCAAACGGCTTTGCATAAGTTTAAAAGCTCCGAAGAACCCTCTCCCTCATGCTCGGCCATTCAATGACCGAGTTGGTTGACCCACATCACGAACCATCTGCAAAGTTGATTCTGTTGGCTATGGATTAGATAAGGTTATGGAGCCAAATTGTGCCGGAATGCAATTGTCACCGCAGGCAGCCCAATTTGAAACCAAAACGGAATCATCCGAGAATACAATGATACCTGACTCATGCTTTGTATCCTCAAATAAGTTAAACTTTTTGCCATCATTAGCCATAGTATTCTCCCCTCTAGTTTTCAATTTTTTCTAGGCCATAAAGCGTGTACAAATACTCCACGATAAATCTTGTATGCTCTTTTTGCGGTTTATAAAATACCGGACGCAGATCCTTCTCTGTGATCTTTCTGAAACCGCCGCATACGCTGAACATTTTGAAACTTCCGTCTTCCAGTTCAACAATGTATTGAGTTGGAAGTACGGGGTATGCATACAATTGTCTTACTCTCATGGTAACTCCTTCCTTTTGCGATAAAAATACTTGCTGGCTACCCGCCTCAAACCTACTTACTACTGATCCTCATTTAAGACATCGAAGCGGTAATTCTCGGATATTCAATGACCAAGTTGTTGACTTTGATCAAAAGTCCTAATTTTCGGTACTTTCATAGTAAGAAAAAGGAAACGTCGTCCCTTTAGGGGCGGGTGTCTGACGAAGAATACTCGATATACTCTTTTTTGGCATCCAAGTAGGATTGAAATGCATCTTTAACCAGTGGCAACGATACGGAGAATGCATAAGCCCCTGCTCCTCCAGTTCGAATGTTATTGAGATCCCATGCATCGCCATCTCTGCCATTATTGACGATTAGCCAAATAGCATCATCTGTGCGGCGAATGATGATTCCACCACCATAGATATCAAAACTATTCACAAGTGTTTCACCTGGAATATCACATTCGCTGATTTCTTCGCCAGTGTAGCGTTCACCAAGATTCCTGATACTGCACTCAAGCTGAAACAAAGTTTGAGTACACTTTTTCTTCAACGCAGATAATCGTTTTTGATGCTTTTCATCTGCAATCATTTTCTGACCCAATTCCGTGTCTGAAATGTTCTGAACTTTAACGTCATACCACTCGTCATGCATAGCGCCAAATGACCACCCGTCACTATCATGATAATATGCAGACAATACTTTGTAAGGAACACCATCCTCCATAATGATGCTTCCCTTTTCTGGTCTGCCACGAAATCCGGAGTATGCCGGAAGTGATAGTCGAGTAATGCCAGCGTCTCGTTCAGCTTGCTTTTTCTTTTCAACTTCTAGGCGCTTTTCCTCTGCCGCAGCCTGTCTTTTAGCTTGGATATCCTTTCTGCAATTATCAATCTCATTATCATACTCATGGCAATCAAGCTCATGCAGCCTGTCAACGGCATACTGATCAAAACGCTGGCACTGATAAGAATAGCGAAAATCTGTAATCCAACGTTTTATGGATAAAGTACATTTTGCCTGTCGGATTTCGAGGTCGTGATAATGGCAACCTAGTGCATGCATTTCTGTAATGGCTCTTTCATAGATTTTTCCCTTTTTATAGTTGTCTTCAAAGTACCCCCACCAGCGTTCAACCTGCTTTTCTACAAGTGCGTCCTCGCCAGTTGCAATTAATGTATACTTTTTTCCGTATCCATTATTTTCGATCTCAAGACAACCAGGCACGTCAATTTCATCTCCAATAACGTGGTCTGCAAGACTATTTTTGTCAATATTAGCCGAGTGAGTGTAACCAGACGGATAATGAACAGTAACCTGAGTCCATTTTCTTCCAATCTTATCAATTGAAACTTTGTATGTTCCCCACTTTTCCTCTTTCAAAACTTCCTTTCTTTCGGCTTTAACCCAGCCGGACGGGGCTACTTGTTGATACCCAATTTGATAGCCGCAGCCTTAACTACATCTTCAATGTTTTCTGGATTAGCTGAATCAAATTCTTTTTCCATGCCTGCAAAAGCACAAAATCTGCGACCATCGTCAAGATGATATCTAAGTCCACATGTTTGCAAACGGTAAGTGACTGCTTCTAGCGTATCTTCGGCCTGAAAGGTGTATAGACCGGAATTTCCCATATTGTTCCAGAAAATATTGTATTTTCCAGCAGAATCAATTTCAGCAATTAACTTATAAGGATGTTCCGTGGAAAAATGATCAAGCAGATCAATTTCCTGTTCGATAGTATAGCCAAACCAACTGCCTGGATCAAAGGGAGTAGCATCTGGCCAACCTTTGCGAGCAGCTGTTACAGCCTCTGTCCCGAAAACCTCTACACGATAACAATTAGGAGTTACATTGATTACATTAACAGCGATTCCAGCTCTAAAAACTGCAGCAAATACAAAATCCGAATAGCAACCTGTATTGATCTCGTAAAATTTGGTTGTATATTCTACACTTTCATCAGCCGGAAGTCGCCAAATGGTAACGCCTAACTTGCTAGCTGCCTCTCTTAGAGCACTTTCCTTAGATTCAGCGGATACATAAGCATCCTCCATACCAGCAAGTTGACACAATCTGTGGCAGTCAGTAAGGTCTAGAAAGTTAGTTTTCCTGAATGTTTCTCGGATGCGATAAGCGATAGCCTCTGGTTCATCAGCATCCTTAAAAAACTCAAAACCGGAAGCCATCATATTTTCCCAGTGAAAGTGACACTTTCCGGTTGGATCAGTTTCAGCAATCAAACGAGTATCAGTCCAGAAACCTTCAGCAAGCTCATTTGCTTTCTCCTCAGCAGTTTGCTTCCAAACGATATCAGGAACAAAAGGAGCTGCGTACTGCCAACCAGTTCTTGCCTCTTCCAAGGCTTTTGTACCTGTAATTCCTTTCTTTTCAAGATCATCAATGATATTGACGGCTTTCCCATCTTCAAATACTACAGCGCATACACAGCAATCCTCGCAATCTTCAAAAAACTTTGTTGTGTAAATAGGTTTCATATCCATATCGCTCTCCTTTCGAAATTTTCCTTTGTGACTCCAATATAACACATTTAAGTGTGTTGGTCAAGAGGCTTTAAAGAAAGATTATTATTATTTTTTTTATGAACTAAATCATACAATTTTGTATCTTCGGGTTCTTCCTTATACCGAATTATGTCCTTCGGTTGCAATTCTAAAATACAACAAAGTCGATTTAATGTTTCGGCATCAATATTAGCGTCTCCCCTACGAAATCTCATAAGTGTACCCTGCGAAAAAACCTTGTTTTCTCGACAGCTTGTAAAAGTAATCCCTACTTCTTTTAATTCCTGTATAACATCTATTTTGTACTGTAGCAATATCTTTACCTCCTTAGAAACAAATTTATCATACATTCATAGTAATCTATAACGGTTAAAAAGTCAATATAATTAACACACTTAAAGGTGCAAAAATAACAAGATGAATCAGAATATATACCGAAGCAACCAGATAAGCCGATTGCGTGTATTCCAGCACAATCGGCTTAATCTAAATGCTACTTTTCTTTGTGAGTAAGACCCCATAACTCGCAGAGAGCCATATTGACATTTGTACGACTTATATACCCAATTTGTGCGCTCCAGTCCTGACTCTTGCCGACCATGGCGTAGTATAGGGTGTGACTTAGATGTGCTGTTACGAAGCATACTAGGTCAGTTTTTCTCAAGGCAGCGTTACGGACAGTTGTTTCATCACCGACCGATATATACTGCCAGTTTGGAAGTTGAGCTTTGATCTTCTTCACCCAAATCGGATGTCCGCCTACAATGGTACCGCTGATCCGGTTTAGCTCACCGATTTGCTCTGCACTCAGTTTGTTCGACTCGCTCCAATCTTCTGCATCGCCAGGCTCTCCAAGCGAAAAGATATATTCTCGCAGTGCGTGAAGTTCCTGTTTGTCAGTTGCTTGCTTTTCCAACTGCGCTTGAAGAAGTTGAATCTTCTTCTGTCTCTTTTCAAGTTCTTCCGTCAGGTGTTGTATCTGCCTACTAGAAGTTCCTTGTTCAATTACTCTCTGCTCCTCTGCTGCAACCAACTTAGATCTGGTTTGCTTCAGCTCGTCCTTCACGCTTTCGATCTCGGCAATCACATTCTCCTGATTGTTTTTAAAATAGTATTCCTTTACTTGCCGGTATGCTTTGCACATGCCAAGTATGTAAGGAGCATATTTTAAATAGGTAGAAAGGTCCTCTGTTACACCTTTTTTAATGCCATAAGTATATGCAATGGCAAGCTTTTCGATATCTTCTTTGCCAAAGTGCATCCTTCCAAAAATGGAAACGCTAGAAAGTTGCTCCATATCGAATGGCAGCGTATAGCCGGCTTCTTGATCTTTCGGTGCTAGTTGAATTTTTGTAAAAACATTTTTGGGAATTTGTTTGAGGTATGCTTGCACTTCTTTCCGAAATGTCTCGTTGTATCGGTTCAAATCGCTTGGCACATGACAGTCGGTGCTGTAGCCATAGTGCATGATGTAGGCAAGTATATTGTTAAGCTGTTCATCATCACAGACCAAACTCCGATCCCATGCGCTGGCGAAATAATAAGATGCGAAAAGTGTACCATTCATCTGATCATCCGTCACAAGTCCAGGGGACGTAGTGAGCTTTGTATGTATTTCACTTCCGACCACAGAGTCAAAATGGAGTTTCTTATCTTTTGGCAATTTGTTAAACACATTATAAAGCTTTCGATATCCCTTTTTGAACAGAAAATCTAGTGATGATCCGGACAGCTCGTCTTTTGGATGTTCGAAGTTGTATGCCAAGATTCCGAGTGCCTTTTTGTACGCTTCTTCTGTTGGTAACGATACCTCCTTGGCGAAAAGCGAGTCGTAATATTCGCATTCTTTTGCCGCACGATAATATCCCACAAGATTCTTTGCATATTCGGTGTCAAGATCATGTTTAATATGATCTACGTAGGCCAAAGCACATGCATATAGTGGCAATAAGTTAATTTCTTTTTCCATATAGTATGCCATTCCTTCCTTGTGATACTCCCGCGCACGTTCTTGCGAACGGCCGAGGTTTTCTGCGCTGAATCATTATATATACCGTTTGTATCATCGAAGATCAATATGACCTGCTAGTGCGTCTTCGATTTCCTTGCTTGAGATACCAATGTATCGCTGGGTGATCGCTGCTGAACTGTGTTGCAAAAGTTGCTGCACCAAAATGATATTGTAATCGTTGTTTGTATAAATTTCTGTTGCAAAAAACTTTCGAAAACTATGTGTTCCAATACTTGGATATTCCAGCTCCGTTGCTACTTTTGCAAGATATTTCTGCACAGCGCGCTCGGTGATAGGAAACAGCACATCATCTTTCTGCAGCTCATGATCCATGCAATATATGCGCAAATATTGGTAAATCGGCTGAGGTACAGTAAAAGTTCTTTTTTTCTGCGTTTTTTCCTCAATAATGTTTAAACGGTACCTAGTTCCGTCCAATACAATATCCTGCAAACGAAGCTTTAAAATGTCACCAATTCGCAATCCGAGGTTTGCTTCCAGTACCAATGCAGTTGCAATGCGATCATTTGCCCGGAAGTTCCTGCCACCGGATCTCATTGCTTCAATCAACTTTTCATACTGCTCTTTTGTAAGCGCGAGTGATTTCTTGTTTGCCATGTTGTAAGCCCTCTCTTACTCTGAAAAGCTGCTGTCAGGTTCTGGAACTGTACTCAACTCTGGCTCTTTCACTTGGCTGCGGTCCAGAAGTCTTTTTATCATATCTGATGCACTCTCCTGATCAGAATTTGACTCAGATCTGGCAGTTTTGGTTTTAAGATAGATTTGCTTGATCTGGTCTTTGATTTCGTCGGCATAATGCATGATCTCATCCTCAGTCTGATACTTTTCAAGCAGGACAAGAGTGTCGGAGCTGTTTAAGTGTGGGATGATGTGTAACGCTTCGGAAATCCCTTCTTCTCCAAAGCTGTCCGTAACGCCACAAGTTCCACATGATGCCACGCAGTCAAGAAAATACATGATTGATCCGTAGCACATTAAACTCATGCTGTTGCAGCCGTTTTCCAAATTGGTGATGGTCTGGCCAGTTGTTCCAACTTGAATGCCGAAATCCTTTTTGGATAAGCCACATATACTTCGCAACATTTTTAAATTTGATTGCAGGATTAAGATTGGGTAGACCTTCCAGACATCATTATTAGTCAATGCGGAAGTATTTAATTCATTTTGATTGTTCATAACGCTTCTCCTTGAAAGTATTTGAAAATTTGAATATCTTGTATAATAAAAGTATAGGATATTCTAGTTTTATTGTCAATAAAGTAAATGTAATCTTAACTAATTATTTATAATTTAATGATGTGCATTTGAATATAAGCTTTTTATTTGATGTTTTAAAATACAAGGCAGAGGATAAAGTTTATCAGAGTAAAATACTATGATTATAGCTTATAACTACTTTTATAAATGTTTAGAGATTCAGAAAACTTCAAGCATCATTACTTTTGGCTTAAATTGCATATAATTTTCTACACAATTACAGTAAAGACATTTCTAGCGTCTCTGCCGCATCGTGTTAATAACCTACTATAAGTACGTATAATCTTTATTATACGAACCATATATTTTTTGAAGAATAAAAATAATCAAGATTTATTGATGCTTTTTAAATATATATTGTGTGACAATTTAAAATGGTAATCGGAAGGCAAAAATGAACAGAAGTTCTCGAATGAGCGTTTATTTTGTTTGAAGCGACAAAATAATACATACTAATAATGTAAATATGTTGTTCCGAAACTGAGGTGTGGATGTTTATAAGCAAAAACGAAAAGTCTAATGTAAAGTTTGTGACAAAGATAGTATACTAGATGGTTGCTAGGAAAAGGGTTGAATATTTTTGAATTGGATTTAGGCTGCCGGATAACCTGACTGGATTAGAAATACTTTTGAATAGAAAAACAGCGATAGCTAACTATAGTAGTAAAAGATAAATAAACGAGCATGTGGTACAGCAGGAAAACTATGGCAGAGGATGCCAATATGGGTATCGCCTATACCGCAACGATACTATAATAAGGAAGAAACTCGTTTTGATTTTTTTGTGAGTCGCATTCTTTACCAAAAAAGATGCGACTCACATAACCCTATAAAATAACACATATTTCAAACGCGAAAGCCGCTTGACCAACCGCGCAGAGTGCGAATATAAAAGATCGCTTAAGTGAGGTCTTTTATTATTATTGAAAAATACTTTCGTGGCAACATGGAAGTCGTATAGCTACCGCTTAGATTGCAAAATCTTGAAGCGGTGGCTATTTTAGGTTGTCAACCTTTTGTTGCCAGTAAGCAGTCTCGTGACAGCCTCAGTATGGCATATTGAGTGCCAGAGAAAAATATTTCCAAACAAAACTCCTCCTCTACTGCATCCCAATCCGCAATTACATCAGCTGCATTAAGTCTCTGTTTCGTTTCCTCCTCAATCTTTGTTAACATTGTTTCTGTTATTGTTGTCCCCTGCATTGTGTGAAGCTCCTCTCCTAGTCTTAATTCTCCTTTATTCTACAATAGGAGTGCCTTTTTGACCAGCGAATTGCGTCGCATCTTTCGGCAGGATTCGACACTGCTGGGTGTGCTCTAGTTGGAATTGCCAAACAACAAGTGCAATCCGTTCGACTCACATTCTTGCAAAAATTAGGTGGAAAAGCCCACGGGATCGAGTAGGAGGCGGCTTTCGCAGTCTCCTACTCGATAATTTCCCACGGAGAGAAACGCCTGCATTTCCATCAATATGTACAACTGCAATATTTCAATTCACGTCTCCGCGAAGAGATGAACTAGGTAAGTCTACCATTATGTCTCCGCAAGGAGACGAACGCTTACGTTACAATAGTGTAACTAACCACGTAAATTTCAACTCACGTCTCCGTAAGGAGACGAACAACTTTGTCGGCCTTTTCTATGCTTTGTTCCATATTTCAACTCACGTCTCCGTAAGGAAACGAACTATTCTATATATACTTTTCTTCTTATACTTCTTTTATTTCAACTCACGTCTCCGCAAGGAGACGAACTGGAAATTATACAATTGAAGATTTGACTGGAGTATTTCAATTCACGTCTCCGCAAGGGGACGAACCATACAAGAGTATTGCAGACGAATATGGGGTGTCATTTCAATTCACGTCTCCGCAAGGAGACGAACTTGATAATTTTGCTATAATTTAACATGAGGTTGGATTTCAACTCACGTCTCCGCAAGGGGACGAACATAAAGCAGTTTCTTTATTCATATCACTTCTGTTATTTCAACTCACGTCTCCGCAAGGAGACGAACCGAGTGGCATGTTTTCTTTTTCACAGCTACGATATTTCAATTCACGTCTCCGCAAGGAGACGAACATAAGAGCTTGGTGGCAGCTCTGATGCAACCAGATTTCAACTCACGTCTCCGCAAGGAGACGAACTTTAGCGCGTCGAAAAAATCCGCATTAAAAATTATTATTTCAATTCACGTCTCCGTAAGGAGACGAACAATGCAGATTATGCAAGACGCAGAACACTTTGTGATTTCAAATCACGTTTCCTTGCGGAAACGAACGGATTCTTATTGTCTGGAGTACTGTGCCAGAGAATTTCAACTCGCATCTCCGCAAGGAGACGAACATTTCTCATCGTTTAATTTATTGCGTATCGTATATTTCAACTCACGTCTCCGTAAGGAGACGAACGCACCAGATAGCAGCACCATTTTGCAAGAGATTTATTTCAATTCACGTCTCCGCAAGGAGACGAACTTTACGTCCAGTGCATCCGTAGGATAGAATGAATATTTCAACTCACGTCTCCGCGAGGAGACGAACTGTTCGAATTGCCATGTCCGCGTAATCAGATAGTATTTCAACTCACGTCTCCGCGAGGGAACGAACACCTTCTTTCAAGTATTCTTTAAACGCACTTTCAGTATTACAACTCACATCCCCACAAGGAGACGAACCGATGGCATTGTAGCCTCAATAGCTGCTCCATCATTTCAACTCACGTCTCCGCAAGGAGACGAACCTTTGATAATATTCTTAATAAAACGTGTAATTTATTTCAACTCACATCTCCGCAAGGAAACGAACCTTATAAAAGTGTGCTATAATAAGCTTGTTTAATATTTCAACTCACGTCTCCGTAGGGAGACGAACTGTTAGCGTTTGCATATCGTAGACTCCATTTTCTATTTCAACTCACGTCTCCGTAAGGAGACGAACATGTTGCACACTGACTTTTTAGATTGTGAACATTTATTTCAACTCACGTCTCCGTAAGGAGACGAACACCTACATG
>OLOR01001176.1_pt1 | contig 24845 bp, 25 predicted proteins | sample 1672521 | NCBI WGS metagenome assembly OLOR01 (sample SAMEA3136695, study PRJEB25190) | human gut metagenome | biome: human gut; feature: human-associated habitat; material: faeces | place: Austria | collected 2013
TGGAACATCTCTCCTGCGCCCTCACAGTCGCTTCCTGTGATCAGTGGTGTATGAACGTAAACAAATCCTCTCTCCTGGAAGAATTTGTGGATCGCATAAGCGCACAGGGAACGTACACGGAATACGGCCTGGAAAGTATTGGTTCTCGGTCTTAAGTGTGTCATGGTTCTTAAGTATTCAAGAGTATGACGTTTCTTCTGAAGCGGGTAATCCGGTGCGGATGCGCCCTCTACCTGTACTTCCTCTGCCTGGATTTCAAACGGCTGCTTTGCTTCCGGTGTCGGAACGAGGATTCCTTTGACGATGATGGCAGCACCTACGTTTAATTTGCTGATCTCAGCAAAGTTCTCCATGGTGTCGTGATATACGATCTGAAGTGTCTCGAAATAGGTTCCGTCATGAAGGACGATGAATCCAAATGCCTTGGAACCACGGACGCTGCGGACCCAGCCTCCTACTGTCACTTCCTGGTTCATATATTGTTCTCTGTTTTTGTAAATTTCTCTTACAGTTGTAAGCTTCATAATCTGTTTCCTCTCTGTCTTTCATTTCTCATCCAATTGATTTCTAGTATAGACTATTCGTCTCATTCCTGCAAGGTGTAAATATGGAAGATTGGAGGATTTTCCTCCATATCGTTACTGTTCCAAGAGAAGAGTATCTGTAAGTTTATATCCATCTGTCATATCGTAGGAACTGATGCCGTTTTCTGTAACAAGATAAAAAGTATCTGAAATATAAATGCCTCTCATGGTGCGGTATTCCGTATTGGTGAGTGCATCGTCAAACAAACCGCTCTGTGTGATGTTCAGGTATGCGCCCGGAACAAAACCGTCTTCTTCGCTGTAGGAAAGGAGTCCGTAGTAATACTGCTCTTCTGTGTGGTAGTAGTCTCCTGTGCCGCTGTTCTTATACAGCCCGTAGGCAAAACCGAAGAGGTTTTTGTCCGGGGATGCCAGGATCGCGCGGTAATTGGAAAGTGCATCACAAATGGACACGTTCTTGAGGACAATGCGGTCGATCTCTTTGACATCGGAAGGATCTGTGATGTCGAACATGGAGCATTTCAGCCCTTCGATGCTGCCTGTGTCGGGATCTGTCTCCCAGCCGATACCGAGCAGCTTGTTTTCTCCGTAGAAATGAAGGTATTCGGAGAAGCCGGTGATCTCAAGTTCGCCGATGATCTTCGGTTTCGTCGGGTCAGAAAGATCTGCTGAAAACAGCGGGTCTGTGTTTCTGTAGGTGACAAAATATCCGGTATCTCCCATGAAGCGGGCAGACTTGATCTCTTCGTTATCGGCAAGGTTCTCGATCTTGCCGATGGTTTTCATGTCTGCATCGAGGATATAAAGTCCGTTGGTTCTGGTATATTCGCTGTAATCTTTGTTCCAGCCTGCGGTTGTTGTGACCAGACGGAGGTTTCCGTTATACTCATCCATGGAAAAGCTGTTGTTGAGTTCTCCGGATACGGAACCGGTGCTTCCTTCTGTAAAAAAGCCATCCTCATAACCGATGCGGACGATCTCCGTGCGCGGTTTCGTGTCGGATGCGGTCCAGTCAGAAACGGCAGAATAGATATTGGATTCGCTTACGTAAAAAGTCTCTGCACCGCTGACAACTGCCATGCTGTCTGTGATCTGGTCCGGGTTCTCATCGGAGACGGAGGATGCTACCAGATAGTTTTTGCCGTCGTAGGTGTAATCTGTTGTTTCTTCGGCTGCCGGCAGGTAAATGTGGTCGTATGCGATATACTCGTCATCGATCCGCGGAATGTATTTTACTTTTGCATCGACCCCGTCTGTGGTGTCCGGAGAGTAGGAAGTAAAGAGATAAAGATTCCCGCCGTTTCTTCTGGAAGAAAGGTATGTGCCATCCTGCTGGCAGGTTCCTGTCTGTTTCGGATTCTCGCGGTCGGAAATGTCGTAGGTGTCGACGGAGACCGTTGTCACCGGGACGCTGTAGCTGGCGCGGACGGTGTTGGTGTCTGTGTTATCTTTTTTGCTGTCGCTGTTATCCTGCGCGTCGGTTCCCTGGTCGCTGCTGTCAGATGAAGAAAGGTTTATCTCTCCTTTATAAGTAATATATGTCTCCTGCTGGCGGATCACCTGGAGGCTGTCGCCATTTAAGTACATTTCCATATAATCAGCATTACGGTCGCCGGAGATCTCGCTGACCAGTTTCATGGAAGCGGCATCTACGATACGGATATCGCCCCTGCTGTTCATTGCATAGATGTAGGTCCCGTCTGTCTTGACAATGTCTGCCTCGTCGACGTTTTCTTCCTGTGTGTTGGTTGTTGAATGGTCAACAGATTCCTGTGATTCATCATAGGTAAAACCTGTGTCAATATCAGACGGATACATTGCCGCAGAAGAATCCTCCGTGGCAACAGCATCTGCGGTGCTTTCTTCGATCGTATCCACTGTAGAATATTCTACAATACCGCGCGCGCCATCTGCGGCGTTCCAGTTGTTGTTGTCACTCTGCCATTTGTGCAGGATCTCATATAAAGATTCATAGCTCTCAGCATGTGCGAGACCTGTGATTGGAGGTGTGGCGATTTTTCCCTTACCATTAGCCTTGCTGTCCTGCTGTCCGGTGCCTGGTGTATCTGTTTTATCTGATGCATCCGCAGTCTTCGATTCATCCGCTGTATCTGACACATCTGTTGTTTCTGTTACATTTGATGTATCCGATTTCAAGGCTGCCTCATCTGCCTGTAATCCATCCCCCTGTTCTACGCTTTCCTGACCCTCATCTGCGCTCGCAGTTTCTTCCTGTGCAGCCTGCTTCTTCGTTTCCGGGTCTTTCATGATCCTCGGAGCAACTCCAAATGCCACCGCTCCCAGCACAACGACCGCTGCCGCCGCTATCATATACTTCTTATCGATAACCGGCATCTTCCGTTCCGGCTTCTCCTCCTGCACCGGCTCCCTGCGAATCGAACTTTTCCACTCCGGGATCTCCTCCTCACCAGAGTTATCCACTGGCGGTGTCGCCTGCGTACGCTGGTCTGTGGATTTCTTCTCAAACTTTGGCTGTTTCTGCTTCTTATCTTCTGGTTTGTTCAGATCATCTTTCATAAAGTCACCTCTCCTCATGATTTCTGTTACTGCTTCGCCCTGTTTCCGTTATTATAAGTTTACCCTGTGCCATTTATTTATATTAGCGCTATTGTACCATATCATTCCCGCTTATCTGTAAAATTTTTTGTTAAAAGAATATAAACAAAAGGGACCTCAGCCTGTCACAGCCGAAGCCCCTCTCGTGGAAACTGTTATACTAGTGTGCTGTCTCATTGACTTTCAGTTAAATAACGCAGAATGTTTTTTCATCGACAAGGCGACTGAACGAGGCGATGCGGTGGCATCGTTGAGCGAAGTCAACGCAGTTCGATGGGAAAACAGGCAAGTTATTTAGCGAAATGTCAATGATACAGTGCACTAGTGTATAGTGTTCTTATAAAGTTTCGATAAATCTCATAAATGCCTCTCTGCCTTCCGGTGTGCATTTGTAGACGCCGGCGTCTTCGAGAACGTGGGTGAAGACGATCCCAACTTCTTTCTGAAGGATCTCATGAACATTGTCCTTGTTGATGTTGTCGTATTTCGGCAGGAATTCTGCTGCCCAGGCAGCGTGTTTCTCGATTTTTTCGTTGGAAGCGATGTCCTTGCCTTCAAGGATGTATTCCTCGAGAAGTTCCAGCTCTTCTTTCAGTCTTGCCGGAAGAACTGCAAGTCCCATAACCTCGATCAGACCAATGTTTTCTTTCTTGATGTGATGATACTGCGCATGCGGATGATAAACACCAAGAGGATGCTCCTCTGTTGTGATATTGTTTCTCAGTGTCAGGTCAAGTTCATACATATCGCCGACTTTACGCGCGATCGGGGTGATCGTATTATGCGGCTCCCCATCTGTCTCTGCAAAAACAAATGCCGCTTCATCGGTGTATCCTCTCCATACTTCCAGCACATGAGTCGCAAGATCCACCAGACGGTCAGAATCTTTGTGACGGATACGGAGTACAGATAACGGCCATTTCACGATCCCAGCTTCCACATCCTCAAATCCCGGAATGGTCACATGCTTCTCGATCGGTGCTTTTGCCATGGCGAAAGTGTAATGTCCGCCCTGGAAATGGTCATGGCTCAGGATAGAACCGCCAACGATCGGAAGGTCTGCATTGGAACCAAGGAAATAATGCGGGAAAAGTTTCACAAAATCAAACAGCTTGATAAACGCATTTCTCTCGATCTTCATCGGTGTATGCTGGCTGTTGAACACGATGCAGTGCTCATTGTAATACACATATGGAGAATACTGGAATCCCCACGGTGTATCGTTGATCGTGATCGGAATGATCCTGTGGTTCTGTCTTGCCGGATGGTTTACACGGCCTGCATATCCCTCATTTTCCGGACACAGAAGGCATTTCGGATAACTGCTTGCCTTGGCATTCTTCGCTGCAGCGATCGCCTTAGGATCCTTCTCCGGTTTGGAAAGGTTGATGGTAATGTCGATATCTCCGTACGGACTCTCAACTTTCCATTTCTGGTCTTTCTTAACACGATAGCGGCGGATATAGTTGCTGTCCTGGCTCAGTTTGTAGAAATAATCAGTCGCTTCCTGCGGGTTCTTCTCATATCTGTCCCAGAACTCCTTCTGAACCTGTGCCGGACGCGGCATCAGACAGTTCATAAGTCTTGTATCAAAAAGATCACGGTAGACAACACTGTCCTCGATCAGACCTCTTTTGACCGCCTCATCCAGAAGCTCGTTCAAAGTTTCTTCCAGTTCTACATCAGCAGCTTTTTCTTCCGGTTCCACGAATTCATCCTCATGAAAAACATCAAGAAGAAGGTTGATCGTGTAACTGCGCTCACATTCTGGTGTAAGTCCTGACTCAATTCCATACTGTACAAGTTTTGCAATACTGTTACTTAACATATGTGTTGTCCCCCTGTCATTTGGTATTCTTTTTGTTTCCGTTTATTTTTGATCAAGATAAGTGATAAACACATTTCCTGCATTCTGGAACAGTGCTGTACTGTCGTTCATTCCATACGGCTTCACTTCTCCTGTAGACGGATCAAGTAAATAAGTGTTGTACTGATCATATCCAACGATCACGACACTGGAATCTGCTCCTGTCTTAGCGATCACGGCACGCTGTGCACTGACCTCATAAAGCACATTTTCCAGAGTACATCCTGTGAGATCGACAACTTTGGCACTGTCGCCCAGACCATTCTGAAGGTTCTGAACATCCCAGGAACCCGTCCTGATGATCTCCGGCACATCGGTAGTATTCAGGGTAAGCTGTGTCTTCATGTTTCCACGCTCCCATACATACTGTTGTGCACGGTTCAAAACAACTCCTGTCTGTTTGTCAGCACGCTGAACTGCTTTTGACGGATCTGTCCAGACACTGTCCAGGCCGCCTCTTGCATATACATAATAAACTTCCTCTGCGGAGCTCTTGTCCACCTGAATGTCTACGACTTTCTCGCCGACACTCTTCACCTTAGCATAAAGGATCAGCGGTTCTTCTGCCGACGGCGGCTCATCAAATGTAAGCCGGACCATGACACCCTGGCGGGTTGAACTTGTCTGTTCCACACTGGTCAGATCTGCTGAAGTTGTATTATTGTTCATGATATTGTCTTTTTTGACAGTTTTGTAAGCATCGCCGTTTTTCTGCATGAGGTTGAATTCCATCAATGTCTTGCCGACGGTCACACCCGCGATGTACAGACCATCCTGGTGATATTCCTTTTTGACAGTGCCGTCAAAACCTTCGATACGCAGGGTGGTGATCCCATCGATCGTGTAACCATTTGCATTCGTCAAGGTATCCCCGTCCAGAACGATTCCGTAGATCACATCCTCATTCATAAAACCAAGAAGATTCAGTTTCTGAGAAGCCTGCGGTGCGATCATGCGGGTTTCCATCGTATCAAAATCGATCATCTCGATCTGTCCGGCCTGATCCCCGCTCTCAAACTTCCATGCAGCATGTGCATTCGATGTCGAAACTCCAAAATCACTGCTGTCAATATGATCTGCCAGGACCTCATATGTATTCTCATCAATATTGATCTGATAGAGATTACCTGAGATCATAAGGAATAACTGATCATTCTGATTTACATAAGACAAAGTTCCAAGGTCTTCTCTCAGGAATTCATAAGACTCGGTACATGGTATAAACACCTGCTCCTCGATCGCGCCCTGATCATTGTTGTAATGGTAGATCCCAACGCCGCTGTATCCTTCATGCGCTCCACGGTTCATATATCCGTAGACCATAAAATCCACATCTCCGTTATCATCTACATTCAGAAGCTTGATATCATGCTCCACTCTCGCATCACGGAAATCGCCGTTATCACTCTTGCGGAATGTAAAAATCTCTACGAATTTGCCGGTATCCGGTGCGTAACTCCACAGATCTCCGTTCTGCGTAAATGCAGTTACGGTTCCCTCTTCATTCGTCATGTAATCCACGTTTTTGCTCCGGACTCCCAGAAGAAGTCCGCTGTCGCTGATCACAGAAAGCGACGGATTAAAGACCTGCGTTGCAGAACGCTCAAAATCCAGAAGACGGATCCTCGTCTCATCGTAACGCATCCTGTAGAAATCTGTCACCAGATAATATTCTGCATTTCCGTTTTCATCCGGTGCGGTGATCTCGTATTCAATAGAAATACTTGCTGTCGTCTCGTTGATATCCTTGATGATCGGGATCCCTGCCTTGGATAACTGCGGATTCAGATTTCCCCAGATGATATCTGCAAGAGGGGAATTGATATCCAGACCCGCAAAATTCCTGCTGGAAGCCGAATCAGAAGTTTCCAGATAAGCTGCCAGATTATCTGCCTGTTCTTTATCAAGGCTCATCTGCACAAAATCATTCGCAAATTTTGCATACTGCTCTGTATAGGTGGCTGATCTTGAAACCACTCTCGTATAGTAATACGCATCTCCGTGATTTGTCGCAAGCGTGATCTGGAGGGAATACTCCTGGTTCATCAGAAGTCCGGAAGAAATCTCGATCTCTGTTCTCAGGTATCCGTCAGAACCCGTCTCAAGACTTTTGATCGTGCGGTTTTCCATGACTTTGCTTCCGTCAGATGTACGGATCTCGTAAGAAAGGTTTTTGACCTTTATGTCATATGGATTTACCGCGATCGTCAGTTTCTTCGTCGTATCCAGAGGTGTCACACTGTCCCTGACAAAATCTGTCTCCATTGCCTGTCTGTAACCATACATGCGGTTTGTCAGCGTATCTCCAAACTGTACCATTACCTCCGGTAATGTGGAATCATTCATATCTGAACGGTCATCGGTCGTCTCATTATTCATAAGAAATGCGGTTCCCGCCACTCCAAGCACAAATACAACAAGAAGGATCAAAAACCGTTTAAGAAAATTCTTCATGGTTTTTGTGCTCCCTTCTCTGTCTGGATGCCCTGCGGATAGAGAAGTTTCTCAAGTGTGAGATCTGCGTGAAGTGCCTCTGTCATCTCTGCAAGGCTGTCTGTGGACTGTTTCTTACCAGTCTTGACTGCACGGATCAGAAGGTTCTTCGGCGTGTGTTCCATGTCGATGAACTCAAGGATCTGTGTACGGTATCCCTTCGATTCAAGAAGTTCCGCGCGGATCCCGTCTGTCAGGAGCGCGGACATTCTTTCTTTGAGGATCCCGTATTTGAGAACCGGTTTGAGAAGTTCGTTCTGGATCTTGTCGTTCAGCTCATGCTGGCAGCACGGCACGGAAAGGATGACCTCTGCGCCCCACTCGACTGCCTTGGCAAGTGCATAATCGGTTGCCTTGTCACAGGCATGAAGTGTTACGACCATATCTACCTTCGTAACGCCGTCATAATCTGCGATATCTCCCTGCAGGAAATGCAGTTTCTCATAACCATATTTCTGCGCGAATCCGCTGCATTTCTTGATCACATCTGTCTTGAGATCCAGGCCGATGATATTGACATCATAACCCTTAAGCTCTCTCAGGTAATAATACATGGCAAAAGTAAGATACGACTTACCGCAGCCAAAATCCAGGATCGTGATCTCCCGCTCCCTGGAAAGTGCCGGAAGGATATCCTCGATAAATTCCAGAAAACGGTTGATCTGTTTAAATTTGTCATAAGAGTGCTGGTGGACTTTGCCCTGTGCGTTCATTACGCCAAGATCCACCAGAAACGGGACCGGTATTCCTTCTTTGAGAATATACTGCTTTACCCTGTTGTGTGCCATGATCTTCACTGGTTCCAGTGCCGGATGCTGCTTTACTTTCATGGTCTGTTTCCCCTTCTTGCTGACAAGAACGGAAGCATCTTTGCGCTGTCCCTGTATCTGAAGCTGGGAAAAACCATTTTCGAGGCAGTCTGTGATGTAATTGAGCACTTCCTCGTGTGTATAGTTCTTGTGGATGGCCTTCTGTCCGACTGTCGCGGTTGCCTGATAGCAGACAGTTCCTTTGATCTCCACAGGACGTATACGCACCTTTGACGGAACGTCAGCATCTTTCTTTCTCTGTCCGCTCAAGACCGCCAGCATCATTTCCTGGTCAAACTGTTCCTCCAAAAATTCCTGTAATGTTTTCATATTAAATTCTTTCTATCTATATAAACTGTAACTGTTACTGTTCACTCCGTTCACAGCAACTTGGTCAAAATGCATTCCAAATCACCTTCGGTGATGGCATTTTGCCCCGTATGTCTCGAGATTTTGGTATATTCATACCAAAACACCTCGCGGGATACATCCCTATCTGTGAACAGTCGTATAATACCTGCGTCTTCTGCATCGTCTGCGGGAGATTTCCTGGCAGAGAAGGACCTGAATGAGATCATCCATAAGGCTGTCTGGTACACCCTGGGCTGCTGTCTCGCCTTCTACCTGCGTTCGGATCTGCCTGCACAGCTGATGCAGCATAAATTTATCCGGATATTCGTCATAAAGTCTGCTTCCCTCATAATCCAGAAGCTGGCATTCTTCCTCCACTTTTTCCTGGATCCTGCCTGCCGCCTCGGGATAGTAGGATTTCATCAGAGCAAACTCCTGCTCCTGTATCCGTTCCCCGTCATAAAGAGCGGGATTCGCATACGCTACATAGAATGGAAAAAATCTGTCATAGTACATAAATTTCTCCTGTTTTTCCCATTTCTATAATAGTCTATGCGCTTGGGTCTGTAGTGTGCGTTTTCAGTCAGAAATCAGGCGATTTCGACCGTTACTGTTCACAGATGCTGTGGGCAGTAACAATCAGCCCTGGATCTGATTCAGGATGCGAAGTGTCATCTTGACGCAGTGTTCTACTGCCATCGCCTCGAAAGTCGGGTAGTCTACTTCTGCACTTCCATCTGCTTTATCAGAGATCGCGCGGACTACAAGGAACGGAACATTGTTAAGGTAAGCAGCCTGTGCGATCGCTGCACCCTCCATCTCTACTGCGTAAGCATCGAACTGTTTCACGATCTCGTCCTTGACTCCCTGATCTGCCACGAACTGATCTCCGGATGCGATACGTCCCTCAAAAACTTCAATATCCGGGTTTACATCCTTGCATGCCTGTACGGCAAGTTTACGCAGAGCCTCATCGCTTTTGAAGGAAAAAGTCTCCATTTGCGGGATCTGTCCTGCCGGATATCCGAATGCGACTGCATTCATGTCGTGATGTACAAGGTCTGTGGAGATCACAAGGTCTCCGATGTTGATATCAGCATTCAGGCTTCCTGCGATACCGGTGTTGATGACAACTTCTGCGTCAAAATCGTCGATCAGGATCTGTGTGCAGACTGCCGCGTTTACCTTGCCAATCCCGGAACGGACTACAACTACGTTCTTGCCCTCGAGGGTTCCTGCATAAAATTCCATGGATGCTTTGCGGGTGATCTCTACGTCCTGCATGCGTTCTTTGAGTTTCTCTACTTCTACTTCCATTGCGCCGATGATACCAATACGTCTCATAATAGTTATTCTCCTCTGTGTGTATGTTTTATCTGTAAAAAAATTCTTTATATTTTTATCAAACCAGTAACTGCCCATTCTCTATGGCAGTTTTTTATTATATCACTGGCTTTTCTGCTTTCAGTAAACATTTCGTTACTGTTTTTTCATTATAACAAAACTTCAGATTATATGGAAACTTTTTTTGCTTTCTGTTATAATATTAGTTCGACAGGGAAAACTGCCGTAAATATTGAATTCAAAGGAGGATTTTACTATGGTATACAAGACATCTGGCGTCTGTTCCAGCGCCATTTCATTTGATATTGACGATGCAGGAAAGGTCCACAACGTGAAATTCCAGGGCGGCTGCTCCGGAAACACACAGGGTGTTGCCAAGCTCATCGAGGGAATGGATGCCAAAGAAGCGATCAGCAGACTGGAAGGGATCCGTTGTGGTTTCAGACCGACTTCCTGCCCGGATCAGCTTTCCAAAGCATTAAAACAGGCATTAGGAGAGGTATAAAAGCCTCTCCCTTTTTTGTATTGCATATAGAATTGTTCTGTGTATCAGATATCATCTCTGTCCCATTTATCACACAGCGACTGGATATCTCTCGCAAAGCGGTCGAGGTCTTTGTTTGGAATGCCCTCGCTCTTGCGGATAACGGACATAAGACGCTGTCCCATAGCAACCAGTTTCTGGAATGCTCTTGCGGCTTTGCTTGCCTTCGGGGAAGCGGAAGCCTTGGTGATGCGGATACCCTGTGCCTCGTAGATGCAGCTGTTTGCCTTAAGATCGTAGATCGTACCGCTGAACGGAGCCATGGAGTCCAGTCCCATCTCATCATGCAGACGGCGGGCAAAAATCTCCGTCACTTCGTCATCGCCATGTGTTACAAATACTTTCTTCGGCTTGTCGCCAAAGGCTTTGATCCAGTCTATCAGACCGTTGACATCGGCATGGCCGCTGATTCCCGGCATCTGGCGGATCTCTGCGCCTACATGGACAGTCTCGCCAAAAAGCTTCACGTCCTCGGCTCCCTCGATCAGTGCTCTTCCCAGCGTTCCGATCGCCTGATATCCTACAAAAAGTATCGTATTTCTTGAATCCCATAAGTTATGTTTCAGATGATGCTTGATTCGTCCTGCGTCACACATACCGCTCGCGGAAATGATCACCTTGCAGTCCTCATCATAGTTGATGGCTCGGGAGTCATCGCTTGTGATGGATGTACGGAGTCCCGGGAACATCAGCGGGTTGATTCCCTTCTGAACCAGTGCGATCGCTTCTTCGTCAAAGCAGTCATACTGATGTTCATTAAAGATCGTCGTCGCCTCGTTTGCCAACGGGCTGTCGACATAGACCTTGAAGTTGCCATGTCCTGTGACACGGTTTTCTTCCTTGATCTGCCGGATAAAGTACAGCATTTCCTGTGTACGGCCGACCGCAAAAGACGGGATGATAACGCTTCCGCCTCTGTCAAACGTATGCTGGATCACTTCTGAAAGGATGGCAACATAGTCCGGACGTTCCCCGTGGCTTCTGTCACCATAGGTGGATTCCATGACAACATAATCTGCATCGTGGAGGTAAGTCGGGTCCTTGATCAGCGGCTGATGGAGGTTTCCGATATCTCCTGAGAAGACGATCTTCTCTTCCTCTCCGTCCTCCTGGATGGTCAGTTCAATGCTTGCTGATCCGAGAAGGTGTCCTGCGTCTACAAACCGAACGGAAATCCCTGGTGCCGGGGTGATTGTTTTTTCGTAGGGGCATGGTACAAAATTCTGTATTACACCCATGGCATCTTCCATCGTGTAGGCAGGTACAAATTCCGGTTTACCCTGACGGCGTCCCTTACGGTTACGCCATTCTGCCTCAAACATCTGAATATGCGCGCTGTCACGGAGCATGATATCGCAGAGGTGACAGGTTGCCTGGGTCGCATAGATCGGACCCATAAAGCCTTTCGCATAGATAGCGGGCAGGTTTCCGGAATGGTCCATATGCGCGTGTGTCAAAAGAACGAAATCCAGGTCTCCCGGATTAACTGGGATTTCCTGATTCTGATAATAATCCGGTCCCTGTTCCATACCGCAGTCTACCAGAAACTTCTTACCTGCTGCTTCCAGATAATAACAACTACCAGTTACTTCGTGCGTCGCCCCAATAAAGGTAATCTTCATGTGCGAACCCCCTTTTTCTGACAATTATTCCAATACATTCTAGTTGTAATTATTATACACGATATGGTAAGTTTTTAACAGTCTTTAGACACAAAAACGGGATGAAATTTTTATAAATTTCACCCCGCTTCTGTGTATGTTGTTTGTATGTATGTTGTATGATGTTGTTTTTACCGATCTGGATATCTCTCCATGTAATCGGTTACTGCAAGCACTTCGCGCCAGTTGGAAGGTAATGGATGTTTACTCCGGTTTATTTTTGTTCGTTCACTTTATCTGTTGTGTCATCCTTCTGGCTGCACCCATGCTTCGCTATTCAGTTGTAGGTTTGTTGCTTGATATTTTTCTTTTTCTGTTGGTCCGGTAGAAAGATTAGTTTACCATGATACCCTGGGTCAGGGTAGATGTTGACTCTTTCAGACCTCCATTGCTTGCTGCGTGGTAGCCACGGACACGGTAGTAGGTGCCGCTTGGGACTGCAACATTTAAACCTTTTTGAAGATTGCTAAGATTACTTCCAGTAAAATCCCAGTACTTATATGTTCCATAACTGCCATTTACTTTACGCTCTAAATATAAAGATAAATAAACCTTACTGCATTTTACATGGCATTGTGTTAATCCATAAATCGCAATTTCATTACTGGATATTTTCTGAATTTTCACGCTTCCAAAACTTAGATTTCTTCCACGAAGCACACTATAACTAATATCTTCCGCAAAATCTTCTGTTGTCTCTTCATCCGTAACTTCATCATTATCTGTTTCTTCCGCTAAAATCGCATCCATAAGACTATCAGAAGAACCTGCTAATACCGATTGTGAACTTCCTGCAAATATCATTCCTGCGGTTAAACCTGCCAGTAATACTTGTTTCCACTTCTTTGCCACTTTCACTTCCTTTCTGTCATAAACAACCCTTACATTATTAATACGACAGAAAAAAGTAAAAATCACGCTAAAATTTCATTTTTTCTATAATTTTTTTAATTTCTTCTAATTCCATTCTACCGTATAAAAGATATTGTGTATTTTCAAATTCCCATTCAGCAGAATAACAATCTTTAGTTTGCGCATCATTATTTATTTTTTTTATTACAATCTCTATTCCGTCATTTTGTATTAATTGTGTACTGCCTTCATTACCATCTATACTATTTATCTTACTTGCTGTTGAATCTTTCTGTTTGTCTATATACAATGCAATATAATTTTTATTGTAAATATATTCAAGATAAGCTGTCCCTGACCATTTATCTACAGTATATTGCGTAAATTCCATACTATAAGGTCTATAATAAAATAAAGGCACCTTCACACCCAATTCTTGTTCTATATCCGCAATCGCCTTCTCTTCATCTGCACTAGCATCCTCATTGCTCTCATCATTATAAACCACTATCTTCGAGTCATCCCCACTCCAAATCCGCACACTATTCACCAAATACGTCCGGTTCGCCTCACTGGTCATACTTGCTGCAAACACGCATGCGACAGCAACAACAGCCATACCCACGACTTTTCCAAGCCGGTGCATACCACCAGCAGTCTTGTGCCTGCGTTCCCGTGCTTCTTCCATTGAGAGCACCTTTTTCTCATCCGGTACCAGTTCTTCGGAAAATTCTGTGCTTTCCTTCTTTTCCTTCTCAAACCGACGCATCAGTTCCTGATAAGAATCCTGCACTTCTTTGTCCGTAAGTTTAAGATCCTCAAAATCATCGTCCGCAAAGAGAGCTTCCTCAATCTGCCGCTCCCGCTCTATAAATTCTTCTTCCAGGATCTTCTGGAAGGTTTCGTCATCTATCTCATCCTGTATTTCCAGGTTATTTTCTAAAGTTTTTTTCGATTCTTCGTTTTCTTCAAATTCTTTTCTCATAAAGTGATGTCTCCTGCCGATGGTTTTCCAGCTCCCTCTCATCTTTCCTTGACAATTCATCCCTTGTGGTTCATAGTTATTGGTAATAATAAAAAAGATTTTTCAGGAGGAATTCCCATGAAGCATATTGTTCTTACCGGCGGCGGTACTGCCGGACACGTTACTCCAAACATAGCTCTGATCCCAGCTCTTAAGGATGCTGGATATCAGATATCTTATATCGGTTCCTATAACGGGATCGAACGTAAACTGATCGAGGAACTTGGAATTCCGTATTATGGAATTTCTTCCGGTAAATTAAGACGTTATTTCGATCCCAAGAACTTCTCCGATCCGTTCCGCGTTCTCAAGGGATTTCATGAAGCCAAGAAGCTTCTCAAACAGCTGAAACCCGATGTTGTATTCTCCAAGGGAGGTTTCGTTACCGTCCCTGTTGTTATCGCTGCAAAGCGTTGTAAAATCCCAGCAATCATCCATGAGTCCGATATGACTCCAGGACTTGCCAACAAACTGTGTATTCCATCTGCCGTAAAAGTCTGCTGTAACTTTCCGGAAACTGTCAGCTCTCTTCCGAAGGACAAGGCTGTTCTTACCGGTACTCCGATCCGTCAGGAATTATTAAACGGCGACAAAGAAGCAGGCCGCCAGTTCTGTGGATTCACCGCAGACAAACCAGTCCTTATGATCATCGGTGGAAGCCTCGGTGCAGCCTCAGTCAACGACCATATGCGCAAGATCCTTCCGGAACTTCTGAAGGATTTCCAGGTAATTCATCTGTGTGGTAAGGGAAAAATGGACGAAAAGCTGACCGGCACAGCCGGATACGTACAGTACGAATATATCAAAGATGAGCTGCCGGATCTCTTTGCCCTGGCAGATGTTGTGATCTCCCGTGCTGGAGCCAATGCGATCTGCGAGATCAGTGCTCTTCACAAACCAAATCTTCTGATCCCGCTGTCAGCCAATGCAAGCCGCGGTGACCAGATCCTCAATGCCCGTTCTTTCGAAAAACAGGGTTACAGCATGGTTCTCGAGGAAGAAGAGATTACTGACCAGAAGCTCCTTGATACGATCCATCAGCTTTATGATAACCGTCATTCTTTCGAAGAAGCCATGGCAGCAAGCAAACAGATGGATTCTATCCATCACATTGTCTCTCTCGTTGAGGGATGTGTTTCCAAATAACAGAATTTATTTCACGCAGGCATTCCGCTCAGGTTTGTCTGCGTATTTTTTTGAGTTTCTCTTCCATCCACGCCTTCGACCTCAGATTACGATTATTGATAGCATTTCTGCTTACTCCATACTCCTTCGCCACCACATCCGGCGGCACTCCGTAAAGCTGTGTCCTGATCAGAATATCATAACTCACAGGATTTTCCCTCCGAAGCATTTCAAGGGCAAGTTCCCTGTCTGCCTTGTCCTCTAATTCGAGAATAACAACTTCAGGATTATTCTTCTCATCTATGATATCGGCACCATTGTCCTCATCATTGATAATACACATTTCATGTTTGTTACAGGACCGCTCCAGATAATCAAGACATACCTTCCTGGTTTTCCATCCAATCTTGGCTCTTAATTTCGCCTCATCTGAGAAATCAAGCGTCTCCTGATTTTTGAGGAAATACAGAAATACTTCCTGTGCAATATCCATGGCGGCATTCTTTTCTTTCACGATCCTGTAGGCACTTCTTGCTGAGAATTCAAAGAAAGCATTATAAAAGCCTGTAAAATTCTCAACCATATCTTTCATAGCATTCGGGCATTTTTATTTTACTTTTGCCAGAATTTCCTCTCTCTCCTCATCAGTCAGATTGCCAGGTTTCCAGGTAATCCCAACATTGTCTCCCTCATATCTCGGGATCAGATGCATATGGAAATGAAAGACTGTCTGGCCTGCGATCTCTCCATTGTTCTGCACGATGTTGAAGCCATCACATTTCAGTCCGTCTCTGAGTTTCGTTGCCATATGCTTTGCGAGGATCATTGCCTTGCCTGCTGTTTCATCCGGAAGTTCATAGATATTGGCTGCATGTGCTTTCGGAAGAATGAGGGCATGTCCCTTGCTTGCCGGTCCCAGATCCAGGATCACACGGAAGTCATCATCCTCATATAAAGTAGCTGCCGGAATTTCTCCATTTGCAATTTTACAAAAAATACAATTTTCCATGGTCGTTTTCTCCTTTATTTTATAGTGTTTTCTGGTTCTATTGTGACGTATTTCTTCGATTTTTTCAATACGAAATTTGTTGCCCTGTTCAATTTGCGATGCTACACTTGACATGAGGTGACAGATTATGAGAGAAAACATCGATTCTGCAAAGAATACAGAACAACTTCAGATCCTGCTTTCCAGATTTTCTCATGAGTTGCGTAATCCACTGGCTCTTCTCTCCAGTGAACTGCAGCTTCTCGCTTCCTCCCACCCGGATCTCTCTTATGATGAACAGTGGGAAAATATCCTGGGAAATCTGGAATATATCCATGCGCTTCTGGACGACCTGTCCAGATATCAGAATGCAGGGCATCTTTCCCTTGTCTTAACTGACTTAAGCACCTGTTTGAACGAAATCGCAAGCTCCTTTCGCCCTGTGCTTGAATATCTGGAAATCGAATTTGAGACGGACATCCCGCATGATCTCCCCAAATTATATCTGGATCCGTTAAAAATCCGACAGGTATTTCTGAACATTCTTCGAAATGCCCAGGAATCAATCAGCCATCCGCATGGAATCATCCGTTTTCGTGCCGAATCCACCACACAATATGTCCATATCTCAGTCTGTGACAACGGGTGCGGCATGACCTCCTCTCAAAAAACGCGGGTATTTGAGCCTTTCATAACCTACAAGTCCGGCGGCACCGGCCTCGGACTTGCTGTCACCAGACAGATCATTGAAGCCCATCATGGTTCCGTAGAAATTGAAAGTGCTCCCGGAAGTGGAAGCACTTTTCATGTATATATTCCTCTGGACAGGGATTTATAACTGGTCGTAGATCTCCATCTGCTGATCACGTTTCTTCCGTGGATGCCAGATCAGAACAGCGAGCACAAAACCGGCGATCATACCGCCTATATGAGCTGCATTATCTACTCCCGAACTTGTAAATCCAAAATAAAGTGAAAATGCAGCCATGACCAGGATCTGTCTCATGGAAAGATCCCCAAGCCATCCTTTATTTCGGATCACAACATAGATCATCGCACCCATTACGGCAAACACTGCTCCGGATGCTCCCGCAGATACCGAAAAATCCTGGTTCCGCAGTTCGAGGATCAGCGAGAAAATATTTCCGGTCATCCCGCCTGCCAGATAGATAAACAGGAAACGGAGCTTTCCGATCACCTGCTCCAGCCGGCTTCCCAGCACAAACAGTACCAGCATATTGTTGACAAGATGTTCGATCCCGAAGTGCAGGAACATGGAGGTAAACAGCCGGTAAACTTCTCCATTTTGTACAATATAAGGTGTATATGCCGCTCCATAGTCCAGCACATGCCATGCATTCTGCGAAGTCCCGGTAAGTTCCACAGCAATAAAAACCAGAACATTAATAAGAATCAGTACCACTGTCACCGGTTCCTTCCGAATCTCTTCCAAAGTCCTCACTCCATTCTGTCAGATCCCCTGCGTTGTTCCGTATATTCTAACAGATAGGATTACGTATGGCAAGCATTGCATTGGATAAACTCCTGGATTTTATTCTATAAATACATACCGTGCCTCTGCAAAATCCACTTCATCTTCATCCTGAAGCTGGTATTCCTCATTTGCTTTGAGCATTCTTCCATTCACAGAAGTTCCGTTTCGTGAATTCAGATCAGCCAGAAAATATCCTTCTTCTACTTTGCGGATCCGAGCATGGACACGGCTTACGGTAGGTCTTGGGATCACCACGTCAGCTGCATTTTCCATCTTGCCGATGATCGTCAGCTCCTGTTCCAGAAAGATCGGTGCGAGTTCTCCCGGCTCTTTACTCACGAGACTGGCAGGACCTCTTACCTTTCCAACCGACAGAATCATCGTCTCGCCGTAATCTTCTTCCTCCGGCAGTTCATTTCCTGTATAAAAATTTTCCCTGGAATCCGGTGCTGTATTTATACGCCGCATTTTCTCATATCCATATGGGACTGCCGCCTGTCTTCTGTCTTCATCGTCATTCCAGAGATCACAGGGAGTCTCTTTCTTTCCTGAGAGTTCTTTCCGTACTTTCTTTCTCCACTCTGCAGTTTCATCCTGCTTTTTCTTCTTTTTTTCACTGATCCACAGCCCCAGTGCACCGGATCCCAGAAGGAGGACTCCTACTGCCAGTACTGCCTCCGCCGGAAGCCCTGGCATATATCCCAGATAGCCGGCTGCCGAGATTCCCAGAAGCACCAGGACTCCCAGTCCGCATCCTCCTGCCCACAGGAGTTTCTCATTTACTGCTTTCTCAGTGTTTTTCTCTTTCTTTTCTTTCGGCTTTTGCTTCGGTTTTTGCACAGGCTTCGGTTTTTCCACAAAATCCAGAGGTTCCTGCTCTGCCAGATCTGCTTCTGGAGCTGAAATTTCTTTTGCTGCTCTTTGCTCCTTTTTCTTCTCCCCGGCTTCTTCCGAGCTGTTCTGGTAAATAAATTCCTTCAGCATTTCCAGTTGGATTCCCGCCTCCAGTGCCTTGCGGTATATCCCATATCCCATCGTCACGGCCGCCGCGTCTTCATGATCCAGTTTCGGCAGGAAATATTCCGTCATCTCCCGGAACTGCTCACCGATCGCCTTTGGTTCTCCGGGGAGACAACAGAAATACATCTTCTGCTTCTCCACATCCAGATACATATATTCCGGTGAAAGCAGCAGCTGGTCAGCATTCAGAAGGAACTCCATCATCTCTTCCATGATCTTTACAAATCCACCAAATATAATTTTGAGATCAGACGCTTTCAGTTTCTTCTGTTCATAAAAAGAAGCCAGTGACTGCCTTGACGTGATATCATAATAAAACAGAAACTTCCCATCCAATCCCTGGATCCTGCACTTCAATATAGAAGGTACTGCATTTCCCGTCAGCATCCGAACCTGATAAGATGAGGTATCCACCGGATTTTCCCCATGCAGTATCAGATAATTATGACTCATATCCCGTTTATATTCTGCCCTCATTTTTATCCTCCAATTTCTTCTATCACTTCAGAAGCTGCCCTGATCTTTCTGATCCATTCTACCGGACGGATGACCCTGGAACTGCCTTCTGCCGTAAGCTTCCACCTGAAGCCGCCAAATCTGGAGATCGTATCTGCCGTATAGGTTACTTTGATCTCTTTTCCGTTTTTTACCTGACCAGTCAGATTTTCTGCTCCAAAAAATCCAACATTTCCAAGTTCCCGGCTTCTGACTTCCGCCACTTCCTGTGACTGTCCGTCTTTTCGGATACCTTCCATGCTTCCGGTCAGTGCCGATTCACACGCCGCTGCTGTCAGCCATGCGCGGTTATGTACAAAAAAGCTCAGATACAGGACTCCCATCAATACCAACAGTACCAATGACATCACACAGGCCGCCTCGATCGTAAAACTGCCTTTTCTTATCTTCTCCAAACTGTTCATATCAGAACTCCTCCTATATATCCCGCCAATAGAAACGGCATCAGCGGTATCTCTGTATCCCGGCTCTTCTTACGGATCACAAGCAGGATCCCGGACCAGAACGCCGCCAGAAAAAATCCGATGCATAGCATCTGAATATAGATTTCCGTATCCAGCAGAGTTCCCAGTGCCAGCAGGATACAACCATCTCCCACACCGATCGCACCACGGCTTGCAAATCCCGATGCCAGAAACAGAACTCCGATTCCCACCGGGATCAGCACATCCTGAATTTCCCTTCCCTGCAAAATGCTGCACAGGATCCCGCATCCTGCATAAGCTACAGTCAGAATAAGTGAAATTTCCCGCTTTTTGATATCCAGCCAGCTGTTCGCTGCCAGAAAGATCACCGTACACAATTCCTTCATCCGGCACCTCCCTATCCGCAGCTGCTGCACGCATGCATGCTTCCCACCTGCGACAGCTTTACCAGTTTTACAGTTCGCTTCAGTCCACTGCAGGTTTCCTGATTATGATATCGGTTTCCTGTTGAAGTGACATAAACACTTCCGACAGGACTCTGACCACGGCTGCATGATTCGCATGCCGCATATTTCTCCCCATAGCTGTTACGCATGGAGGAAATCCTCGAACCGGGAACCTGCTGGAGCGAAACTTTGAGATAGCGGCAGCCCAGTTTTCTGTGATACACTGAGCCGGATTCCGTCACATAAACCATCTCTTCCTGTGTATCTCCTTTTCCTGAATCGTTCTGTTCCTCCGCTCCCGTCCATGCATGGACCGTTATGGTGTTCTGCATCCAGACTTTGGACAGCGGGATCAGTCCGCCTATCGGTGTGTACGAATAGACATCCGGCAGGGTGACTTTGTCCGGGCCTTTCCCGTCCAGTACATATGCATACATTCCTGCTTCCTTTGTCTTCTCGCACAATTTCTGGAGATGCACGGTCTGGATCTGATAAATATCCATAAACGAGATCATCGTCACCATCCCCAGAAAAAAGAGCGGCAGCACCAGTGCCGTCTCCACCGCAAGGCTTGCCCGCCTGCATAATCTCAAAAAGGTGCAGAAAGACACCTTTTCAGAAGGCTTAAAAAACTCTCCGTTTATCGGGGGAAACTGGAGAACTGAATTTTTTAGAGAGCGTTTCCTTTCATTTTTATTTATTTCTTTCTTCTTTCTGTCTATCTGCTTTATATTCCAATCATGTATATTATCCTTCTGAAAAAGCATCTTTCTGCACCCCTTTTGTATCGGGCGGTCCCTTTCCTGAACCGCCCCTGACCTCAGATATAACTGTATTGTCTTGTTACGGTAAATACTTTATTTCTGTTCGCATCAACATCCACTGAGGCCTCGATCGCCTCAATACAGCAGTCCAGCCGAAAGCTTTCTCTGCCTTTTGATTCGCGGATGCTGGCCTCGATCATGTCCATTCCTCGATCAAGTTTTTCTTTTTTGGATCGTGCCAGAAGCAGCACCTGAAGATAGTCTTCATAAGACATGCCATTTTCGTCATTTCTTCTCTGACTGTCAAGATTTTCAAGAAGATTGGGAAGATTTTCCAGAGACAGCTGCCAGGTCGCCGCATTTTTCATAAGCGGTACTTTACCTCCATGAAACAGTTCCCTGACATCCAGGATACTCTCTGCAAAAGACCAGCAGAGAAGCAGTGCCGCTTCAATGATGACCGCTGCAGGCGGCACAAGAAATCCTGACGCGATCCCCAGGGCAAGCGCATGCATCTGGGCTCTTTTTCCCGCATCTGACATCAGATATGCAGCGTTGATCCCCTCCCGGATCAAAAGAAGCCGGTTCGCAACTATTCTGAGATTGGCTCTATCATTGTCATTTGCACCAAGAATATATTCCTGCTGATATTTAAGCCCGGAAGACGCCGGATCCTGATAATTCCCCAGCCCGTCTGTCAGGTATTTCTGAAACAGGATCTGTGATGTCTGCGAAGAATCTTCCGTCGGATTTCCAGGCATGGACATTCCCTCTTCCAGCTTTCGTTTCGATACAAGATCTTTTGTCGAGATCTGTGTCTCGGAAATTCCTTTTGAAGCCGGAACAACCAGATCCAGAAGACTCATCATCCGGATACGCCGGATCACCGGGATCGGATTCATAGCATTGTCTGATTCTCCATCTGAAAAACCGCCTTCTTCACCACTCCCGAAATCTTCTCCGTTCTGATTTTCATCTTTGGCTGCTTCTTCCGCTTCCTGACTCTTATTAAATGCATCATTCATCTCAGAATCATAATTTTCCAGCGTTCCGCCATTCTCAGTCGTTTTTCCATCTTCTTCTGCCTTCTTTGTTTTTTCTTCTTTATCCTTAAGACGGCTCAGAAGTGCCTGCACCCCCTGGCTTCCCAGCGTATCTTTCATACAGGAAACTGCCTGATGATAAAAAACTTCTCCATTCTGATCAGTTGCCAGTCGGTATCCTGTAAAACCACCCTGCCTGATCCGAAGTTTCTGGCTGTTCTGTTTCAGCACGGGTCTGATATATGATTCCAGATTGTCATAAACGGCCGCCAGATCAAGTTCACTTCCACCCTGCGTTCCGTCCAAAAAAAACAGATCATAATCCCGAAGAAGTGAGCGGTCATACTGCCCGAACAGAGAATAAAGTCCAATATCCATCCCATTCAGGATCTGTGTTCTGGCCGCTGCTGCCTGTACCGACTGAATACTGGTACTGACAAGTGACAGCAGGATACTGAGTACCAATGCCAGAAAAACGGTAATGCTGCCTTTTTTATCCATAAGCCTTCCACCTGATCAGATTGAATTACTCTGTTTTGTGATCTTGCTGAGGATCGCATTTACCAGATTTGTAAGCTGATCTTTAAAGATAATGACCAGACTGATCAGTACTACCAGGATCAGAATGATCTCCACAACGCCCACCGCATCTTCTTCCCGTGCAAACTCTCTCGCTGTTTTTACTAATTCTCCCATATACATACCTCCCATACTGCCCATTCATAATTTGTATAAATATTTTTATTGTCCATAAAATGAAAGAAATGCAGGAATCATAATGATCGCCATGACCACTATGAGCATCATGATCATCGGTATCAGCAGCTTTGTAGCCGCCGCTTCGCCTAAAACTCTTGCTTTTCTTTTGCGCTCATCCCAGGCTTCCAGTGCCTCCTGCTCCAAAAGATCTGCCATGCGCCTGCTTCCTTTCTGAAGATTCTGAATCAGGATCGTAGAAAACGTTTTGTATTTCATCTGGCCGCACCGTTCTCCAAAACGCCGGTAAGCTTCCAGTTCTGCCACACCACTGTCCATCTCACGGCATGCCGTTACGATCATTTCATATGCAAAATGTCCTTTGACAGGCTCTGTCCTCATATAGTCGGACGCCATCTTCTGAAATGCCCGCCTTGCAGTCATCCCCGCCTGGATCAGAAGTGTAAATTTCAGGATGAGAGGCGGATAATCCATCAAAAGCTGTTCAGAACGTTTCGCCAGTGCCTCCTGTTCTTCTCTCGCCTTCTTGAGCATAAGCACAAAGGCTGAAAAAAAACTTAAGGCTGCGATCAGAGTTCCCGTATTATCTCCCGGCTTCTGCCACTCCAGTTTCTGGCCGTTCCATTCTTCCGGCAGATAATAATAATCCGGGTCTTCTTTTTCTTCGTTATACTTTTCGATCGCTTCTCTGAGTTCTTTCTTTCTGCTTTCCTCCGGTGTTTCTTCTTTTTCTGTTTCTTCAGATAAAAGCTCTTCCCCGCTCTCTTTTTCCGGTACCTGGATCTGGAATTTCTCTGAATCCTCCCCATCTACAGATACCTCAAATTCCTCCGTGTATGCACCTGTTATCTCCTTCTCAAGACGATGTCCATTCGTATAGACCTGACTTCCTCCACTTGTCAGTGTCAGCAGCATTCCAAGAAGGTTTCCACACACTGCCACCAGAAGAAACAATCTGACACTTTCGCTGTCTGCCAGACCATCCAGATGGAGCCATCCGGCTTTCCGGCTCAGTCCGATCCCTGCGATAACCGCAAATATCGCAATATGTACCCACATGTCACACCTCAATATCTACGATTTTTCTTCCAAGCCAGTAAGAAAATCCGTATATTCCAAGACACAGTGTCATGGCAGCAATGCCAAACGGGTTTCCATACAGCACTCCAAGGGATCCCGGAGATGTCAGTTTCAGATAAAGAATGATCCCTGCAGGCATCAGGCTCATGACCATCTGCTCTGCCTTTTTGGCTGCCAGTGTCGTCTCGATCTCTTTCTTGACATCGATCTTATCTCCCAGCATTCTCGCAGATGTCTGAATGATCCCTGACATATCTCCTCCTGTTCTTTTCGCTGTATAAAAGACAGCCGCAAAATTCTCCATATCCTCGATGCCGCAGCGTTCGCCAAGGCTTCGGAACAGTTCTTCTACCGGCACGCTGACTTTGATCTGACTTTCCATGTAGTGAAATTCTTTCACGATATCTGCATCCTCCAGATACATCCGCTCAAGGTCTCTTGCGCTCGCCGAAACTGCATTTTCTACAGAATATCCCGCCTGAACCGCCACGCTCAGTGCATTCAGCGCATCTTTGAACTGATAATTCAGATTTTTCTTCCGCTCCCGGATCAGCTGCTTCTTCCTGATCTTCAGAAACACCACTGTCGCCGGTATTGCCAGCAGCATCAGCCATTTATTCTGATAAAAAAGATAATCCAGTGTGCCACAGAGCAGAAGACTCTGTAGCAGATATTTTGCGATCTCCTTTCCTGAAAAATGATATTCCCTATAATCCTGCTTCATATTTCCACCCCTGCCCGGACCAGTTTCTCCCTGTTCAGAAGTTCTGCCGTCTGTACAAGCCCTTTTCCCTCCTGCCACCGGTAAAGTGTCCTGGTCTTTATTTCATGATCTTCAAATCCACAAACTTCCGTTATTTCCAATACTTTTCGACTTTTGTCCCTCATACGCCCAAGATGGACCAGGATATCCACACCTGAAGCGATCTGTCTGCGGATCGCTTCAAGCGGAAGTTCCACTCCCATCAAAGTCATTGTTTCCAGACGGGAAAGCATATCCTCCGCTGAATTTGCGTGTGCCGTGCTCAGACTGCCTTCATGCCCTGTATTCAGAGCCTTTATATGGACTCCCTATGTTCCCATCATGCAGAAATACAATATCTGTACTTAATATACACTGTATATAACGTTATTATCTTGCCATTCCACAGTTGCAAAA
>OLOR01001182.1_pt1 | contig 24813 bp, 21 predicted proteins | sample 1672521 | NCBI WGS metagenome assembly OLOR01 (sample SAMEA3136695, study PRJEB25190) | human gut metagenome | biome: human gut; feature: human-associated habitat; material: faeces | place: Austria | collected 2013
GCAAGAAGTACTTCTCCGTTGCTTCCGGCGGCGGCACGGGCCGTACCCTGCACCCCGATAACGTGGCTGCAGGCCCCGCAAGCTATGGCCTGACCGACTCTCTGGGCCGCGTCCATGGTGATGCTCAGTTCGCAGGTTCCTCCTCCGTGCCCGCACACGTTGAGATGATGGGCCTGATCGGCATGGGCAACAACCCCATGGTCGGCGCTACCGTTGCCTGCGCTGTTGCTGCTGCACAGGCCAACGCCTGATCTTTTCCTAGTTCGGCAAAGGGGGCTGCCTTCCGAATGGGCAGCCCCCTTTTTATGCTGAGATATGTTCGCGCAGGCTAACTGCCTGCAACGTTGCTTCAACTAAGAAGGAAAAAGAAGAAACCATGAAAAACACGAAGATGAAACAGAGCATTGCAGCGCTGGCCATGGCTGCTGTCGTTGCAGTGAGCCTGCTGGGCTACGGCTGCGGCAGCAAGTCCGCCTCCACCACCGGCGCTGGTGCTACCGGCGATTTTACCGGCACTGCCAAGGGCTTTGGCGGCGATGTTACCGTTACCCTGACCCTGACCGACGGCAAGATCACCGGCTGCACCGCTGAGGGTGCCGATGAGACCGAGGGCGTGGGCTCCAAGGCAATCGAGCAGCTGCCCGCTGCCATTGCCGAGAGCGGCAGCATTGCCGTGGACGGCGTGTCCACCGCAACCATCACCTCCAATGCCATCAAGGAGGCAGCCGCTGCTGCCATTACCGCTGCTGGTCTGAAGCCTGAGGATTTCCAGACCGCTGTGGAGAACAACGCTGAGCCTGCTGAGGACTCTACCGTTGATACCGACATCGTCATCGTGGGTGCAGGCGGCGCAGGTATGACCGCTGCCCTGACTGCCACCAGCGAGGGCAAGAGCGTTGTCATCGTGGAGAGCCAGCCCGTGGTGGGCGGCAACTCCGTGCGCGCTACCGGCGGCATGAACGCCGGCAAGACCGTGTATCAGGATGAGAACGAGTTTGCCGAGAGCGCAGGTGTCGAAAAGACCCTGAAGGCTGCTGCTGAAAAGTATGCTGACAACGAGACCATCACCGCTCTGGCTGCTACCGTGGCCGAGCAGTGGGCTGCCTACCAGGCCAACCCCACCGGCTACTTTGACAGCGTTGAGCTGATGGAGCTGGATACCATGGTCGGCGGCAAGGGTATCAATGACCCTGCTCTGGTGGAGACCCTGTGCTCCAACAGCGCTGATGCCATCGACTGGCTGGGTGAGCAGGGCATCACCCTGCACAGTGTTTCCAGCTTCGGCGGCGCATCCGTCAAGCGGATCCACCGCCCGGTGGACGCTGAGGGCAAGACTCTTTCCGTGGGTTCCTATATGATCCCTCTGCTGGAGGAGAATTGCCAGAAGGCTGGTGTCCAGATGATGCTGAACACCACCGCCACCGAGATCCTGACCGATGACAACGGCGCTGCTGTTGGCATCAAGGCCACCGGTGCTTCCGGTGAGACCATCACCATCAATGCCAAGGCTGTAGTGCTGACCACCGGCGGCTTCGGCGCAAATCTCGATATGGTCGTTGAGTACAAGCCCGAGCTGAAGGGCTTTATGACCACCAACGCCCCCGGCATCCTGGGCCAGGGCATCAAGATGGCACAGGCCATCGGTGCTGACACCGTGGATATGGACCAGATCCAGATCCACCCCACCGTGGAGGCTAACACCGCTGCCCTGATCACCGAGGGTCTGCGCGGCGACGGTGCTGTGCTGATCAATGCCGAGGGCAAGCGCTTCATTGACGAAGTCGGTACCCGTGATGTGGTTTCCGCTGCCGAGATCGCTCAGACCGGCAGCTACAGCTGGCTGGTGGTGGATCAGGCTATGGTGGATGCCTCCAGCGTCATTCAGGGCTACATCAAGAAGGGCTACACCGTGACCGGTGAGACCTATGAGGAACTGGGCAAGGCAATGGGCGTTGATGAGGCTGCTTTTGCCGAGACCATGAACACCTGGAACGGCTATGTTGAGGCCAAGAACGACCCCGACTTTGGCCGCACCAGCTTTGCAAACAAGCTGGATACCGCTCCCTACTATGCCATCAAGGTCACCGCAGGTGTGCATCACACCATGGGCGGCCTGAAGATCAACACCAACACTGAAGTCCTGAACGAGAACGGCGAGGTCATCCCCGGCCTGTTCGCAGCAGGTGAGGTGACCGGTGGTGTCCACGGTGCAAACCGTCTGGGCGGCAATGCCGTGGCTGACTTCACTGTCTTTGGCCGCATTGCAGGCGCAGCTGCCAGCAAGTACGCTGCATGAAACGCCTGAAAAGCTGGCAGAAAAATCTGATCTTTGCGGCCGTGGTGCTGGCCGCGGCAGCACTCCTGTTCGTGCTGTACCGCGCCAATGCCCCCAAAGCGGAGCCGCTGGTGGCCGTGGTCGATTTCGGCGACGGCATTACCGAGACGATCCCGCTGGACGAGGACCACGATTATCTGTATGATGTGGGCGATTACATCGTGCATCTGCAGGTAAAGGATGGGGCCATCGCCTTCCTCGACAGTCAGTGCCCGGACCATGTGTGCGAGCAATTCGGCTGGCTGAGCGAGCAGGATGCCTGGGCCGCCTGTGTCCCCGCCGGGGTCTATGTAACGGTGCAGGCCGCAGAAACAGAATAAAACAAAGAGGCCGCCGTGCAGGAGATGATCCTGCACGGCGGCTTCTTTGTATAGGGGAAAATGTTATTTCACGTATTTGCCTTCGCAGATATTCTTGCAGCAGGCGCTGATGGGAAACCAGCAGCAGTCCCGGCAGATATCGGCCAGCATCTCGGGGGTGGCTTTGGCATCAATCTCCCGGATGAGAGCCTGATAGTCGTATTCCTTTTCCTCCAGCCCGAAATACTCCACGGTCTTGCGGTCGTACCGCTTGACCTTTTCCTGTGTGTCGCACAGGTCGGTGCCCAGCTTGTTGGGGCAGCAGGAACAGAGGGTGTCGGTGGAGAAGGTGAGCTGGATCTTCGTCCCGGGCACCTCCCGCAGCTGGTGGACGACATCATTCATGTGCTCCACAAAGGCTTCGCTGTAGCCATGGCCGGAATAGCCCTGGGTGCAGAGCAGGTGATGCGGGCGCAGTACGATGCTCATGCCTTTTTTACCCCCGGGATCCGCTTCCGGATGTTCAGGCCCAGCACGCAGGCCAGCACAGCCTTGATGATGGCGGTGGGGATGAAGGGAAGAACGCAGGCGGAAACGGCCACAGACACAGTGCTGTGGGCGACGATCACGAACAGGATGACACCCACGATATAGTTGACCACAGTGCCCACGACAACCGCCACGGGGAAAGCACCCTTGAAGGCATCCCTGTGCTCTACGCCCAGGCCAATGATGTAGGCCATGATGGGGAAGGAGATCAGGAAGCCGCCGGTGGGGCCGACAAACTTGTCGATGCCGCCGGAGAAGTTGGCCAGCACCGGCACGCCCACAGCGCCCAGCAGCAGGTAAACGAGCGTGGCAATGGCGGACAGCTTGGAGCCCAGCACCACAGCCGCCAGCGTGATAGCGAAGGTCTGCATGGTCATGGGCACACCCAGCGGCATGGGGATGGAGATCTGTGCCATCACGGCGATGACGGCGGCAAACAGGCCCGCGTAGCAGATATCGCGCACCGAGAACTTACTGTTCTGATTCATAGAAAAAATCCTCCTCTGGTTTGGTACAAACAACGTCCCGATTAAACCAGAAAGCGGCGGACAGGTCAACTTGTGATTTGCACAAAGGTTTACAATCTGTGAAAATTTGCTGAAAAGCGTTCAAACGAAATTTGGACGCTTGTGTATCCGGGCAAAATGCGATACACTACACCTATACATAGGAAAGGAATCTGACAGGCCGCCCTATGGCGAGCCTGAATCTGATAGGAGGAACATGATGATCTGGAATAAGAAGAAGGACGGCGCGGAGAACCCGGGTGCGGAAACGCCTGCGGCACAGACTGCCAAGGCCCCGGTGCTGTTTTTGCAGAGGAACTGGAAATGGCTCGTGCCGGTGGTCTGTGTGGTGATCGCGGGCGGTGTGTTTTTGCTCAAGCCCAAGAGCGCCAGCACCACAGCCGTGGACCCCAGCTATCTGGAGGCCAGCCCTGAAGTGCGGGATGTCTCCAATACCCTGAGCGGCACCGGTACCCTGAACCCTGCCAACACCTACACCGTGAAATCTCTGGTGGAGGGCAAGGTGCTCACCGGCGAGTTTGAGGAGGGCGATGTGCTGGATGAGGGGAGCATCCTTTACACGCTGGACAGCTCAGATGCTTCCACCAATTTTGAAAAGGCTGAGATCGCCATGCAGCAGGCACAGCGCAGCTATGACAAGGTGGTGGACCGCCAGTATGTGCGTGCCGAAGTGGATGGCACCGTGAGCACCCTGAAGGTCGCCAAGGGCGACGAGGTGACCAGCGGGCAGGAGGTCGCCATCATCCGCGACAGCTCCAAAATGCTGCTGACGCTGGAATTCCCCGCCGCCGATGCCGCAAATTTCAGCGTGGGCCAGACCGCCCAGGTGACGCTGGACGGCACCTTTGAGCAGCTGGACGGCACCGTGACCAGCGTGACCGGAACGGATGCCCTGAGCACCGGCAACCTGCTCACCCGCACCGTGACCATTGCCGTGCAGAACGCGGGCGGCCTGACCACCGCGCAGGCGGCCACCGCCTCCATCAACGGGGTCAGCTCTATCGGTTCTGCCACCTTTGGCTATCAGGCGGAGCGTACCCTGACCGCACAGGCTGCAGGTACTGTGACCTCCATCCATGTGCAGGAGGGCCAGACCGTTGCCGAGAACGATATCCTGATCGAGCTGAGCGGCGATGACCTGACCGAGAGCATCCAGTCTGCCTCTGAGACCCTGCGCAGCGCTGAGATCTCCCTGCAGAACCTGCAGGATACCATGGCCAACTATACCGTCACCTCTCCCATCAGCGGCACCATCATTGAAAAGGATGCCAAGGTGGGCGATGCGGTCAAATCCGGCGATACCCTCTGCGTCATCTACGACATGAGCTATCTGGAAATGGTCATCAATGTGGACGAGCTGCAGATCAGCTCCCTGACTGTGGGCCAGAAGGTGCAGATCACGGCCGATGCCGTGCAGGATAAGAACTATGTGGGCACTGTGACCCGCGTCTCCATGAAGGGCGCTTCCAACGGCGGTACCACCACCTACCCGGTGACCATCCGCATTGACGAGACCGACGGCCTGCGCCCCGGCATGAACGCCAACGCTGAGATCGTGGTGGCTGAGGCTGCCAATGCCCTGACCGTGCCCAATGCGGCCATCGTCCGGGGCGGCTATGTGCTGGTGACCCAGGATTCCCCCAGCGCTTCCAAGGCGGATACCACCATGGAGGCACCCGAGGGCTTTGTCTATGTGGCCGTCAAGACCGGTGTCAGCGATGATGATTACACCCAGATCGTCAGCGGCATCCAGGAGGGGGACACCATTGGTTACGACCCCAACTCGGTCAGCAGCGACAGCTACTATGACGATGGCAGCAGCATGATGATCTTCTGATGGGAGGATGGAATGAGTGCTCTGATCGAATTTGATGCGGTCTGCAAGTATTACCAGATGGGCGACACCACGGTAAAAGCCGCCGACCACATCACCATGAAAATAGAAAAAGGCGAGTTTGTTGCCATTGTGGGCCAGTCCGGCTCCGGCAAGTCCACCTGCATGAACATCATCGGCTGTCTGGATGTGCCCACGGCGGGCACCTACCGGCTGAACGGCCGGGATGTGGGCAAGATGAGCCGGAACGAGCTGGCCTCCATCCGCAACGAGATGCTGGGGTTCATCTTCCAGCAGTATAATCTTCTGCCCAAATTAAACTTACTGGAAAACGTGGAGGTGCCGCTGGTCTATGCGGGCATCCCCCGCGCCGAGCGCCACCGCCGGGCCCGCGAGGTGCTGGAGCAGGTGGGGCTGGGCGATAAGCTGAAAAACAAGCCCAACCAGCTTTCGGGCGGCCAGCAGCAGCGCGTATCCATCGCGCGGGCGCTGGTGCGCAACCCGGCGATCATTCTGGCTGATGAGCCCACCGGCGCGCTGGACAGCCACACCGGCCGCGAGGTGCTGGGAATGCTGCAGGACCTGCATGGGCAGGGCCATACGGTGGTGCTCATCACCCATGACAACTCCATTGCCGTGCAGGCTGACCGCATCATCCGGCTGGAGGATGGTCAGGTGGTCTACGATGGCGACTCCCGCGCGCCGGAAGCCATCGTCCAGCCGACGCTGAACTTTGAACCGGCAGAACAGGAGGGGAACAAATGATCATTGAGACCTTCCGTCAGGCCCTCCAGAACGTGTGGAGCAACAAGCTCCGCACCTTTTTGACCATGCTGGGCATCATCATCGGTGTCATGGCGGTCATCGTCATCGTGGGTCTGGGCAACGGCATGACCCAGAGCATGCGGGACAGCTTTTCGGCGCTGGGCACGAATGCCCTGTCCATTCAGGTCTGGGGCTACGGCTCCCGCACCGCCTCGGTGGAGGATGTGTATAAGATCGCGGATAAGAACAAGGAGCTCATCTCCGCAGTCTCGCCCCAGATCGATTTCAGCAACAACACCCCCAAGGTGGGCACCACGACCTACCGCTACGGCACCAGTGTTTACGGTGTGGACGAGCACTACGCCGAGATGAAAAACTACACCCTCGCCCAGGGGCGCGGCCTGCAGTACATGGACATCAAGGACAACAAGCAGGTCTGCATCATTGGTGATTACCTCAACCGGGCGGCCTACGGCGGCAACGCGGTGGGCCAGACCATCAAGCTGGGGGCCTACAAGTTCCGGATCGTGGGCGTGCTGAACGCCAAGGTGACGGACAAGAACATGCAGCCGGGCTCCGACGATGACTGCATCTATCTGCCCTACACCACGGCCATGCGGCTCTCCAACCAGTCCAGTGCAAAAAACTTTGTTGCAATTATGACGGACGAGAGCCGGGCCAACGAGGCCAAGGCGGTGGTGGAAAGCGGCCTGTACGACCTGCTCAAGAGCGACAACGCTTATTACATCTACAGCGCCAGCGAGTGGCTGGAGGAGATGAACGAGATGATTAACATGGTCATCATCGTCCTTACCGGCATTGCCAGCATCTCGCTGCTGGTGGGCGGCATCGGCATTATGAACATCATGCTGGTGTCGGTGACCGAGCGCACCCGGGAGATCGGCATCCGCAAGGCACTGGGTGCCAAGGAGCGGGTGATCCTGTCGCAGTTTGTGGTGGAAGCTGCCACCACCTCCGCACTGGGCGGCGTGCTGGGCATCGTCCTTGGCTATATCGTGTCCATGGCGGCAAACCGCATCCTGCCCATGATCTCCAGCAGCATTGATGTGACCGTCAGCCCCTCGTTCAACTCCATCGTGGTGGCCTTTGGCATCTCAGTGGGCATCGGTGTGCTGTTCGGCTATCTGCCCGCCAAGCGCGCCGCAAGGCTGAACCCCATTGAAGCGCTGAGATATGATTAAACCTCTTACCGCTTCGGTCTGGCTTTGCCAGCGCCCTGCGGAGCTCCCCTAATAGGGGCAACAACGACGACCGCCGCCAGTGGCGGATGAAGGGAGGAGTTGTTGGGGCCGCGGCCAGCAGGATGCAAGTGCAAGGCTTTGCACGAAGCAGATGCTGGGAGCCGCAACCCGGAATACATTAGAAACTATTTTAAGGAGGATTTTCCATGAAAAAGCGAATCCTTGCATTTCTGCTGGCGGTAAGCATTGCCGTGTCGATGCTGGTGCTGCCGGCATCGGCAGCGGGCAACGCCAACACGGCGGTCCAGCTGTCCATCACGCTGAACGCGATGGACAGCAGCCAGCAGGCTGCTCTGAACGCTGTGGTCACCCGCGGTGCACTGGCCCGGATGCTGGTGTCCTACTCCACCTACCGCGAAAGCGTGGGCTCTCAGGGCACGGTGGGCACCCTGTTCACCGACCTGCCCGGCACTTCGCCCTATGCCCCCTATGTCCGCATTGCGGTGCAGAACGGTTGGATGAACGGCTACACCGACGGCTCTTTCCGGCCCGACAACGCCGTGACACTGGAGGAGGCGGTCACGGCCATCCTCAAGCTGATGGGCTATAAGATGACCGACCTGAGCGGCTCCTTCCCCAACGCACAGCTGAACAAGGCCAGTGAGCTGGGCCTGCGCAATCAGGTGGGCCGCAGCCAGGGCGAGGTGCTCAACTACGAGGAGTGCGCCCTGCTGTTCTACAACGCCCTGACAGCCAACACCGCCAGCGGCAGTGCCTACGGCAGCAGCCTGGGCTTCACGGTCTCCAATGGTCAGGTGGATACCTCCAGCGTCATGCTCAAGAGCCTGAAGGGCCCCTTTGTGGCGGGCGATACGGTCCAGCTGCCCTTTGTTCCCAAGATGGTCTACCGCAACGATAAAGCGTCGGAATCTGCGGAACTGAACAAATACGATGTATATTATTACAGTGAGAGTTTACAGACATTGTGGGTCTACACCCGCCGCGCCGCTGGCCGCATCACGGCAGTTTCGCCCAGTGCCAGCGCCCCCACCAGTGTAACGGTGGCAGGCACCAGCTATACGCTGGGTTCCTCTGCGGTGGCCTCCCAGGTGTCCTCCCTCAACGGCGGCGGCGTGGGCGAGGTCGTCACCCTGCTGCTGGGTATGAACAATGAGGCTGCCGGGATCGTGACCGGCGAGGAAGCCGACAGTGTGTTCTACGGTGTCGTGCAGACCGCCACCCGCAGTCTGGTGGAAGAGAACGGCGCGGATGTTCTGCAGAAAGTCTCCGTCATGTGCACCGATGGCATTGCCCGCACTGTGAACGTGGACAAGAGCCTGAACTTTCCGCAGGGGTGGCTGGTAGAGATCAAGGTCACCCCGGAGGGCGAGAGCGTGGAACACATCGATGACCGCCGCGTCAACGGCACCATCAATGCCAACGCCACTGCGCTGGGCGCTGCCGCCCTGGCCGACGATGTAGAGATTCTGGATACAACTTCGGAGGGTGTGGCTGGGACGGTTCGTCCCAGCCGCCTATCGGGGGTAACATTGAGTGACCTCGATGTCCGCTACTATACCGTCAACGATGCCGGACAGATCGACCGGCTCATCCTGAACGATGTGACCGGCGACCTGTGGAGCTACGGCGTGCTGGACGATGTGAAAAATCTGGCCATGAATTATTCTGACCTGAAGAGCCTTGTCACCAGCATTGCGGCGGGAGATTCCGCTTCCGGCACCACGACCACGACAGGCACCACCACCGGAGCGGCCACGGGCGGCACCGACGGCTCCGGCTCTACCTCGGATACCACCACCACTGTGACCGGTGCCACGGCGGTAGACCGCCTGTCCAACCTGCTGGTGCCCACCACCAGCGAGATCCTGTGGGGCATCGTCTCGGGCGATATCCTGAGCACGGCCTGGCAGAAGCTGACCAGCAACACCGGCTCCCTGATGAGCATTGGCTTCCAGCAGATCGCGGAGATCACGGGCACCCCCTTCAAGCAGATCTTCAATTACATCGGCGGCGGGGCGACCTATATCTGCTACGTCAACGGCGCGGTGGCCAGCTACACCACGGCCATCAAGTATCCGGTGCTGGCGGGCGGCATTGCCGTGCGGCAGGAGACCACCGGCTCTGTCAAGGCCATGATGCAGCTGATGCCCCTGAAGATCGACAAGGTCGGCGCGGCCTCGGTGCTCTCGGGCAATGAACGCTACGAGATGGCAGACAATGTGCAGGTCTACCTGTGGTACAAGGGCCAGTATTACCCCACCAAGCTGGCTCAGGTGGATGCGGACGGCTACCAGCTGACCGGCTGGTACGATAATTTCGGCTGCGCTGCCGGAAAAAAGGTCCGCGTCATCATTGCGGTCAAGAACGACTGATGCTTTATTACAGCGGCCTGAGCCGCACACTGCGGCAGCTGCGCTGGGTGCTTTACCCGCGCCGCTGCCCTTTTTGTGATCGGGTGCTGGGGAACCAGCCTGCCTGCCCGGACTGCGCCGATGGGCTGGCAGAGCTGCGCCGTGCACCCTCCATGCGGCTGCGCGGCTCCGAGCACTACCTGGGGCGGCTGGATGGGGCAGCCGCGCCCTACCGATACACCAGCCTTGTCCGCCGCGCGGTGCTGCGAGCAAAATATCAGGGCGCGCCCTGGGCAGCTGTGGAACTGGGCGTGGAGATGGCCCGCCTGCTCTTTGGCAGCGAGATCAGAATGTGCGGCTCTGAGCCCCTGCCCGAACCGGTACCGGGCCTTGACCGGGGTTACGACTGCATCCTTCCGGTACCGGCCTCCAGCAAAAAGCGCGGCTACAATGTGCCGGAGCGGATGGCACAGCCCCTTGCCCGGGCAGTGGGCGTGCCGGTGGTCACGGACGCGCTGACCCGTGCCCGCTCCACCCGGCGGCAGGAGGGACTTTCCCTTGACGAGCGGCTGGCCAATGTGGCGGGTGCCTTCCGGGTGGCCCGGCCGGAGGCTGTGGAGGGAAAGCGCATCCTTCTGGTGGACGATGTCCTGACCACCGGAGCCACGGCCTCGGCCTGCGCGCAGGCTCTGCTGGATGCCGGTGCGCAGAGCGTGTTCGCTGTGGCGCTGGCTACGGTGGAGTTTCCGCAGCCGGTGGGCGGCACAACGGCCATTGCCGAAAATGAAGAAGAAATTTGAAAATAGTGCTTGACAAAACACCATTCTTCGGGTATACTGATTGAGCTGTGAGCGACAAGCTCGATCAGATGTCCGGGTGTAGCGCAGTTTTGGTAGCGCGCTTGAATGGGGTTCAAGAGGCCGTGAGTTCGATTCTCGCCACTCGGATTGGAACAAGACCGACGATTTCAAAAGAGATCGTCGGTCTTGATTTTTTATTCGGCTGTTTCTGGTGCGCTGTCCCGGAGGGGCGGGCACCGCTGCAAGGAGGGCGAGTCTATGAATGCTGCACTGCGCCGGGATGCGGATGTGATCCTTCGTTCCAGCCTGAACACTGTTCTGCCGGATGAGGCGGTGCGCCGCGCGCTGCGGGATCTCCGGCCCGGGAAGGGCCGGGTGCTTCTGGTGGCGGCGGGCAAGGCGGCCTGGCAGATGGCACACGCGGCGGTTGAAACGCTGGGCCGGGTGGATGGCGGCGTGGTCGTGACCAAGTACGGCCATGTGAAAGGTGAGATCCCCGGGGTGACCTGCTATGAGGCGGGCCACCCGGTGCCGGATGCAAACGGTTTTGCGGCCACCCAAAAGGCGCTGGAGCTGGTGCAGGGACTGACCGCCGGGGATACGGTGCTGTTCCTGCTTTCCGGCGGCGGCAGTGCTCTGTTCGAGCAGCCGCTCGTTCCCGGGGCAGAGCTGCAGGACATCACGAGCCAGCTGCTGGCCAGCGGGGCCGACATTGTGGAGATGAATACCATCCGCAAGCGGCTTTCCGGTGTGAAGGGCGGGCGGTTCGCGCAGCGCTGTGCCCCTGCGCAGGTGTTCAGCATCGTGCTGAGCGACATTCTGGGGGATCCGCTGGATATGATCGCCAGCGGCCCGGCGGTGCCGGATACCTCCACCTGCGCCCAGGCGCTTGCCGCTGCCGAAAAGTATCATCTGGCACTCTCAGCACAGGCCCGGGCCCTGCTGGCGCAGGAAACGCCCAAAACGCTGGACAATGTGACCACCCGGATCACCGGCAGCGTGCGGGAGCTTTGCCGTGCCGCGGCCAGCGCCTGCCGGAATCTGGGATATGAACCGGTTCTCCTGACCGACCAACTCTGCTGCGAAGCACGGGAAGCAGGCAGCTTTCTTGGCTCCATTGCCCGCACCCAAGCAGGGCAGGGGAAAAAGCTGGCCTACATCGCGGGCGGCGAGACCATCGTTCACCTGACCGGAAAAGGGCTTGGCGGAAGAAATCAGGAGCTGGCCCTTGCGGCTGCGCCTGCCATTGCCGGGCTGAACGCGGCGGTGTTCTCTGTGGGCAGCGATGGCACAGACGGCCCCACCGATGCCGCCGGCGGCTATGTGGATGGGGATACCCTTGCCGCGCTGGAGGCCGGGGGCTGGAGCGGATACGCTGCTTTGCAGAACAACGATTCCTACCACGCCCTGAAAGCAGTGGATGGCCTGATCATCACCGGGGCAACAGGCACCAATGTCAACGATGTGGCGGTGGCCCTGATCGGGGAAAAAACACCGCCTGTGAGCCCGGAAGTTTCCCCGGAGTGGTGATTGCATTCCTCCGTTGAGTATGTTATACTGAACAGCGAACTGAATAGAAAACAGCAGGTGCGTACCGCCCGCGGCTCTGGCCGGGGGCAGGCTCGTTAAAAGGGAAGCGGGTGCAAATCCCGCACGATCTCGTCACTGTGATAAGGGAGTTTACCGCCAGGGTGCAGCTGCACCGGTCACTGGAACGTATGTTCCGGGAAGGCGGCGGTGGATGTTGAGCTTTCAGCCAGGAAACCTGCCCGCTGTTGGTACGGGGGCGCAAACCCCAGATCACGAGGAATTGGTTGTACCCAAAAAGCCTGAAAAAACTGAAAAGGGCCTTTTTGCTTTGCCGTCCCGCAAGCAGAAAGGCCCCTTTTGTTTTGCCGGGCACTCTTTCCTGTACCTTCTGTTCAGCAAAAATCATGTTCAAAAACAGGAAAGGAACGAACAAAAATGAGAAAACGCACCATCCACAAAGCAGCGGCCGCTCTGACCGCTCTGGCCCTCTGCGCCGGTGTACTGACCGGCTGCGGCGGTGCCGCAAGCAGCACCACTGCTTCCAGCACGGCAGGATCTGCTGCCAGCAGCGAGGTTTCCGGCGAGGAGGCTGACGAATTGGCCGCAAAGAACGTTGCAGACCTGATCGATGCCATCTATGTGCAGGAGCGCACCGATGACACCGATGCCCAGTGTGAGGCCGCCAAGGCCGCATGGGATGCCCTGACCGATGCCCAGAAGGAGCTGGTCGAGGGCGAAGAGGCTGACCCTGACTACTTTGGCCGCGACACCGGCGATGCTTCCAAGGACGACAGCCGCAATCAGGACGACATCGGCGAGAATGAGCTGCTGGTGGTCTCCTTCGGCACCTCCTTCAACGACAGCCGAGTGAAGGATATCAAGGGCATCGAGGATGCGCTGCAGGCTGCTTATCCCGATTGGTCTGTCCGCCGCGCCTTCACCGCACAGATCATCATCAACCATGTTCAGGCCCGCGACGGCGAGAAGATCGACAACATGCAGCAGGCTCTGGACCGCGCTGTGGCCAACGGCGTGAAGAACCTGGTCGTCCAGCCCACCCACCTGATGCACGGTGCAGAGTACGACGAGATGATGGAGATGATCGACGAGTACAAGGACAAGTTCGAGAGCGTCGCCGTTGCTGAGCCCCTGCTGGGCGAGGTCGGTGCCGACGCTGCGGTCATCAACGCCGACAAGGAAGCTGTTGCCAAGGCCGTTACCGCTGCTGCTGTGAAGGATGCCGGTTTCGACAGCCTGGAGGCCGCCGCTGAGGAGAAGGTCGCCTTTGTCTTTATGGGCCACGGCACCTCCCACACCGCAAAAGTGAGCTACAGCCAGATGCAGACCGCCATGCAGACCCTGGGCTACAGCAACGTGTTCATCGGCACGGTGGAGGGTGAGCCCGAGGAGACCGCCTGCGAGAACGTCATCGAGGCTGTCAAGGCCGCCGGTTACACCAAGGTCATCCTGCGCCCCCTGATGGTCGTTGCCGGTGACCACGCCAACAACGATATGGCCGGTGCGGATGACGATTCCTGGCTGAGCCAGTTCCAGGCCTCCGGTGACTTCGCGTCCGTGGAGTGCCAGATCGCCGGTCTGGGTGAGATCGAGGACATCCAGCAGCGCTACATTGAGCACACCAAAGCCGCCATTGATTCCCTGAACGGCTAATATTCCGCATTCCAATGCCCGAAGGGAGAGATCTTTTCGGGCATTTTTTATGGAGAGCTTCCCCGCATGAGGAGAAACACTCCCATTTCAAATTCTGAATTTTTGAGGTATTTTGTTTATGCACTGCAAACAGTTTGTTTCCCTGTCTGTTGCTTCTCTGATGCTGGCCGCTGCTCTCACCGGCTGCGGCGGGGCTTCTTCCACTGCTTCCTCTGCTGTCAGCTCGGAAGCCGCTTCTGCCGTGAGCGCTGCCGCATCCGAGCCTGCCGAAGCTGCCCTGCCGGACGGCGTGTACACGGCTGAGTTCGACACCGACAGCGGCATGTTCCACGCCAACGAAGCCTGCAATGGCATGGGAACCCTGACCGTGGAGAACGGGCAGATGACCTTCCATGTCAGTCTGGCCTCCAAGAAGATCGTCAACCTGTATGTTGGCATGGCTGCCGATGCCGAGGCCAACAAGGCAGATTGGCTGCTGCCCACCACCGACACCGTCACCTACTCTGATGGCACCTCGGAGGAGGTCTACGGCTATGATATCCCCGTGGCCGCTGTGGACCAGGACTTCCAGCTGGCACTCCTCGGGACCAAGGGCAAGTGGTATGACCACACTGTGAGCATCCGCAATGCACAGCCCAAGGCTGAGGAAGCTGCCGAGACCCCTGCGGACGGTGAATACAGCGTGAATGTGACCCTGGAGGGCGGCTCTGGCCGTGCCACCGTGGAAAGCCCTGCCGCCCTGACCGTGGCGGACGGCAAAATGACCGCTGTCATCCGGTGGAGCAGCCCCAATTATGATTACATGATCGTGGACGGCGAGAAGTATCTGCCCACCAACACCGAGGGCAACTCCACCTTTGAGATCCCTGTTTCTGCACTGGGCACCCCGCTGGCTGTCACTGCCGATACCGTAGCCATGAGCACCCCCCATGAGATCGAGTATACGCTGACCTTTACGCTGAACTGATGAAACTGACGAGACAACAATTCCTGCGCGTTCTGCCTGCTACAGTACTGGCCCTGTCGGGTTGCGCCGCCTCCGAGACAGCGCCCGCCAGCACAGAAGAACTGGTCTTTGACCATGCCTGTCCGCTGGATTACGCCACACAGTTTACTGCCGACTGCTATGAGGGCGGCTATACCATGCTGACCCTGACCGAATCGGGGGAGCAGTTCCTTGTGACCCCGGAGGATGCCGCTGCGGTGGAAGGCCTGCCCGAGAGCGTGACGGTGCTGCGTCAGCCCATCCGGAACATCTACCTTGTCTCCACTTCGGTGATGGACCTGTTCCTCGCGCTGGATGGGCTGGACAGCGTGACCCTTTCCGGTACCCAGGCGGAGGGCTGGTATCTGGATGAGGCCAGAGCCGCTATGGAGGCCGGGCGCATTGCCTATGCGGGCAAGTACAGCGCCCCGGATTACGAAAAGATCCTTGCGGCCAACTGCGGCCTTGCCATCGAGAACACCATGATCTACCACACCCCGGAGGTCAAGGAGCAGCTGGAACGGTTCGGCATCCCGGTGCTGGTGGAGCGCTCCAGCTATGAGAGCGGCCCGCTGGCCCGGCTGGAATGGCTCAAGTTCTGGGGCATCCTGCTGGGGAAAGAGGAGCTGGCGGAACAGGAGTTTGCCCGGCAGGTGGAGCGCCTTGCACCGCTGGCCGAGCAGGCTCCCACCGGCAAGCGCTGTGCCTTTTTCTCCATCACAGCCAACAACCTTGCCAATGTGCGCAAGGGCGGCGACTATGTGGCCCAGATGATCGAGATGGCGGGCGGTGATTATGTTTTTGCGGACCTGACCGACAACGGCAACAACCTTTCCACCATGAACCTGCCGCTGGAGGATTTTTATGCCGGTGCAAAGGATGCGGATGTGCTCCTTTACAACAGCACCATTGAGGGCGTGGTGCATACCACGGAGGAACTGGTTGCAAAATGCCCCCTGCTGGCCGAGTTCAAGGCCGTGCAGAGCGGCAGTGTCTGGTGCACCACCCAGAGCTTTTTCCAGCAGAGTACGGCGCTGGTCGATTTTGTGCTCGACCTGCACCGTGTCTTTACGGAGAACGACCCCGCCGACCTGCAATTTCTGAGGAAAGTAGAGTAACCTATGACCAGCAAAAAGCGCCTGATCTTCTCTTACGGCATCCTTGCCCTGCTGCTGGCGGTGCTGTTTGCCGCCAACCTGTTCTGGGGCAGTGTGTCCCTGACACCGGGGGCAGTGCTGGCGGCCCTGACCGGCCGCGGGCGGGACGCTCTGAGCGTGGGCATCATCACCCAGCTGCGCCTGCCCCGGGCTGTGATGGTGGTGCTGCTGGGGGCGGCGCTCTCGGCGGCGGGCTACCTGCTGCAGACCTTTTTTGCCAACCCCATTGCAGGGCCCTTTGTCATGGGCATTTCCAGCGGGGCCAAGCTGGCCGTGGCACTGGTCATGGTGGCTTTTCTGAACCATGGCCTGCTCACCAGCTCCCTTACCCTGATCACTGCCGCCTTTGCGGGGGCCATGGCCTCCATGGCCTTTGTGCTGGCGGTCTCCCGGCGGGTGCAGCGGATGAGCATCCTTGTCATCTGCGGCGTAATGATCGGCTACATCTGTTCGGCCGTTACGGAGTTTGTGGTGGCCTTTGCCCAGGACAGCAACATCGTCAACCTCCACAACTGGTCTCAGGGCAGCTTTTCCGGCATGACCTGGGGCAATGTGCGGGCGGCGGCGCTGGTGGTGCTGCCCGCTCTGGCGGCAGCATTCTGCCTTTCCAAGCCCATGGCCGCCTACCAGATGGGGGAGGCCTACGCCCGGAGCGTGGGCATCAATGTCAGAGCCTTTTCCCGGCTGCTGGTGCTGCTTTCCAGCCTGCTGGCCGCCTGTGTCACGGCCTTTGCGGGGCCCATCTCCTTTGTGGGCATTGCGGTGCCCCATCTGGTCAAGCAGCTGTTCGGCAGCGCAAAGCCGCTGGTGGTGCTGCCCGGGTGCTGCCTGGGCGGGGCGGCCTTCTGCCTGCTGTGCGACCTCATCGCCCGCAGTATGTTTGCCCCCACCGAGCTTTCGATCAGCGCCGTAACGGCAGTATTTGGTGCACCGGTGGTTATCTGGCTGCTGGTGCGCCGGGGTCAGGAGGGCGTGCGATGAAATACCGCTGTGAAACGAAAGAGCTGGCCATCGGCTATGGCAGCGCGCCCCTTGCTTCCGGCATCACGCTGGGGGCGGTGCCGGGGCAGATCCTGGCCCTCATCGGGCCAAACGGCGCGGGCAAATCCACCCTGCTCAAAACGCTGGCGGGCCAGCTGGCCCCCCTGGGCGGGGCTGTCCTGCTGGATGGCCGCAGACTGACCGATTACACTGGCCCGGCCCGGGCCCGGAAGCTGGCCCTGATGCTGCCCCACACCCGCCGCACCGAGCTGACTTCCTGCTTTGAGTTTGCCGCCGCCGGGCGCATCCCCTATACCGGGCGGCTGGGCATCCTGTCCGATGCCGACCGGCAGGCCGTGCGGGACGCGCTGGAACTGGTGGGGGCTTTCCCTCTGGCGGGCCGGGATTTCAACTGCATCAGCGACGGCCAGCGCCAGCGCGTTCTGCTGGCCCGTGCCATCTGCCAGCAGCCCGGAGTTCTGCTGCTGGACGAGCCGACCTCTTTTCTGGATGTCAAGGGCAAGATCGAGCTGCTGACCATCCTGCAGAAACTGGCCCATGAGCAGGGGCTGGCCGTGATCGTCAGCCTGCACGAGCTGGACATGGCGCAGAAGATCGCGGATGCGGTGGTCTGCGTGTTCCCGCACAGCGTTTCGGGGGTGCTGACCCCAAAGGAGGCCTTTGCCCCGGAGAACATCCGGGCGCTGTACAGCCTGACCAAGGAGCAGTACGAGGCCGTGTTCGGCCCGGAAAAGCCTGCCGGGCCAAAGTTTGAACATTACGTCCGCAGTGGGCAGAAGCTGCTCCGCTGCGGGTATACCACCGGCACCTGCGCGGCGCTGGGTGCGGCGGGGGCCGCGCGGCTCCTGCTCACCGGCCATGCCCCGGAGAGCGTTGCCCTGCGCACGCCGAAGGGCATCGTGGTGGAGGTGGCCCCGCTGTACTGCCGCCCCGCCGGAGCCGGTGCCGAATGCGCCATTGAGAAGGACGGCGGGGATGATGTGGATGTGACCACCGGCCTGCCCGTGATCGCCGCCGTAGAATTGCTGCCCGATACCACCGAGATCCGCATTTCCGGCGGCAAGGGCGTGGGCCGGGTGACCAAGGCCGGGCTGGACCAGCCGGTGGGGGAAGCTGCCATCAACCATGTGCCCCGGCAGATGATCGCCGAGGCCCTGCAAAGGGAAGCCGAGAGCGCCTGCTACACCGGCGGCTTTGCCGTGACCATCTCCATCAAGGGCGGGGAAGAGGTGGCAAAGCGCACCTTCAACCCCCACATCGGGGTCGAGGGCGGGCTTTCGGTGCTGGGAACCAGCGGCATTGTGGAGCCCATGAGCCAGCAGGCGATTCTGGACACCATCCAGCTGGAAATGAATCAGGCCGCTCTCCGGGCGGGCAGCCCCAAGCGGCTCATCCTGGCCCCCGGCAATTACGGGCTGGACTATCTGCACGAAACATACCCGGAGTTTCATGCTGTTCCGGTGGTGAAAACCTCGAACTTTATTGGAGACACGCTGGATATGGCTGCAGCGGCCCGCTTTGAAGAGGTGCTTCTGGTGGGCCATGTGGGCAAGCTGGTCAAGGTGGCGGGCGGCATTATGAACACCCATTCCCACACTGCTGACTGCCGCACCGAGCTGTTCTGCACCCATGCGGCGCTCTGCGGCGCTTCCCGGGAAGTCTGCGCCGCCCTGATGAACGCTGCCACCACCGATGCCTGTCTGGAACTCCTGGACAGCGCCGGCCTGCGGGCTCCGGTGCTGGAAAGCCTGCTGCGGGCAGTCCAGCTCCACCTTGACCGGCGGGCCTGCGGGGCGTTCCGGGTGGGGGCGGTGCTGTTTTCCAACCAGCACGGCCCGCTGGGAGCCACCGACACTGCCGCACAACTGCTGAACGAATGGAAGGAGCATTGAGATGGTACATTTTGTAGGCGCAGGCCCCGGCGCACCTGACCTCATCACCCGGCGGGGCGCGGCCCTGCTGCAGGAAGCCGACTGCATCATTTATGCGGGCAGTCTGGTCAACCCGGCTCTGCTGGGGCTGGCGAAGCCGGAGTGCGCCGTTTACAACAGCGCCGAGATGACGTTGGAACAGGTGCTGGACGTGATGCGCCGGGTGGAAGCCGCAGGCGGAACCACCGTGCGGCTCCACACCGGCGACCCCTGCCTGTATGGGGCCATCCGGGAGCAGATGGACGCACTGGATGCGGATGGCATCCCCTACGATGATACCCCCGGCGTGTCCAGCTTTTGCGGGGCGGCGGCGGCGCTGAACGCCGAGTACACCCTGCCCACCATCAGCCAGACCGTGATCATCACCCGGATGGAGGGGCGAACCCCGGTGCCGGAAAAGGAGAAGCTGGCCAGCCTTGCCGCCCATGGGGCAACCATGGTGATCTTCCTCTCCATCGGCCTCATCGACAAGGTGCAGCAGGCCCTGCTGGCAGGCGGAGCCTACACGCCGGAGACTCCTGCCGCCGTGGTCTACAAGGCCAGCTGGCCGGAGCAGAAGGTGGTGCGCTGCACCGTGGGCACGCTGGCCGGGAGCACCCGTGCCAACGGCATCACCAAGACAGCGCTCATCGTGGTGGGGGAATTTCTGGGCACCCGGTATGAGCGGAGCAAGCTCTACGACCCAACTTTTACGACGGAGTTCCGCAAGGGGGCAGACCAGTGACCCGCGCCTATCTCGCCTTTACGGAAAAAGGACTGGCGCTGGCCCAAAAGCTGGCCGGTGCCCTGCCCGGCACCGTAGACCGCTGCGGCCATGGCGGGCCCGGCCTTGCCGATTGGGCTGCGGAGCAGTTCGCCCATGCGGATGCCCTGATCTTTGTGGGGGCTGTGGGCATTGCGGTGCGGGCCATTGCGCCCCACTGCCGGAACAAGGCGGTGGACCCTGCCGTGGTGGTGCTGGACGAGTGCGGCCATTTTGCGGTGCCGATCCTTTCGGGCCATCTGGGTGGGGCCAACGATCTGGCCCGGGCGCTGGCGGCGGTCTGCGGTGCGGTGCCGGTCATTACCACGGCCACCGATGCCAACGGGGTGTTTGCCGTGGATATGTGGGCCAGGCACCAGAACTGCGCTGTGCTGGAGCCGGAGCGCATCAAGCGCGTCAGCAGCAGACTGCTGGCGGGCGGGCCGGTGCGGTACCGCTCGGAATTCCCCATTGCCGGGCAGGCCCCTGCCGGGGTGGTCCCGGCGGGGGAGGCAGAGCACGCCGACTTTGCCTTGACCCTTTTCCCGGCGGGCGATGCGCTGCACATGATCCCGAAGATCGGTGTGCTGGGCATCGGGTGCAGGCGGGGGACCAGCGCCGCACAGCTGGAAGCGGCCTTTGCACAGTTCTGCGCGGCCCACGGCCTTGCAGCAGTGTGCATCACGGCGGCAGCCAGCATCGACCTGAAAGCCGAGGAGCCGGGCCTGCTGGAATTTTGCAGAATCCACGGCTGGCCGGTGCAGTTCTATTCTGCCGCACAGCTGCAGAACGCCCCCGGGCAGTTCACGCCCTCGTCCTTTGTCCGGAGCGTGACCGGTGTGGACAATGTCTGCGAGCGGGCGGCGGTGCTGGCGGCAGGCGGCACGATCATTCTTCCCAAACAGGCGGGCGGCGGCGTGACCTTTGCGCTGGCGCTTCGTCCCTTTGCCCCGGATTGGAGGTGGCAGGATGCCTAATGTTGTTTTTGTTGTCGGGCTTGGGCCCGGGGATCCCCGGTTTCTGACCGCACAGGCGCAGAGCGCCTTAACGCAAGCCGAGGTGCTGTGCGGCTATACGGTCTATCTGGATCTGGTGCGCCCCTACTTCCCGGACAAGCTCTATTATTCCACCGGCATGACCAAGGAGATCGACCGCTGCCGCTGGGCGCTGGAAACGGCCCGGAGCGGCAGGGCGGTGGCGCTGGTCTGCTCGGGAGATGCCGGGGTCTACGGCATGGCAAGCCCTCTGCTGGAGCTGGCCGAGCACTTCCCGGACGTGACGGTGGAGGTGGTGCCCGGCCTGACCGCCGCCCTGAGCGGCGGTGCGGTGCTGGGTGCCCCGCTGGCCCACGATTTTTGTGTGCTCTCCCTCTCTGACCGGCTCACGCCGTGGGAGGTCATCGAGCGGCGGCTGGCGGCAGCAGCCATGGGGGATTTCTGCATCGCGCTGTACAACCCCTCCTCCAAGGGGCGGCCGGACTATCTGGCGCGGGCGGTGCGCATCCTGCTGGCAAACGGCAAAGCACCCGGAACGGTCTGCGGCATTGTGCGGAACATTGGCCGGGAGGGGCAGGAAAGCCGCGTTCTGACGCTGGCTGCGCTGGAAACCACCCCGGTGGATATGTTCACCACCGTGTTTGTCGGCAACGCCCAGACCCGCCAGCTGAGCGGGCGGATGGTCACGCCGCGGGGGTACCGCGCATGAGGGTCGTGGTATTCAGCGGCACCACCGAGGGCCGTGTGTTTTCAAAGCAGCTGGCCGCACTGGGGGCCGAGGTACTGGTCAGCGTGGCCACCCCGCTGGGGGCTGAGGAACAGGGTGAAAGGTCCGGCATCACCGTCCACTGCGGGCGGCTGACCCCGGAGGAGATGACCTCCCTGCTGCAGGGGGCTGACCTCTGCGTGGACGCGACCCATCCGTATGCGGTGGAGGCCACCCGAAACATCCGGGCAGCCTGCAAAACAGCAGGCACGGAGTACCGCCGCCTGCTCCGGCCCGAAAGCCCGCTGCCTGCCGGGAGCATGGTGTTTGCCTCTGCGGCCCATGCGGCGGGATTTCTGGTCCGGACGCAGGGAAATGTCCTGCTTGCCACTGGGGCCAAGGAGCTTTCTGCCTTTGCTGTGCTGGAACCGGCACGGCTTTTTCCCCGTGTCCTGCCCACCCGGGAGGGCATTGCCGCCTGCGAGGGGGCAGATATCCCCCATAAGAACATCATCGCCATGCAGGGGCCGTTCTCCTATGCGTTGAACCGGGCGCTGATGGAGCAGTTTGCCATCCGCTTCCTCGTTACCAAAGATGGCGGCGCGGCGGGCGGCTTTGAAGAAAAAGCCCGGGCAGCGCAGGACACCGGGGCACAGCTCATCGTCATCCGCCGCCCGGCTGAGCAGGGCGAAACGGCGGAACAGATCCTGACACATTGTAAGGAGATGCTGCAATGATCACACTCATCGGGATGGGGTCAGGCACGCCGGAAAGCCTGACCGCGCAGGGCCTTGCCGCCCTGCAGAACGCCGGATTGATCCTGGGGGCAAAGCGCCTGCTGGAACAGCTGCCGCAGGGCTGCACGGAACACCGGAAGGCCCTGTATCAGCCTGAGGATGTCCTTGCCGCGCTGGCGGCTGACCCGGAGGTGGATGCTGCCCTTGTGTACAGCGGCGACACCGGGTTTTACTCCGGTGCGGCCCAGCTGCTGCCGATGCTGCGGGCCTTTGGCATCTCCTGCCGGGTGCTGCCGGGGCTTTCCAGCGTTCAGCTGCTGGCCGCTGCGGTGGGCCGCTCCTGGCAGGAGTGGAAGCTGGTCTCGGCCCACGGCTGTGCCTGCGACCCGGTGGCCGAGTGCCTGACGGCTGGGGGAAAGCCTGTGTTTTTCCTGACCGGCGGGGCAGAAACGCCTGCCTCCCTCTGCGGCCGGCTGGCTGCTGCCGGGCTGGGCGATGCCCATGTGCTGGTGGGGGAAGAGCTGGGCCGGGCAGAGGAGAAGATCCTGTTCGGCACAGCGCAGGAGTTTGCGCAAAAGCAGTTTGCAAGCCTGAGCGTTCTGCTTGTGGAGCATCTTCCTCAGCCGCCCCGGCGGGTGCCCGGCTTCCCGGATGAAGCCTTCCACAGGGGAGAGGTGCCCATGACCAAGCAGGAGGTGCGGGCGGCGGCGCTGGCCAAGCTGGCCGTGCAGCCCGGCGATACCCTGTGGGATGTGGGCGCGGGCACCGGCAGCGTGAGCGTGGAGCTGGCACTGGCCGCACCCCGGGGGCATGTGTATGCCGTGGAGTGTGACCCGGAGGCCTGCGGGCTCATCCGGCAGAACCGGGAAACGTTCCACGCCTGCAACCTGACACTGGTGGAGGGCCGCGCCCCCGCTGCGCTGGCTGACCTGCCCGCCCCGGATGCCGTGTTCATCGGCGGGACCAAGGGGGGCATGGAGGCTGTGGTGGACACGGTGCTTGCCCGGAATCCGAACGCCCGCATCTGCATCTCTGCCATTGCGCTGGAAACGCTGAGCGCCGCCGTGGCCGCACTGACTGCCCACGGTCTGGACGCGGAGGTAACGCAGATCGCGGTCAGCCGCACCCGGCCTGCGGGCAGGCTCCACCTGCTGATGGCCAATAACCCCATCTTCCTTATCACAGGAGAACGCAAATGATCCAATTTCTTGTGGCCGCGCCCTGTTCCGGCAGCGGCAAAACCACACTGACCTGCGCTCTGCTGGCGGCGCTCAAGCGGCAGGGGCAGGACCCCTGCTCCTTCAAGAGCGGGCCGGACTATATCGACCCCATGTTTCACCGGGCCGTGCTGGGGGTGGAGAGCCATAACCTCGACCTGTTTTTCTCCGCACCGGAGACCGTGCGCGCGCTCTATGCGCAGGCCGCCGCCGGGCACGGGGCAGCCGTGTGCGAGGGTGCCATGGGCTTTTACGATGGACTGGGCGGCGTGAGTGATACCGCCAGTGCCTGGCATCTGGCCGATACGCTGGGCCTGCCGGTGCTGCTGGTGGTCCAGCCCAGAGGGGCCAGCCTGACGCTGGCGGCCCAGATCAACGGGCTGAAACAGTTCCGCACCCCCAGCCATCTGGCGGGCATCCTGCTCAATGACTGTGCCCCCCATCTGTATGCTCTGCTGGCTCCCATGCTGGAACGGGAGACCGGCCTGACGGTGCTGGGCTATCTGCCCCACCTGCCGGATGCCGCCCTTGAGAGCCGCCACTTAGGCCTGAAAACTGCCGGGGAGATCGCGGACTTACAGCAGAAGATCAGCCGGATGGCCGATGCGCTGGTGGTGGATTGGGAAAAGCTGTCTATCCTGACCGAAGGCGCAGCGCCTTTGGTGCACACCGATCGGCTCCCCCCTGCGGGAGAGCTGCCGCCCCAGGGAGCAGAGGAACAGCGCCCCCGCGTTCCCATTGCCGTTGCAAGGGATGCGGCGTTTTGCTTCACCTACGCCGAAACGCTGGAAGCACTGGAGCGGGCGGGGGCGGAGCTCTGCTGGTTCAGCCCCCTGCAGGACTCCGCCCTGCCGGAGCAGATCGGCGGGCTCTATTTGCCCGGCGGCTACCCGGAGCTGTATGCCGGGCAGCTGAGCGCGAACCGCTCCATGCTGGCCTCTGTGCGCCGGGCTGTGGAGCGCGGTCTGCCCACGGTGGCCGAGTGCGGGGGCTTTCTCTATCTGGGCCAGAGCCTGGAGGATGCCAACGGGGAACGCTGGCCCATGGCAGGTGTCCTGCCGGGGCAGGGCTTCCGGGTGGGGCGGCTGGTGCGGTTTGGATACGCGGCATTGACTGCCCACGCCGACAGTATGCTGTTCCGCGCCGGGGAGCGTCTGCCCGTGCACGAGTTCCACCACTGGGATTCCACAGACAACGGCACCGGCTTTACCGCCGCAAAGCCCAACGGGAAGCAATGGGACTGCGGCTTTGCAAATGAGCATTTCTATGCGGGCTTCCCGCATTTGTATTGGGCGGGCACGGCCCTGCCCCGGCGGTTCGTGGATGCCGCCGCACACTATCATCAAGAGGAACAGGACCAATGACAGAGCTTGAACTGAAACAGCTTCTTTCCAAGATCACCCGGCCGGACGAGAACGCACGCACCGCCGCCCACGCCCACTGGGCAAGCCTTGCCA
>OLOR01001191.1_pt1 | contig 24721 bp, 5 predicted proteins | sample 1672521 | NCBI WGS metagenome assembly OLOR01 (sample SAMEA3136695, study PRJEB25190) | human gut metagenome | biome: human gut; feature: human-associated habitat; material: faeces | place: Austria | collected 2013
GATCCTCTTTCTTAGGATCTACAGGATCTGGCTTGCCGTCACCATCCTTGTCAACAATGTTGACATCAGGATCACCGTCACCATCAGTATCAACATTTACGTCTGGCTTACCGTCATCAGTAATATCAATGTTTACATCAGGAATATCATCGCCATCAGTATCCCGATTAATGATTATGTCATCCTTGCCGTCACCATCAGTATCCTTTGGGATATTGATATCTGGCTTGTCATCGCCATCGGTGTCTTTCTTCAGGATAATATCATCCTTGCCGTCACCATCGGTATCGGTTGGAATGTTGATATCGGGTTCATCATCCCCATCGGTGTCCTTCTTCAAGATAATATCATCTTTGCCATCACCATCAGTGTCCGCTGGAATGTTGATATCAGGCTCACCATCACCATCAGTATCTTTCTTGGCAATAATATCAGGCTTGCCATCACCATCAGTATCGGTTGGAATGTTGATATCGGGTTCACCGTCACCGTCAATATCTACGTATTCAGGTACTTTTGGTTCCTCGCCAGGTTTTACCTTCTCACCAATCACAACTGAAACTGAATGCTCACTATCGACATTTTCAAACTCGATTTTTCCTTTCTGCTCACCATTAGCAGGAAGCAAATCAGGACGTGGCTTCTTGTCTACAATTACATATTTAATTTCATAATTGCTATCAGGGTCTGCGCTTTCAGGAATAGACCAACTTACTTCTTTATTGGCTCCCTTAGCAACTTCAGACGATCCGGTAATAACGCCAACTTTACCTTGCAATGAAGTCGTTATCGGGTACATGTCGGCATCGTAAGTTTCAATGCCACCTGTAGGCACTTCTTTGTCCTTGTTGCCAGTAGAAGCTGCTTTCTTAACATAAACCTTAATATCTTGGTTCTCATTTACTGCACCAAGGCCTAACTCAAACTCTTTATAATTTGTATAGCCTTCTTCTGTACTATCAGAAAGAGCAGGTGTTGGTTCGACAACCTTTCCATTTACGACAACTTTCGAAATAGTAAAGTTACTAGGGATTCCTACCTTAACCTTCCCTTCTTGACCTTTTTCAATAAACCCTTGCCCTTCTTTATAGCCAATACCGGCATCCACATCAGCATTATTAGCTTCATTCTGATAACCATCAAAGAGATTTACGCTAATTTTAGCTAGATCATTCTCATCAGGCAAAGGTTTCACAATAGGAACGTTTGGGTCATCCGGATCGTTTTTGCCCGTCTTTTCTACAAAATAAACCTCAATAGTATGATTTTGCGTAATTTTGCTTACAGCAAGCTCACTTGCATTATTTGTGGTTTTGTCAGAGTTCCGATTAATAATGTCTGTTTGTTCATCTGCATAGGCACTTTGCGTCAACACCTCAGCATTAAAGAGTTCATTATCTTGTTCTGAGACTTGATCACTCTGCTCATCTGCTGACGGCTCATTCGAGTTTGCCGAGCCCTTTTCTGATTCTGGGTCAAGAGGAACAATAACGGAATAATCAGTTGTTCCATTACTGTTCTCCGTCACAGTAACTTCTGAGGCTTCTTTGCTGCTATTAACTTCTGCCGCAGCGCCTTCTTGTTGCTCTTGTGATACCGCATCTTTAGCAGTTGCATTTTTTGAAGTTGCAGCTGATTGCGTTTGAGCTACCGTTTCTTCAAACTTAATATTGTTGTTTATATAAGAGGCCTCATGCTCCTCATCTCCATCAACAATAATCTTTGCAAGTACCCAATTATCTTTTGCTTGAGCAGTAATACCAGCATAAGCACCATCTTTAAACAAAATACGAGATGCACTAATTGTGCCTTCACCATATTTGAAGATATCTACGTTATAACGATCTGCTTTTACATTAACTACGATTTCGGTATCTTCTTGCAGGTTCGTTAACTCATCCTGTTTTGCATCCAACTTATTTGCGTCTAATTCTTTGCCATTAACAGTTACAGAGTCAACTTCATAATTTGTAAAGCTTAGGCTTGAAGGATCTTCAACACTTGTGTTAGTAACATCCCATTTAAGCTCATAGTTTGAACCATTTTCAAGGATTGCTCCGGCAGACACCGTACCAGGACCACCAACAACCTTTGTAGTTACCTTAATGTTTTTATCGGGATCTAAATCTGGTTTAACAGGTGTCGGGTTTGGATTATCTGGCGTTGCAATAGGCTTTTCTGCAAAATAAATATCCACTACATGATTTGCTCTGATGTTGTTAAAGCGCTTAAAGGCTTGATTAAGAGGCAAGTCTTCGCCATCTACAAGCACCTTATAGACAACATAATTCTCTCCTGCAGTCCAATCGATTTTTGGACTATCTCCAGGTTCCACAACGGTTGTTGGAGATACCGTGCAGGTACCATCGCCACCATATCGATTAACAGTGACAGTATACTGTCCGTCTGTTGTCACAGCGCCGATTGTAGGTAATTTCTCTACGGTTACAACTACCTCGTGATCTGCAACCAAAGAATTGAAATCAATTCCGCCATTAATTAGTTGATTGATATCAGTATATTCATGTTTATCAACTTCAATTCCGCTAACTGTATAGCCATAGCCCAACTCAAGTTTCACATTCGTGCTAGCGCCCTTGGGTAGACGCTGAGAATCCGTAAGTTTACACGCTCCATCTGTGCAACCCTTCAAAGAGGTCTTTACTTGGAAGAACTCTGGATCAGGTTGAGGAATTGGATTGATTGGGTTCGGATTAGGTGTTGGATCTGGATTCGGATTGGGATCTGGTTTGTCTCCTCCTGGAGTATTTCCTCCATTTTCATCCTTTTTGGTAAAGGTGATTTGAATATTCTTATCTGAATGCAAGCCCTCTTCATAAGTAAAGCTAGTTTGAGACAAAAGATCATCGCGAATCTTTCCATCAATCATAATTCGACTTACATAATAGCCCTCAGACGGCATCCAGGTTACGGTTGGCTTATCGCCTTCTTTAACACTAGTCAAATCAGATGCGTTTGTTGATCCGCCAGAATTAGCGTTAATATTCACCTTGAAGTGACGATCATAATAAAGATTAAGCTGAAGATAAGGAGAGCCTATAACGGTGCCTTCAGTAATTTGTCCAACATTGGTTTTAATTACATTGTCAGTCTCATCTACAGTTTCAATGACCCCGGCTACGGCATTAGGGTTGAGCCAATAATTAGTCACCCCATTGGTATAACTGTCTGAAAGCTCATATTGGCTGTTCTGGAATCTTATATACTGTTTTTGATCTTGGACAGTCAGCTCAGCATGTTGCTCAGTAGTCTTATCAGCAACAGATGCCTGCTTTACACGAGTATATTCGTAATAGTCATTACCATCTGCATCTTGACCCAAAACCTTACCTGTATTCACATAGTAGTTAATGTAATAAGGAGTGGGCACTGGTGTCCAATTAGCAACTAGCGTATGGTCGTTTTTGCCTGGCAAACCTGTTGCTGTAAATGCAGTGCCATTCTGAACTTTTACTCCATTTGTGACATGGCCTGCTTCATCAAACTCCAATGAAGTATCACCATTTTGATCGGCTGCTACATAATACCAACCCTCAAACACATAACCAGAACGATTTGGAGTAGGCAATGATTTGTATGCCGAGTCTTGGCTATTATTCAATAGATAAGCCTGAGTAGTAGGTTCTCCTACCGATGGATCAGATTGGTTATCCGAAATACCCTTTAAGGTCACTCTAAACTTCGTATTGTCAAACGCCCATACCGCATAAACACTCAAATCGCTAGCAGGCATTTTGAGTTCGGTTGATGTCGAAATATTTGGAGTGGCGGCCTTTTTGTCCGTAGCCCAACCTTGGAATATCCATCCATCTCTCATGGGCAAATCTGTGCCTTCAAGAGCTACGATCTTATCATTGACCTTAGTATTGTATTCGTATGTTTGTTTGCGTACTTTTCCGTAAGTTCCGCCATTAGGGTCATAATTAAGCGTATACGATTCGATTTCCCAATCCGCATATACCGTCTTAACATCATTAACTTTGTTACCCTCTTCACCAGTTGGCTTCTGTAAACGTTCGTTAGTGATGTCAACTAATTTCCCATGAGCAGGATCAGTTAACTCGCCCTGATCATTTTTTGCAACTTTCCATCCTACAAACTTATAACCTAGAAGTTGCGGCTTTAAGATACTTTCATCGCCATAATTTCTTGCAGCACCTTTTAGCGTGGTTCCTACAGGAAGTTCTTTAGCCACAGCATCAACAAGTTGTCCTTGTTCATTAACTATTTTGCCACCGTTAGCGTTGAAAATAATGCTTCCAACATCGTGCGAATAAATTGGAGTAATTTTTACCCAATTCTGATCAAGAAGCGTACCTTCGGTAATGTCTATAGTTGATCCATCAGGTAATTGACCTTGCCAACCACCAAATTCATTCCTAACCCCATCAATCATCATGTAAGGATCGGCCTTAGGAAGTACTTCTAATGGTTTTCCTTTAATAGCGTAATAGTCGCTGACCTCATCACCATCAACGTTACATACGATAATATGGCAAGGATTAAATACAAGACTGGAACTTACATTGCCACATTCGTCTTTTGCCCATACCATGAGCCCGTTTTGAGCATAATCATCAAAATCGACTGTGAACTGATACTCATGCTTGGCTTCATCTAAATTGACCCATTCAAGTTTGCTTTGATCGTAGGTATTTGGATCAATATTTCCATCCGACAGGGCATAGGACTTAACTCCGCTACCCTCGTTATCTACAACGGTAATACCATCAGCTTGGATGCCTTGACCCTTATCAACAATAGTAATTGTTGCTCCGCCAAGATTACTATCCAACTTTGAGCTGTTTGCAGCTGTAATTTCTGGCGCTTCATTATCCAAGAAACATGTCATGTATGTTTGATATGTTGTTGAATCTACGTCCTCGTTTTCTGCATTTTTAGACGTTACGGTTAATTCAAACAACCACTTACCAGGCTTCGAATTCCTGTCAATGGGATAAACACCAAATTGAGCTGTTCCGTTTGTATTTAAAGAAGCATCTGGATTTACCGCAAAAGTTGAAGTTGTAGGCGCATCTTTTTCTGCGGAAACATTTGGAGCTCCGTTTGTTAACGTTTGATCAAGGACGATGTTTTGATCCGGATCATATACACGATAACGCCATTTGGTAATTGGTTGGTTGTATTTACTTCTGGTAGATTTGTCTACCATGCTTACATAAGCTTTTTCGTTAGCCTTCAAATGTTGCAGATGCGCGGTAATGAGCTGAGAGTTTGCTTTATAAGTACCATCTGGCTGTTTATCCATTAATCCAACATAAAGATTTGCAATAGGTAAATCACTATCTTGAACAAAACCCTTGTGGTCAAATGGTTTTCCATCACGGAAATTCTCGTAGATATACTTAGCCATCTGGTCGATGTAGTCACTTGTTGTTGCATAAAGACCATTAGTTGACCCTAAGCCCATATGCGTAACTTCTTGCTCGGCAGTACCAGGATTATCCACTGTTGAGTTTGTCAGAATCTGACCATCATTAACATTTGAGAGATAAAATATCTCATCTCCCACCATACGCTCGATACCGTCTTGATATGCTTCTTTTTGCTCTTGTTCATTGGGTACCGTTGCGTCACCACTTGCCCCAGCTAGATTAATAAAATATTTTTGCTGAGCACCTTGGTAATACTGGGTATTCTTCAACGCATCAAACGAAGTAGACTCATATGCCATTTCGAGGTCGGTATATGGGAAATACGTCATCTGTGCACAGCCATGGCTTTGATACAGCACGATAGGACCAAAGCCATTACGCACAACGTTATTAATGGGATTGATCTGCAAAGCATTACCTTCGTATAAGGTATTGACTGTCGAGTTTAAAGTTGTATCAGTATCGTAAACGCGATACTGAATCTTTACAGTATCTTTAGTTAAATCTACATAAAGACGTATTTTCTTTTTGCTTCCCATTGGAATAGAGCCATCCGACCCAGCCACCAATTTAGAAGAATCAACATATTTCGGGAAGGTTTGCCCAGCATCATAATTAGCCATAACATCAATGTTATTAAGCTGATAGACTCCAACCGTTGCAGTACCACTTGTCATGCCACTCAAATAAAGCATGTAACCATTTAAACGCGCCGTACTTGAGCCGCTACTGGGCGTAGGATCTCCTTCAACAGCCGCATTCAATAAGAATCCAGCACCATTAAGGGTATGGTTACCAATTTTGCTAGCATCCATATCGAAAGAGAACGTACGTTTTGAACTACTTGCAGCTGGATAAACCATGAAATCAACAAGATCTTTTGTGCCATAGCCAGCAAACATCATGTTGCTTTTACCTTTACCATCTGTATAAGTGCAAGAATGCTGGCTAAATCTAAATAAGTTAGCGTTAGGCTAGCCATATTTTTTATCAACGAGCGCTTCCTTGATTGAAACTTCTTCTTTCGTTTTGCCAGACTGATCATATGAGGTATCTGCTTGTCTGAAAGGTTGTCTTTTTTTCTGTTCAGCAGAAAGCGATTGACCGTCGCTGGTGCGTAAATTGTTATACGAAGCCTGACTGTAGTAATGATCGTATACGTACCAGCCATCAAGGTTAGTTGTATCAATTGATGTCATTGTCGATGTAATACGAAAATCATCTGGATTCATGCCTTGTTTTTTTAAGGCATTCGTCATGTCATCTTTAAAATCCTCGAATGTTCCTGGGTAATCAGCAGGAACGTTGACCGCAATGTCAACTTTAGGGGTGGGATTAGTTCCTACATCTACAGCATAAGCATTTGTGCTATTGAGTAGGTAACCCCCCCCCATGCCGATTGCCAGGAGCAGACTTAGGAGAATTCCCCAAAACTTTTTGGAGAATTTTGACGTAATCATCTCATACATCATAATCATCCTTTACTGTTCGCCCGATAAAACAGAATCAGAACTTACATATCAAATTAAGTAACACTTCCTCCACAAAGTTGTCATAACTCATATTTGTTTTTGTACCCATCGACAAATTTACGTAACAGATCAGCAACGTATTTGTGGAGACGGGCCGGTTGGATAAAAAGCCATACCCCGCTAAAACAAGCTAAATAATGGGATTCTTGTGGGAATTTTGAGATGTTATTGCATTATGGAAATCGTGTGATTTCCCCCGTATTGAAGGATTAGTAATGGCAAACCAATTCCCCACTGCCGCGCGTGAGCACTTTGCTTCGCGTTTGGGCTTTATTTTGATTAGCGCCGGTTGCGCTATCGGTTTAGGCAACGTATGGCGCTTCCCCTATATTGTGGGTGAATATGGTGGCGCTGCTTTTATTCTGTTGTATCTGATCTTTTTGGTCATCCTTGGCCTGCCCGTTATGGTCATGGAGTTTTCCATTGGTCGCGCAAGTCAGCGTAGTTGCGCTAAAGCATTTGATATTTTGCAACCATCGGGTCGTTGGCATTGGTTCTCTTGGTGGAGCTACATTGGATGCATGATCCTCATGATGTTCTACACCACGGTTTGTGGTTGGATGCTAGCCTACACTGCCAAGATGGCAACGGGCACCTTTAATGGCCTTGATTCTGCGGGTGTTGCTAACGTTTTTGGAGCAATGCTCGCTAACCCAACGGAGCTTATTGGCTGGATGATTGCCGTTGTTTTGATTGGCTTTCTTGTTTGCAGTCTTGGTCTTCAAAAAGGTGTTGAGCGTATCACCAAGATCATGATGAGCTGCTTGCTTGTCGTTATGCTTATTTTGGTCGTACGTGCAGTAACCTTGCCGGGCGCAGCCGAAGGTCTTGAGTTCTATTTAATTCCTGACTTTGGCAAGATGTTTGAGAATGGCTTAACGGGCTTTGGTGAAGTCTTGTATGCCGCTATGGGACAAGCGTTCTTTACGTTATCGCTCGGTATTGGTGCGATGGAGGTCTTTGGTAGCCGTATTGGCAACAACCACTCTTTAACGGGTGAAGCATTGCGCATCTGCGGTCTTGACACCTTTGTTGCTATCATGGCTGGACTCATTATCTTCCCTGCTTGCTTTGCTTTTGCGGTTGCCCCCGATCAAGGCCCTGCTTTGGTCTTTGTTACTTTGCCTTGTGTTTTTGAACAAATGCCACTCGGTCAACTCTGGGGCTTCCTCTTCTTTATCTTTATGAGTTTTGCAGCGTTATCGACCATTATTGCGGTGTTCGAAAATCTCATCACGTTCACTATGGAAAAATGGAACATGAATCGTCCACGCGCAATTGCTCGCACCGCTGTTTTGGTTACTATTTTGAGCTTACCTTGCGCCCTTGGCTTCAATGTCTTGTCCGGTATTGTGCTTCCTGGCATTGGTGATATCCAATCTATTGAAGACTTCATTGTGTCTAACAACTTGCTGCCTTTGGGATCTCTGCTCTACGTCATTTTCTGTATTAGTAAGAACGGTTGGGGTTGGGATAACTTCCTTAAGGCAGCCGATGCTGGTCATGGCGTGAAATTCCCTCGCTGGTCTAAAGGTTGGCTCACCTTTGGTCTTCCTGCTTTGATTATCATCATCTTCATCATGGGCTACATCCCCAAGTTCATGCTGTGGCTGCCGGTGATGTAGAACGGGAGAAGAAAGCAAGGTTCTTGCGCGAATCGGCGCGAATCAGCGCAAATCGGCGTGAACCGGCGTGAATCATCAAGCGCTTGCAAGAAACGGCAAGTATCAGCAAGAAAAGACTTCGTGCTGTATGAATCTGGCAAGCAATGGCAAGCAATGGCAAGCAACTGTGCTTCCTTGCCAGAATCTGCCAGCAGCACGATAATAGCGAGGACTGTAAGGTCGATACCCCCGCAATCGAGCGATAAGCTTGATTGCGGGGTTTCTTGTATATCAACATGTCACATACGAGCAAATGCGTTTGCGATTTCTGTTTAGCAAGATTATTTAATGCAATAAATACCGATCGTTAACCAACTTAATGCACCATATTTATTACATTAAACGCATGATAGCCAATCATACAAACCCACCTCTTGCAAAAGGACAGCCATGAAACGACCTACTACCGTACGAACCAAACGTGCCGCGCGCTCTATTGGTGAGAACATCAACACGTGGCGCAAGCTACGTCACCTCACTATGGAACAGTTAGCATTTAAAGCAAATGTAAGTCGCAACACCATTTTTCGTCTTGAAAAGGGCGATCCATCGGTATCTTTTGAAACCGTACTCAACGTAACAAATATGCTGGAGATTTTAGACCAGGTGATCGATGCATTTGACCCGTACAAGAATGATTATGGGCGCATGTTTGCCGACAACGAATTACCTAAGCGCGTGAGGAATTAAAACAGCGGAATCTTGCCAAAGAGAAACTCTTCTAAAGGTGCTTCAGCTGATCCTACAACCAGCGCTCGTGCATGCGGATACTGAGTCAAAAAGGCCGTCATTCCCGTGAGTGATTTAACGCGGCAGCTCTTCACCTCAATGGCCGTAACAGCATTCCCACTTGTGATGACGAAGTCAACCTCATTAACCCCATCGCGCCACCAAAATACCTCAAAATGCTCCTTGATCCCTCGTGCAAGCAAATACGCCCCAACCGCACTCTCTACAAGATGTCCCTTCCGCTCGGGATCGGTCAGCAGAAAACTACGATACTGCCCGTAGGTTGCCGTCATGAGGGACGTGTCGTATACCGCAAGACGCGGAGAACTGGCTTTCTGCTTGATGAGCTTCGGATCATATTTCTGCAGCCCGCAAAGCAACCCCGCCCCTGAGAGCAAGGTAAGATAATGCGCGATCGTAGTGGTATTACCCGCATCATCAAGTTGACTCTGCATTTTCCGATAAGAAAGCTCTTGCCCAGAATAAGGTGCTCCTAAATAGAACAGTCTTCTCATAAGCTCTGGTTTGCGCACTTCTTCAAGGGAAATAACGTCACGAGAAATACTCGGCTCAATGACCGAATCATTAAGATAATCAAGCCATCGATATTCATCATCAATAAGCGACGCACCACCAGGATATCCACCAAAAAAGAGAAAGTTCTCAAGCGAATAGCCAAAGGCATCACGACATTCTTGATACGACCAATGCGTGGAACGAATGATCTCGAATCGCCCCGTGAGACCTTCCTGCAATCCTTTTTTTATCAGTACTGACGATGAGCCGCTGAGCACTACACGCACATCGCGCTCTGCCCAGGTATCCTCATCCCAAAGTTCTTTCACTACTCCCGACCACTGCGTAACAAGTTGAATCTCATCAATGACCAGAAGCACCGATGGGTTGGCCTCCGTAATCAAATTGCGTGCTTGTTGCCATTGAGCACGAAGCCAATCCATAGAAGCATCCCCAATAGTAGCAAGTGCTATGTGATAAGGGATGGTGCTTTCTTGCAGCGCCTGCTTGATCGCAGTACTTTTACCCGTTTGCCGAGGTCCAATAAGCATCTGGATGAACCGTCGAGATTCATGTATACGTTTAACAAGCGTATCGACCAACGAACGTCTATACATTGCGTTTCCTTTGCTTCCTATCACGACATTCTTCATGTAATAAAGAGTCTCATACTCTTGCTATTATGTCCTATTGAGCAAATTTGCTCAATAGGATGCCTATATACTGCAAAAGCAACGATAGTTTGTTACACCTGCAGCACAAAGGCAGCACGAAAACACCTCTACATGAGGAATGGCTGGAACGAAAGCAGATTTCCGTTCCAGCCATTCTATTTCAATCTATCGGGCAAGATTGACTCTGTTGGGTGCCTTGCAGGAAGACTCGTTCCTCAAGGCTCAAAGCGCGCTCTTCGCTCATCGTTGCTCGCTATTCGGAGCGCCTCCTGCGCGCCGATGAGTTAGTTGAATTTGCACTCGTATTCATACGCATGCGCGTTGCTGTGATTACACCAGCACTTACCAAGGAGAGCATGAGTAGCAGAGCTAACGCAGTATGATTAGTCACATCGCCTGTTTTAGCCGTACCTTGAACACCGCTACCGGATACCTTAACTGCGTTGCCTTGTGCGTTAGCATAAATCTCAAAGGTGACCCATGCCTCACCAATCAGACGGTTCTGCTCATCGTAAACTGCGACAATGACTTTGTAGTGACCAGGAGTCGTAGGCATATCCTTGCCCAGGTATACCCAGTCGTTAACCTCATCGCTCCACTTATAAAAGTCAATCACGGTCGTGTAATTATCAGGCAGAGGCTTACTGTTATCCGTAATAACAAGCTCAGGTGTGCCGCCTGGGAAGATTACATCAACCTTAATGTCGTGGCCATATCCTGGCTGATTCTCAGGCGCACGAGGATCATACGCATCGTTGAACTTCTCAGCCTCAATCAAAACCTGCTGCGGCATAACCGTGATGAGGTACTTGTCGGTCTTGTAAGTGTAGGTACCATCGCTGTTTACGGTAGGCTCACCCAGTGCGGTAAAGAACGGCTTTAAGGTGTAGTCGCCCGCAATTGGCTTTTGTTTGTTAAGCTCCGTGTCATAGCTTGTCTTGCACGTGTAGGTGGCTCACCCATAACACTGGTGAGTGTGTCTCCTTCAGCAAAGCTAAATCCAGGAACCTCAAAGACCTGATAAGGTTGAGCACTAATATCGACACCTTCACGTGCGGTATTAGGATCGAAGTAGCCAACCAAGTACACATGCTGACGCTTGGGTTGATCGGGCTTATCCGGATCAGTTGGCGGCTTGTAATTAGGATCACGCTGCCACTGTGCGTAGTAATACGTGGTACCTGCCTCACCAAACGTATCAGGATAGGCCGTTACTGTTGCACCCGTACCATCCGCTTCCGTATTCCACCCCGTAAAGGTATAACCAGGAATGCTCGGAACTTCTCCTGCTGCTTGATCGGGGAAGCTTGCTTTTTGATCGGCCGTTACCGGATCCGTTGGCGCACCTTCAATGCCTGCCAAATCTCCTATTGGTTTGGGCATAAAGCCGCCATTAGCATCAAACTTGATATAGGTCTTATCAGCCTCATCGCCCGGTGCTGGCTTAGGATCACCCTTCTCAGGGTCAGGTTTCTCAGGCAAAACTGGTGTGGGATCAGGATTGTCCGGATCATCTGGATCATCGGGATCAGGAAGCAGCGGCTCAGGGATGACGATGATCTGGAACGGACGCACCGTCACCTGATAATCCCCCACCTTATACTCAGTAGCTCCCTTAGTGGTAGAAGATGCGACCCCATTTTGTGCGTTAGCAAAGTGAGGTGTGAGCGTATACATACCCGGCTTTGGATTTGCCTTATTAAAGACATCTCCTGAAGGTGTAGTACACGTATAGGTCACACTACCAAGCACTTTCTCAAGGGTGTCTCCCTCAAGCAGGTTGTATCCAGGAATCATCTGATAGGTGTACGGTTCTTTTGCTACATCAAAACCAGCCTTGAGTGCCGGATAGGTAAACTTAGCTGCCACCTCAATATGACGCGTCTCCCTATAGGGGTTATCCGGATTGGTTGGGTTGTTGATGTCGTCCTTTGCATAGATGGTATAGGGCTTAGCATCGGAATCCGTAAAGTAGTTTGGATTACCCTCTGCCATGACCAAATACTCACCCGGTGCGGTTGGCTTAGCGCTCATGCGCTCATAACCACCTTGAGGCGTCTTTTTAGCGTAAACGAGCTTAACCCCATCGGCCTCAGTAACACTGCGTCCTAATAAGCTTGCTGGTGTGTCATATGCATCGTTTTCCGTAAAGTAATTCTTAGACTTCTTAGATGCATCTTGAATATCAACATCAAGCTTAGTCTTCTCAATCTGGATAGGCTTATCCACAAAGCGCACGAGATAATTGCCTACCTCGTAGTAATCAGTTGTTGCCGCATATGCTTTACGTACCAGGAAATCATCCCTATCAGTATAGGTAGCATCCGTACGTGAAACGTTGGCAAAGGTAAGCACCAGTTCATAGGTACCTGGCTTAGGCTTTGCAAAGACGAGGTCATCTATCGTATCAACCGATCCTGTCTGATGATAGGTCTTTGCGGTTACCTCACCCAAGAGTTCTGCAAGCGCCGCCTTCACCTCAGGCGAATTGTCGGACTTTAGCCCTGCTGCGGTAAGCACACTGCCGCCTGCAAGCTTGTAGCCATACGACTCAGCCGTCAGATCAGCGCCGTTACTGTCCTTAACCTGGATACCAGCAGGAGCTTTATCTTTAGGATACGTTGCTTCAATGGTGATGGTTTGTGGGACAATGCGCAAACTTGCTGGTGCACTGTCGCGTTGACCTTCTGCTGTTGCATAGACTTCATAATTGCCTACATCAGTTGGCTTATGAGTACTCCAATCCGTAAGAGGAGTGCCCCACTTATCAACACTACGATAGTGATACACCACCTTTGTTCCAGCAGGGAGTGTATACGGCGCAATAGTTGCCGTCAGGTTGATGGGTTCACCATACGGAATAACCGCAAGCTGATCAGCTGGCGTATTATTCACGCTGATTTGAAGCGCTGGACTATCCACGAGCGTTACCACAACCGTATGGTTTTGATTCATGGTAAGTTTCACGGATCCGCCCGAAAGAAGACCTTGCTTAGATGCTGCTTGACCAAGTTTGTAGACGTATTCAGGGCGCTCTACCCCATCGATCTCTACCTTAGAAACATAGCTTCCTGCGTTGGCTTTCCAAACAACCGATACTTCCTCGCCCTCGGAAATCTGACGCGTGGTTTCAGTAATAGTACCCATACCACTAGTGATACTAGTCACCAGATCATACTTTTGTTCACGAGGCGATGGGTCAACTGGCTTGGTAGGCGTTGCATTCTTCAACCACTGTGCGTAGTACACAACCGTCTCGCCATCAGGGAAGGTAGCCGGATAAGCTGTAACCGTGTCTCCTGTGCCGTCAGCCTTGGTGTTCCAACCCGTGAAAGTGTAGCCCGCCTTAACCGGAACATTACCCGGGAATGCTTGCGTAATAGCACTACCCGATGCTCCGGTAAGTGCTGCTGGCGCGCCCGTACCACCTTGAGAATCAAAGGCGATGGTGCCCTCGGTTGCATCAGGATTTGGTCCAGGTGTCGGAGTTGGATCAGGCGTTGTAGGATCGATTGTCTGCCATTGAGCGTAATAAGTTACCGTCGTTCCCTTAGTTGTATCAGTTGCGTTTACGCCAGGATAGGTAGCGGGAAGCGCTGTAATGATGGTGCCCGGGTTAGCTTCGGTTGGAGCCGCAAGCGTATTCCAACCCGTAAACACGAAGCCTGCACGCGTTGGCGTTACTGATGGAAGCGTGGTGTCTGCAATAGAGTCACCCGCTTTGCCTTTAATTTGAGCAGGAGCACCGCTGCCGCCGTTAGCATCAAAGAGGATGTAGGACTCAGGATAATCTACACCCGGTGTTGGGTCAGGCGTTGGTGTTGGATCAGGAGTTGGCGATGGGGTTGGATCATCGGGATCAGGCTCAGGGACATATGCCTCAAGCTCAACCACTACCGCGATATCTGACTCAATGTTCTCAAACGTCAAACTCGAAAGTTCGGTTGGATCAGGATAGTTAGTTACCTGAGTAATGCCTGCACGGGTAACCGACACCTTCTTCACGCGATAACCATCTTGCACCGTCCAGCTTACGGTGCGATCATCGCCTGCAGCAATGTTGGTGTAGTTAGAGGCAATAGAACCCATGCCGCCCGTTAGCTCAACTGAAATGCTGTAGGTTGGATCATCAGGGTTAGGAACAGGAGCGCCATCTTGCGTAAAGACTACGGTAAGCTCAGTATCTTGAGTAACCTCTTGTAAGGTGCTTGACTGGTCGGCCACACGAGCCGCATTGCCCGCACCAGCTGCTAACGGTGTCGCAAACAGATGAGCAAAGGGCGCTGCCATACGTCCTGCACGCTGGTAAATCACGGTACCATCAGCCATTGTAATGGACTCAAGCGTCCAACCATCAGCAGCGGTGGCATAACAGTCATAATCTTGTCCCATAAAGAGCGTCTGATTAGGTGAGGCCACACCGTTGCCCTCCACCTTCACGGTAACGTTAACCATATTGGGTTTGAGATATACATCAACTTGATGATCTTGATCCACGTTGATGAATGTCTTGACGGTCTCATCACCTGCAATTTCGCCATCTTCAGCGTTATCGACAACGACCTTTTCGACGTTGTACTTTGGATAGACTGTTCCCGTGCTCGAACCAATAGTCTTAGCAACATCGACGTTCCAAGCAACCTCGTGCTTTTCTTTCTGCTCGTCAGTAACAAGGGTTGTCGATGGAGTAATAGTACCCACACCATTAATAATGTTGGTATAGATTGCCGGATTCGTTGAAGGATCAGGTGCTGCGCCTGCATCCTTAGGTACCACGATGACCTTGATGCTTTGATCAGTCTGTACGTTGGTGAAGGTGTAACGGTTCAAGAGAAGCGTCGTTCCCTCGATGACCATCTCGGTTCCGTTGACGTATACTTTATCAACCTTATAGCCCTCATCAATACGCCAAGCAATGGTGCGATCCGTTCCGACCTCAACCGATGCCGTGTTATCAATGGTGCCATGACCCACAATCTCGGTATTGATACGAACATAGCGTGGATCCGTCACCGGTGTTGTCGGTTCACTGCCCGGCTCTTCAATCTTTTCGACATAGACAACAACCTCATGATTGCTCGTGACATTCTTGAAGGTCACACTACCCTCACCACTTGTCGCAAGTGGCTGTTGGATGCCATTAACCGTAACCTCAGTGATCTTGTAACCTTCATCAGGCTTCCACGTTACGGTCGTGTCGTCATTTTTAGCAACACTATGCGTTGGAGTCAGCGTTGCATGGGTTGAACCATACTTCACCGTAGAAATGGTGTAGTACGTTGTCGGATCAACAGGAGCCGGCTTTGCCGTGTAGAGCCACTGAGCGTAGAGTACGGTGGTTCCCTTTGCAAAGGTCGAAAGCGATCCCGTAAAGGCGCTCACCATGGTGCCAGGGTTCTCATCGGTAGGATTCTGAACCGTATTCCAGCCATTAAAGCTATAGCCACTCCGTAAGGGTGTCTGGGTTGGGAATTCCGCCGTCACTTTGTCGCCGACATTGCCAGCAATCAAGCCCGGCGCACCCGCGCCTCCATTAGCATCAAACTTGATGTAGCCATGCTCTGGTTCTGGGGTAGGTTCTGGATCGGGAGTTGTTGTTCCTCCTATCGTATTCCACTGAGCGTAGTAGACAAGTGTCTCTCCATCAGGATAGGTTTGAGGATAGCTTGTAACGTAGCTGCCCGTTCCATCAGCTTTAGTATTCCAACCAGCAAACGCAAAACCTGTCTTAGTAGGAATGTTACCAGGGAAGCTCATGGTAATAGCGCTTCCTGCTACACCCGTAATGGAAGCAGGAGCACCAATGCCCCCTTGAACATCAAAGGCAATGGTGCCTTGATTTGGATCAGGGTTTGGTCCTGGTGTTGGGGTTGGGTCAGGAGTAGTTGGATCTACTGCTTTCCACATAGCGTAATAGGTAACGCTTGTTCCTTGTGTAGCATCTGCTGGATCAACCGGTGGGAACGTAGCAGGAAGGGTCGTTACTACGGTTCCTGGATCAGCCTCAGTTGGATTGACAAGCGTATTCCAACCGGTGAAGACATAGCCAGAACGAACCGGCTTTAATACCGGGAAGGTATGTCCTGCTGTAGATGAGGATGCTTCACCCTTGATTTGAGCAGGAGTACCACTGCCGCCGTTTGCGTCAAAGAGGATGTAAGACTCTGGATTGTCATATCCAGGATCAGGAGTAGGCTCAGGCGTTGGCGCAGGATCAGGTTTGGTTGGATCTACCTTTTGCCACGTTGCATAGTAGATAGTGGTACCAGAGGCAAAGGTTTCGGGTAATGCTGTAACCACATCGCCCGTACCATTAGCTAACGTATTCCACCCTGCAAAGGCATACCCATCACGAGCAGGAATTGCTGCGGGGAAGGTGTAGGATGCAGTGGATGCACCCTCTTTACCCTGGATGGCTGCCGGAGCACCTGTGCCCCCGTTAGCGCTGAACTTGATGTAAGCGTCTTGTACCTCAGGCTCGACTGGATCATCGGGCGCGACGACGGGATCGACCCATTTAGCGTAGTAAATGGTGGTGCCGCTCGGCATAGTGAGCGGATAGGATACTACCTTCTCGCCCGTGCCATCAGCTTTGGTGTTCCAGCCATCAAAGACCTTACCGGACTTCACGGGAACCATAGCAGGGAAGGTATCAAAGACTAGATTACCAACGGTGCCTTGAATTCCTACGGGAGTTCCATTGCCACCGTTAGCATCAAACTTAATGTAGCCGGTTTGTACACCAGGTTCTGGCGATGGGTCAGGATTTGCCGGATTATAAATCTGCTCCCATTGTGCGTAGTACACCGTTGTACCTGCCGCAAAGGTTGCCGGAAGCGTGGTTACCACCGAGCCGCTACCATCAGCTGCCGTATTCCAGCCATTAAAGCTATAGCCACTCCGTAAGGGTGTCTGGGTTGGGAATTCCGCCGTCACTTTGTCGCCGACATTGCCAGCAATCAAGCCCGGCGCACCCGCGCCTCCATTAGCATCAAACTTGATGTAGCCATGCTCTGGTTCTGGGGTAGGTTCTGGATCGGGAGTTGTTGTTCCTCCTATCGTATTCCACTGAGCGTAGTAGACAAGTGTCTCTCCATCAGGATAGGTTTGAGGATAGCTTGTAACGTAGCTGCCCGTTCCATCAGCTTTAGTATTCCAACCAGCAAACGCAAAACCTGTCTTAGTAGGAATGTTACCAGGGAAGCTCATGGTAATAGCGCTTCCTGCTACACCCGTAATGGAAGCAGGAGCACCAATGCCCCCTTGAACATCAAAGGCAATGGTGCCTTGATTTGGATCAGGGTTTGGTCCTGGTGTTGGGGTTGGGTCAGGAGTAGTTGGATCTACTGCTTTCCACATAGCGTAATAGGTAACGCTTGTTCCTTGTGTAGCATCTGCTGGATCAACCGGTGGGAACGTAGCAGGAAGGGTCGTTACTACGGTTCCTGGATCAGCCTCAGTTGGATTGACAAGCGTATTCCAACCGGTGAAGACATAGCCAGAACGAACCGGCTTTAATACCGGGAAGGTATGTCCTGCTGTAGATGAGGATGCTTCACCCTTGATTTGAGCAGGAGTACCACTGCCGCCGTTTGCGTCAAAGAGGATGTAAGACTCTGGATTGTCATATCCAGGATCAGGAGTAGGCTCAGGCGTTGGCGCAGGATCAGGTTTGGTTGGATCTACCTTTTGCCACGTTGCATAGTAGATAGTGGTACCAGAGGCAAAGGTTTCGGGTAATGCTGTAACCACATCGCCCGTACCATTAGCTAACGTATTCCACCCTGCAAAGGCATACCCATCACGAGCAGGAATTGCTGCGGGGAAGGTGTAGGATGCAGTGGATGCACCAATCGTGCCCGTTATATCAGCAGGTGCACCAACACCGCCGTTTGCACTAAATTTGATGTAGCCCATTTCCTCACCCGGCGTGGGAGTAGGATCAGGCTTAGTGGGATCTTTTACTTCAAGCCACTGCGCATAGTAAACCGTCGTGCCTTCCATAAAGGTTGCAGGATAGCTTATCACCGCACTGCCACTTCCATCAGCTTGGGTATTCCAGCCTGCAAAAACATAGCCTGTTTTGAGCGGATTAGCAGTTGGGAAAATATGGCCTGCTGTCGAGGTGCCCGACTCGCCTTCAATTCCAACAGGTGCACCATAGCCTCCCGTTACATCAAACTTGATGTAACCATAGGGCTTGGTTGGCTCGACAGGATTATCAGGGTTGGTAGGATCTGCAGGAATCCATTGTGCATAGTAGGTTGTATTCACATTGGGGAATGCTGCCGGGAATGCGGTTACAGCATTTCCGCCTTCAGGCGCGTCAAACCAACCATTGAAAACATAGCCGGTGCGCTGGGGCACCAGGGCAGGCCATACCTTATCAGCGGTCGATTGTCCTGCAACGCCTTCAACATTTGCAGGAGTGCCATTGCCGCCATTAGCGTTAAACATAAACGATATGATCAGCGGATCAGGATTGGGCACGGGATCAGGATCCGGCGTTGGATTTGGACCAGGATCTGGAATTGTTTGCCAATGTGCGTAATAGATCACCGTTGTATTGTCGGGATAAACCGCAGGATAGGCATTTACTTCAGCCCCACCTACACCGCTCTCATCAGCAGGAGCCGTAAACCAACCCGCAAAAACAGCACCCTCTTTGGTTGGAACCGTTGTTGGCCATGCTGCTGTAATGGCATCACCTGACTTACCCGTCAATACGGGAAGCGTACCTGCGCCCCCTTGGGTATCAAATTTGATCGTGCCGATTGCGTCTCCTGGCTCAGGAACAGGATCATGACCCGTATCATCTGCTTTAATCCACTGAGCATAATAGGTAGTATGTGTTGTCGGGAACGTTGCGGGCAATGCCGTTACATGCACACCTCCAACAGGCGCGGTATACCAACCATTAAAGACGTATCCTTGTTTTAAAGGAATAAGAGATGGCCAGGTTTTTCCTGCTGTCGATGTTCCGGCGACACCATCAATATTAGCTGGCGTTCCATTACCGCCATTTGCGCTAAACATGATCGATACCGTTGCAGGATCAGGATTAGGAACTGGTTCAGGATCTGGAACCGGCGTTGGATTGGGTGTTGGGTCATCCGGATCAGGATCTGGAACCTTGTTCCACTGTGCGTAATAGGTTACATCTTGTGCTGGGAAGGTAGCGGGGTATGCGGTAACCTCATCGCCTGCTTCTGACTCTGGATCATCTCCACCCGGAGCGGTAAACCAACCTGCAAAGACGTAGCCGCTTCTATTGGGAACCATCGTTGGCCAGGATGCGGTGATGGCTTCTCCCGCGGCACCCTCGATATAAGCAGGTGTACCATTGCCGCCGTTAGCATCAAACGCAATGGTAATAATCTCGTTGTCAGGATCATCAGGAGGTGTTGGCACCGGAGTCGATGCTGCCTGCCAATGAGCGTAATAGTACGTAGTACCCGGTGTCGTAAGGGTTGCAGGATATGCCGTTACTGCCTCACCACCCGTGGGTGCCGTAAACCAGCCCAAGAACACATCCGTTCCCTTTTGAGGAATCGTCGCTGGGAAGAGCTGCGTGATAGCATCTCCTACTTTGCCCGATACCCCCATAGGCGTACCCGTTCCACCATTAGTGTTGAAACGGATATAAGATGCCGGCGCGTCAGGCTCTACCGGAGTATACGGCGTTGCCTTACTCCATTGAGCGTAATAGATAATGGTCGATCCATCGGCAGGATAGGTTGCAGGATAAGCGTTTACCGTGCTACCACTTCCGTCAGCAGCCGTGCTCCAACCTTCAAATACGTAACCCACACGCACCGGAACGGTTGCCGGGAACGTCTTACCTACAATAGCGGTTCCGATCTCACCCTGGATTCCCGCAGGAGTGCCGGATCCACCATTAGCATCAAACTTGATAAAGCCTAACTTCACGCCTGGCTCTGGTTCAGGATCAGGGGTAAGTCCCATTTCTTTCCAGGCGGCGTAGTAAGTGGTCGTGCCGCTTGCAAAGGTTGCGGGATAGCTTGCTACCATGGCGCCTGTGCCGTCAACCTTGGTGTTCCATCCTTGGAATACGTAACCGTCACGCTGAGGCACCATGCTTGGCCAAACCTTGCCAGCTGTGCTTGCCCCTACAGTTCCCGATATCCCTGCCGGAGTACCTTTGCCGCCGTTAGCGCTAAATTTAATGTAGCCTGTTTCTTCACCAGGAGTTGGCGATGGGTCAGGTTGGGATGTATCAACCTTCTCCCACTTAGCATAATAATAGGTTGTACCCTTAGCAAAAGTTGCAGGGTAGGCTGTCACATCGACACCTTTACCATCTGCTTGGGTATTCCATCCATTAAAGGCATAACCGCCGCGTACGGGAGAGGCGATGGGGAACGTATTGCCTGCCGTTGAGGTGCCAACCTCACCTGAAATTCCCGCGGGTGTTCCGGTTCCGCCATTAGGACTGAACTTGATAGAACCAATCTCCTTTACTGGAGGATCAGGATCTTTAACGAACTCAACGTAAACCGTATGCGCTGCACGATAGTCAGGGAATTCAACGCGGCCCATCTCGATCCACGAGTCGTCCCATACACCATCGACCATGACGTGGCTTACCGTATAGCCTGAATTAGGATTAAAGGTAACGGCAGCATTTGAGCCAATCTCATGATAGGGGCTCGTAATGACTTGATTGCTATCTGTGTCAACGCGAGCAAGCTTACCGCCCGTGTTGCTTGTTGCCGTGAGCGGAAGCACCTCGCGCCAATGCGCGGTAGCCGTCATGGTGTCATAGCCAAGCTCAGCTTCAGCGTTATAGCGAATGGTGTATTGGGTGTTCTCATCGACCTTTACTTCTTGGCCAGACTCGGCACCAATGACGAATGATCCATCAATATACCAACCATCAAATCGCCAGAATTTGCCCGTCGTGTCTTGCCAATCGGCAGGAATCGCTGGCATACCTGACGTCTTCAAAGCAATGTCTTGATAAATACCCTCACCTGGCCTATTGGCCACACGCACTAATCCTTGTTTGGCAGGAGGTGTGGTTGCCAATGCTGCGTTTTGTGGAGTACGTCCCGTCTCCGCGTCAACATAGGCAAAGTCGAAGTTCATATCAGACGGACTCTTAACATAGCTAATCTGTACGTCTTTTGCTTCTTTAATATCGCGTAGCGTAAGCTTGCCCAATCCAATAGTCTGGTCGTAATTCACACCATTTACGGTAATGTGTGCGACTTGATAGTTATCCTTAGGGGCAAAACTTACGGTCGCTGCAGACCCTTGCTGACAATTTGCGGTAACACCAACCCCATCAGCCGTGGCATTGAGTGTCGTTGTTTGTCCTTGCGCATTGGCAAACGTCAGATCTGCTGTGCCGCCTGCTACAAGATTATTGGTAAGTGTCACGGGGTAAACGCGATACCACGAAGCACGTGCGGTAATAGCGGACTGGTCAACGCGGAACACCGTTGCATCCGTTACTTCAACCGTACGACCAGCACGTCCACCTACAACTTGGCCGCCATCAACAACCCATTTATCAAATCGCCAAGCAACGCCGTTGTCATCCGTCCAGTCAGGCAGGGCAGCAGGCAAATTACCTGTTGCAAGTTTTACGCCTACATTAGCGTACGCGCCTTCTGCACGGGTCTCCTCTACTGGTTTAGTTGTCGATGAGTCTGCCGGTTTTCCTGACCAATTGCTGTAGTTATAATCAAACGTCATCTGTTTAATCTTAGGAACCCAATAAGCATAGTACGTCTCATTGGCTTTAATACGACGTTGATCAGTCAGCTGAGCGCCTTTACCATTAGTACGGTTGAACCAACCACCAAAGGTTGCCCACTGTTGATCAGTTAAAACACGCATGCTTGCCGTAGTCGAATCTGCCAACGATGTGTTGTAATACAGTGTCGCTGTAGAATCAGAAAGACCTGGCATATCATCAACATTAAACGTTACGTTGAATTGCTCGAGATCATAATAGAGCGCCAAACGAAGCGGATTGTTACTCGTGATAGGAGTTACCGTTCCGCTCAGTTTAGTGGGATTACCGCTATGAAGCTTATAGCCCTCCTGAGCAAATTCACTCACGCGGCTCGAGATATTAACCGTCTTATTCTCATCGCCAATTTCTGTCAGTTCTTGCTTTTTCTTATATGTTCCATCTTTTTGCTGTGTATAGATATCAACATAGTAGATAGATTTTCCATCCGACATCCAGACAGCTTCGAAATCATAGTTAGTACGCGTTGCGGCATCAATAATTGAAGTACGCTCAGGCATCGTGAATTTTACGCCCGGCTGATACATCTTGCCATCTTGTGCCTTCCAGCCCGCAAACTTCATAGTCATGCCATTGATTACGGGAGCCGTAAACGTATTGGAAGGCAGCTCAACTGCCTGCAACTCAAAAACTTGCTTGTCTTCTGGCGGCGTACCCGTCGCTGCAACACCCGCTATACTTCCTGGCTTAAAATGCAAAGTAACGTTGACGCCCTCTTGCATAACGTCACCTGCGTCTTCGTCATCTTTGATGACAATTACTTTGGTGACGATAGGCGACATAGCGTTTGCTTCATTCATAACCCATACGGACACGGTATGGACTTCACCAACCTGCCAGCTTGTGGGTCGCTGAATTACGCCTTTCATTTCCACAAAACTATTTGCCGTGAACTTATGCGTATCGAGAACTACCGGATCAGTTTCTAACTCAGTATCACGATCCAAAACATAATAAAGTCGATCAGTACGATTAACCGCATCTTTAACCTGCGCGGAAACGTCTACCGTTTGAGGGTGAACAACCGCATTAATCGAACCGGAGATTTGAGGCGGTTCTGCATTTTCACCAATACCTAACAGATAAGAGAAGGTACGCGTCTCGCCTGCAGGGATAGTTCTATTTTTCCAGCCGATCGCAATACCTGAATCAACGCCTGTAAGAGCAGAGGTGGTGCTATTTCCAAACACATTTGCATAGGATTGTCCATACTGACCAAACCATAACGTGTCAACGTCATTAACACCATATGCGTTTTTACAGATCATATTGAATTGTGAGTTTTCACCTTTGCTGTTGGCCATACGAGCACCCGTGCTAGTAGGATAGATTGGCGCCGTATCATCATTTCCAATCATAACGTCAGTCCAGTTACCAAGACTAACTACGTGAGAAACATTAGTTGGATTATGCACGTCATAAGAGATTCGCACATATGCATCATCATTAACAATAGATAAAGGCTGAGTGAATTCTATCCCTTGATACGTTATTGTTTGTCCATTAGTACTATATTTGAGTCCACTTCCTGACGAGGTTTGAGAGGTATCAACCTTTGCAACAACTTCGAATCCGTTACCATTTCCAGAACCATACGTAACTTTAACAGCAGGTGATCCATTAGTTACACCCATGACATTAAAGCCGCCTTTTGCCCCACCAATCGAATACCACATATAGGTACTTGTCTCAGAATTAGGTAGAGCCTCAGCGTTTTTGGGTACCGCAGAAACAAAAAAGCTCACTGTCATCAATAGTGACAACAAGAGAGCGCAAATAGTCCTAAAAATATGATTGTTTTGACATATAGTAACTATGTCTTCATTTATAGAAGATTGCTGTGAACGCCCCCCCCCGCAAACATTTTTTGCTTGCAGCCTAGAAGAGCTTTTCAGAAAATTCCGTTTAAAGTTGCTCATTAACCTCACCCTGCCCGAATTTGGATACTCACCTGTTTTGTACGTATCCAAGGATGGAAATAAAGCTAGCTATCCAATTTTTATATTGAGACCAACATATCATTTCTAGCCACAAAATTGCAATCTTTTACAAATACTCTGTCATAATCCATTAACGATTTGGTAATCATCCGTAAACTCATATGTATAAGCAAGAGAGCCAGGATTGCTCCTGGCTCTCTTTTTATCGTCAGGATCTATCGGGCCGATCCAGACAATCAAATATGTTACGGGCTTACGGAATATGTCTTACTTCATTTCCTTACGGCGTTTGCGTACTGCCACAACCATCGCAGTAGCCGCCACAACGGCAATCACACCAACACCCAGAGCAACCAGTGCAGTGGTATCTCCTGTCTTTGCGAGTTTAGCAGCCTGCTCTTGCTCTTCTGGAGTGCCTTTTACATGCTCTTGGGCAGTAACATACTCAGAAGGATAGACTTTCTCTA
>OLOR01001212.1_pt1 | contig 24435 bp, 18 predicted proteins | sample 1672521 | NCBI WGS metagenome assembly OLOR01 (sample SAMEA3136695, study PRJEB25190) | human gut metagenome | biome: human gut; feature: human-associated habitat; material: faeces | place: Austria | collected 2013
AGTTGTCAACGGGCTGAGGTAAAGCGGGTCCTGCACTGCGATGCAACAACAAGTGCGGATATGGACGCTCTTCTGTCAAAAACCTTCCTGCTTTTGGGCTATTTTCCGTTCGACAACTACAAATTTTTGAGAATCACTGTTGACAAACGGAAAATGAGGTGCTATCTTATTATCTGTAAGGTGTTAGCACTCAAAAGCAGGGAGTGCTAATAAGCTGAAAGAAAGAGAGTCAGAGAATGGGAGGAAGAGTGATGGCAATGGATGAAGCATTGACAGAAAGAAAACTTACTATATTAAAAGCTATCATTCAGAATTATCTGGAGACCGGTGAACCGGTTGGTTCAAGAACTCTTTCAAAGTACACTGACCTGAAGCTCAGTTCAGCTACGATTCGCAATGAGATGGCGGATCTTGAGGATCTTGGATATATTTTCCAGCCACATACTTCTGCAGGGAGGATACCGTCGGATAAAGGCTATCGGTTCTATGTGGATCTGCTGATGGAGAAAAAAGAACAGGAGATCAGTGAACGTGAGGATGCTCTTCTTGAGAAGACTGACAAAGTAGAAAAAGTATTGCAGCAGGCAGCAAAAGTTCTTGCCTCCAATACCAATTATGCGACGATGGTTTCGGCTCCGGTCAACAGTCGCAATACTTTGAAGTTCATTCAGCTTTCCCAGGTGGATGAAGAGCAGATCGTAGCGGTGATCGTACTCGGTGGAAATGTAATTAAGAATAAAATTATTGAAGTAGGCGAAACCTTAAGTAATGAGAACCTGTTGAAGCTGAATATGCTTCTGAATACAACACTGAACGGACTGTCGATCGATCAGATCACATTGGGGCTGATCGCCAGGTTAAAAGAGCAGGCAGGAATCCACAGTGAAGTGATCGGACACGTTCTGGATGCAGTTGCCGAGATTATTCATGTAGATAATGATATGGAGATCTATACAAGTGGTGCGACAAATATTTTCAAGTATCCGGAGTTGAGTGATAAGCAGAGTGCACAGGAGATCATCAGTGCTTTTGAAGAAAAGCAGCAGTTGGCAGATCTGGTGACAGAGACGCTTGCCAGTGAGGAAAATCACGGGATTCAGGTTTATATCGGAGATGAAGCTCCGGTGAAGACGATGAAAGACTGCAGCGTGGTAACAGCCACATATGAACTTGGAGAAGGCATGAAGGGAACGATTGGAATTATCGGTCCGAAAAGAATGGATTATGAACATGTCATGAAGACGCTGAAGACCCTGCAAAGTGAGTTGGATGCGATTTATAATAAAGAACCAAAAGGATAGAAAGGTAGAAAGCTGGTGACAGAGAACATGAGCAAAGAAGATATGGTGAAAGAGGCTGTAGAAGAGGCGAAAGCAAAAGCTGAAGCAGAAGAAACCAATGCTACAACGGCAGAGGCAGAGGAAGCTGCTGAAGCAGAAGCAAAGGAAGATGCCGAAGATACAGCAGAAGCCGGAGAAGAAACCGGATCTGAAGAGGATCAGGGAGAAGAAAAATCCGGTGAGAAAAAAAAGTTCTTCGGAAAGAAAAATAAGAAGGACAAAAAAGACGAGAAGATCGAAGAGTTAAATGATCGTATCACTCGTCAGATGGCAGAGTTTGATAACTTCCGCAAGAGATCAGAAAAGGAAAAGTCCCAGATGTATGAGATCGGTGCGAAAGATATCATAGAAAAAATTCTTCCGGTCGTTGACAATTTTGAACGTGGATTAGATTCCATACCGGAAGAGGAAAAAGGTTCTCCGTTCGCAGAAGGAATGGAGAAGATCTACAAGCAGCTTATGACGACACTGGATTCACTTGGAGTGAAACCGATCAAAGCTGTCGGTCAGGAGTTTAATCCTGATTTCCACAATGCAGTCATGCATGTGGAGGATGAAGAATTCGGCGAAAATGTTGTCGCTGAAGAATTTCAGAAAGGCTACATGTACCGTGAGAGTGTTGTAAGGCACAGTATGGTAAAGGTAGCAAATTAATTTGAGTTTTATCAAAACCAGAGAATAAATAGAGGAGGAAATTTATCATGGGAAAAATCATTGGTATTGACCTTGGTACAACAAACAGTTGCGTAGCTGTTATGGAAGGTGGACAGCCTACAGTTATCGCAAATACAGAAGGTGCAAGAACAACACCGTCTGTTGTAGCATTTACAAAGACAGGAGAGCGTCTCGTAGGAGAGCCTGCAAAACGTCAGGCAGTTACGAACGCTGCAAGAACGATCTCTTCCATTAAGAGAGAGATGGGTACAGATTATAAAGTAGATATTGATGGAAAGAAGTATTCTCCACAGGAGATTTCAGCAATGATCCTTCAGAAATTGAAAGCGGATGCAGAAGGATATCTTGGAGAGAAAGTAACAGAAGCTGTTATCACAGTTCCGGCTTACTTCAACGATGCTCAGCGTCAGGCTACAAAAGATGCAGGTAAGATCGCAGGACTTGATGTAAAACGTATCATCAACGAGCCAACAGCAGCAGCTTTAGCTTATGGTCTTGACAATGAGAAAGAACAGAAGATCATGGTATACGATTTAGGTGGTGGTACATTCGATGTTTCCATTATCGAGATCGGTGACGGAGTTATTGAAGTATTAGCTACAAATGGTGATACACACCTTGGTGGTGATGATTTTGATAACAAGATCACACAGTGGATGATCGATGAATTCAAGAAAGCAGAGGGTGTTGATTTATCTACAGATAAGATGGCACTTCAGAGATTAAAAGAAGCAGCAGAGAAAGCTAAGAAAGAGTTATCTTCTGCTACAACTACAAATATCAACTTACCATTCATCACAGCTACAGCAGAAGGTCCAAAACATTTCGATATGAACCTTACAAGAGCTAAATTTGATGAACTGACACATGATCTTGTACTGAAGACATCTGAACCGGTACAGAGAGCATTATCAGATGCTGGTATCACAGCTTCTGAACTTGGTCAGGTACTGTTAGTTGGTGGATCTACACGTATCCCTGCAGTACAGGAAGAAGTAAAACGTCTGACAGGTAAAGAGCCAAGCAAATCTCTGAACCCGGATGAGTGTGTAGCACTTGGAGCATCTGTTCAGGGTGGTAAACTTGCAGGAGATACAGGCGCCGGCGACATCCTTCTTCTGGATGTAACTCCACTGTCACTGTCTATCGAGACAATGGGTGGTGTAGCTACTCGTCTGATCGAGAGAAATACAACAATTCCTACAAAGAAGAGCCAGATCTTCTCTACAGCTGCTGATAACCAGACAGCCGTTGATATCAACGTAGTACAGGGTGAAAGACAGTTCGCAAGAGATAACAAATCCCTCGGACAGTTCAGACTGGACGGAATCGCACCAGCTCCACGTGGAATCCCACAGATCGAAGTTACATTCGATATCGATGCAAATGGTATCGTAAATGTATCTGCAAAAGACCTTGGAACAGGAAAAGAACAGCACATTACGATCACAGCTGGATCTAACATGTCTGATGAAGATATCGATAAAGCTGTAAAAGAAGCTGCTGAATTCGAAGCTCAGGACAAGAAACGTAAAGAAGGAATCGATGCTAAGAACGAAGCTGACGCTATGGTATTCCAGACAGAGAAAGCTCTGCAGGAAGTTGGCGACAAGCTTGACGGTGCAGACAAAGCAGCAGTAGAAGCTGACTGCAAAGCTCTGAAAGAATTACTTGAAAAAGCAAATACAGATACTCTTACAGATGAGCAGGTTGCAGAGATCAAAGCAGGTAAAGAAAAACTGACAGAGAGTGCTCAGAAGCTCTTCACAAAGATGTATGAGCAGGCTGGCGCAGCAGCAGGAGCTCAGGGAGCTGGTCCTCAGCCAGGAGCTAATGCAGGAGCAGGCCCGGCACCAGAAGGATTCCAGGGCGACGATGTCGTAGACGGAGATTACAAAGAAGTCTAAGAACATTAAGTGAGGAATAGAAAATGGCAGAGTCAAAAAGAGATTACTATGAGGTGCTTGGGGTCAGTAAAGATGCTGACGAAGCAACTTTGAAAAAAGCATACAGACAGGTTGCCAAGAAGTATCACCCGGATATGAATCCGGGTGATGCTGAAGCTGAAAAGAAGTTCAAGGAAGCTTCTGAGGCGTATGCAGTCTTGAGTGATCCGGAAAAACGCCGTCAGTATGATCAGTTTGGTCATGCTGCTTTTGACGGAAGTGCGGGAGCAGGCGGCGGATATGGCGGATTCGACTTTAACGGTGCTGATTTTGGCGACATTTTCGGAGATATCTTCGGAGATCTGTTCGGCGGCGGACGAAGAGGCGGTCGTGCGAACCAGGGACCGATGAAAGGTATGAATATCCGTAAGAGTGTCAGAATCACATTCGAAGAGGCTGTATTCGGATGCGAGAAAGAATTGGACGTTGTATTAAAAGACCCATGTCCGAAATGTAACGGAACAGGTGCCAAACCGGGAACATCTCCGGAGACTTGTCCGAAATGTGGCGGTAAAGGTCAGGTAGTATATACACAGCAGTCATTCTTTGGAACGGTACAGAATGTACAGACCTGTCCGGATTGCCAGGGAACTGGTAAGATTATTAAGGAAAAATGTCCGGATTGCGGTGGAACAGGCTATGTAGCCAGCAAGAAGAAGATATCCGTATCGATTCCTGCAGGTATTGATAATGGCCAGAGTGTCAGAATCCGTGAAAAAGGTGAGCCGGGTGTAAACGGCGGACCAAGAGGAGATCTTCTGGTGGAGGTTGTGGTATCAAGACATCCAATCTTCCAGCGTCAGGATATGCACATCTTCTCAACGGTACCGATTACATTTGCACAGGCAGCACTTGGTGCGGATATCCGTATCAAGACGGTAGAGGGAGAAGTGATCTACACGGTAAAACCGGGAACCAAGACAGATACAAAAGTACGTCTGAAAGGTAAAGGAGTTCCATCTCTTCGAAATGCACAGGTTCGCGGTGATCATTATGTGACACTTGTGGTCCAGACACCGGAACACTTAAGTGCCGAAGCAAAAGAAGCACTGCGTAAATTCGATGAGCTGACCGGCAATTCCCTCGGAGCAGAGAAATCTGAAAAAGCGGAAGAGCACGAACATAAAGGCAAAAAGAAAAAAGGATTTATGGATAAATTAAAGGAGACCTTTGATGATTAATTTCATCAGAGGTTTCCTCTTTTTTTACAAAAAACACTGGCATTCACCGTGGTAAAGTGATATCATATTAAATAAATCAAATTTTTAACAAACCAGGAGGACTCAAATATGTATGCATTTGATGAAATTAAAAAAGCAGACAGTGAAATTGCAGACGCCATTCAGGCCGAGATGGAGAGACAGAATTCGCATCTGGAGCTGATCGCATCGGAGAACTGGGTAAGCAAAGCAGTCATGGCAGCAATGGGAAGTCCGCTTACAAATAAATACGCAGAAGGCTATCCGGGCAAACGTTACTATGGTGGATGTCAGTGTGTGGATGTAGTGGAAGATCTTGCAAGAGAAAGAGCAAAGAAGTTATTTGGCTGTGATTATGCCAATGTACAGCCACATTCCGGAGCACAGGCAAACCTGGCAGTATTCTTTGCAATGCTGGAGCCTGGAGACAAAGTCATGGGTATGAACCTGGATCATGGCGGACATCTGACACATGGTTCTCCGGTTAATATTTCCGGTAAATATTTCAACGTCGTATCATACGGAGTGAACGACGAGGGTGTGATCGATTATGATAAGGTACGTGAGATCGCAGTAAAAGAAAAACCAAAGATGATCATTGCGGGAGCAAGTGCTTATGCAAGAATCATTGATTTCAAAAAATTCCGTGAGATCGCGGATGAAGTAGGAGCATACCTGATGGTTGATATGGCCCATATCGCAGGACTTGTTGCAGCAGGACTTCATCCAAGCCCGATCCCGTACGCAGATGTCACAACAACGACAACACATAAGACACTGCGCGGACCAAGAGGCGGTCTGATCCTCTGTAATCAGGAAGCAGCAGATAAATTCAACTTTAATAAAGCTGTATTCCCTGGAATCCAGGGAGGACCACTGGAACACGTGATCGCAGGAAAAGCGGTATGCTTCAAAGAAGCCCTGGAGCCTGAATTCGCAGAATATCAGAAACAGATCATCAAAAATGCACAGGCACTCAGTAAGGGACTGATGGACCGTGGAGTGAAGATTGTATCCGGAGGAACAGATAATCACCTGATGCTGATTGATTTAAGAGGAGAAGATGTGACCGGCAAAGAACTGGAAAAACGTCTGGATGCCGCACACATCACATGTAACAAAAATACGGTACCGAACGATCCAAGATCACCGTTCGTGACAAGCGGTGTCAGACTTGGAACACCGGCGGTTACAACAAGAGGATTAAAAGAAGACGACATGGATATGATCGCAGAGTGTATCGCACTCGTACTTCAGAGTGAAGATAACATTGAAAAAGTCAAAGGAATGGTTGCAGAGCTGACTGCAAAATATCCTCTGGATATGTAAGGAACGACGAAAGAAAATAAGACAAAACTGGAAATCCGTCTGGGAAAAGGATTTAAGCTTACCCAGGCGGATTTTATTGTTGCTTGAACAAAATGTCCAACAGTGAAAAGATTGAGCAAAATATTTGAGTAGTTGATAGAAATAGGATAATAACAAGGGTGGAATTTTTAAAATGAAGGGCGTATAATAAAAATCAGTGTATACGAATCTATACCAGAATAAAAAAGGAAGAATCTTGTTTATACCATACAGATGTATGAATGCAAATATATATGGAAGGAGCCAGATTTTTGAAACTGAGAAACGTAAAAGTCGCAAAAAGATTAGGAACAAAAACGCTTGCAGGGTTGCTTGCATTTGGACTTGTCGTAGGTACGCCGTCGGTTGTTCTGGCAGATGTACAGAGCACGATGTCACAGTCAGAGGCTTTGTGGAACAGAAGTATCTGGACTTCAGTGATGAAACAAAAAAGCAGATTGAAGCGAATGGTGAGGATAAATATCAGACAGCAAAAGAAACGGTAAAACCAGAAGAAAATCAGGCATTATATTATACACTGACTTCTGTAAAAGAGGGATCGCCAAGTGGAGAAATTCGGGAATCCATGCTGGAATTTGCGTCACAGTTTATCGGTAATCCATATGTGTGGGGTGGTACAAGCCTGACGGACGGTGCAGACTGCTCTGGATTCGTACAGCAGATTTATAAACAGTATGGATACAGCCTTCCAAGAGTAGCAGAAGATCAAAGCCAGTATGGAACGAAGATTCCTGTAGAAGATGCCCAGCCGGGAGATCTGATCTTCTATGCTAAAGAAGGGTATGTATATCATGTGGTCATGTATGCAGGAGATGGCAGGACGATAGAGGCTGCAAGTACGAAACTCGGAATTATCGAAGGAAAAGTCAATACCAAAAATGCAGTATGGGCAACACGTATCCTGAAAGATGATTATTCTCTTACAGGCGGCGGAATTGAAAAGGCCAATGCAACAGAGGACATGTATGGACAGAAACTTGAAAATTTCCAGATTACATATTATTGTCCTTGCGAGATTTGCTGCGATAAAGCATCTAAAGTTACGGCATCGGGAACATCTGTTGCAGAAGGAAAGACAATCGCAACTGATCCGAAGGTAATTCCATATGGAACCAAGGTGATTATCGGAGGACATGTATTTACAGCGGAAGATACAGGAAGAAAAGTCCAGGGAAATCAGATCAGTATTTATGTAAATAACCATGCAGAGGTATCTGCTTCTGACACAGAGAATACAGACGTATACCTGGCAAAATAATATAATAAAGAATGATAAAAAGGTGGTTTTTCAGAACTTACATGTTGAAAAACTGCCTTTTTCAAAGAAGGAACAGAAACTATGAATCAAGAAAATTTATTGAATAAGATCAGACAGAAAGATGCAAAAGCATTTACTCACGGGGGAAAATTTCATGCAGATGATATATTTTCATCGGCCTTGTTATTATATCTGAACCCGGAAATTCAGATTACAAGGGGAAATCAGGTGCCGGAAGAGTATGACGGTATTGTATTTGACATCGGACGGGGAGCATATGACCATCATCAGAAGGACAGCCGTGTCAGGGAAAACGGGATTCCATATGCGGCATTCGGACTTTTGTGGGAAGAGTTAGGAACGGAGATTCTTGGAGAAGAACTGGCAGAAAAATTTGATGAATCCTTTGTCCAGCCTCTCGATCAGAATGATAATACCGGTGAGAAGAATGAACTGGCTTCGCTGATTGGAAGTTTTAATCCGGCATGGGATGCAAAAGGAAATCATGATGATGCATTCTTTCATGCAGTCAGTATGGCTGGAATGATACTGGAAAGCAAGTTCGAGAGATTCCGTGGAAATGAAAGGGCGGACAGGAAGATAGAAGAGATTTTGGAGGCACATGATGATGCAGTAGAAGAGGGAAAATGTGATGAAAGAATCCTGATTCTTCCGGAATTTGTTCCATGCCAGAAACGGCTGTCAGAGACGGAGATTGCATTTGTGATTTTCCCGTCAAATCGCGGAGGATATTGCATTCAGCCACAGAAAAAAGAATTTTCCATGAATTATAAATGTGCGTTCCCAGAAGCCTGGCTTGGGCTGGAGGGAGAAGCATTACAGAAAGCAACCGGACTTTCAGGAGCAGGATTCTGTCATAAAGGCGGCTTCCTGATGTCGACAGAGAATCTGGAGGATGCGGTAAAAGCGTGTGAAATCAGCCTCAAAGAGTATGTAGAAGCACCGTGTATTGTCTGTTACGGAACATGTGATGAAGAAGTGAAAGAACTTCTGCATATGCTTCCGGAAATGAAGAATGTAACGGTACATAAGATGCCGCTGTCAGAGCCGCCGGAGATGGAGACAGATGGAATCTATGGAGAAGTTTTGATGGAAAAGCAGGAATGGAAGAAGCGGATAAAAGTACAGGTAAAAGAAATTCTGAAATACAAACCGGAGGCGGTATGTGTGAATGGAAATGTCTTTTCGACTTATCCGGTAGTACATGCGCTTCGTAAAAAGCATGTGCCGGTGCTGACAATAATGGAAAATGATGAGGAGAAGCTGATTGTGAGAATTCCGTCCGGTTCTTAGAATGTCAGATATAATGAAGTAGAAGAAGTAATAGAACATAACAAAAACGCAGAGACTTTTAAAAGGATTGAAGTAATCCCTCAAAAGTCTCTGCATTTTTATGTTTATTTACATGCTTTTAAAAGTTCTTTCAGGTAGTTCCACATACGCTGTGTAGATGCGATATGTACACGTTCATTATATGTATGCACACCTGTAAGATCCGGACCGAAAGAAATGATATCAAGATCATTCTTCTTGCCGTATAAGATTCCACATTCCAGTCCGCCGTGAGTTGTCTCAACAGTAGGTTCTTTTCCGAACATTTCTTTATAAAGTTCGATTGCCTTAGGACGGATCACAGAATCTGCATTGTAGCTCCATGCCGGATATTCACCGGAAATCTCACGGGATGCGCTTGCAAGATCCGTTGCAAGATCCAGTTTGTTCTGCATATCATCTAACTTGGTAGCGACAGAGCTTCGAACCTGGAATTTAATCTTTACAGTGTCTTCAGTAGTCTCAACAATACCTGTGTTCAGGGAAGATTCTACAGCGGTAGAGAATGCACGGTCATAGCACTGTACACCGTCGATCGCTCCATAAAGGAATCCGATTACATGTGAAGTAGTATCTGCATCAAAGGCCTTTAAGGTCGTCTCGCCATCGGAAACTGCTTTCAGAGATAAAGTAGGTTCCTGTCCGGCAAATTCAGCGTAGATAGTCTGTTCCAGTCCGGCAACAGCATCTATGATATCCTGAGCCTGTGCAGGATCTGCGATGATCTCAGTCGTATTGTACTGTGCGATTACGTTTGCCGCATTTCCGCCGTTTGTACTTACGATGTTAAAGTCGTAATCTTTTGCAAGTGCATACAGAACACGTCCCATGATCTTATGTGCATTTCCGAGCTGCTTCTGAATCTCGGCACCGGAATGTCCTCCCTGCAGATTGGAAAGGGAGATTGTCATCTTGGTTCCGCTTTCTTCACTCCATTCGATCGGGATAAAAGTATCATAAATGTATCCGCCGGCACATCCGACTGTCATAACGCCTTCAATCTCAGAGTCGATGTTCAGGCAGATCTTTCCTTTTAATACGGATGTATCGAGGTGATGTGCACCGCCCATACCGATCTCTTCATCAACTGTAAATACAGCCTCGATCGGTGGATGCGGGATATCTGTGCTGGCAAGAATTGCCATAGCATAAGCGACTGCGATACCGTCGTCACCGCCGAGAGTGGTGTTCTTTGCCCCGATCAGATCGCCATCTACAAAAAGGTCTAACGGATCATTCTCAAAATCGTGATCGCTGTCGGTTGTCTTTGTAGCAACCATGTCCAGATGTCCCTGGATGATGACCGGATCACTGTCTTCATATCCGGCAGTACCAGGTTTTTTGATAATAACGTTGTTCATTTCATCCTGGATATATTCCAGATTGTGTGCTTTCGCAAATTCTACACAAAAATCACTGATCTTTTTTGTGTGGAAGGTACTTCTTGGTACCATACTTAATTCTTCGAAGTACTGAAATACTTCTTTTGGTTCAATATTAGACAAAATTCCCATTGTTCATTCCTCCGTTTGTCTTTAATCTCTATCTGTCATTGTATCATGAATTTTAGTACTTTATCATGATAAAATGTAATGCGTGTATAATGAAATGTAATAGCTCTGATAACCACAGCTTATAAGGTTTCATTAAAACATTCAATAACTACAGGTCTACCCAAAAAAAGCAGAAAAATATATAATATTTAAGGTTGAAAATATGAGAGCAGAATGTACACGGGAGGATATGTATGAGTACAAAAGAAGCAAAACAGATGGATCAGGCATTATTTGATTTTTATGGGAAACCTTCTATCGGACAGGCACTGCCGCTTGCAATCCAGCATGTGCTTGCGATGATCGTCGGATGTGTAACACCATCGATCATTGTTGCGGGTGTGGCGGGGCTTTCGCAGGAAGATTCCGTTATTTTAATACAGGCTGCACTGGTGATGTCGGCACTGACTACATTATTGCAGTTATTTCCTTTTATAAAGACAAAAAGTTTCCGCATCGGATCGGCGCTTCCGGTGATGATGGGAATCAGTTTCGCATATGTTCCGAGTATGCAGGCAATCGCAGCAGATTTTGACATTGCAACGATTCTGGGAGCACAGATCGTTGGTGGTGTGATCGCATTGTTAGTCGGACTGAATATTAAGAGAATCCGTAAATTTTTCCCGCCGCTGATTACCGGAACGGTTGTATTTTCTATTGGACTGTCTCTGTATCCGACGGCAATCAACTATATGGCAGGCGGTGCAAGCAGTAAATCATACGGTGCATGGCAGAACTGGCTGGTAGCACTGATTACCCTTGTGATCGTTACGGTATTGAACCATTATGGAAAAGGTGTGTGGAAACTGGCATCGATTCTGATCGGAATCATTGGAGGATATATTGTGGCATTATTCTTTGGAATGATAGATTTTTCATCGGTTGCACAGGCATCATTCTTCCAACTTCCAAAGCCAATGCATTTTGGTATCAAATTCGAGCCTTCTGCATGTGTGGCAATTGGAATCCTGTTCGCAATCAATGCGGTACAGGCAATCGGAGACTTCTCTGCAACGACAACAGGTTCTATGGACCGTATGCCGACAGACGAAGAACTGACAGGTGGAATCGTGGGCTATGGTATCAGTAATATTATCTGTGCATTCTTCGGTGGACTTCCGACGGCAACATACAGCCAGAATGTAGGTATTGTATCTACAACGAAGGTAGTCAGCCGTGTGGTAATGGGAATGGCCGCCGTGATCTTACTGGCAGCAGGACTGATTCCGAAGTTTTCTTCTTTACTGACAACGATTCCTTACTGTGTACTCGGCGGTGCGACAATCTCGGTATTTGCATCGATCACAATGACAGGTATCAAACTGATCACAACGGAGCCGATGGATTTCCGCAATACAACAGTAGTAGGACTTGCGGTTGCAGTCGGAATGGGTGTGACACAGGCAAATGCGTCTCTGGCACAGTTCCCGGAATGGGTAACGACGATCTTTGGAAAATCACCGGTGGTACTTGCAACGATCGTAGCAATTGTGTTAAACTTAACACTTCCGAGAACACAAAAGAAAGCTGAGAAATAATTCATATATGATAAAAAGTTATACGAATGGTGAATGGAAAGAGCCTGGCAGTTTATGCCAGGCTGTTGGAATTTATAAAGAAGATTTTCATAAGATAGTATCGGTCGTAGGGGGCGGCGGAAAGACAACGGTGATCCGTGCAATGCTCCGGGAATGTATGGAAAATTCGGATGGAAGGATTCCATGCGCGGTCTCAACAACGACGCATATACAAAAAACAAATGCGGAATATTTTCTGGGAGAACCATCGATGAAAATGTTCCGGAAGAAGCTGTCGGATTACGAAGCTGTGTGGATGGGGCGTGAGATACGGAAAGGAAAGCTTGCATCATTTCAGAAGGAGTTTCTGGAAGAAGTAAGCCGGGAACCTGTACTTTTGCTTCTGGAAGCGGACGGGGCAAAGCATTTTCCAGTGAAAGCTCCTGCAGAACATGAGCCGGTGATCTGTGAGAAAACGGGCATAGTTCTGAATGTCTATGGGATGCGTGCGATTGGAAAAAAGATAAAGGATGTATGTTTTCGTATCGGAGAAGTGGAGAAAATTCTTGGAAAGACAGGGGAAGATATTTTGCGTCCAGAAGATATTATGACACTTGCGGTAAGTCGGAGTGCAGGACGCAAATGTGTGACGGATGAGATGGAATATCAGGTTATACTGAATCAGGCTGATACAGAGGAAGAGAAACAGACGGCAATGCAGCTTGCGGAAGATATTGGAAAGAAGCTGTCAGAGAAGTATATATCAGAGAAGAATACAAAAGATACAGAGTTTTCAGGACAGATCAGCAAAGTCCACGTAACATCGGACCTGATTCCGCTGGAAGAAAGATGGTAGATATGTCAGAAATTTATAAAAATAAGAAAAAGGCATTGGTCCGGGGATCCGGAGACCTGGCTACCGGCGTGGGTGTAGCACTTTATCGGGCGGGCTTTCAGGTGATCATGACGGATATTGCAGTGCCGCTTACCGTAAGAAGGGAAGTGGCGATGTCCAGAGCCGTTTATGAAGGCAGGGCAAAAGTGGAAGGGATAGAAGGAATCCTTGTCCGGAATTATCAGGAAGCGTTGGCTGTACTGGAAGAAAATAAGATTGCCGTGATCGTAGATCCGAAAGCCGAGATCCGCAAGGAATTTCACCCGGATCTACTTGTGGATGCCATCCTTGCAAAGAAAAATATGGGGACCAGACGGACGGATGCACCGTATGTGATCGGTCTCGGTCCGGGATTTACTGCGGGAAAAGATGTTCATGCTGTGATAGAAACGATGCGTGGTGAGACGCTTGCGGATATCATCTATGACGGACAGCCGATTCCGAATACCGGCGTTCCTGGATATGTGGGCGGTTATGCGCTGGAGCGCCTGATCCGTGCGTCTGGCAATGGCCGAATGGAGCCAAAGGCACAGATCGGAGATATTGTAAAGAAGGGACAGCTTCTTGCCGTAACAGGAGGAAAACCTGTATATTCCCAGCTGGACGGTGTGATCCGAGGCATGCTGCAGGAAGGTGTGCAGGTGAAAAAAGGTCTGAAGATCGGAGATGTAGATCCAAGAAAAGACAGGAAATTGTGTTACCTGATTTCGGATAAGGCGAATAAGATCGGCAGTTCTGTAGTGCGGGCGACAGAAGCACGTCTGGCGGATAAGGATTATGCAATGATCCTTCTGGCAGCAGGAAAGTCAAGCAGATATGGCAGTAATAAGCTGTTAGAAGAACTGGACGGGGGAAGAATGTTCGAACATACCCTTCGTAAGATGCGGGCATTTCCGTTATGTACACAGGTAGCGGTGACGAGATTCGAAGAGATAGAACGTGCAGCAGAAGCACAGGGTATGTTGGTAGTGGAGAACTGGGAACCGGATCTTGGAATCTCACATTCCCTGAGATTAGGACTACAGAAAGCACTGGAAGAAAATCCGGAATTAAAAGGTGCAATGTTCATTGTATGTGACCAGCCGGGATTGACAGCCGCAACATTTGCCCGTATGCTTGATATAGGTAAGAAATATCCTGGAAAGATCGTATGTGCCGGGCGAAAGGGCAAAATGGGAAATCCTGTATTGTGGGATCGATGCTTTTTTGATGAACTTAGCAGGCTTTCCGGGGACAAAGGCGGGAAACAGATCATCGGAGCACATATGGATGATGTGCTGCTCTGCGAAACAGAAGAAACAGAACTTCGGGATGTAGATATACCGGAACAACTGACAAAATGGGAGAGAGATTATGGAGAATCAGGAAAATCAGGAGAAGAAACATAAACGGAGAGTCCGGTATTCCGGAACACATCCGAGAAATTATAAAGAAAAATACAAAGAGTTGAATCCGGAAAAGTATGCAGATACCATTTCTAAAGTCATCAAGAAAGGCAGAACACCGGCGGGGATGCATATTTCTATCTGTGTGAATGAGATTCTGGACTTTTTTGATATTCAGCCGGGACAGCAGGGATTGGATGCAACATTGGGATACGGCGGTCATACGTCGAAGATGCTGGAAAAACTGCAGGGAGAAGGGCATATCTATGGTCTGGATGTAGACCCGATCGAATCGGCGAAGACAAAGAAACGACTGGAAGAAAAGGGATTCGGGCCGGATATCCTGACGGTAAAGCTTGAGAATTTCGCAAATATCGATAAAGTGGCAGAAGAGGCCGGAAAGTTTGATTTCGTACTGGCAGATCTGGGTGTGTCATCTATGCAGATTGACAATCCGGACCGTGGTTTTACATTCAAGGCAGAGGGACCTTTAGATCTGCGTATGAATCCGGAAAAGGGAATCAGCGCAGCAGAAAGACTGCGGGATATTTCAAAAGAAGAGCTTACCGGCATGTTGATTGAAAATTCGGATGAGCCATATGCAGAAGAAATCGCAGAAGCAATCACAGAGAAGATCCGCAAAGGCGGCAAGATCGAGACAACAACGGGACTTCATCAGGTGATCGAAGAGACACTTGCATTTATCCCGGAAAAAGAAAGAAAAGAAGCAGTACGGAAATCCAGCCAGCGAGTATTCCAGGCGCTTCGCATTGATGTGAATAATGAGTTTGAAGTATTGTATGATTTCCTGGATAAGCTGCCGGGTGTATTAAAGCCGGGCGGAAAAGTTGCAATCCTCACATTCCATTCCGGAGAGGACCGTCTTGTAAAGAAATCATTCAAGCAATGGAAAAAGGAGGGACTGTACAGTGAGATCGCAAAAGACGTCATCCGACCGTCCAAAGAAGAATGCTTCCGCAACAGCCGTGCGAAATGCACGAAAATGCGCTGGGCAATTCGGGCAGAAGAGTAAGATACAAAATAAGAAACAGAAAGACGGAAAGCAGACAAAGAATAAATCTGCATGTAAGATTGATAAAAAATGTGGCGGTTGCCAGTTCCAGAAGATGCCGTATAAAGAACAGCTGAAAAGAAAGCAGAAGCAGGAAGAACAGCTGTTAGGCGGATTCTGCAAAGTCAGCCCGATCATTGGCATGGAACATCCATATTTTTACAGAAATAAAGTACATGCGGTATTTGACCGTGACAAGAAGGGCAATGTCATATCCGGCATTTATGCAGAAGGAACGCACCGTGTGATCGCAGTGGAAGAGTGTCTGATCGAAGATAAGAAGAGTCAGGAGATCATCCGCACGATCCGTGAACTTCTGCCGTCTTTTAAGATTAAGACATACAACGAAGATACCGGATATGGGCTTTTAAGACATGTGCTGGTCCGCAGAGGATTTGAAACTGGTGAGATCATGGTGGTGCTGGTACTGGGCTCACCGATCCTGCCATCAAAGAATAACTTTGTGAAGGCTTTGAGAAAAGTGCATCCGGAGATCACAACCGTAGTACTGAATGTGAATAACAAGCAGACCAGTATGGTACTGGGAGAAAAGGAAAAGCCGATCTACGGACCGGGATTTATCAAAGACAAGTTATGCGGATGTACATTCCGCATTTCTCCAAAATCGTTCTATCAGGTAAATCCGGTGCAGACAGAAGTTCTCTATAATACAGCCATGGACTATGCGGAACTGACCGGAAAAGAGACAGTGATCGATGCATACTGCGGAACCGGTACAATTGGTCTGATCGCGGCTAAGAATGCGAAGAAAGTGATCGGAGTAGAACTGAACAAAGATGCGGTAAAAGACGCAAGAATCAATGCAAAAGAAAATGGCATCACAAATGCCGAGATCTATGCAGGTGATGCGGGAAGATTCATGGTAGATATGGATTCGAAGAACCAAAAAGCAGACGTCGTATTCATGGATCCGCCGAGAGCCGGAAGTGATGAGAAATTCCTTTCTTCTGTGATAAAGCTTGGCCCAAAGAGAGTGGTCTATGTGTCCTGCAATCCGGAGACACTGGCGAGAGATTTAAAATATCTGACCAGACATGGATACCAGGCTGTGAAGATCCAGCCGGTGGATAATTTTCCGTTTTGTGATCATATTGAGACGGTTGTGAAGCTTGTGAGAAAAAAATAGAAAATATGCAGATCGGGCAAAGAAGATTCTGATAATAGACATTTCCTTCAGATTGTTGGTTTAAAAATACAGTGAAAAGAGCTATATTTAAGATAAACGAGAGAATCGGTACTTACAAAGGAGGAAAAGCTTATGATTATATGTATCGGAAGAGAATTTGGAAGCGGTGGCCACGAAATCGGAAGAAAAGTTGCAGAAAAGCTTGGACTGGAATTATATGACAGAGATTTAATTGACAGAGCAGCGGAGAAGATCGTAGCGATGCCAAAAGATGTGTTGGAAAAAGCAGATGAGAAAAAGCATAATCCGTGGCTGCATGAGGTATGGTATGATGTGCCGAACCAGGAACTGAATGGAATGACGGCGAATGAAGCTTTGCATCTGGCATATAATTCGATCATACGAGAACTTGCAGAAAAAGGAGATTGTGTATTTGTCGGACGCTGTGCGGACTATATATTGGAACAAGCAAAGATTGATCATATTAGTCTGTTTATTGCAGCCCCGTTTGAATGGCGTGTGAAGAGAAAGATGGAACAGTTGTCTATAGATGAAAAGTCTGCAACAGCCATGGTAAGAAAAAAGGACAAAGACAGAAAAGCTTATTACGACTATTATACCGGCAGAAACTGGGGAAGGCCATATGAGTACGATCTGTGTATTAACAGTTCCAGGCTTGGAATTGAAGCAACTGCAGAGAAGCTTGTAGAAATGATCCGGGAATTGGAAAAATAAAACTTATAAGAGCCGGGAAAGATTACTAGATTGGTTCGGGAATAGAAAATGATGAAAAGAATAGAAGGTCTGGATAGCGTATCAACTATCCAGGCCTTCTGTGCGTATGATCATAATATCATTTAACCGTAGAATGTATTTTCTTTTATATCCATATCTTTGAGATCGGAAATATTGCTTTTTCGCTGATATTGTTCAACGAAACCGGCGCTGATAATACCGATAGGAATAGCAACGACACCAACCCCCAGATAAGCGATGCAGATTGCCATTATACGTCCCAGAGTTGTAATTGGGTAAATGTCACCATAGCCTACGGTAAGAAGTGTAGACATGCTACACGCAGCATCCGAAAGATAACAAATCCGGAAAGGAAGAAAGCGGGAATGATCGTCAGAAGATCCACGATTCCGTCAAGCCTTTATTTACAGTTCTTTCCGTGCAGATAGAAGAATAATCCGCCGATGATAAATCCGCCACCGATAATGTTACCGATTGTAACAGGAAGAAGATTGATGGTGAAGAAGTTTCCCCAGTTTAAAGCAGCAATCTGACTGCCGGTGATACCATATAATTCTTTCGCTTTTGCAACATAATCCGGATTCATAGAAGCAAAGATTCCGGCCGGAATATAATACATATTTGCAACGCAGTGTTCGAAGCCGGATACAACGAATGCCATGATCGGGAAAAAGATAGCAAGTGATTTTCCTGCTATATCTTTCGCGGTAGAAGCCATCAATACTGCAGCGCATACCAGAATGTTACATAAGATTCCGGAAATCAGAGCAGGAAGGAAAGATAAGCTGACCTTTCCAAGAGCAACTTTGATCGTAAATGCCCCAAGAGCGCCGCTGGTATAATTATATTGTCCGGACAGATATACCAGATATGCCAGAGCAACAGCACCAACCATATTACCGATATAAACGATAACCAGTGTCCGTATGAGTGCAGCTACACTAATTTTTTTCTTAATACAGGCCATTGTCATCATACAGTCACCGGTGAACAATTCGCCTCCGATAAAGACGATCATCATCAGACCGACCGGGAAGACGCAGCCGGCAACCAGACGTGCAAGACCGACATTTGCAATATCATGCATGGCAACATTACTGGATTGTGCGCCAAGCGCGATGCAGACACCAGCCATGATTCCCATGAAAAGAACTTTCTTTTTAGAAGTTGTAGCTTTTTTTACAGCGCCATTCATGTTGGCCTGTACAACTTCTTGTGGAGTGTTAAACATTGAATCCATAATAACCCTTTCCTTTAGTACTTTTTCTTTGTGTGATTACTTTGATAAAAATATCACATAAAATATAGCATGGATAACAAATCTTGGGCAACCCGTAATCGCAATGTTTATGCTCTTTTTTTCGTACAGTACCAAGAAATATGCTATAATCAATGGGAAACAGATCATAATGAAAAAAATTATGCAATAATGTAAAAACTCAATTATCAAATTAAGAAAAGGGGAATTATAATGGCTCAGAATAGTTGCGAAAGCTGCACTTATTATACATACGACGAAGATTACGAAAGTTATATGTGCGATATCAATATGGATGAAGATGAATATATGCGTCTTATTTCAGACCAGCATTATCAGTGCCCTTATTATCGGAATGGGGATGAGTATATGGTGGTGAGGAAGCAGATGTAGTTTCTAATTAATTCACTAAGTTAGCTACCCGGACCGGAATAAAAGTTGGAAAAGCATTCCTGTCCAACTTTTATTCCATGTGTATCTAACGCGGTAGTGAATTAATAGAATCCCCGTAACTATTGTGAGACCGGAAGTGTATCTATTAACCTGAGAATAACAATTTATGCAGACTCTATCTCATAAGTGAATCCCGCATCTGTTATCGTCTGAATAGTATCTTTAATACCCTGACCACCTGCGGTAAGATATCCGGAGGCAAAGATGGAATCTACAACACTTAACAATTCCTTTTCATGTCCTTTGAAATACACTTCACGTCCTGCCGCACAGCGGATGTCTGACTGCGGAACCAGAAGTCTTGCGAGACAGAGCACCTTTATGCCATATTCATAAGTCAGTCCCGAGATATCCTGATCGCCAAGAGGAGTACCCGGAATCGGCAGCAGGAAGTTGATCGGGAGAGCTTCCGGATTAATTTCTTTCAGTTCCAAAAGCATATCTACAACGTCTTCTTTGCTTTCGCCCATACCGATGATTCCACCGCTGCAGATCTCGAAACCGAGTCTCTGAAGCATATGTATATTTTCCACACGCTGGTCAAAAGTGTGTGTGGTGCAGATGTGACTGTAATAATTACGGCTGCTGTTCAGATTATGATTGATACGGTCAAGTCCGGCGTCTTTTAACATTTTTGCCTGTTTTTCGGTTAAGAATCCGATGGAGCAGCAGAGATGGGTTCCGGTTTCTTTCATCTTGCGGATACGTCCGGCAAGCTGTTCGATCTCTGCATCTGTGAATCCCATGCCGCTTAATCCGATACAGTGGCGGGAAAGATGATGTTCATTTACAAAATCATTATCATTGTATAATTTTTCGTCTTCTACCCATTTATAAGTGTCGATGTCTGCATTAGAGCGACAGGATTGCGCACAGTAAGCGCAGTCCTGAGAGCAGTTACCACTGCGGACATTGGTCAGAATATGAATGCTGACGTGGTTCCCTTTATATTTTTTACGGAGGATTCCGGCACGTTCGATGAGAGCATCTAACTGGTCGTCCGGAGTGTTTAAAATCTCGATGGCCTCTTCGCGTGTCAATATAGGATCTTCGTGTGTATGAACTTCTGAAATCATGGTGTTACCTTCCTTTGTGTGTAATATAAATCACTTGTTAACTGATATAGACAAAAGGTTAACATGACGGGAAATAAAAGTCAACTGTATTTGGTGAAAAGGTTAACATCTGCGATGCTATATACAGATAAAAATCAGACTGTGATTAGCGGATATATTTCTAAATAAAAAGCAAAGATTAAAAAAGTATAAAAATACGGATTTTATAAAATATTTCTGTATAATAATAACAGATGTCTGTAAAAAAATAACAGATGGAAGAAGGAGAAAAAGAATACATGCTTCAGATACAGCATATTTGTAAAGAATATAGGACCGGTAATCTGGTACAGAAGGCGCTGGATGACGTGAGCCTGAACTTAAGAGATAATGAATTCGTGGCAATTCTAGGTCCCAGTGGATCGGGAAAGACTACGCTTCTGAATATTATCGGAGGACTGGACCGTTATGACAGCGGCGACCTGATCATCAACGGAATATCTACGAAGAAATATAAGGACAGAGACTGGGATTCATACCGGAATCATACGATCGGATTCGTATTTCAGAGTTATAATCTGATCCCGCATCAGACGGTGTTGTCTAACGTAGAACTTGCACTTACAATTTCTGGAATCGGAAAAGAAGAGAGAAGAAAACGTGCCATTGATGCGCTGAAAAAAGTAGGACTTGGAGAACAACTTCACAAAAGACCAAGCCAGATGTCCGGCGGCCAGATGCAGAGAGTGGCGATAGCAAGGGCACTGGTGAATGATCCGGATATCCTGCTGGCGGATGAACCGACGGGAGCACTGGACAGTGATACCAGTATCCAGGTCATGGATCTTCTGAAAGAAGTAGCCAAAGACCGGCTGGTTGTTATGGTTACACACAATCCGGAACTGGCAGAAGAATATGCGACCAGGATCGTGAATTTGCGGGATGGGAAGATACGTTCAGATACGGACGAATACATTGTGGATGAGCAGACATTAAAAGAACCGGAACATAAGAATATGGGAAAATCTTCCATGTCTTTTTTGACGGCTCTGGCTCTTAGCTTTAATAATCTAAAGACGAAGAAAGCAAGGACATTACTGACATCCTTTGCGGGTTCTATCGGTATCATAGGAATTGCGCTGATTCTGGCACTCTCTAATGGAGTGAACGGCTATATCCAGTCAATCGAGGAAGAGACGTTGTCGGAATATCCACTACAGATCCAAAGTACGGGATTTGACATTACCTCCATGATGGTTGGAAATACCGGAACGGATGATAAGAGCAAAGACTCGTCCGGTAAGAAGAACAAAGATGGTCAGGTAAAAGTCATGGAGATGGTTACAAATATGTTCTCCAAGATGAATACCAATGACCTTAAATCATTGAAAAAACATCTGGAAAAGGATAATGATGCGTTAAAATCCTATACAAATGCCGTGGAGTATGATTATGATGTGGATCCGCAGATATACAGAGAGGATTCGGATGGTGTCAGACAGGTACACCCGGACAAATCATTTTCATCCATTGGAATCGGAGCGGATTCCGGTGCCAACAATATGATGTCATCCATGATGAGTACAAATGTGTTCTACCGCATGCCAAAGAACACAAGTCTGTACGAGAAGCAGTATGATGTCAAGGCGGGAAGATGGCCGAAAAAATATAATGAATGCGTACTGGTATTAAGTCAGGACGGCGGGATGAGTGATTTCCTTCTATATACACTTGGCCTCAGAGATCAGATGGAACTGGATGATATGATCAAAGCTTTTGCAAGTGAAGAAGAGATCAAGACACCGTCTTCGCTGGGAACATACATCTATAAAGATATTCTGAACAAGAAGTTTAAGCTTGTGAATCAGGCAGACTATTATGAATATGACAGCCAGTATAAAGTCTGGAAAGATAAAAGTGATAATGCAGAATATATGAAAAAACTGGTGGCAGACGGAGAGGATATTAAGATTGTCGGAATCGTGCAGCCGGCAGAAGGTTCGAAGGCAACTGCACTGAATATGGGAATCGGTTATCCATATTCGCTTATGACGCATGTCGCAGAAGAAGCAAAAAACAGTGAGATCGTAAAACAACAAAAAGCCAGTCCGGATATCAATGTATTTACCGGAGAGAAATTCGGTGAAGATTCCGGAGATAATGGTCTGGATATGAACTCGTTATTCAGCGTAGATGAAGACGCACTTCAGAAAGCATTCGGCATGGGAGATACAGACCTTGCAGGAAGTCTCGGAAATTCACTGGACTTTTCGAAAGCAGTGAATCTGCAGGATGCATTTAAGCTGGATGGCAATAGGTTGAATTTATCCGGACTTGTGAATCTGGATCAGGTGGATCTGAATCTGTCGGGGCTTCCGTCGGCAGGTCTGGGAGATATGCTGTCGGGGCTGGATGTCAAGGTGAAACCGGGCGGAATGCAGAAGATGGCTGTTTCATTGATGGAAGGGTATCAGGCATATGCGAAGACGCATCCGGAAGCAGATTATTCGCATCTGGGAGATAACTTCTCGGAATATCTGAAAACAGATGGTGCAAAGCAGATCATGAAAAAGTATTTTTCAAAGATTCTAAAGGAGAGTGGAAAAGTAACCATTACAGAAGAAAAGGTACAGAAGCTTCTGACAGATATCATGCAGGGGTTTGAAAAATACGTAAAGGATCAGGGAATCGGAGATATCAGTGCGGACCAGTACGGAACATATTTCCGCCAGTATTTACAGACGGCAGAAGCAAAGCAGATCATAACAGACTGGGTGAATGACCTGTATAAAGATGTGGATATTGAGATATCGGAAGCGGATCTGCAGGCAATGGCGCAGGAACTTGCGGCTGGATATTTAAGCTATGCACAGGAAAAAGGATATGCAGATGTGACAAAGATGGGTGAGAACTTTGCAGCTTATCTCGGAACGGCAGATGGAAAACAGCGGCTGAGTAACGGTCTTTCAGAGACACTGGACATGAAGAGTCTGGAAAGCCAGCTTTCATCCGGGATGAATGTTTACATGAAGCAGGCAATGAGAGCGTATGCGAAATCTTTTGGAAATGCACTTGAGACACAGATTTCGTCGGCCATGGAGCAGATCGTCGGACAGATGTCTTCCGGTATGGGTAAAGTAATGGAATCTGCCATGACACAGATCGGACAGAATCTCCAGAGTGTCATGCCAGATGCGATGAAGATCGATACAGATGCATTTGCAAAGGCATTTCAGTTCAATATGACGGAGGATGATCTGACAGAACTTATGATGTCTATGAGCGGAACGGCGAGTGCAACGTATGACAGCAATCTGCAGAAATTAGGATATGCTGACTTCGCAAAACCAAGCGAGATCGACATTTATCCTAAAGATTTTGAAAGTAAGGAACAGGTAGTGGATTATCTGGATCGTTATAACAAGAAGATGGAGAAAGCCGGAGATATCTCAGAAGGATGAACAGGTGATTTCCTACACGGATGTAGTGGGAACTCTGATGTCATCGGTGACAGATATCGTCAATACGATCAGTTATGTGCTGATTGCATTTGTGGCGATTTCACTGGTCGTATCTTCAATTATGATCGGAGTCATTACGTATATCAGTGTGCTGGAGCGGAAGAAAGAGATCGGAATCTTAAGGGCGATCGGCGCATCGAAGAGGAATGTATCTCAGGTGTTTAATGCGGAGACCTTCATTATTGGACTGTGTGCGGGACTGATCGGAATCGGACTGACGCTGTTGCTTCTGCTCCCTGGCAATATGATCATTCATGCGGTGGCAGATAATTCCAATGTAAATGCAGTGCTTCCGGTTATTCCGGCACTGGTGCTGATCGCACTGAGTGTGGTACTGACATTGCTTGGTGGACTGATCCCGTCAAAGAAAGCATCGAAGAGCGATCCGGTTACGGCACTTCGGACGGAATAAATTATTATCAATGAGCTGCATAAAGCGGTAAAACGTCTGTTGAAAAAATCATAGAGAAAGATTAAAATATGCTATGGAGAAATCTATAGCATATTTTTTATACCAAAAAGAAGGAGACCTTATGTATAATTTTAATTATTACACACCGACTAAAGTTGTATTTGGAAAGAATACAGAAGACCAATGTGGAGAACTCGTAAAGGAACAGGGCTGTAAAAAAGTTCTGATTCATTACGGAAGTGGAAGTGTCAGACGTTCCGGGCTTTTAGATA
>OLOR01001215.1_pt1 | contig 24409 bp, 18 predicted proteins | sample 1672521 | NCBI WGS metagenome assembly OLOR01 (sample SAMEA3136695, study PRJEB25190) | human gut metagenome | biome: human gut; feature: human-associated habitat; material: faeces | place: Austria | collected 2013
ATTTTTAGAAAAATATAGTTAATTCTGCATATTTTGTATTTTATCTGACTTTTTCAAAAAGGACCGTACGCATCACACGCCGGTCCTTTTTCCACAACTTCCTTCTAATTTTTCCCCACGCGCAGAATCGCATCCTGAATATTTTCCACCGGAATCAGTGCGATTCCACCGATTTTCTCCACGGACTTCATGCAGACAGCAGGTAAAATCACCCGCTCGAAGCCCAGTTTTTTTGCTTCCAGTACACGCTGTTCCGCCATGCTGACGGCGCGGACCTCACCGCTTAAGCCGACCTCGCCAAATACGACCGTTTTCTCATCGATCACCTGATCTTTGTAGCTCGATACGACGGCAAGTGCGATGCCAAGATCGATCGCCGGCTCATTCATCTTGATTCCGCCTGCGATGTTGACGTAGGCATCGCTTGTCGAAAGATTGACTCTTGCGCGTTTTTCCAGCACTGCCATCAGCAGGTTCACACGGTTGAAATCGCATCCTGCTGCGGTGCGGCGCGGGATTCCGAAATTACTGTGGCAGACCAGTGCCTGAATCTCGATCAGGATCGGGCGCGTTCCCTCCATGGAGCATGCGACAACCGAACCGGAAGCTCCCTCCGGCCGTCCGTTCAGCATGTATTCCGATGGATTTTTCACTTCCACGAGTCCCTCTGTCTGCATTTCGAAGACGCCGATCTCATTTGTAGAACCAAAACGGTTTTTGACGCCGCGCAGAATCCGGTAGGACGCATGACGGTCGCCCTCGAAGTACAGCACGGTATCTACCATGTGTTCCAGCACACGTGGGCCGGCCACATTACCGTCTTTTGTCACATGACCGACGATAAAGATCGAAATTCCCATTCCCTTTGCAATCTGCATCAGCACATTCGTCGATTCCCGGACCTGGGATACACTGCCCGGCGCGGAGCTGACCTCTTCGTTATACATGGTCTGGATCGAGTCGATGACGGCAATCTCCGGCTTCTCTTTTTCCATGACGGCGCGGATAATGTCAAGATTCGTCTCACAGAGCAAGGACAGATTTTCATTAAATTCTCCGATCCGCACGGCGCGCAGTTTGATCTGGCGCAGGGACTCCTCGCCGGAAATGTATAAAACCTGATGTCCTGCTGTGGACAGCATGCGGCACACCTGCAGAAGGAGTGTGGATTTTCCAATTCCCGGATCGCCGCCGACCAGTGTCAGGGAACCCGGCACAATTCCTCCGCCGAGCACCCGGTCGAGTTCTCCGATTCCCGTCGGGATACGCTCTTCTTTTCCTGTTGAAATTTCCGTCAGATGCACCGGCTTTCTGCCCGCTGCGCTGTGGCTTCCGAGCCCCTGGTTTCCCGCCGGTGTTTTGGCCGCCATCGGTTCCTCCACAAACGTATTCCATTCTCTGCACGCCGGACACTGACCCATCCATTTTGCTGACTCATATCCGCAGTTCTGGCAGAAAAAGGCTGTTTTTTTTGCTTTTGCCATAGTTGTGTCTCCCTTATAATTGTCAAAAAAAGCTGCCGCACACGTTCTGCGACAGCCTTCTTTTCTTATTTCATCATGCTTTTACGATTTCTACTGCTACATCCTCTGCTTTTTCCAGCTCTACGCTGAAGGAAAGTTTTCCGCCGAGATTTGTGGTCATGTGGCCAACGTTTACGCCGTCGAGCAGCACCTTGTATTCGGTCTCTGCTTCCATTTCAACGGTGATCTGTGCATCCTCCGGTCCTTCTACTTTGAAGGTCATGCCGTCGTCGAATACGTTCAGATCGGTAACTGCGGTTCCCGGAACGGATTCGTATACGAACAGTCCGTTTCTCTCCAGCTTTGTGATTTCCTTAAAGGTTTTTACTTTATACAGATCTCCTCTGTGCTCAAAATCAGATTTTTTTGCCTTTGCCGCAAGCTCATAATCTCCGAAGCTGATGCCTCCGTCTGCCTCTGTGCGGATTAATTCTTTTACTACTGACATTTGTAAATGCCCTCCTGGTCTTGTCTTTTGTGGTGTTTCGTTTCTTTGTGAAAATCATACCATAATCAAAAAGATTTTACCATATAATTTATGGAATTTTATATTATTTTTTCTCAAGAACCTTAAATGTAATCTCTTTCTTATTCATTCCAGCCGCAACGGTATCGCCTTTTTTCACTTCTCCGTTCAGGATGGCTTCTGCGAGCGGATCCTCAATTTTGCTCTGGATCGCGCGTTTTAACGGGCGGGCACCGTACTTGCTGTCGAAGCTGTTTTCCACGAGATATTCTTTCACGGTGTCACGGACTTTCAATTCAATGTCCATCTGCTCCTTGCAGCGGCGCTCCAGATCTTTGAGCAGAATCTGCAGAATCTTCTTCATATCCGCCTTGGTAAGCTGATGGAATACAATAATCTCGTCGATTCGGTTCAGGAATTCCGGCTTAAACATCCGTTTGACTTCTTCCATCACCTGGCCCTTCATGTATTCGTAGTCTTTCCGCTCATCTTCTGTCGAAAGGAATCCAAGGCGTTTCGGCGCTACAATGTTCTGTGCTCCGGCATTGGATGTCATGATAATGCAGGTCTGTTTGAAATCAACTTTTCTGCCCTGCGCGTCGGTGATATGGCCATCATCAAGCACCTGCAGCAGAATGTTGAAGACATCCGGGTGCGCTTTTTCGATCTCGTCAAACAGGATCACACTGTACGGGTTGCGGCGCACTTTTTCGGAGAGCTGGCCGCCTTCCTCGTAGCCGACGTATCCCGGAGGGGATCCGATCAGTTTGGAGACGCTGTGTTTCTCCATGTACTCCGACATGTCGACGCGGATCAGGGCCTGCTCTGTACCGAAAACTGCCTCGGCGAGTGCTTTGGAAAGTTCTGTTTTTCCGACACCGGTCGGTCCAAGAAACAGGAAGGATCCTGTCGGACGGTTCGGGTCTTTTAATCCGACTCTGCCTCGTTTTACGGCTTTTGCCACAGCTGTCACGGCTTCTTCCTGGCCGACAACGCGTTTATGGAGTGTCTGCTCCAGTCTTGCCAGACGTTTCGATTCTCCTTCCGCGAGACGCTGTACCGGAATTTTCGTCCAGGTGGATACGGTTTTTGCGATTTCTTCTTCTGTTACCTGCAGTTTTTTGTTTTTGCAACGGCGTTCAAAGCGTTTTCGGATCTGCTCCAGATCTTTTTCGAGCTCCTGCTGGCGCGCCTGCAGTTCTTTTGCCTGCTCAAAATCGCCGGCACTGATCGCGGATTCTTTTTCTTTCTGTACTTCGAACAGTGTCTGCTCCTCTTTTGCCATGTTGTCCGGCACCTGGTAGCCGGCGAGCTGTACGCCTGCGGATGCCTCATCGATCAGATCGATGGCTTTATCCGGCAGGAAACGGTCGTTGATGTAGCGGACGCTCATTTTTACGGCTGCTTCCAGTGCTTCATCGGTGATTTCCACGCCGTGGTGGCGTTCGTAGTATGGGCGCAGGCCTTTTAAGATATCAAGTGCTTCGCTTTCCGTCGGTTCTTCTACTTTGACCGGCTGGAAACGGCGCTCCAATGCGGCATCTTTTTCGATGTATTTACGGTATTCTTCGAGCGTGGTTGCACCGATGAGCTGAATTTCTCCGCGGGAAAGGGACGGTTTTAAGATATTGGATGCATCGAGTGCTCCCTCTGCACCGCCGGCCCCGATGATGGTGTGAAGTTCATCGATGAACAGCAGAATATTTTCATTGTCCGTCACTTCTTTGACGACACGTTTGATACGCTCTTCGAACTCACCGCGGTATTTGCTTCCGGCTACCATTCCGGAAAGGTCAAGGACAACAACTCGCTTATCGCGGATCGTTTCCGGCACAATGCCAAGGGCAATCCGCTGCGCCAGACCTTCCGCAATCGCCGTTTTTCCGACACCCGGCTCTCCGATCAGACACGGGTTGTTTTTTGTCCGGCGACTTAAGATCTGAATGACACGCTCAATTTCCTGCCCACGGCCGACAACCGGATCGAGTTTTCCTTCGCGCGCAAGCTCAGTCAGATCCCGGCTGTACTGGTCCAGTGCCGGCGTTTCGCTGGTCTGCGCTCCACCTCTTGTCTGCGGTCCGCGGCCGGTATTTGCATTTCCGCTTGCACCGCCCTGCAGCGGTGCCTCGCCCATGGCAGTAAGGATTGCTCCATATAGTTTCTGAATGTTGATCCCCATGGTAAAAAGCAAACGGGTAGCAACACAGTCACTTTCTTTTAAGATTGCGATCAGCAAATGCTCGGTTCCCACAGCTCTGCTCTTAAAACGCGCTGCCTCCGCTTCTGCATTTTCAAGCACTCTGCGTACCCGCGGAGTATAGCCCGGTCGGGATTCGGTCACGGTGTTTCCGCCTGGTGCAATCAGACGGTCAATCAGTTCGGTAAGCTGTCCGGCATCTACGTGAAACTCAGAAAGCACCATGCCTGCTGTGCCATCCTCCACGTTCAGAAGTCCGATCAGAAGGTGTTCGGTTCCTACGTAATTATGTCCACATTTTTCAGCTGTCCTAACCGCATATGCCAGTGCTTTTTTTGCCTGACTGGTATATCCTTCTCTCATAATACTATTGTCTCCTTCATGTTTCGTCTGCGTAATTGCTGTAAATTTCATCTACAAGCTGATGTACTTCTTCTTTTGATATATTTTTGCAGACGGCTTTTGCAAGAATCACCTGCAGATCTTCGCGCAGTTCCTGCATGGCATACAGTTTATCCGCATCGATAGAGATAACGGCTCCTTTTCTTCGGTCAATCGAAAGAAGCCCCTCCTGCCGGAGTACGCTGTAGGCCTTATTTACGGTATGCATGTTGATTCCGATATTGTCTGCGAGCTGTCTTACCGAAGGTAGAGTATCTCCTTCCTGAATTCTGGAAGTGGCAATACCCAGAATAATCTGATTTCTCAGCTGGATATAGATCGCTTCATCGCTGTTGAAATCGATCTGTATTGTCTCATAATACATAGTTACACCCTGCTTTCTCGTATCGTTTTGTTATACATATGTTATAACAATTCGCAAACTTTGTCAACAAACGGTTTCCCTACCTGTTTTTCTCGTAGATGATCTGAAGACCTTTCAGGAGCAGATTCTCATCGATGATGATGTCATGTCTGCAGTGCGGAATCACAGCTTTCGCCAGACCTCCGGTAGCCACAATCGTGCATTTGCAGCCAAGTTCTTCTTCCATCCGTTCGATCATGCCGTCGATGCTGGCAGCGTTTCCATAAATCATACCGCCTTTCATACAGTCCAGCGTATTTTTGCCAATGACTTTTTTCGGTGCTGTCAGACTGGTCTGGCTAAGCTGCGCGGCATTTGATACGAGAGCATCCAGCGAAGTACGAAGTCCCGGAAGAATCACGCCTCCGATGAAGCTTCCTTTCTGATCAAGTACACTCATCGTCGTGGCAGTTCCCATATCGATAACAATCTGCGGACATGTGTATTCATTCAGCGCTGCTACTGCTACAACAACAAGATCGCTTCCTGCCGTTGCGGGGTCGTCCAGTTTGATATTAAGTCCGGTCTTCACACCGGGGCCGACAACTTTGACCGGCTTTTTAATCACTTTTTCTGCCGCACTCCGGCAGAGCTCTGTCACCTGCGGAACAACGGAAGAGATGATACCTCCTTCGATCTGCTCCACCGGAATCTCATACAGTTCCAGTACATTTTTCAGGCTGACTGCGTATTCCAGCTCTGTTTTTGCCTTGTCCGTGGAGAGTCTTTCGATAAAGTATGTTTTTTTCCCTTCCACACACCCAAGGACGATGTTCGTGTTGCCGATGTCTATTGCAAGGATCATGATTCAGGTTCCTCCTGTAAAAACTATGAAATGAAATTCTTGTGGTTTTATTATACATGGTGCGGCGCTTTGAGACAAGGAAAAAGACAGCAAGAAAAAGACAATTAAGTCGATTTCATACTGTCTTCTGAATATTTCATTTTGAATTATCTATTCTTGTTGTTCACAAAAATAAATTTTACATCATTCTCAAACGTACGATTTAGCAGAATTTGCCCTGAAAATGTTTGAGTACTATACATTTTTACATCATTCTCAAACCATTACTTACAGATTTAGGGGAGGTGGAAAGTTTGAGTACCATACATTTTTACATCATTCTCAAACAGGCGGTGATGGATAGTGAGCAGCGAGCGGTTTGAGTACCATACATTTTTACATCATTCTCAAACTAGAAGCTGTCATTTACGCGCTCAAATCGTGTTTGAGTACCATACATTTTTACATCATTCTCAAACGTCTTTTACGCCGTCATATGACGTTTTCAGGTTTGAGTACCATACATTTTTACATCATTCTCAAACTTAAAACCATCATTCGCACCATATACAGTAGTTTGAGTACCATACATTTTTACATCATTCTCAAACTGGTTTTCGACTTTCACGTTTGTTCCTGATGTTTGAGTACCATACATTTTTACATCATTCTCAAACTTTCCTGCAAGTGGAATAATATTAGAACCTGTTTGAGTACCATACATTTTTACATCATTCTCAAACCATGGAGGTATTAGGTATGGCAATCTATCAGTTTGAGTACCATACATTTTTACATCATTCTCAAACCTCAAATTTAAAAATGAACTGCTTTCATCTGCACAAAACAGGTACTCAAACATCCGATGGATATTAATAGACATCACATCCATCTTTGTCAATTATATAATATTCTCTCTGATTCGAAAAGTCCCTTTGTATATTTTCTATGAAAAGCAAGGATATTTCATAGTAGCATGCCATTTGGGAGAGTTTGTTTATTTGTGTTTCGTTCAGATAGGATCGAATATTGACCAAAATCACCAGTTCTTTTTGGAGAAGTTCGGCCATAACTTTGATATATTGCGTTAATTTTTCCAGAAGCCCCATCTCTTTTTCGGTTTCTGTCTGAACTCCCATCAATTTTAGGAGTGCGCTCAAATCGATTTCCTCATTTTGTTCCAATTCGTACCCACTGACAGCTTCCAATTGATAGATGTATTTCTTCAGTTCCGCAATAATTCTCTGCGTTTCCAGAAACATTTCTTCATTTTGCGCACTTTTGACCAGCTCTGTAAATAACCGTTTTTGTATTCTGTGATCCGCAAAATCAAGAGAAAAGGGCGTTAATACCAATTCCACATCTCTTTTCATATTCAGCTCTGTGTCAGCTTTAGAAAGTACGAAATTTCCCTTCTCTCCCTGATTTTGTTTTTGCAGCTGCTCCACATATTTTAAAAACAGCTCCGGTGATTCTATAATCCATTCCGTGGGACAGTTCCGATGAATCGCAATAGGTTTTTCCAAGTCCACATGTACCAGTTTCATAAAATCACCAGCCTTTCATCCGTATTCAACACTTCACTCTTTACGTTCCCAACAATCAGATCCATTTTCGCATACTGCTTCTCAGTCACCGTTAAAAGCTGTATCAGACCTTCTTCCGGCTTATTTTTATGAATCTGATCCACGATTCCATTCACTACAGTTGTATTTAACGCAAGCTTACAGTATACGGATTCCTGGAGCATCAGGAATCCGCTTTTCAATAAAAACTTTCGAAATCTCGCATATTCTCTTCTCTGATCGCCCGTCAGCACCGGAAGATCAAACAGTACCAATACTCTCATAAAACGATAACTCATAGGCCATAAAACCGGATCAATGCACTGTCATTCTCATTTAAGGCATCAAATACACTTTTACAGTAAATTTTTATGGCATTATTCACATACTGTGTTTTCCCGTCTATCATGACTTCGTTGTTTAATACATTGACCAACTGTATTTTTTCCTCATGCGTAAATTCTTTCCTCTGCATTTGGATTACTTCCCGGTCAATCAGAACACGGAACGGTTCCATCAAATCGGACGCCAGATTAAACTGATTAAACATATTATCATGAAAGAGTCCGAGCTGTGTAATATAACCGCTCGCTACAATTTCTCTCGCAAACGCAGACAACAAAATGCTATATCCGTAATTCAGCGCTGCATTTTCCGGACAATCCGCAGTTCTGGTAAATGTCATACCGAACAATGCATTAAAATATACCTTTGCCGCATGCCCTTCCCGGTTTGTCTCATCGTTCCAGCCAATCTCCTGTAAATATGATTCTAACAGACCCGCTTCTTCCTTTCCCATATTTTTTAACAGTTCCTTCTGTTTTCGTATTTTTTCCGTCACAATTTCTGTCCAGATCGCTTCTTTACTGTGCCGGCTCCACTGAATCTGCTTTCTGATTTTATTGCTGGTATCATGACTTCCGTAATACCCAACCAGTTCCGACGATGGATTTCTCTTTTCATCGCAAAAAATCACTTTTATTTTCTTTTTTGTCAGCTCTGCCAGCAGACTTGTTGTGACTGTTGCTGCTGTTGACTCAATCAGAATGGTTGATATTTCACTTAAATGTATTTTTGTTACTTCCTCATTTCGCACCACAAGGTAACCAAGCTGATAGTCCAGCTTTGCCCGTTTGGAAATAACCACAATCCGCCAGCTCATAATGCATTCAGGTCTACTGTCTGCTCGTAGATACCGGTTGGCGATTGATGAATCATTTCGATTCGACTGCAATCGGTTATATTTTTGTTGAGACACAAAATTCCTGCTCTTCCAGATCCTCCAATTAATTTCAAATCAGCGGTAACACTCTGGCACTGGAAAAAATGTAAAACTTCATACAAAACGATACACTTTTCTTCTATGCATAATTCTTTAAATTTTTCTCTTTTTTCCGTTAATGTCTTTGCCTGTGCTCCAAGTTTTTTTGCATATACCGTATTTGTTAATTTATTTAAAAAGGTTTCATACAGCATCATCACCTTCTTTTCTTCTAAATGGTCGGAATCGTAAATTTTCAGTTCTTTATTCTGTTTTTTACGTTCCACGTACTGTACTATTTTTTTCAGTATTTCTGTTTCTTCCTGGGAAAGTACCAGCTGATTTGCACCTTGCATCAATAGCTGATCTCCTGATCTTCCGGAAACCCACATATAAAATCCGTCCACACAAAACAGAGTATCTATTTTGATTTCCGGCACCAGCACTCGCGGATTCTTTAACTGTCTTTCCTCTTCCAGATACCGAATTATATTTTCTTCTGACTTCTGAATTTCCTTTTTCAGACGAATCGGCACATACTCGATTGTTCGTATTTTCTTTCCCTTTTTGCCCTCCGATTCTGCCAGTACAAAGTAAGCTCCCGCCTCTTTGTTATATCCTCCATACTTCTGTATATCACAAAGCCGTTCATCACTGCTCTTGATCGGAACCTGACCTTTTCCTTTTTTGACAATCTGCTGGTCAAACAATGCACCTGTTGCCTCATACGATCTTCGCGTCACAAGAATGTTGTTCTTTTCCATAAATTTTCGGACTGTCGCAATGGTTCCGTTCCCGCTTTCCCAGGCAATTTCTCCGTTTCGTTCAATTCTTTCCTGTTCAAACATCTTCTTCAGGTTATAACTTCTTCCCGGATTTTCCTTAATGAAGTGAATCGGATTTGATGTAAATTTTACAAAATATGCGTTGCCCACGACAATATTCAAATAAGCATCCTTCGCATGATGATAATCATTCATCTCCCGTACCTTCAGAAATTTAAAATCCTTACGGAACTTTGAAACGGTTGGCGCTTTCACATAAACAATCTGTGTATCCGGGATCACCTGCTGCAGAATACTTGCTGCCGCTTTTGTACTCTGACGAGTTTCCACCAGCTGCCTGGAAATAAATCCAGCCAATTCAGACGGTTCAAATCCATTTCCTCTGATCAGCCGTTTATATTTTTCTTCACTGATCAATCCGGCATCCACTAAAGATTTCCAGAATGGCTGCATTTTTTTCCGAACTGTTTCATCGATCGGATATTTATCCTCTTTCATCTGATTACATTTTTTCTTTACAAGTACCCGGTTATCCAGACTATCATCCATCACTTTGGACTGTGGGAAAATATGATCAATGTCATACTTCTGGTTATCCCACAATTCCTCCAGTTCAATTGTTTCACCGGAATACATACATTTTCCTTTTTGCGTATAATACAAATACAGCTTGTCTCTTCTCATTTCCGCATCGGAACGTTTTTCAATCTCATCTATCCAGTCTTTTTCTTCCGCTTTACATTTTTTATAGAGTTCCAGCAGTTTCTTTTTTCTTGAAGAGGTTCTTCCCTGATCGGTTTTTTCTCTTGCCATTTCTATAAAAACACGTTTCGGTGGGTTTCCCATCACTTTACAGATTTCCTTTACAATCAAAAGGCTCTGCCAAATCTGCCGCTTCACTGCCGGTGATACGTAAAGCTCCTCGACTAATTCATACGAAATATCCCGTTTTTTTTGTTCGTTTCCATTCTTTTCTTCGATTGCCGATGCAAACAAATATTTTTCGCTAAGCAGTTGCATCAGATTGTCATTCGTCTCCCACAAAGCCCGAATAATAGACCATGCCTCTCCCGTTTCCGGTGCCGGTGCTTCCGTCTCTTCCAAAAACACTTTTGAGAGTCTTCCCCAACCACGATACGGCAGTTTACTTATGCTGTCTCTTTGTTTTTCTGTCAACTCCGGAAACAGTTTCTTTAATCTCTGTTTCAGTATCGCTTTATCATCTCCAAACAGCGTTACGTTCAGGATGATGCATTCTTTTTCCGCCTGGTTCAGTGACAGATTTGTTAATTTCTCTTTAAAGTCATGGTATGCCGTAAGAGAACTCTTGAAATCACCATCAATTCCGGTAATTTCAACTTCTTTTCCGGTAATTCCTTCTTTCACTAAATAGTTTTTCAGTTTTTTCTGTGTAACCTTTCTGCTTTTCTGGAATACTTCTTCATATATTTTCTGTTTCTGCTCTACAGATATCTTTTCTCCATCCAAACGCAGATTATTTAATTCATTTAAAACTTCGTATTTGCTGTACAGCAGAGAATACTTTGGTAAAACATCTTCACTTGGCAGATAAGTACATTTATTCGTCATTCTTCGAATAAACTGTTCTGCACTTGCTTCCAAGTCTACCATCTCATCGAAGTTCCATGGATATATTTTGCCTTCTTTTCGTACCGCCCAGTTACTTTTCTCCCCTTTTTTTCGAATTCCGTTTAAGGGTCCTACGTAGTACGGAATGCGGAATGTGAAAATCTTTTGAATCTTCTCTCCATTCTCTTTCAGTAGCGGAACTTTATCTTCCAGATTTTTCAGGATTGCATTTAATTCATATAAATGAATCTGATACGGAATGACACTGTTGTCTTTTACAGTCTGTTTCGGAAGAAACGTTCCCATTTCCATTTCCTTCTGCATGCAGGATGCTTTCGTCACATCTGATATCTTGCCCAGAATATTCTTTTTCAGATAACCGTAAAAGTCTTCCTGACTACATTGTTTTGGTGCCTTGATATACGCATAATAATTAGCTTTTTCATCCTTTTTTGCAAACAGTCTCTGATATTCTTCCCTTGAAAGATTCTCTCTGACCAGCTTTTTCAGATCTTTCAGATCTTTTTTATGCTTTTCATAAAGTGCCACTTTTGCCTCTGAAAGAGAAGAATAGTTCTGCAAAATATCAGCCAGAACAGCCCAATCGTACACTGCTTTTGCGTGTTCAATTAATACATATTTTTCTCCCAGCTCTGCTTCGATCTCTCCAGCGTATTCTTCATAACCTGCATCTGCGAAGCAAAGTTTTGGCCGTTCCAGTGTATCCATCTGTTTTTCCCCAAACAGATTTCCCAGTTTTGCTGTTCCACCGGTAATCAATCCCAGCCACTCTTTTTCACAGGATGTTTCTGCCCGCATTGCTTTTACTGCTTTTGTCTTTTTCGCAGATTTGGTCAATGTTCGGTCTTTTAAAATTGCCTCTATTTCCTTGCTTCTTTCCACTCCAATCTCGGAAGAAAAGCCAAGTTCTTCTGCCCGCACTGCTTCAAGGAACTGTTCAAATGTTGTCTGAAATTCTCTTACCTGTTCGATATTTCCGTTTAATAGAAAATGGCCTCTGTGTTTCATCATATGATGCAGAGCAAGATATATCAGACGAATATCAGGCGTTTCGTCAGTTTCCATTAACCATTTTCTCAGATGATAGATGGTTGGAAACTGTTTATGATATTCTTTGTCTGTGTAATCATCATCCGCAAACAATGCATAGGGAAGTTCCGGACACTTTCCCTGCCTGTCACGCTTATCCTCTGGCCAGTAACGACTCTCTTTCATTCTGCGAAAAAATCCATCATCTATCTTTTCTACTTCTTCCGCAAAAATTTTCTGCAGCAATTCTATTCTCCAATTACGACGATCCAATCTTCGTTTTGCTGTCCGAAACCCTCTTCTCTCTTCTGCAGTCTGTGCACTGTCAAATAGCCGTACACCCCAAAGTGTTTTTCCATGTGCGCGCAAAATTTCGTACTTCTCATTTGTCACAGCCCATCCAACCGAACCGCTTCCCATATCAAGTCCGAGATAATATTCCCCTTTCATCTGTTCTTTCCTCCATTTTCTACATTTTATCTAATTTTACCATATATTTTGATTTTTTACATCTTTTCTTTCCTATTTTCAACAATTCTACTTCCTGGTTCTTGCTGTTCTCACAGTACTGAATCATAACCATGTTTCATTTCTAATTTTAGACAACAAAAAAACTGCTGTCTATGAAGACAACAGTTTTCGTTCCACACACTGTGGACCATCTAACGATGGCGTTTTCGATAAATCGTTATTTGAACTTATGATGTAAAATTTAGTATGGTACTAAACTATCTACACTATACTTCTATTTTTTCCTTTCGTCAATCTTTTTTAGAAAGTTTTTATGATAATTATTCCATTTTTTTCTCTTGCGTCCTTGTTGTTTTTATGGTAAAATATACTTTGTTCTGATTACGAACAATGCCGCTGTGGCGGAATTGGTAGACGCACTTGACTCAAAATCAAGCGGTGAATAACCGTGCCGGTTCGAGTCCGGCCAGCGGCATAGCTAAAAAAGATCTGCAAAAACGAACGTTGATGCAGATCTTTTTTTATTGTCTTCCCTTCAAAAAAGCAGCTTTTGAAAGAAAGAAAACCCCTTTCGCAGAACCCGCCATCTGCCGCACGGTTCTTTTTGAAAGGGGTTTTACTGTTGTTACCTCTTATTTATTTCCAAACATCTTTTCATATTCCGGTGTTCCATCCAGTGTAGCGAAGTAGTCTTTCGGGGTTTCTGCGCGGCGGATGACTTCAAAGCTGCCGTCCTCTTTTAACAGAACCTCTGCAGATTTTAATTTTCCGTTGTAGTTGTATCCCATGGAAAATCCATGTGCGCCGGTGTCGTGGATGAAGAGGAGGTCTCCGACTTCCACTTCCGGAAGCATGCGGTCGATCGCGAATTTATCGTTGTTTTCGCACAGGGAACCTGTTACGTCATATTTGTGGTCGCACGGCTGATCTTCTTTTCCCATCACCGTGATGTGGTGGTAAGCGCCGTACATTGCCGGCCGCATCAGATTGACCGCGCATGCATCACAGCCGATATACTCTTTGTAAATGTGTTTCTGATGGATTGCGCGCGTAACGAGTCCGCCGTACGGTCCCATCATGAAACGGCCCATTTCCGTATAAATTGCAACATCGCCCATGCCGGCCGGAACGAGGACTTCATCGTACACTTTATGTACACCCTCACCAATCACGCGGATGTCATTGCCTTCCTGACCTGGTTTGTACGGGATTCCGACACCGCCGGAAAGATTGATGAATTTGATTTTTACGCCTGTCTCTTTCTGCAGCTTTACAGCCAGCTCAAACAGTGTTTTTGCCAGAACCGGGTAGTAATCGTTGGTTACGGTATTACTTGCAAGGAAGGAATGGATGCCGAACTCTTCTGCCCCTTTTGCTTTCAGAATGCGGAATGCCTCAAAAATCTGCTCGGTTGTCATACCGTATTTGGCATCTCCCGGATTGTCCATAATATCGGTGCTGATTTTAAACAGTCCGCCCGGGTTATAACGGCAGCAGATTTTCTTCGGAATGTAGCCTAATGTTTTCTCAAGAAAATCAATATGTGTAATATCATCAAGGTTAATGATCGCACCAAGCTCTGCAGCCAGTTGATACTCTGCAGCCGGTGTTACGTTGGATGAAAACATGATTTTATCTTTCTCAAATCCCATCGCATCGGAAAGCATCAGCTCCGTGTAAGAAGAGCAGTCGCATCCGCAGTCATATTCACCCAGCATTTTGATCAGTGTCGGGTTTGGGTTCGCTTTCACAGCAAAATACTCACGAAATCCCGGATTCCAGGAAAAAGCTTCCTTTACCGCTTTCGCATTCTCACGAATTCCTTTTTCATCGTAAATGTGAAACGGAGTTGGTACTGCTGCTGCGATTTCTTCCAGTTTTTCTTTTGTTACAAAAGGCTTCTTCGTCATTCTCTTTTGTCTCCTTCTTCTGCTTATTTTGCCTGAATAATGTGAAGCATGTTTGTCATATATCCTTCACCCGTCACCTCGTTGGTGGCAGGGTCTCCGGCCGTAAAAATAACCATATCGCCACGTTCTACAAGCTCCTCACGGCGCACCATATACATAGCATGGGAAATGATGTTCTCCGTAGAATCTTCCTCGTATCCGGTCACCGGACGAACGCCCCAGTAGAGCTGCATTTTTCTTCTTGCCCATTCATATGGGGTAACACCGTAAATCGGTACGCTCGGACGAAGGTTTGAGATCAGTCTTGCGGTCTGACCGGACATCGTCGGGGTCACAATACAGGCTGCTTTGATGTGTTCTACCATAGAAACGGCTGCGCTTCCAACTGCTGCGGAAACATTCAGCTTTCCTTCCAGCGCTTTTCCATCGCGGTAATCTTCGAATTTCAGATAACGCTCCGTCTGCTCGGCAATCTCTCCCATCATGGTAACTGCCTCGACCGGATATTTTCCGGCTGCTGTTTCGCCGGAGAGCATGATCGCATCCGTTCCATCATAAATTGCATTCGCAACATCGGCTACCTCTGCACGGGTCGGACGCGGATTCCGGATCATGGAATCCAGCATCTGGGTTGCTGTGATAACCGGTTTGTATTTATGATTGCATTTTTCAATGATGATTTTCTGTACATGCGGTACCTGGCACGCCGGAATCTCTACACCAAGGTCTCCCCTTGCAACCATCACACCATCTGCCGCATCGATGATGCTGTCGATGTTCTGCACACCCTCCGCATTTTCGATCTTGGCAATGATATCAATACGCTCTCCTCCGTTTGCCACAAGGAACTCACGGATTTCGTTAATTGCCTCTGCATTTCGGATAAAAGAAGCCGCTACAAAATCAATATCCTGTTCAATACCAAAGAGAAGATCTCCTTTGTCTTTCTCCGTGAGGTTCGGAAGATTGATCGAAACGTTTGGTACATTCACGCCCTTTTTTTCTCCGAGCTCGCCGCCGTTTACTACGGTACAGACAATTTCCGGTGCATTTACTTTTTCTACGCGCAGGCCGATCAGACCATCATCGATCAGTATTGTGTCTCCCTCTTTGATATCTTCCGTAAGGCCTGTGTAGCTGACAGAACAGTGATTTTCATCTCCGGTCTCCTGAACGGTTGTCAGGGTGAAGGTCTGTCCGGTTACCAGATTTACTTTTTTGCCATCTTTCAAAACGCCGGTACGGATTTCCGGTCCTTTGGTATCCAGAAGGATTGCCACAGGAGTTTTCAGCTCTTTTCGAAGCTCTTTCAGCATATCCATACGCATTTTCTGCTCATCGTGGTCTCCATGAGAAAAATTAAAACGAGCAACATCCATTCCGGTTTCAATCAGTTTTTTCATCAGGTCACGGGAGTTGGTATTTGGCCCCATGGTGCAGACAATTTTCGTTCTTCTCATACTTTCTCTCCTTCTTTATTTTACATGTTCATGCGTAAACAGGTGATCCTGGCAGTATTCATAATTTCCGTTGCATCTGGAGCAGAAACGGAACTCCAGATTCGGATCATCCTTTTCAGTCCGCCCGCAAATCGCACATTTGTGTTTTGTGATCCCGTTCGGATTGCGGTATTCGGCTTCGCCTCTTGAAACGGCCTTTTTGAATTCCTTCCGGCGTCTGTTCTGCTGGAAAGAGCTGCGTTTTCCTTTTCTTGTCATCAGGAAGAACACAAGGACGTTTGCAAGGGAACAAAGAATAACAACACATCCTGCCCAGTTTCCGCTCATGATGCTGGTAATCATGCTGTAGGCGAGAAGCGCTACGTCAAGGTATGCCAGCCATTTGATTTTGATCGGAATAATGAAATACAGCAGTACCTGCATATCCGGAAAGCTGATCGCAAAGCCGAGGAAAATCGAGAGGCTGATGTAGTAAGTGCTGAATGCCGTTCCCATCAGCGACGGATATCCGTTGACTGCATATAAGATTCCATACAGCAGGAAGGAACCGATAATGGTCATCAGAATACCGGAAAAGATGTAAACATTATACTTGAAATCTCCCCAGGCTCTCTCAAGGCTTGTTCCGATTGAGTAATAGAAAAACAGCATGATGATCGTAAAGATATCAAGGCTGCTCGGCGGAATCAGAATCCAGCTCACCAGACGCCAGATCTGTCCGTGCAGAATATAATATGGTTCCAGTGTCAGATACTGTCTCATAATGGGGGCCGCAAGCTGAATGATATAGCCCGCAATGTACGTTACGATAATGTACATCGTCAGATGGCTTAACGCATATCTCCCATATTTTCGCTCCATTTTGTCTAAAAAATTCATGCACACTCTTCCTTTTTGTTTGTTTTATTTTACCGGCTTTCACTGCCCGAAAATACATTCTCATTATACGTGCTGCCTTTTCGTTTGTCAAACGGTATAACGGTGAATTTCGTCTCTGAAAAAGAGCTTTACGAATGTTTTACTTTCCGGTATAATTTACTGGAAATACTTGTTAATTTTCACTCAGCAGTGAAACATTTACTGTTTCGCTGCGTAAGAAAGTGATTCAGGTGTGAACAGCCCTCCTTTTGCGAAGCAAAACTTTAAATGAGGGCTGCGAATGATACCGTTTACTGGGTACCAGTGAACGGTATCAAATCTTTTCCAGTTATTTTATAAATATACGAAAAAATTCAGGAGGACTTTATATATGGCAGGATCATCATTTGGTACCATCTTCAGACTGACCACCTGGGGAGAGTCTCATGGAAAAGGCGTGGGCGTTGTTGTGGACGGAGTGCCGGCCGGCCTTTCGCTTTCCGAGGAGGATATTCAGTTTTACCTCGACCGCAGGAAGCCGGGACAGAACCGCTTTACCACAAAACGGAAAGAATCCGATACCGTTCAGATTTTATCCGGCACTTTCGAAGGAAAAACGACCGGTACCCCGATTTCCATGGTGGTATGGAATGAGGATCAGCATTCCAAAGATTACAGCGACATTGCTTCCTATTACAGACCGGGCCACGCCGACTATACGTTTGATGCAAAATACGGTTTCCGCGACTACCGCGGCGGCGGACGCTCCTCAGGACGCGAGACGATCGCACGCGTGGCTGCAGGTGCCATTGCCTTAAAAATGCTCTCTGAGCTTGGCATCACCGTTTCCGCCTACACCCGCTCCATCGGTGACGTGGAAATCCAGTCTTTTGATGCCGTTGAAATCGCGAATAACGCTCTGAATATGCCGGATGCAGAGGCTGCCGAAAAGGCTTCCGAGCTTTTAACAAAAGCCATGGCGGAAAAAAATTCCGTCGGCGGTGTGGTCGAATGTGTCGTTCACCATATGCCGGCCGGTGTCGGCGATCCGGTGTTTGAAAAGCTCGATGCCAACCTTGCAAAAGCACTCGTCTCCATCGGCGCCGTAAAAGGCGTGGAAATCGGAGACGGTTTCTCGGTCTGCACAGCTACCGGGCTTACCAATAACGATGCCTTCCATGTAAATGCGGACGGCTCCATTGTCAAGCTGACCAACCACGCCGGCGGTATTTTAGGCGGTATCAGCGACGGAAGCGATATCGTTGTCCGGGCTGGTTTCAAACCGACCCCGTCCGTTGCTGCTTCCCAGCAGACCATCAACAAAGATGGTGAAAACATTGCCATCGAAATCAAAGGCCGCCACGACCCGATCGTCGTTGCACGCGCCGTTGTTGTCGTGGAATGCATGACCGCTCTTGTCCTGGCGGACGCACTGCTCGTCGGCATGAGCGCCAAACTGGACAATGTAAAGAAAGTCTGGGCTTTGGACGAGAAATAAAGGCCGGACTGCTTCTTTCTGGCTTCAACACAAAAAATGCCTGCGGGATACAGTTCTTCCTGCAGGCATTTTTGTGTTATTTTTTTAGTGAACGCCTTTTTTCGTAATCAGAATACAGTTCGGCGTCTCCACTTTCATCGGGCGGCCTTTCTGAACCAGCACGTTTTTCTCATAATCAACGGTAAATGTTGTGATCGTGTTGGACTCATGGTTTGCCACTGCGATATGTTTTCCGTCCGGGAACATTGCAATATCCTTTGGATATTCGCCGCTGATCGGAAGTGCAAACTTCTTCTCCAGGCAGCCGGTCTCCGGGTCGATATGGAACATTGCTACGGTATTGTCTCCGGCTGTAGAAGTAAACAGGTAGTGGTGATCCGGGGAAAGGCACATGCCGGATGCAGCGTCGTGCGCCTGGTCCACGTTCGCGGATGTGGTGCTGATCGACTGCAGTTTTTCAAATTCCGGTCCGTTTCCCGTATCACGGTAGCTGAATACATCGACTTTGTTCATCAGCTCGTAAATGACATACGCGTATTTTCCGGATTCACTGAAAACGATCTCTCTCGGACCGGATTCACGCTCACAGCGCAGGATATCCACCAGTTTCAGGCGGTCACGCTGTGTGTTCAGCTTGTACATTTTGATCTGGTCAATGCCGTTGTCGACTGCGCAGACATATTTGTTGTCCGGTGTAGGAACGACACAGCTGACATGCGGGCGGAAGTTACGCTCTGCCACACTGCCAAGGCCCTTGTGGAACACGCCGTCCATCAGACTTCCGAGGCGGCCGTCCTTATGGGTATGTACAACGGTTACTTTTCCGTCATGATAGCCTGCCACGAACAGGTATCTTCCGGTTTTGTCCACCGACAGATAGCAGCCGCGCATGCCGTCGATGTCTACTTTGTTGATCGGGGTCAGGTCTCCGTCATCCTCCACTGCAAACACTGCAACGCCTTCATCTGCAATCGAATACAGGTATTTGCCGTTTAAGGAACGGGCAATGTGGGAAGAGTTGTTGACCGGTATGACTTTTCGCTCTGTCAGAGTGCCTTCTTCTACATTTACATCATATAAATGAATACCAATGCTGCTTCCATGGGTATAAGTGCCTACATAGGCTACGTACTCATCCTTCATGTTGTTTTCATCCTTTCTGCCTTCTCGCACATCGTGTGAATTTTCTAAAAATATTTTAACACAATTTCCGCGCCACGACAACGAGGAAAACGGATTTTTGATATGTAAACGGTAACACTTTATTTTTAGACACAGGATATTCTCCTGCAGAGAATTTTTTAGATATTTCTATTGTTTTTAGATTGTAAGAGTTGAGGTTTCCGCTGCATACCATTTCCATTTTCTACGCTCTCGTCAGACTGATTTCCTGACTCATCATTCCCTGCAGTTTCTTGATTGCGCGGCTGTACTGGCACTGCAGCGCCTGCTCGCTTTTCTTGCAGAATCCGCTGAGCTCTTTGTAGCTGAATCCATATGCTCTCCCCCAGAAAATGCGCTGATCCATCGGATTCAGGTTCTGGATGCAGTTCTGCATCACCATTCGTTCCTCAATCTCGGCTGTCGCGGCCGCCTCCCCTTCATTTCTGTTCTCTTTCTGATACTGTGTATAGGAAACTTCATTCTGATAATAATGTTTTCTGCGCTGATTCTTGATCTTGTTTTTTGCCACACAGAACAGCCATTTCGTCATCTCTTCTCCTTCGAGATCGGCAACGGTTTCAAATTTTACCACCAATACCTCCCATACATCGTTCAGCACATCCTTCGCCGTCTCCCGGTCATTGTTCAACTGACCGCAGATATAACGGAACAGCACATGACTGTTTTTCTCGAATATGATCTGAAAAAATCGTTCCTCCTCTTGTCTCATACACTTCTTTCTCCCTCCTGTTATTTCGCTGTCCTTCTCTTCCGGGCCCGTCATATATGTAATGTGTTGAGACTATCGAAATCTTTCGTTTTTTCAGAATATTTCTACTATTTGACCTTATTACTTTTGTTAATAAAGCAAAATATTGCGTTATAACTGCACCGCGGCGCATAATCAAATTTTTTCTTTCGAAATCAGAAATTACTGTTTCTGACAAAAAATTCCCGCAGAAAGGAGCTTTCTTCCTCTCTGCGGGAATCTTCTATTTTGGTTTTATTTTATTTAAAGTAAGCAACACCGGACTCAAAGATCTTCAGATCCTGCTCTCCGTAGATGTTGACTGCTACGCCGTTGTCGCGGCGCTCTGCGTGTGCCATCTTACCAAAGACACGGCCGTCCGGGCTGGTGATACCCTCGATTCCGCAGTAGGAACCGTTGACATTCCAGTACTCGTCGTTGGTCAGGTTTCCGTTGACATCGCAGTAGCGGGTTGCAATCTGGCCGTTTGCCATCAGCTTGTCGATCCACTCTTTCGATGCTACGAAACGTCCCTCTCCGTGGGATGCCGGGTTGGTGTAAACACCGCCAAGCTCGGCGCCTGCCAGCCATGGGGATTTGTTGGTCACAACCTTCGTGTAAACCATCTTGGAAATATGGCGTCCGATGGTGTTGAAGGTCAGAGTCGGGGAATCCTCCGTCTGTCCGAGAATCTCACCGTACGGAACGAGTCCCAGTTTGATCAGTGCCTGGAATCCGTTGCAGATACCAAGGGCAAGTCCGTCTCTCTCATTCAGCAGTTTGGTAACAGCTTCTTTGATCTTCGCATTCTGGAATGCGGTTGCAAAGAATTTTGCTGATCCATCCGGCTCATCACCTGCGGAGAATCCGCCAGGGAACATGATGATCTGCGCCTGGTTGATGGCTTTTTCAAAGGCATCGACAGAACCGCGGATGTCTTCTGCGGAAAGGTTGCTGAATACCTGAGTGATAACTTTTGCACCGGCACGCTCGAAAGCTCTGGTGCTGTCATACTCACAGTTCGTTCCCGGGAAGACCGGAATGAATACGGTCGGCTGTGCCAGCTTGTGGGAGCATACGTGGATGCTCTTTGCCTGATAGCAGCTGTCTGCAACAATTCCGTTTTCGTCTGCTGCTGCCACATTCAGGGCATCTACCTCCGGAAGCTCTGCACCGGATACGGTCTTGAATACTTTTTCCAGCGGTTTGTTCCATGCGGAAACGGCCTCGCGGATGGTGATTTCGGTGTCTTTATAGGAAAGAACCGGTTTGTCTGTCACTTCACCGATGACGGTGTAGGTGCTTGCCAGCTCTCCGACTTTTTCAGCCGGAACTTCGCAGATCAGATCTGCAATATATGGAGTAAAGAGATCTCTCTCGTCTACATTGTGCTCGATGGTTACGCCGAGAGCATTACCGAATGCCATCTTGGATACGGCTGCTGCGATACCCTGACGGTCTACGACATAAGCGGCTTTCACACGGCCGTTCTGCATATCCTCATGCAGTTTTCTGTAGGTTTCCATGACGCCTTCGTACTCTGGAAGCAGATGTGCGTCGACTGGAAGGTGGATCCACACGAGTTTGTCTCCTGTGTTTTTCAGCTCCGGAGATACTACATCTTTTAATTTTGCAACGTCAACCGCGAAGGATACGAGTGTCGGCGGTACATCGATATGGTTGAAGGTACCGGACATACTGTCTTTTCCTCCGATAGACGGCAGGCCGTAGCCCATCTGTGCGTCGTATGCACCAAGAAGTGCTGCGAACGGCTGGCTCCAGCGGTGCGGATCCTCAGTCATTCTGCGGAAATATTCCTGGAAGGTGAAGCGGACTTTGCTGTAATCGCCGCCGACTGCCACGATGCGGGACAGGGACTCGGTTACGGCATAGACTGCTCCGTGATACGGGCTCCAGCTCGATACGTATGGATCAAAGCCGTAGCTCATCATGGTAACGGTGTTGGTTTTTCCATCCGGAACCGGCACTTTTGCAACCATGGCCTGAGTTTCAGTCAGCTGATATTTTCCACCGTACGGCATCAGCACGCTGGCTGCTCCGATGGAGGAGTCAAACATCTCGACAAGACCTTTCTGGGAGCATGCGTTGAGGTCTGACAGGGTGGACAGCCATTTTTCTTTCACGTCGGCAATGTCACCGCTTCTTTTTAACGGGGTGTCCTCTGCTTTTGGAATCTCTACGAAGACATCATTCTCCTGATGTGCTCCGTTGGTATCCAGGAATGCACGGGAAATATTGACGATCTCTTTTCCTCTCCAGGAGAGTACCAGACGCGGGTCCTCGGTTACGACTGCAACTTCGGTTGCCTCCAGGTTCTCTTCTGCGGCATATTTCAGGAACTGCTCACGGTCTTTCGGGTCGATGACAACGGCCATACGCTCCTGGGACTCGGAGATGGCGATCTCGGTTCCGTCGAGGCCGGCATATTTTTTCGGTACTTTGTCCAGATTGATCTTAAGGCCCGGTGCCAGCTCGCCGATGGCAACGGAAACTCCGCCTGCACCGAAGTCGTTGCATTTTTTAATCAGAAGGCTGACTTCCTCGCGGCGGAACAGTCTCTGCAGTTTACGCTCAGTCGGTGCGTTTCCTTTCTGTACCTCTGCACCGCAGGTCTCGATGGATTCTGTCGTATGTACTTTGGAGGAACCGGTTGCACCGCCGCAGCCGTCTCTTCCGGTACGGCCGCCGAGCAGGATGATGATATCGCCCGGATCGGAATTTTCACGGACAACGGCACGGCGCGGTGCTGCTCCAAGGACGGCTCCGATCTCCATACGTTTTGCCACGTAGTCCGGATGGTAAACTTCTTTGACATAGCCGGTTGCAAGACCGATCTGGTTTCCATAGGAGCTGTAGCCATGTGCTGCTTCTCTTACAAGTTTTTTCTGCGGAAGTTTTCCTTCGAGTGTCTCGCTCTGCGGACGGGTCGGATCTGCGGCTCCAGTCACACGCATCGCCTGATATACATAGGTTCTGCCGGAAAGCGGGTCACGGATTGCACCGCCAAGGCAGGTTGCTGCACCACCGAACGGCTCGATCTCGGTCGGGTGGTTGTGGGTCTCGTTTTTGAAGTTGATCAGCCACTCTTCGTCTTTTCCGTCTACATCTACCGGTACGACGATGGAGCATGCGTTGATTTCATCAGACTCTTCCTGATCTGCGAGTTTTCCTTCGGATTTCAGTTTTTTCATTGCCAGAAGGGCAAGGTCCATAAGGCAGATGAATTTGTCGTCACGGCCTTTGTAGAGTACCTCACGGTCGCTTAAGTAGCGGTCGTAGCTTTTTTTCATCGGCTCGTAGTAGTCGCCTTCGCCGAAGGTCACGTTGGTAAGCTCGGTGGAAAAGGTGGTATGGCGGCAGTGATCGGACCAGTAGGTATCGAGTACGCGGATCTCGGTCATGGATGGATTTCGTTTTTCTTCGCCGCGGAAGTAGTTCTGGATATGCAGGAAGTCTTTGAAGGTCATGGCAAGGCCGAGGGAATCATACAGGGCTTTTAATTCTGCCTCCGGCATGTCGATGAATCCGTCGAAGATTTTGACGTCTGCCGGCTCTTCAAATTTTGTCACAAGGGTTTCCGGTTTTTCAAGTCCTGTCTCTCTGGAGTCTACCGGATTGATGCAGTGTGCTTTGACTGCGTCAAACTGCTCATCAGTCATCTCTCCTTCGATAACATACGTAACGGCGGAGCGGATGATCGGCTGCTCGTCTTCTTTTAAGAACTGCACGCACTGTACGGCAGAATCGGCTCTCTGATCAAACTGTCCCGGAAGGAATTCTACGGAAAATACTCTCGCACCTTCTGCACGCGGGAAATCTTCCTGATAGCAGATATCAACCGGCGGCTCTGCAAAGACTACTTTACATGCTTTCTCATATGTCTCATCACTGATATTTTCTACATCGTACCGGATCAGCTCCCGTACGTTGGTTACGGTCTGGATGTTCAGATAGTGCTTGATTTCATGCTTCAGATCTTTCGCCTTAATCGCAAATTCCGGCTTTTTCTCCACATAAACGCGTCTGACTGTACTCATTTTTATCCTCCATTTGTCTGAATCATAGTCCCCCAAAAACGGGACAATCTTTCGTTACTTACAGAATAGCATATTTATCTTTATAAATGAAATTAATATATCTTATATGTTTTATAAGTTTTGTTTCTTAATAGACGGACGCATTCCATTTTTCCTGCACTACCATCCCACTCATCACCCATTCTCTCCTGTCCTAAACCGTCAGGCCCGCGCACT
>OLOR01001229.1_pt1 | contig 24183 bp, 16 predicted proteins | sample 1672521 | NCBI WGS metagenome assembly OLOR01 (sample SAMEA3136695, study PRJEB25190) | human gut metagenome | biome: human gut; feature: human-associated habitat; material: faeces | place: Austria | collected 2013
ACATTTTTTCATTAATATAAAACGGCATCGGTATCACATAAACGCCAAGCTCTTCTGCCTGTGCCTGTGTGATACCGCTGTTGCTGTCTGTTACAATGGCAATTTTGCCCATTCTTTCTCTCCTCCTGGTCTGTTATCTCACAGTTCAAAGAATTAATGCATCATCCCCTGATGGACTAATTCTTTGAACTGCTGTAAAAAGCCATGATGTTAGTGTATCATATTTTTTTCTATACCACAATTGGAAATTTTCCATGAAGATTCCGCAAACAGGTTACTGTTCACTTCGTGAACAGTAACTAAAAAAACAGCTGCCATACAAATATTTATGCACAGCAGCTGTCACACTATTTATCAAAAATATCCTTATCTATTTATAATCTGTGTTTTATTTCATTTCTCTTACAATCTTTCGAACCGGAAGAACAAATGTCGGAGATACGGACAACTCATCCAGTCCCATCTCTACAAATCTCTCAGTAAGTGTAGTATCTGCACCAAGCTCACCGCAGATTCCGGCCCAGATACCCTCTTTGTGTGCATTGTCCACAACCATCTGGATCATACGGAAAACTGCCTCATGATGGGAATCATAGATATTATCCAGCTTTGCATTCTGACGGTCAATAGCCAGTGTATACTGGGTCAGATCATTGGTTCCGATACTGAAGAAATCAACCTCTTTTGCAAGAAGATCACTGATCATAACAGCTGCCGGAGTCTCGATCATGATACCCTGCTCCACGTCATCACGGAACGGGATCCCCTGTTCCTTAAGCTCTGCTTTTACTTCTGCTACAATAGTCTTGATCTGCTTCACCTCAGTTACAGAGATGATCATCGGATACATAATGGAAATATTTCCGAACATGCTTGCACGGAAAAGCGCTCTCAGCTGTGTCTTAAATACTTCCGGACGGTCCAGACAGATACGGATCGCACGATATCCCATTGCAGGGTTTTCCTCATGCGCCATATTGAAATAATCGATCTGCTTGTCCGCTCCGATATCCAGAGTACGAATGATAACTTTTTTGCCGGCCATATTCTGAGCTACGGTCTTGTAAACCTGGAACTGCTCTTCCTCTGTAGGATAGTCTTCTTTTTCCAGGTATACGAATTCACTTCGGAAAAGTCCGATGCCTTCCGCATCATTGGCAAGTACATTCGCAACATCACCTGTACTTCCGATGTTGGCATAAAGGTGGAGCTTACGACCGCTCTTGGTAACAGTTTCTTTACCTTTCAGCTCTTTGAGCATTGCACGCTGTGCAAGTTCATCGGCACGCATATCCTCATATTTTTTTAGGGTCTCTGCATCCGGTCCAACGATCAGATTTCCGCTCTTTCCGTCTACGACTGCCATCTTACCGTCCATGGACTCATCGTATTCAATATTGATCAGCGCCGGAATATTCATGGTTCTCGCAAGAATCGCAGTATGTGAGTTAGAAGAACCTTTTCTTGTGACAAAAGCAAGAACCTTGCTCTTATCCATCTGTACAGTCTCACTTGGTGCAAGATCCTCTGCAACTACGATCACCGGCTCGGATGCTTCAAGCTCTCCATCTCCATGGCCGGAAAGCACACGTACCAGACGGTCTGAGATATCCTTTACATCAGCTGCTCTTGCTTTCATATAATCGTCGTCCATCTGTGCGAACATTGATGAGAAGTTATCACCAGTTGTTGCAACCGCATATTCTGCATTTACAGACTCTGTACGGATAATGTTGTGGATGGAATCCAGATAGTCATCATCATCCAGCATCATCTGATGAACCTCAAAGATTGCCGCTCCGGACTCTCCAACTTCCTGAAGAGCCTTGTCATAAAGCTTCTGAAGCTGTGCCACAGCCTGCTCTCTGGCTGCCTCCACACGCTTTACCTCTTCTTCCGGATCCTCCACGTGAACACGTTTTACACTGGTGTCAACCTTCTGGAGGATTGAGATCTTGCCGATTGCAATACCGGAAAATACAGATTTACCTTCCAAAACCTTCATGAAATTATCTCCTTCTGTTTTTATATTTGCCCACTTATGATGCATTATATCACACTATCCAAAGATTCTGCCACGATTTTTTTATGATCTGTAAAAAACCTGTAAAACTCCCATTTATGTTTTCATTTTTTGCCATATATACAGCAAAAGCGACAAAATAAATTCTGCCATTCCGCGAAAAACACATTGTATCCGCGCTGCCTGGACAGCTGTTTTCGGAAGCATCAGATACCTCTGGAAATTCGTTTTCATTTCTTTCCATTTTTTCATCCAGAACCCAAAATCTGACCACTGATCCGGGATCCAGTCTTTTATAGTTTCACCATTTACAAAACCGGTAAGGCTGTTTTCCATAAGAAACCGGCTGACCTTCGTTTTTCCCGTATCCCCCTGCATTTTCAGGAAAACCCTGGTATATACGGTATCTTTTTTCCGGGGTCTGATCAAAAGAAGCGTTTCCTTCCAGGGAAGAACCTGCCGAACTGTATAGTTTTCTCCCTTTGCTGTCAGGATGTTTCCTGTGGCATTTGGGGTTCCAAAAAGTTCCTCTGCCGTTTTCCGGCTGATCACACAGCCATCCTGGTCATCTTCTGCAAGGCCGCCCAGCCGCCAGTCATATAATCTTGCTTACTATTTCCGATAACGGGCCCGGTATTCCGGAAGAGTCCAGAAAAGAAGTATTCCGGCGTTTTTACCGCATAGATTCCTCTAGGAAAGACAAACAGCATTTTGGTCTTGGCCTTTCCATTGCCAGGGAGATCGTTTCTTTTCACGGCGGAACCATTACAGTTTCTGAGACTCCAGGCGGCGGGGCGATCTTTACCATGCTTCTCCCGAAACAGTCTTCAAACTCCAAAAACTATTGATCTTCAGATATAAAAATACAGCACATGTTGCCGAAACTATTCCGCAAATACATGTGCTGTGTTTTTATGTGTAAATTATTTTCTACTCACTGCGAAGGGCATCAATCGGATTAAGATTAGCTGCCTTTACAGATGGGAGAAGTCCGAAGATCAGACCGATCAGCATGGAAAATACCACAGAACCGATAATAGCCGGTACACTGATAGCCGTTGGTGCCCCTGAGACCTGAGCCACCACCCTGGATAGTATGATTCCCAGAACAACTCCTATAATTCCTCCAATACTGGTCAGTACTGAAGCCTCCGTCAGAAATTGCCCCAGGATAATATTCTTTCTTGCTCCGATAGCCTTTTTCAGACCGATCTCACTGGTACGTTCTGTGACAGATACCAGCATGATATTCATAACACCGATACCACCTACAAGAAGAGAGATACTTGCGATCCAGATCAGCTGCTGATTGGTACTCTCACTGAGCTTCTGCAGGTTCTTGACCTTCTCCATGATATCCTCTGCCTTGTATTTGAAATTCGTCTTATTCTGTTCATTCTGGATTCCTGTATTCAGCACATCCTCTGCTGCTTTGCCCACAGCACTCATATTATCTGTGCTGTCTGCACGGACGATCACATTCTGAGGCTGATCAAACTTAAATGCAATCGGCCAGGTAGCATCCGGAATCATCACGCTTCCCATGATCGTCTGGGAATATTCCTCATACTCGGAAAGTGTGTTGATCTTAGGCATGCTGTCCTCACTCTGGGTAATCACTCCTACAATAACATATGGCTCTGAACCAACCTCGATGGTTTTTCCTACAGGATTCTCACTTCCGAAAATATTCTGTGCGGCATTGGAATCTACAAGAGCAACTTTGCGGTAGCTGTCATAATCCTTCTGCACAAACCCCCTTCCGGACTGAACCATATAACTCATGGTTTTAAGATAATTCCGGTCAATTCCGTATACAGTTCCTCCCTGAAAACTTGTGTTCATATAATAAACACTTGCAGACTGGCTGCTGTAATAAAAAGTGGAGCTGAGCACATGATCCAGATCACCGATCGCTGATTTCTGGGCATCGGATATAACCGGCGGCGTGGAACTGTTTCCATAGGAACCGTAATCCATGTCATATGTGCTGTCTCCATCATAAAGAAGAACCTGCACTGTGTTGTTTCCGGAACCGATCAGGTCTTCCTTAATCTGTTCACTGGTTCCCTTGATCGTAGATACAATTGCAATAATTGATGCAATACCAATAATAATACCAAGCATGGTCAGAAAGGATCTCATCTTATGTGACCATATTCCCTGAAAAGCCAGGCGTATATTTTCAAGCATGAAATTTCTCCTTCCTGTTATTCGTTATACATATCATCCAGCGATACTTCTTTTGTCCGGGCACCTTCCTGTACGGTATCCCCATAAGGGAATGCCAGAAGATCATCCGATTTCAGACCAGATGTTACGACTGCATAGTAGCCACTGTTTACAATACTTCCAACTGTAACCTGCTGTTTCTTTAAAGTTCCGTTATTGTCTTTATAAACATAGCTGTTTCCATGTTCTGTCCGGATAAAAGCTTTCATCACAACGAGACTTCCTTTTGCAAGTTTATTAGACTGCAGAGTTATGGTCACATAATTCTGATCTGTGAACTGCAGGGACTGATCTGTGATCTCCGCATTAAATGTATAGTAAGATACATTAGGATTGGAATCTCCTCCATAAGAAAAATTGTTGGAGGAATCCACCGGATAGTCCGATACATTCAAAACTCTAGCCTCGAAGCTTCCGGAATCATAACTGGTACACTGAAGAAGCGCGCCCTCCTGCATCTGATCCCTCATCAGCTCACTGACTGTACCGGTTACATAGAATCCATCCTTACTCTTTACTTTAAGAAAAGCATCTCCATTGTAAGAACCTGTTGCCTCATCGCCAATATATGCAACTGTTCCATCCAGCTTACTTGTCACAAGTTTGTTCTTTACCTTATTTTCAAGTTTGGTGATATTCAGATTATTTTCTTCAATATCAAGCTTCAGACTTGATATCTTATTCTTCTGGATCTTGATGGCATCCTCTCTTGACATGGCACTACCATCTGTACTGTCATCTCCGTCTCCTCCATCACCCGGAATATCATCATCACCGGAATTGTTATCATACTTTGATGCTCCATCCAATGTAAATTCTGTCTCTGCATACATATAAACAGGTTTTTCCAGAAGGCTTCCATCAATAAGATAATATCCTGTACAGGATACTTTCCTGTCATTGAAATCTGCAATGGTGTCATTCTCATGGAATTCCAGCTGGAACCAGCTTCCGCCTTCCTGTACTACCTTTGTTCCATCTTCACTGTAGCCGGCCATACGGTTAAAGAAAGATCCCATAACTGTAACTTTGCCTTTGGCACTGCTTACCAGAAAAACATATGGATCTTCCTCTGTACCAGTACCTGTAAAAGGCTCAGATTTATAATCCAGTTTCTTATAAAATTGTGGCTCACCGTCTGTAATTCCCGGAATTCCCGGTTCTGTATAATCCGGATTTTGAAGTTCATCAGGTCCTAACGTTGGCGTTGGAGTCGGAGATACTGTCGGTGCATCATCTGTTCCTGAATTCCAGTCTGCTCCTCCATCTGTAAAATCACTGGCTGAAGGATCCTGAAAAGATGGTCCGGCAGTGGCATCATCGGAATCATCTGTAACATTATCGGATGACTGATTACTGTCGCTGCTGAAATCTCCGGAAGATGTATCCTGTGAAAGATCCTCCGCACCCTGGAAAGCATTATCTGTAGTTTCTGTTTCGTCTGACTGCACAGTTTCCGCTGCCTGTACAGCTGTATCGGATGACACTTCAGTAAAAGCACTGAGAAGCAACGGATGAGATGCGGATGCCAGATAATTTCCATCTGCCACAGATGCAGCTGATCCGGTTATTGACTGCATGGAATCATCTCCGTTTCCATCAGATCCTGCATCAGATGAACTCATTTCATCATCACTTCCTGTTTTATTGCCTACTGAATCCAGCCCTGCATCATCTGTACCGTCTGTATCATCCTCAACAGGGCCTCCGTTCTGAAGACTTACAAGACGTTTCTGTGCCTTGGCAAGATCCTGTTCCTGTTTCTGCAGTTTCAGTTTTGCAATATTCAGTTCCATCTCTACAAGAGTCATGTCAAAAGAGATCAGATTGTCTCCTTTTTTTACATCGTCACCCTGTGAAACATATATCTTATCAATGATCATATCCTTATCCATGTTTACATTCTGGGTAACATTGGTAGTAATGGTTCCGTCCAAAGTTGTTTCAGAATACCAGTCCGTCTGCAGATTGCTGACACTTGTTACCGGTACTTCTGTTACCTTGGATTCTTTTACATGTCGCAGGCCTATGTAGATTCCTCCCACAGCAAGTACCACGATCAGCACACCTGCAATGACTCTCTTCACAATTTTCATGTTATCACCTCTTTTCCTGCAGCTCACCATCACGGATGGTAACAACTCTCTTGGCATGTGCTGCAATCTCAGGGTCATGGGTGATCATCAGTACAGAAACTCCTTCATCATTCAGTTTTTGAAAAAGTTCCATAACCTGTGCTCCGGACTTCGTATCCAGCGCACCTGTAGGCTCGTCGGCCAGCAGGAGTTTCGGATTGTTCACAATAGCTCTTGCAATGGCAACCCTCTGCATCTGTCCTCCTGATAACTGGTTCGGCTTGAAATTCACTCGTTCTGCAAGTCCAACTCGTTCCAGTGCCTTCAATGCTCGTTCCCTGCGTTCTTTTTTGGGAACTTTCGCGTAATTCAGAGGCAATTCCACATTGGTAAGTGCACTCTGCCTTGGAAGAAGATGAAAACTCTGAAATACAAAACCGATCGTCTTAAGGCGGAGATCTGACATCTCATTCTCAGAGCATTTAGCGATATCTTCCCCATTCAGGAGGAATGTACCTTGGGTCGGCTTATCCAGACATCCGATAATATTCATCAGTGTAGTCTTTCCGGAACCGGACGGCCCCATAATTGCCACATATTCTCCCTCCTCCATAGAAAAATTCACGTCCTTCAGTACAGGAACTGTCATTTTACCCTGCTGGTAATCCTTATATATTCCTTTTAAATCCAAAATCATTCTGTCGGTGCTCCTTCCATCGGAACAAGATCATCTCCAGAAGAAATATCATCGGTAACATCCGTCATATCACTGTCTGATGTTCCATCTTCGATCATCTCCGGTTCTTCTCCATCACTTTCCAGATCTCCATAATCTGCATCAGAACTATCTCCATAATCCTCTTCGCTGTCCCCGGTATCGTACATAGCCGCAGTAGTCTGGCTGGTAGTTCCTTCTACCACAGAAATTCCTTCTTTCAACTCATCTGTCGGAAATGCGATCTTATCTTTCTCAGTAAGGCCATCTGCAATCTCATATTCTGCAAGATTCTCATCATACTGCCCCAGTACAACGCTTCTCTTCTCCAGTTTATTATTGTCTCCTGAAACCCATACATAAGGGTTATCTGTATCTGCATCAACAATAAAATAGTCATTCAGCCAGATACCGATCTTTTCTTCATCCTGACCTTCATCTGCTTCAATATAAACATGCTGTCCAAGCATCAGGCCGTCAGAAGAATCCAGATTCACATAAAAAGGATATGTACTGGAGGATGTCTGATCATCGCTTGAACCGGACATTCCATACATAGCCATGTCTGAGCTCTTATTCTCAGTAGAATTATCCATGTCCACAGCCCCCATGGTTCCTTTCCATGTCTTTGATGAATCTACTCTGGATCGGATGATCACAGGTGTTCCCTCAATAATGGAATCTCTGTTTATCTCATTTACTGTTCCCTTTACACGATAAGCACCTGTACTCAGGATCGTGATAAAAGCATTGCTGGAACTGTCCCCGGAACCGGAATCTGAAGAATCTCCCTCTGTAAGTGTATCATTCACTCCCTCAGATTCATCTCCGCCCATCTTGGAAGTATCGATCTTCTGGATCACTCCATCAATCTCGCTGCGGACCTCCGTGTTCTGAGTTGCCTGAGAAAGTTTCTCAATCTCTGCCTGTTTGCTCTTCTGATCGTACTCGTTCTTCTTGAGATTCATTTTCTGTGTTTCGATTTCTATTGTATAGGAAAGCTGATTGTTTGCTGTAGCCTTCTTTTTCTCAGTTTCCAGTGTAGTGATCTGATCAGAGATACTTAATGCCTCATTCTTCAGACGATCCAGTGCCAGCTGTGCTTCCTGGAGACTCTGTTGAATGCTTCCAAGATCATACTGGAAAAGAAGCTGTCCCTTCTTCACTTCCTCACCTGTTTTTACCTGCACTTCTTTTACCTTCCGTCCACTCTCAATCTTTACCTGTACAGTCTCCTGCGGTTCTACCACACCGGCATACCGGTTCTCAACGCCGGAATCTGTCTCCGAAAGTTTACTTATCTTAGTTACATATACGGTATCACTGCCGCCTGTGGATCCTGTATGATGTGTATAATAATACCAGCCGCCTGCTCCGATTCCAGCTGCCAGGATGAGGATCCCAAGGGCAATTAAAATGCGTTTTTTCATATCTGTCCTCTTTTCTCAGCTTAATGCAGAAACTATATGTTGCTTAAAACATCATATCAGATTAAAACCAAAAAGAAAAGTCCCTTAGGAAAGTGATGCAGATTTCACAAATTTTTCACTATTTTTTCATGAAAATCATATGGTTTTAATGGTTTTTTGACTTTTAAGGCGATTTCTGGTAAAATTAAATGTAAATTTTTTTGAAAGGAAAGAACGATATGAAGACAGTGAAATACCTGCTGGCTTTTTTCTTTGTTTTTCTGGCAGTCTTTATGTGTGGCTGCTCCCATTCAGCAAAAACATCAGCAGAAAAAACTATCTCAAAGGATCTGGATCTTCTCAAAAATCTGGATTCTGATACAACCATGAAATACATATCGTACCAGGAACTGTTTCCGGATTCTGAAAACAATGCAGAGCTTTCTGATGATATAAAGGAAGTTTTTTCTCTCTTTTTCCGGAATTTCGATTACAAAATTCTGGATATCTCTGTTGACCAGAACCAGAAAACTGCTTCTGCCCTTATACGGCTTACCACTCTGGATGCGGAGGCTCTTGCGAAAGATTTTATTTCTGCAAGCCTCCAGAATGAAATCCTGGAAACCGCTTCCGGCGAAGAAAACACTGATAAAAACAGCAATTCTCTGGAAGAGCGTTATCTGCTCCTGCATAAACTGTTAAAAAATAACTCCTACAATACTGCTGAACGCAATACATCGGTTCAGCTGATCAACCATGGTTCTTCCTCTGAACCGGACTGGGAGATCACACACAGTGCTTCTCTGGAAAATGATCTGGTCGGCGGTCTTATCTCTTATCTGTCTGATCCTGATCTTGTTCCACCGGATAAGACCCTTGATATCTATCTGAAAACGCTTCAGGATATGGATGTGCAGCAGATGGCCAATTATCTTGGTCTGGATTCAATACTCAACACTTCTGACTCTGCCAAAAATGCCATTGCCTCTGCCCTGATGGAACAGTTTCATTCCTGTTTTAATTATAAAATAACAGATACTTCTGCATCCGGTTACAGTGCCACGGTCAATGCAGAACTTACCACTTTTGACAGCGATTCCATCCTCTCTCAGTATGAAGAAGAGCTGAATACTTATCTGGATTCTGCTGATGCCGTGATAGACGGATCACAGAAACGATACAATAAGTCCCACGAACTTCTTCTTGACAGCATCAAAAACAATGAGGCCACCATAACAGCCACTGCTACTTTCCATCTGACTAATGACGGAGCTTCCTGGAAACTGGAAGATGCAGGTACAGAACTTGGCAACGCTATTTTCGGAACTCTGACTGCTTCACCTGTTCCGGAAGACGCAGCTGAAGATGCTGATTCTGAGGAAATTTCTGATACAGATATTTCCGGCGAAGCTACTGAAGATATTCCTTCCGACGATGACAGCTCAGACAACACTTCCGATAATTCTGAAGAAACCGAATAATAGGATTTGAACATATTAAACAAAAAACTCCCGCAAGATTCCACGCTTTTCTTTTTTCGAAAAGCACAATCCCTGCGGGAGTTTTAGTTTTCTTCATATGTGATATCTAATATTTTTTTATACCCCTGATATGATCTTGATAAAAAGCAAAGCAAGCACCACAAGGATAATCGGCCGGATGATCCGGCTTCCGTTTTTCATGACCATACCTGCTCCTGTATAATGTCCTGCAATGGAAAATACAGAAGCGGCGATTCCAAGAGTGATCATGATTTTTCCACTTAAAAGAAACACCACAAGAGCTGCCACGTTGGAAGAGAGATTGGTAAGCTTCATCGTACCGGAAGCTTTTGCCACGCTCATCTTCGCTGCCCCTGTATACAGAAGCAGCAGAAATGTACCTGTTCCAGGCCCATAAAATCCATCGTAACATCCCACAGCAAGAGAGCAGATGGCACAGATTAAAATCTGTTTCTTTCTGGCGATCTCACCGCCCTGCTCATCCATATTCTTCTTTCGAAGTACATAAAAAGCCACGATCGGAAGAACAGGAATCAGCATATATCTTAAAAGCTTATCACTTGCTACAAGTGCCAGATGTGCCCCTATGGTAGATCCCAGAAGAGCCATAGGAATACAGGGGATCACCAGTACCCAGTCCACAAAATTGTTTTTGCACAGGCGGATCGTAGAGATCAGCGTTCCGGTCGCAGAAGAAAGCTTATTGGTTGCAACTGCATTATGTATGGGAACTCCGGACAAAAGATAAGCAGGCAGGGAAATAAGTCCTCCCCCACCTGCTACAGCATCTACAAATCCGGCAAGAAATACAAGTGGACAAACGATCAGAAATGTATAGATTGTCGGCTGCATGATAAATTATTCTTCCTCTTTTTCTTCCTTCTCAGGCTCAAGATCAAGTCCCAGCTCATGAAGCTGTGCCTCACTTACCTGGCTTGGTGACTGAGTCATCAGGCAGGAAGCATCTTTAACCTTCGGAAAAGCGATAACGTCACGGATGGTATCTGCCTTTGCCATAAGCATAACAAGTCTGTCAAGACCGTATGCAAGTCCTGCGTGTGGCGGAACTCCGTATTTGAAGGCATCCAGAAGGAATCCGAACTGCTCATGTGCAGCTTCTTTTGTGAAGCCAAGTGCCTCAAACATTCTTTCCTGAATATCATCCTGATGGATACGCACACTACCTCCGCCGATCTCATTTCCGTTAAGAACAATATCGTAAGCTTTTGCACGGACTTTTCCAGGATCAGTATCAAGAAGCGGAAGATCCTCCTCCATCAGCATGGTAAACGGATGGTGCATAGCTGTGAAGCGGTTCTCTTCCTCACTCCACTCAAGAAGTGGAAACTCTGTTACCCATACGAAACGGTACTCATTTTTATCAAGAAGATCCATCTGTTTTGCAAGCTCAAGACGAAGTGCTCCCAGTACATCGTATACAAGTTTAGTCTTGTCTGCTGCGAAAAGAAGCAGATCTCCCGGCTTACCATCCATAGCTTTTACAAGGTCATCCATTTCTTCGTCTTTCATGAATTTGGCAAAGGAAGATTTTCTGGTTCCGTCTTCTGCAATGGCAATGTATGCAAGACCTTTTGCACCATATCCTCTTACAAATTCAACAAGTTTGTCAATTTTCTTTCTCGGCATGCCTCCCTGGCCTTCTGCGTTAATACCACGAACGCTTCCGCCGTTTTCGAGAGCACCTGTGAATACACCGAAACCGCAGTCTTTCACAATATCACTGACATCATGAAGTTCCATGCCGAAACGCATATCCGGTTTGTCAGAACCGAAACGATCCATAGCTTCCTGCCAGGTGATTCTCTGGATCGGAAGTTTTACATCAATATCCAGAACTTCTTTAAACAGGAATGCAAGATATCTCTCATTAACATCAATAACATCGTCTACATCTACGAAAGAAAGTTCCATATCGATCTGCGTGAACTCCGGCTGACGGTCAGCACGAAGATCCTCATCTCGGAAACATCTTGCGATCTGGATATAACGGTCAAATCCGGAGCACATCAGAAGCTGCTTGTACAGCTGTGGAGACTGCGGAAGTCCGTAGAAGCTTCCCGGATGAACACGTGATGGTACCAGATAGTCTCTGGCTCCCTCGGGAGTACTCTTTCCAAGCATTGGTGTCTCAATCTCAAGGAATCCCTCGCTTGCGAAAAACTGTCTCGTAAGCTGTGCAACCTTACTCTTCATCATGATATTTCTCTGAAGATCCGGTCTTCTTAAATCAAGATAACGGTATTTCAGACGGATCTCATCTTTTGTCTTGCTGTTCTCTTCAATCGGAAATGGCGGTACATCTGCCTCAGCAAGAACACGGAGAGCTTTTACACGAAGCTCGATCTCACCTGTTGCAAGATTCTCGTTAACTGCACCTCCACGTTTCTCTACGGTACCTGTTACTGCGATAACAAATTCGCTGCGGAGTTTACCAGCTTTTGTAAAGCCTTCCTCATCAATACTGCCATTCTCAAAAATCAGCTGCATGATTCCGGAACGGTCACGAAGATCTACAAATACAAGACCTCCTTTATTTCTGGCTTTTGCCACCCATCCCATTAATGTTACTTCTTTTCCGACCATCTCTGTGGTCACTTCTGCACATCGGCAGGTTCTGTGCAGTCCCTGCATGCTTTCAGCCATCTCTTTATCCTCCTCTGACTATTTTTATTTTTCATAGTCATTTTAATTTACTCTGCTATCTCCGTTTTTCAGGCAGGCATTTCAGTCTCTGTTGAAAAATTCTACATACTCTGTATAACCGTCTGCTGCCAGCTGATCTTTCTGGAACTTTTTATTCTTTTTCATAATGGAGATATTGATCTGTGTACCGGCACTTCTCTCTTCTGTTGCCTGTTTCAAAATGTTAAGAAGCTTATCTGCCGGCATATTTTTCTCGATCAGGTATGCTTTTTTACCGTTCTTGGTCGGGATCTCATAGCCTCTCTCAAGAAGTAGCATAACTATTCTCTCAAATCCAATAGAGAAACCGCAGGCACAGGTATTATTGCCTGTAAATTTACCAATCATCTCATCATAGCGTCCGCCACCGCCAACACTTCCACCAAACTCATCCATGGAAATCTCGAAGATCGGACCTGTATAATAGGACATTCCTCGTACCAGTGTCGGATCAAAGGACATCTTGAAGTCTGCTGTTTTTACAGATTCTACTGTATTGATGATAGTCTCAAGATCCTCTGCAATGCCTGCATCCAGAACATCGGAAAGTTTCTCTTTAATATAACGAACGCCCTCAACATCATTGGTGATCTCACGGAAAAGTCCCAGATAAGTGTCAATGCTCTCTTTTGCAAAGCCCTCTTTTTCAAGCTCCTCTGCTACACCCTCGATACCGATCTTGTCCATTTTGTCAAGAATGATGAATACCGTGTCAAAACTCTCTGCCGGAAATCCGCTGTACTGGGCCATTGCTTTCAGAATTCTTCTGTCGTTGATACGGATCGTAAAGTTGTGGAAATCCAGTTTTCCAAGAAGTGTTGTAGTTGCAAGTACAAGTTCGATCTCAGCCAGGTAAGTCGGTTCGCCCAGGATATCAATATCGCACTGCATAAACTGACGGAAACGGCCTCTCTGAGGGCGGTCAGCTCTCCATACATTTCCCATCTGAAGTGCCTTAAATGGAGCAGGAAGCTCATTGGCATTGTTGGAATAATATCTGGAAAGCGGTACAGTCAGATCATAACGGAGACCGGAATCAGTCAGATCGTTCTCACATGTTGCTGTATCCAGTTTCAGTTTCTCGCCTCTCTTCATGATCTTAAAGATCAGTTTCTCATTCTCTCCGCCCTGCTTACTGCAAAGATTCTCAATATGTTCTACACAGGGAGTCTCAATTGCGGAAAATCCAAATGTTCCGTAAGTCTCTCTGATCATATTCATTACATAGTTACGGATTGCCATTTCCTTTGGTAAAATGTCCTTCATTCCTGTAACCGGTTTCTTTTTTAATGCCATAGTTTCCTCCTTTATGAATCACCCTCTGAAATGCAAGGAATACCTGCATATCAAAGTTTTTAATCTCATCGATCATAAGCCGTAAGACCTCATCGTCCTCAAGAGCTTTCCTGTATGGTCTGTCCATACTCAGTGCCGCATATACATCACAAACCCTTAAGATTCTTGCTCCCACAGGGATCTCTCTTCCGCTTTTGTTGCTGGGATAGCCGCTGCCGTCATAATTCTCATGATGATAAAGAATACTTTCCAGCACATACTCCGAATACCCCTGATCCTTCAGGATCTCATAGCCCAATGTGGAGTGCATACGAACATACTTCAGTTCCTCAATGACCATCGGATTCTGTTCCTGTCCGTTGATATATCCCTCAAGCTTCAGCTTGCCAATATCATGAAGCATTCCTGCAATAGCCAACTGATAGCATTCCTCCTCACCAAGGCCAAGCTCTTTCGCCACATCATAGGCAAGGTTACTGACAACAACTCCGTGCTTCAGCTCTGCGGAAAAATCCATTTCCAGGATCCGATCCTGCGTATTTTCATTTATCTTCTGTACGCTTTTCAAGGATCCGTCTCTCCTTTCGATCTACAGCCACTTTGTAATGCCCTCACGTTTTCTCTCGATCATCTCATCAATACGTGTAATATAATTGGTAACATCTTTTACATTCTCCACACGCTCGATCCTCTGTCCGTGATCAAACACAAGTTTGGAAGAACCACCTGCACCCAGTGCGATGATAGGCTGCTTTTCCTCCATAATCAGTATATTGTAAATCCCTGCTTTGTCAACCTCAGAATAACCGACATTCTCAAAATTCCCCTTCATATTCTTCTGTCTGTAAAGATAATAAGGGCCCATTCCCATTTCGTAAGCAGTTTTCATGGTCAGGTTCATGATCTCCTGATTATTCTCGAAGGTCATTTCCTGGTATTTGTCGCGGAAAATATTCAGTCTTGCCGCACGCTTCACTGCAAGGGAATGTACAGTCAGACTGTCCGGCCTGAGGGCTTTTACCTCATCCAGTGTATGCTGGACTTTTGTGATATCTTCTCCCGGAAGTCCTACGATCAGATCCATATTGATATTGTCAAAGCCAGCTTCTCTTGCCATATAAAAAGCATTTTTTGTCTGCTCTACTGTATGGCGTCTGCCAATAATATCCAGCGTTTCCTGATTCATAGTCTGAGGATTTACGGAAATCCTTGTAACCGGAAATTCCCTGATTGCCTGGAGCTTCTCTAAAGTGATACTGTCCGGCCTTCCTGCCTCAACAGTAAACTCCTCCAGCTCTTCACACGGAAAATATTCCGTGATAGCAGAAAGAAGTCTTCTAAGCTGATCAGGTTCCAGCGTAGTCGGGGTTCCACCGCCAATATAGACCGTGTCTAATTTTCTGTTTTTCATCATCCGGGAAACTGCCTGAATTTCTTTGATCAGGGCATCCAGATAGTCCTCTACATATTTGCGCCATCTCTCCAGCGGATAGGAACTGAAAGAACAGTACAGACATATACTTGGGCAAAAAGGAATTCCCACATAAAGACTGTATCCATTTTCATAATCAATATTCTTCAGAATATCCCTCTCACGGTTCGCAATGGTAACTGCAAGAGCTGTTTTCTCCGAGCTCACCAGATACTGTTCTCTCATATATCTGGCAATATCCGTATTCTTCATCCCGGATTCCAGCATTCCCATAGCCATCTTTACAGGACGGATACCTGTAAGATTTCCCCAGGGGAGACTCTTTCCTGTTGCTCTGGAAAGCATCTGATACAGGGCATATTTGATGGCATCTTTATTTTGTCTGCGGGTGTCATGGGCATCATCGCAAGAAATAAGGGCATCCGAAGCTTCTCCACTGGATTGCCCTTCTGTCACAGCTCCATGAGCTGTCTGTTTATCGATTCCATTATCGTAACTGATGGCATAGCCTCCCTCATCACGTAAAACCCGGAAACGGATGTCATAATCCGCCCCATCCTCCTCATAAAGAGAAATGATCTCATTTCCGGGATAAAACGCTTTGATCAGCTCATACACATCATGTTCAAAATCTCTGTTCTGAAACAAAATGCCAATTCTATACAAATGAATTATACCTCTTTTCATAACCAATGGTTGTAGATGTATCATGTCCCGGAAATACCTCTGTATCTTCCGGCAGTGTATCCACAAGTTTGTGAAGACTTCTTACGATCTCTGTGGAACTTCCTCCCGGAAAATCCGTGCGGCCAACAGATCCGCAAAACAGCGTATCTCCGCTGAAAAGAACATCTTCATCTTTGATATAATAACAACAGCTTCCCTTAGTATGCCCCGGTGTATGAAGCATCTGAATGGAAAATCCGGCTGCTGCAAAAATCTGTCCGTCATCCAGAAGAACATCCGGCTTTATGGAACAGGCTCTTCCATAAACAGCGGTCATGTTTACCGTTGGCTCTGCCAGCATCGCTTCTTCCTGTCTGCATGCATAAACCGGGACCTGATATTTTTCCTTCACTTCCTTTACAGCCATAATGTGATCAAAATGGCCATGTGTAAGAAGGATTCCCACAGGTTTTCCCTGCATGGTATTTACTTTCTGAAAAACTTTCTCAGCATAATCACCCGGATCCACAATCAGCATTTCACCGGTTTCTTTATTTTTCAGAAAATAGCAGTTGGTAAATACCTGGCCCAGCACACACTGCTGCATTTCAAGCTTACTCATAAAATCTCCTCCGTTTATCGGGTCAGCCCGTTGTTCTTTCTACATCAATAACGCTCTCAACCTGGCGAATCTTCTCGATCAGAGAGTTCAGCTCCTGCTTGCTGCATACATTAAATGACATAGAGATCGTAGCACGTTCCTGCTTGTTGGTGCGGCTGTTAATGGAACGGAGATCGATCTTCCTCTCTGTAAAGATCTTGGAAATATCTACCAGAAGTCCTGTACGATTGTTTGCATAAACCTGGATTTCTGCCTCATATTTCTCGGAATCCGACTTATCCGGCATCTGCCACTCCGCCTCAATAAGACGCTTCCGGTCAATCTCGGGCATATTCAGAACATTCACACAATCTGTACGGTGGATAGTTATTCCTCGTCCTCTCGTAACAAAACCCACGATCTCATCGCCTGGAATCGGGCTGCAACATTTTGAAAAACGTACTGCCACATCGTGGATACCTTTTACCACAATACCACTCTTGCTCTTGGCAATGTGAAGCTTCTCCTGGGATTCGGAAGCCGCTTCCAGAACCTGCTCATCTGTGAGATTCTTCTTATGCTCTCTCTCATAAGCCTCTACAAGTTTATTGAACACCTGGCCTTCTTTCAGGCCGCCATGTCCGATGGCTGCCAGAACAGAATCCCAGTCACGGAAACCATATTTATGCATTACAGATTCCATATACTGTGGTTTCGTATAAAGACCTAGTTTAAATCCTTTCGTCTTGGCATACTGGTTCAGCATATCCTTGCCCTTCAGGATATTATCTTCTTTCAGTTCTTTCTTAAACCACTGGTTGATCTTGTTTTTAGCCTGTGTGCTCTTTACGATCTTCAGCCAGTCACGGCTCGGCCCCTGTGAATTCTGGGATGTGATAATTTCAATACGGTCACCGTTTTTGATCTTATATTCAATAGGAACAAGTTTACCATTAACTCTGGCACCTACCATCTTGTTTCCTACTGCACTGTGCACGCTGTATGCGAAATCGATAGGTGTGGAACCATTTGGAAGAGTTTTTACATCACCCTGCGGAGTAAAACAGTAAACACTGTCTGCAAAAAGATCCAGATCATTCTTCAGAAGGCTCATGAACTCCCTGTTATCAGACATGTCCCGCTGCCACTCCAGAATCTGGCGTAGCCAGTTCAGCTTCTCTTCCTCACTCTTACCCGGTTTCTTGCCATCAGATGTTTCTTTATATTTCCAGTGGGCTGCAATACCATATTCCGCTGTTTTATGCATCTCAAAAGTACGGATCTGGATCTCAAAAGGCTGTCCGTTAGGGCCGATCAGAGTTGTATGCAGAGACTGATACATGTTAGCTTTCGGCATTGCGATATAATCTTTAAATCTGCCGGGGATCGGCTTATACATCTCATGAATGACACCAAGTGCAGCGTAACAGTCCTTCACGGTGTCCACTATAATACGCACTGCAAAAAGGTCATAAATCTGGTCAATGGTCTTGTCCTGGTTGACCATTTTCTTATAGATGCTGAAGAAATGCTTCACACGGCCGTCAACCTGGGCCTTGATGTTGGAATCCTCCATGTGCTTCTTTACCTGTTTCACAATAGCGTTGACAAATTCTTCTCGTGCACTCTTACGGAGAGCAACTTTTTCTACAAGGTCATAATAGACATCCGGTTTCAGATATTTAAGGGAAAGATCATCCAGCTCCACCTTGATCTTGGAAATACCAAGTCGCATGGCGATCGGGGCATAGATATCCATGGTCTCCCTTGCCTTCTCCTGCTGTTTCTCCGGACGCATATACTGCAAGGTACGCATATTATGAAGACGGTCTGCAAGCTTGATAAGGATAACTCTGATATCCTTGGCCATGGCCAGGAACATCTTTCTCAAGTTCTCAGCCTGAACCTCTACCTTATCCTTGGAATAGGACAGCTGTCCCAGCTTGGTAACACCATCTACAAGAAGAGCAACTTCGGAACCGAATTCCTTCTCCACTTCTTCATAAGTCATCCAGGTATCTTCCACTGCATCATGAAGAAGACCTGCCACAATGGTCTCCTTATCCAGCTCAAGATCTGCCAGGATGATTGCCACACAGAGAGGATGAATGATATAAGGCTCACCGGATTTACGCTTCTGATCCTTATGCGCCTCACTGGCCACTTTATAAGCCTTTTCGATCATGGAAATATCTGCAGACGGATGATACTTCCTTACACTCTTTATCAGTTCTTCATAGAGAACCTCCGGACTTGTAAAGTCATGCATGGATTTTACCGCCGCATCTGCCTTTTTGACAGATTCCAGTTTTTCTTTTTCTTCTTCCTTCTGTATTCCAATGTTCTGTTTTTCTGTATTCTTCATCTCCGCCATTAAATCCCACCTGCCTGTGCACAATTTCCTGTTACTGCTCACTTCATGTCCAGCAACGCCACACTGCTGCGATCACACAACAACCCACATCCCTTTCCAGCTGACAGAAAAATATTATTTTCCGTCATAACGGATCACAGATGCTACATCATAACCTTTCAGACGTTCACGTCCCTTAAGTCCTGCAAGCTCCATGAGAAAAACAACTTTTACCACAACACCACCAAGCTCCTCTACAAGCTTAATGGCTGCTTCTACGCTTCCACCGGTTGCAATAAGATCATCAATGATAACTACTTTCTGTCCTGGCTTGATGGAATCCTTGTGCATCTCGATAGTTGCACTTCCGTATTCCAGATCGTAAGTTCTGGAAACTGTCTCACATGGAAGTTTTCCTGCCTTGCGGACCAGAACAAATGGTTTATGAAGATTGTATGCGATCGGCATGCCAAAAATAAAGCCTCTGGACTCGAGTCCAGTGATCACATCAAAATCAACATCTTTCAGACAATCCTGCATGGAATCAATAGCAAGCTGTAATCCATCTGCATCCTGAATAACACTGGTAACATCACGGAAAATAATCCCTGGCTCTGGAAAGTCCGGGATACTTCTTACATATTCTTCTATTTTTTTCATAATAACCTCCATTGGCGTAATTTGTCAATCAGATGATAGATAGTATAGCACTTTTTCTGTAGGGAATCAATGTGCAACCCGACAGAACTCGCGTGAATGCGACAGGTTATTAGCTGCATATTGACCAGTACGCAGCTTTTCTCTGTAATTTTTACCCCTTGTTTGTCAAGTAGCTATTCGCAATCCGCTTTGCTATGCAGCTCTACATCAAATAACTACTCCTCCGTTATTTGGTTAAAATATTTATTCTGCAAGATAATTGCGTATCACGATCTGCAGGTTTTCTCTTCCCTGATACCTGTTGATCTCCGGATAATAAGTAACTGAAATACTGCTGCTTTCCTTTACTGCATTTACAAATTCATCGGCTTCGCCAAAATATACCGCTTCTACCACACAGCCTGTATGATCGGACAGCTGAAGCTTCGCTACATTTCTATTTTTGCCAAGAACGCGGCTGCTTAAAACATGGAGTCCTTTCTGGGCAAAAAGCGGCTTAGCATTGCCTTTTCCAAATGGTTCCAGTAAGGATATCTCATTTACAAGTTCCTTATTAATGTAGGAAACCGGCATCGGTACATCAATAAGGATCTTTGGCATCAGATCTTTTTCAGTTAATGTACAGTTTTCATTTAAACGTTTTCGAAATTCCTCTACGTTTTCTTCTCTTATGGAAAGTCCTGCTGCCATGGGATGTCCGCCGTACTGTTCCATAAGATCGCCGCATTTTACCAGTTCTTCAAACATGGAATAACTTTCTATGGAACGGCCACTGCCTTTTACCAGGGTTTCTCCTTTCGTCAGAACAAAGACCGGTTTATTATACTTTTCACGAATTCGTCCTGCGATAATTCCAGCAAGACTTTCATGACAGTCCGGCAAAAAGATCACAAGAACACGGTCCTGTCCGATTTCTGTCTCTTCCACAATGCGGATTGCTTCTTCTTTTCCCTCTTCTGTGAGGGCTTTCCGGCTCTGGTTCAGCGCAGTCAGATCACCTGCCAGCTTCGCTGCTTCCTCCTCTGTCTCTGCACAGAGAAGTTTCAGGGAACGTGCTGCCGTATCCAGTCTTCCGCTGGCATTGATGCATGGCCCCAGCACAAAGCCGACATGGTAGGCTGTGATCTCTCCGTCTTCCAGACCATTTGCCCGTATCAGTTCCCGCAAACCTTTATTGGATGTGCGGGGAAGCCTTTTCAGTCCTTCTTTTACAAGAATACGGTTTTCTCCCTGAAGATCCATCACATCCCCTACTGTTGCAATAGCTCCCAGCTCTATAAAATCTTCCAGTTCTCTCTCCGGGATTCCGCATGCTTCGTAGAGAGCTGTCACAAGCTTCAGTGCTACTACTGCGCCGCAGAGTCTTTTTTCCGGGTACTTACAGTCCGGCTGCTTGGGATTTATAATGGCATCTGCAGGCGGAAAGATCAGTTCACGGCCATTTTCCGTCTCTTTATATGGAATCTCATGATGATCTGTTACGATCACTGTCATTCCTTTCCCTTTTGCCATGGCAATTTCATTATATGCTGCAATTCCATTGTCGCAGGTAACGATCACATCAATTCCGTCTGCTTCTGCTCTCTCGATCAGATGCTCGTGGATTCCGTATCCGTCTGCCACACGGTCAGGAATATATGTATCTGCGTATGCCCCTACCCGTTTCAGTCCTTTGATCAGGATAAAGGTAGATACTACACCGTCAATATCATAGTCTCCGATAATCCGAATCTGTTTTTTTTCTTTTATCTTATTTCGCAGGATTTCCACCGCTTTGTCCACATCTTTCATAAGATGAGGAGAAGCCAGTTCTTCTACTGTTCCATGAAGATACCTGCGAATTTCTTCTTTATCCTGTACATCACGATTCCGGATCAACCTGGCGATCACAGGGTCGATCCCGAACTCTTTTCCAATCGCTGCAAAATCTGCACGTTTCGCAGCAACAACCCATCGTTCCATGTCGTTTCCTCCTTGAACTGTTTTGCCGCTTTTTTCTTGTGAAGCGGCGCAACAACGATATTGTAACTCATAAGCCTGCATACCTGCAAGTATAAAAACGTAAGAACGAATCGAACAGATCCTGTCCTCAGGACTTTTTTTACGTTATTGGAACATTATGGAATGATTACCTGTAATAAAAAAACGTCCCGCAGGGAAAAATACTTCTTCTCCATACGAAACGTTTTTTTATCTTTTAACAGCTCTTATTCAGATTTTTCTTCCTCATTCTGCTGTTTTGCTGCTTCTTGCGCTGCAAGGCGGTCTGCAACTCTTTTACGGTTTTTCTTCTTTGGCTGTTGCGGAGCTGCAGGCTGTCCGGACGGCTGTTTTGCCTTTTTCTCAGTGGAAGTCTGAGCGGATGCTGCTGCAGCTGCCGGTACGACAACGCGGTTCTTTCCGAAAGTCTTCATTGTATACCACAGTGCACCTGTAATGCATACAGAAGAATATGCTCCGCCGATGATACCTACCATCAGAGGTGCGGCAAACTCTTTAATGGAAGAAACTCCCATAACGTAAAGGATCGCAACCATAACGAAAGTTGTCAGGGATGTGTAAATGCTTCGTGTCAGAGTTTCTGTAACACTTGTGTTTACAATCTCTTTCAGTTTCTCATCTTCAACTTTCTTTCTACCCTTCATGTTCTCACGGATACGGTCAAAGATAACGATCGTCGCATTGATGGAATAACCGACAATGGTCAGCATACAAGCAATAAATGTATTACCAACTGATGTTCTGGAAATAACGTAGAACGCAAGTACAACCAGAACGTCATGAAGAAGTGCAAGTACCGCACTGCTTGCAAAACGGATATCTTTGAAACGGAACCAGATGTAAAGAAGCATGAAAATTGCAGCTACGATAACGGCTACGATTGCATCTCTTCTCATCTCATTGCTGACTGTGGCAGAAATGTTCTCAGATGTGATGAGACTTGTATCTACATCGAAATTCTCCTCCAGAGCCTTGTTCAGAGCTTCACGCTCGCTAAGATCCAGAGAACGTGTCTTGATCACTACCTGATTAGTTCCCTGAACTTTTGTCGGCTGTACATTCTTATCTCCTGTAACTGCCTCAACAACCGGTGTTACCTCAGAATCAATCTCCTTGATATCCATCTCTTTGTTGAATGTTACATTGGTAGACGTACCGCCCGAGAATTCCAGACTGTAGTTCATTGCTTTGTCACCGATCACATTGCTGTGAACCAGCATTCCTACAGGTCCGCAGAGGATCAGAATAATGGAAATTGCAAAGAAGATCTTTCTTTTTCCAACGAAATCCACTGTATTACGTCTTTTGGCAACACCATAAAATTTCGAATCACGGATGCCAGCTGCGTATACTGCATTGATAACAACTCTGGATATGACCAGTGCTGTGAACATGGAGATCACAATACCCATTGCCAGTGTATAGGCAAATCCCTTAACGGAACCGGAGCCAAGCCACATCAGCACGCAGGCTGCGATCAGTGTTGTGATGTTTCCATCAAAAATAGCAGAGAACGCTTTACTGAATCCACTCTTGATTGCTGCATGAACGGAAAGTCCTGCTGCGATCTCTTCCCTGATTCTGGCATAGATGATAACGTTGGCATCCACCGCCATACCAATGCCCAGTATGATACCTGCAATACCCGGAAGCGTAAGGGTGATATCAAAGGCATTCAGTGTGATCAGCATTAATGTGGTATAAAGGATCAGTGCAACAGATGCTACAAGACCAGGGATACGATATGCAATGATCATGATCAGCATAACGATCACAAGACCGATAGCTCCTGCTTTTACACTTGTTGCAATAGCCTCCTCACCAAGCTGTGCAGCTACTACGCTGGAACGAAGTTCAGTAAGCTCAAGGCTTAAGGAACCGATTCGTATGTAGGATGCAAGGTTCTGCGCTTCCTCTGTGCTGGCCATTCCGGTGATCTGAGCTTTTCCACCGGAGATCTCCTCGTTTACATTCGGAGCACTTAAAACCTGGTTATCATACACGATCGCGATCTGTTTGCCAACATTAGCCTTAGTAGCTTCTGCGAATTTGGTTTTTCCATCTTTTGTAAGGGTCAGACTGACTGCATATTTCTGGGTGCTTGTGGATGAATCCTGATAAGCTCCTCCCTCAGCATCTGCAACGTCTGTACCTTCCAGTACAACAGAACCTGCTTTCTGAATATCTTCGATACTTCTTGCAAGAACATATCCACTCTCACTGTTTCCTGTTGTAAAGTTCTGGTTTCCGTCTGCATCTGTCTGATCAATGAAATACAGGGAGCCTGGCTTTCCAAGTTCTTCCAGTATCGCATTCGCGTCTGATACTCCCGGAATCTCAATAGTGATACGATTGGAACCTTCCTGATATGCCTGCGCCTCAGTACTGTACTGAGAGACACGCTGCTGCATCTTGTAGACAGTATCGGACATATCTTCCTTGCTCGGATTGCTGTCCTTAGCCTGGTATGTGATGCTGACACCGCCGGCAAGATCAAGTCCGGTGTTGATGTTCT
>OLOR01001242.1_pt1 | contig 24052 bp, 31 predicted proteins | sample 1672521 | NCBI WGS metagenome assembly OLOR01 (sample SAMEA3136695, study PRJEB25190) | human gut metagenome | biome: human gut; feature: human-associated habitat; material: faeces | place: Austria | collected 2013
TGGCGGAGGATACAAAGGAAGCACTAATCTCACCGATTAAGATCATGCAGAACGATAATATGATGACGGTAGTAAAGACACCGGGCGGAGCACGCCTCATCAACGACGCGCGCTTGGCCATGGTCAACCCATATAAGTGCCGTGATGACGAAAATCCACCAAGCACCTTCGCAGTGCACGGAGACTGGCTCGTGTCATGTAATGACGAGATGGCAGTCGGGATATGCTTCACGAGTCCCGCCTACAAGCCGGAGCTTGAGGTCTTAAGGCTCCTCTCGGGAGTAGATTTCTACTGGGTAGAGACGCCTCACTACGAACTATAGGTTGAAACACCTGCAGAAGTGCGAAAGAAACCGGGCATGCGAATTAATTTATATCACGAGAACTGATTTGTAAGCCATTTATACACAAGGGAGCTCTTACCCAGCTCCCTTTACCTCGGAGGATAATAATATGAAGTGCAAAATATGTGGAAAAAGATTCAAATTAATAAAGGAAAATAGATATTTGGCGGCAGAAAAGATAGGAGCGCTGGAATGTCTGAAAAAAGCATCAAAGACATTTGAGGCATTCGACTGCCCACATTGTGGCTGTCAGAACATAGTGAATATCAGAGAGGAAGAAGTAATAGAAAGCGAGGCAGAATGGAGAGCCGGGACTAATGAAGAGTAATCCTGCAAATGGCATCAAGGATTTAATGTGGAAATGCCTGATGGACAAAGGACAGAAAGAAAATATTCCGGAGCTAAAAGCCAGCGTATATAGACTTATACAGATGACTACTCAAAAAACAGCAGGGCAGAGAAAAGGCACACATATATCATGGGATACGCTAGACATGGAAATTATGAGGGTTGTGATTGAAGCGACTGCGCTTGTTTTATCCGGAAGGCTTGAAGAATTAAGCAAGGAGAAACACAATGAACGGAAATAAATGCATAAACTGTAGGTATTACGAGAAATGCGGTAAACCAAGCAGACCAATAAAGTGCATGGGATATGAGCCGAAGGAGGCAGCAGTTGAAGAGCAGAGTATTGAGCGACATGAAACCAATAAAACCCAAAAAGTGTGAATTTGATTCTATCGACTGCACACCGGCCTGCAAATACTATAAGACATGTATACACAGCTTGCACAAGCAGGCTGTGTCTCTACATATATAGAAAGGAAAAATCATGAAAAAAGATAGCGTGAAAAAAGAAACATGGAAAGATTGGGAACAAACGTGCGAAAAATTAAAAAAGTATGAGACAACTCTTAAACGAGTCGTTCTGACAACAGACAAAAAGCTGCTGTATCAGGCCGAATATAACAGAAAGATAAGAGCAGCACAAAGGCAGCAGTAAACCCATAACATAATATAGTAGATAAAAATCCTTTATCGTCCTTGTAATAGGTATTAACATATGAGGGATTTTTATAATTAAGAGTACACAGTATGAAAAAATACGACAACTACGACTACGAAGAGGCTTTCAAAAAATACATAGATGACACCGAGGAGGAGAGGCTTGAGAAGCTCCTCAAAGAGGGCAAGGTAAACTGCCTGTACAGAACAGCCACCACGAAGTGCACCAACATAAAGTCGCAGACCACTCTCCTTGAAGCTCAGATATACCCGAGCTACCCAAGGCTCAGTGACATGCCAAAGACCAAGAAGAGACCATCAAGCAAAGCCCAAAGAAATCTGAATGATAAAAACGCAAGGCGATATCTAATCAGGCTTGGAAACATTAACTTTGGAAAAGGAGACTTATGGTGCACGTTCGGGTGGAACGAAGACAAGCTTCCGGCAGATGAAGAGAGAGCCAGAAAAGATATCAAGAATTTTATCGCGAAGATAAATTACCGGAGAAAAAGAAAAGGACTTGGAAACATCAAGTACATATACGTGCTCGCATTTGATGGGTATGTGAGACCACACTTTCACATTCTCATGACCGGAGACGGCATGGACAGAGACGAGCTGGAATCGCTCTGGAAGAAATGCGACAGACCAAACACACGAAGAATATCACCTGATGATGATTTTCTCATCACAGGTTTAGGAGAATATATATCAAGAAATCCACACGGTACTAAGCGGTGGGTGAGCTCAAGAAACTTAAAGAAGCCACCGGAGCCGACAAAGAGCTATAGCAAGTTCAAGAAGCGCCGTGTCGAGAGGATGGCCAAAGACCACACAGTATTAGAGGCAGAGCTCACCAAAGCATATCCGGGCTACAAGTTCCTGGATGCGGAGGTCAAGTATAACGGTATCAATGCAGCATTTTACATATACGCTCGCATGGTTAGGAATTGAGGAGGCACGATGGAATACCTTGGAGAAGATTACAAGAGAATAGTTAAGGCACTCATACACTCAGACAAGGAGCGAAAGAAACGCATCAGAAGAGGCACAGCCACAGCGTTTGATATCAAGGTGGACAATGCTATCAAAGCCGCCATGAAAGAACTGAAGCTTGACGGATTCACGGCATCTACACGCAAGGCTCTCATAGATAAGCTCTATGAGAGCATACAGTACAACACACCTTGGGAGATGCTGGGAGATACCATGGTCTGCAGATCTCTGTTCTACCGCTACAGATCAAGGCTCATGTACCTAGTGGCTGTACACATGGACATGATAGATGTATCACAATCACACGACAACACATAGTATCATATGCACAAAGGAGAGAACATGGCCAAGGAATACGCACAGGCTTTCTATCACTCACAGGCATGGAAGAACACACGCGATGCATACTACAAGCTACAGCGTGGCATGTGTGAGCGCTGTACAAAGGAGCTGGCAGAGGGCAGGATAACACTCAAGGATGTCGAGCCGGGAATCATTGTACACCACAAGAAGCACATAACGCCTGAGAATATTAACAACCCAAGAGTTACATTGTCGTTCGACAACCTTGAGCTTCTTTGCGCAAGGCACCACAACGAAGAGCATAAGAGCAAGTATGAGAAGCGATACAGATTCGATGAATACGGCAATATAATTCAAATCGAACGTAAATCGAACACACAGAAATAATTTTGCGCGACAGCACCCCCCGGGGTGCACGTATGGCACGACGCCCTAGGAACCGAGGGAGCAACCTAAATTTTACTCCGCAAGGTCGCGCACAATAAGAGGGGGGATAAAATTGACAGAAGAAACGCAAAAAAGCCCGACAAAACCTAAAAAAAGAGTAAATAAGCTGACGAGTGCAAGAATCAAAAAAGAGATAGAAAATCTTAGAAAACTTTTCGAGAGCGTAGATGATCCGGCACGAAAAGAACTCATTTTTTCACTGATTGATGAAGCTGCTTTCCTAAAAGTGGCATGCTATCAGGCAAAAGAGGAGATCAAAAAAGAGGGGCTTACGATTGAGACCAGGAACGCGGCTCAGAAGTTCACCAAGGCGCATCCGTCAGCCACGATTTACGACAAGTATTCCAAGCAGTATTCGAGCATCATAAACAGCCTGATAGACTATCTTCCGGTACACGAGAAGAAAAAGGTATCAAGGCTTGCGGCCATGAGAGAGTAATATGCCAAGAAGGAAAAAGCAGCAGGGCGGCTATATCCGTGAGTATTATGAGAAAATTACATCAGGCGAAATTATAGCCGGAGAATGGATCATACTCCTCTACACCATTATAATTGCGGGAATTGACTCCGGGCGCTGGCTGTATGATGACAGCAAGGCACAAAGAGCCATAAACTTCATAGAGAGTTTCTGCCACCACAACAAAGGAAGGAGTGACCTCATCAAGCTGGAGCTATGGCAGAAGGCTCTTGTGTCTACAATATTCGGTATCATTGATAAGGAGTCCGGATATAGGCAGTTCAGGGAAGTATTCATCCTCATCGCAAGAAAAAACGGCAAGAGCATTTTAGCTGCGGCCATTATGGCGTACAGTGCATTTGTTGATGGAGAGTACGGCGGTGAGCTCTACTGCCTTGCACCAAAATTAGACCAGGCGGAGATTGTATACAACGATTTCTATCAGATAACGCAGGCAGATGACGAGCTGGACGAACTGACCAAGAAAAGGCGCTCTGACATCTACATCGAGAGCTTGAACACAACAATCAAGAAGCTCGCATTTAATGCAAAGAAAGCGGATGGATTTAACCCATCATGCACAGTCAACGACGAGATGGAAGCATGGCCGGGGCAGCAGGGCTTGAAGCAGTACGAGGTCATGAAGTCAGGTACTGGTACAAGAAATGAGCCGTTGACTATTTCAACATCTACAGCCGGCTATGTCAATGACGGTATTTTTGACGAGCTTTTCAGACGTTCGACAGCGTTTCTGAGAGGTTCATCGCAGGAAGTGCGACTCCTGCCATTCCTGTACATGATTGATGACATTGAGAAATGGGATGATATAGACGAGCTTAAAAAAGCGAGCCCAAATATGGGAGTTGCTATTAAGGAGTCGTTCTACAATGACGAAATCAAGATTGCAAAAGGCTCACTGTCAAAAAAATCAGAGTTTCTCTGCAAATATTGCAACATCAAGCAGAACAGCTCTGTTGCATGGCTGAGATACGAGGATGTGGAGCGATGCCAGAAAAAGAAAGCGGACAAGTCACCTGTGAAGCTGAGTCTTGAAGATTTCAAGGGATACTATTGTGTCGGAGGCATCGATCTGTCTAAGACAACAGACCTTACAGCAGCAGCAGTCGACATAGAAAAGGACGGCATTGATTACATCTTCGCACAGTTTTGGATGCCACTTGAGCGTTACAAGGTGGCAATCGAAGAGGAGGGAGTGCCGTATGACATATTTTTGCAGCAGGGCTTCCTGAGAATATCCGGAGAGAATCAGATTCAGTACAGGGATGTATTCCAATGGTTCATAGACCTAGTTCGGATATACAAAATCAAGCCGCTCATGACAGGCTACGACCGTTACTCCTCACAGTATCTGATACAGGACATGAAGGAGAGCGGCTTCAAGGTGGATGATGTATATCAGGGAACCAACCTCACACCGGTTCTACGCGCATTTGAGGGCAATCTAAAGGACAAAAAGATTGAAATCGGTGCCAATAATCTGCTAAAGGCTCATTTCTTGAACGTAGCCGTAAACATCGACATAAACGATTCAAGAATGAAGCCTGTAAAGATAGAGCCCCGGGCACACATAGATGGAGCTATGGCAGTGATGGATGCACTGACAGTCAAGATGAAGTACCACAAGGAGTACGGAAAACAGTTAAAAAACCTAAAAAGATAAGTCGGTCAATCATATCAGAATTGACCGGCTTTTTTTGATAGCATGATACTGAGGCAGATAGGAAAGGGGTGAGACATACGGGAATTCTTAAAGATTTGGCCAATTTTAAAAAATGGAAATACATGCCTCTGCTCATATCACGAGGCGAGTATCAGCCGAGTAGCGATTTATACGAGAGTGACATCGTAGGCGCTATAGCAAACTGCATAGGCACAAATTGCGGCAAACTCAAGCCACAGCTTGTAAGGCATGATGCCAAGGGGCTGACTGTCAGGGACGACTATTTGGCAAGATTGCTATCGCTAAGATGGAGTCCGGAAATGACACCGTATGACGCACTCTACAAGATGGCATCAGACCTGGTATACAGATCAAATGCCTTTGCAGTCATATTCTACAACGACGATTTCACGAAGGTGAAGTCCATCAATCCCATTACGACCACATCACACCGCATATGGGACGATGAGAAGGGCAATACGTTTTTTAAATTCACATGGGACTATGACGGCAAGGAATATACGGTGCCATATCAGGCGGTCATACACCTGAAATCACGCTACAACAAAAAGAGATTCTTAGGCACTCCACCCGATACACAGCTCAAGACCTCACTGGAGCTGTTGGATGTGACAGCAGAATCACTAAGAAACGTAGTCAGACAGTCAGCAAATCTCAAGGGATATCTGAAATATAACAACTTCATCGACGAGGATGAGCTGAGAGAAAAGGTTGTGAACTTCCAAAAAGCATACATGGATGCATCCAACGAGGGCGGTCTTGGCGGTCTTGATTCTTCGACAGATTTCCATGAAATCAATCAGAAGACACAGACCATACCGACAGTGCAGAGCCAGTTCCTGCGAGAAAATATCTACAGGTACTACAACTGCAATGACAAGATTCTCATGAGCCTGTTCGATGAGGCAGAGTGGAATGCATTTTATGAGGCGGTGATTGAACCGATAGCGATACAGCTCTCACTTGAGTGCACCTTCAAGCTGTTATCAGAGCGCGAGCGCGGGTGCGGTAACAAGATAGTGTTCACCGCTGACAGACTGCAGTGTGCCTCACTGCAGACAAGGACGAACATCGGAGCTCAGCTCTTCGACCGTGGAATAATCACCATCAACGAGTACAGAGAGCTGCTGTACTATGAACCGATTGAGGACGGCGATGTAAGAATGGTATCTCTCAATTATGTCAAGGCAGACGAACAGAGCATATATCAGATAGGTTCTGGTGGTAATTCCAATAGCGGAGCAAATCAGACAGGAGGTGATTAATGTGCCATTATTTAAAAACTTGGAAATCAAAAATCAAACAGATACATGCGCCGACCTGTTTTTTTACGGAGATATCGTTTCCGACTGGTGGGGAGCATGGCAGGATGAAGACCAGTATCCGGATGCAATCAAGAATTTCCTTAACGAGCAGCAGGGCAAGGACCTGAATGTATATATCAACAGCGGTGGAGGCTCGGTATTTGCCGGAATAGCAATCTACAACATGCTGAGGCGCCATGCACAGTCCAATAAGGTGAACGTATACGTTGATGGACTTGCCGGCTCGATAGCTTCGGTAATTGCATTCGCAGGCTCCAATAAGCCCACGATACCGTCAAATGCATTTCTGATGATTCACAATCCGTGGACGTCAGCGACAGGTAATGCGGAAGAACTGCGAAAGATAGCAGATGACCTAGACCAGATATCCACAGGCATTGTGAATATCTATGCAGAACACCTGAAAGAAGGTGTATCTATCGACACCATCAAGGAACTTATGGACAAAGAGACATGGCTGAACGGAGCCGATGCTTCTGAATACTTCGATATCGAGGTAGGAGATACAAAAGAATACGCGGCAGCAGTCACAGATTATGCTGACATTCCGGAAAATGTCAAAAAAACGATGGATTCAGCCCGAAAGAACAAAGACGCTGCAGACAACGCTAAAAAGCGTGATCAAATCAAAAAAATCACAATAAATAACTTCACGAAAGGAGATTAACATGTACACAGCACTAACTAAAGACGCACTCATGAAAATGAGCGCAAAAGACTTAAAAGCAAGACTCAAAGAGCTTAATTCATTCGCTGAGAATGAAGAGGGCGATGTGCTTGACCAGATTCTTGAGGAGGCTGACATTATCAACGGCATCCTCCAGGACGCAAAGGCAAGACAGAGACTTGCAACCATGGCGTCAGAGGCAGGAGCTTCTGATGACGACACAAATAAGGGTGAGGGCTCAAATGGAGCACTTGACCAGATTTCAGAGCGCGGAAAAAAGATCAAAAACGGCAATACAGTAAAATTTGCTGCAAAGCTCGTGTCGAAAAAGATAAAAAACGCTCTATCCACAGCTCAGACGGTGCTCCCATCACACGAGGCATCAGACCTGAAGCCAACCTTTAACGATGTATCAAGCTTAATCGACAGGGTTAAGACCATCCCATTACCGGGTGGAGAGACTTATCAGAGAGGATATGTTGAGTCATACGGAGATGGCGCCGACACATCAGAAGAGGGCGCTGATTACAACCCGACCGAGCCAAAATTTGGATATGTGACAATCAAGAAAGAGAAGATCACAGCATACACAGAGGAGCCTGAGGAGATGATCAAGCTTCCCGATGCTGACTATGACGGAGTAGTCGAGTCATCCGTGACCATGGCTATTAGGAGATACATCAGCCGTCAGATCCTTATCGGAGATGGTACAACATCAAAGCTCAAAGGTATTTTCTACAATCCGGCACAGGAGAATGAGCAGGTCATTGATCCTAAGACGGATATCACCACAATCACAGAGATTGCATCAGATACCCTCGATGAAATCATCTACAGCTATGGCGGAGAGGAAGAGGTCGAGGACATCGCGGTTCTCATTCTCAACAAGAAAGACCTTAAGGCCTTTGCAAAACTCAGAGACAAGCAGGGCAGAAAGGTTTACACAATCGTAAACCACGGCAACACAGGAACTATTGACGGAGTACCGTACATTATCAACAGCGCATGCAAGGCCATTTCGGATCCGGCTACAGCAGCAGGCTCTTACGAGATGGCATACGGACCGCTTGAGAACTACGAGCTTGCAATCTTCTCTGATATCGATGCTAGAAAGTCAACCGACTACAAGTTCAAGCAGGGACAGGTTGCTTACCGTGCAGATATCTTCGTAGGAGGCTCAGTAGCTTCTAAGAATGGATTTATCCGTGTAAAGAAAGCGGGCGCGTAAAAGGAGAAGCTTAAATGACGAGAGAGGAATTGCTAGACAAAGCTAAAATCAGAGTGAGAAAAAGCTCCACTGACATGCTGGATGATGACATAAGCCAGCTTATTGATGTCGCACTCACAGACTTAAAAAGAATCGGAGTACATCAGACATACATTGATGAGCTGGAAGACCCTCTCGTGATTGAGGCGGTGCTTAATTACGTTAAGGCGAATTACTCAATCAACAGCGATTACGAGCGCCTGATTGAGTGCTACAACATGACACTCACCAAAATTAAAGGTGGAAATTACAGACAGCCAAAGGAGTGACGTTATGGATGCATTAATTACTCTTATACATCCGGGCGAAACCGACGAAACTGACGAAAAGACGGAAGTTTTTGCGAAAGTTGAAAGCACCGGCCGAGATGAATTCGCGGCAGCAGGAGAGAGAGGCTTCAAGGCCTCAAATAAGTTCACAGTCTGGAATAACGAATATGACGGGCAGCCGGAGTGCATATACGACGGCAAGCGCCTCACCATATACCGTACATACGGACCGAGAAACGATGACAGGATAGAGCTGTATGCGGCAGAGAGAGTAGGCAGGTATGGAGGTTAAAATCACATCAGACGAGCTTGCGGAAACCCTCAACAAGCTCATGGAGGACTACACAGGAACAGTCACAGAGATAGTCAATGAACAGGCAAAGGACACTGCAGAGTGGTCATCCGACGAGCTGAAAAAGGGCGGACCATACCGGGAAAGAACCGGAAAGTATACCAAAGACTGGGACTCCAAAATCAGAGAGAAAAGAGTCTCAAAGCTAACAGGAGAGGTCACATACTCAGTTTACAACAAAAAGCACTATCAGCTGACACACCTGCTTGAAAAAGGTCACGTAAAGCGCAATGGCTCGGGCAGAGTCAGAGCGTTTGAACACATCGCTCCTGTCGAGAAAGAAGCAGAGGAGCGTTTCGTTAAAGGAATAAGCGAAGGGATAGAAAGACTATGACACTGGATACGATCATCGAGCGCTTCAGGAAGCTTAATCTTCCGATGGCTCTTAATGAGTTCACAATAACAAGCAGAACACCGGCACCCACATTACCTTACATCTGTTACCTGATAGATGAGACACAGCGTGGCTCTGATCAGAAGAATATGATTAGAGACATAAGTGCTTCATTCGAGCTGTACACTGACAGAAAGCCGGACAAAACAATCGAATCAAGAATTGAGCGCGAGGTTCTGTTTGATGTTGAATTCAGAAAGAACCAGGTGAAAATTGACAGCGAGAACATGGTACAGACGTCATACGACTTTGATATCACCGAAAAAATTTGAAAAGGAGAAAAAGATGGAAGAGAAAGAACAAATTATCTTAGGTTCGGGAAATGTGCATATTGAGACATTCTCAGGAACAGTGCCGGATCCGACAGAATTTTGCAAAGAAACAAACAGAATGGCGTATATCTCCGGCGGCGCTACGCTTGAGTACAAGCCATCATACTACACAGCCAAGGATGACTCCGGTAAAAAGAGTAAGACCGTCATGACTGAGGAAGAGGTAACGCTCAAGACAGGTATTATGACATTCAACTCGCAGGTATTCAAGCAGATGTGCGACACTGCACGCGTCAGCGAGTTCACAGGAAAAAATAAGAAAACATACAAGAGAGTGAAATTCGGCGGAATTTCTAATCAGAGAAGAGAAAAGTATGTTATCTGTTTCCACTACGAGGATCCGGTCGACGGAGACCTTTACGTGATGATTGTTGGAAGCAATCAGGCAGGCTTTTCACTCGCTTTTGCAAAGGACAAGGAAACTGTCACAGATGCAGAGTTTAAAGCAGAGCCGATGGATGAAGAGGGCACCCTTATCGATTTCTACGAGGAGAGCGGCACTGCAAGCCAGGCAGCGAACCCGAAAGAATAAAAAATGTACGGCAGCACAGTAGGTCTGAGCTGCCGCTTTTCAGAAGAAAGGAAAAAAAATGGCAAGCTACGCACTAAATTTCAATCAGATCAAGAGAAGATTTTTCCACGTCACACTCAAGGACTATGACATCAAGGGAAAGAATGGAGAAATAATCCACAAGGAGGGCGAGAAGCTCACAGTCAAGATGCCGGTCAAGGCTACGTTCCACAAGCTGGCAGCAGTACAGAGCTTAGACACCAGCCAGATTTCACTCGATGATGCAATGGACACCATGGCAGAGGTAGTGGCAGAGACCATGTCAAACAATCTGCAGAAGAAAAAGATATCACCGAGAATCATATCGGAAAATTACGATTTCGAGGAAATGAGTATATTCATCACCGAGTATATGAATTTCGTGCAGGGAGTATCTAAGGACCCAAACTAAAACTGCCCTATTATCCGGACGACTTCGGGGAAAAATCACACTTCCTACTCAAGACAAAGGGAGAGAAGCTTGTTATGGATTACACGGGGCTCAATTTGAATGAAATACAGCTGATGGAGCTGGATGAGTATCTCTTTTATATGAGAGAGGCATACATCTATAGCCTGAATCAGACAGAGAAGGGCAGAGAGTACCTGGATAACTGCTGGCGAATCACACAGACGAAACCTGACAGGCAGTCTCTGAGAGAAAAATTCGGAAAGGAGAGAAAAAGCTAAATGGCAAAAAGCGTATTAAAGGGAATCACAATCGAGATAGGCGGAAATACCACCAATCTGACAAAATCCATTGATGATGTGAACAAAAAGAGCAGAAGCCTGCAGAGTGAGCTCAAGGAAGTCAATAAGCTGCTCAAGCTGGATCCTAAGAATACAGAGCTTGTAGCCCAAAAGCAGAAGCTCCTTGCTGAATCGGTCAATCAGACCAAAGAAAAACTGAATGTGCTCAAAGAGGCAGAAAAACAGGTGCAGGCACAGTTTGAAAAGGGCGAAGCCAGCGAGGAACAGTACAGAGAGATACAGCGTGAGATAGTTCAGACGGAGCAGGATCTTAAAAGTCTTAAGAAGCAAACAGAAGAGTTTAATAATCAAAAGCTCGACAATGTAGCAGATGGCTTCAAAAAGGCGGGCGATAAGATAACCGGAGTGGGTGAAAAACTCAAACCTGTAAGCGCTACCGCGGCAGCAGTAGGCACGGCTGTAATAGCAAGCGCATCAAGCTTCGAGGATGCAATGGCCAAAGTGTCAACAATAGCCGATTCAAGCGTAATGTCTATGGATGATATGAGCTCAGCCATACTTAAACTATCCGACGACACAGGACAGTCGGCAAATGATATAGCTGAGTCTGTATATAATGCTATATCCGGAGGCGTGAACACAGCAGATGCCGTAACCTTCGTAGCCAATGCCAGCAAGCTTGCAAAGGCGGGCTTCACGGATACAGCAGCCGCTACAGACATACTTACAACATCCTTAAATGCATACGGGCTTGAAGCAAGTGAAACGGAGCATATAAGCGATATGCTCATCACTACACAGAACCTTGGTAAAACCACTGTTAATGAGCTTGCAAGTGCAATGGGTAAAGTAATACCAACGGCAAATGCAAATAATGTACAGATAGACCAGCTATGCGCTGCATACGCTGATATGACAGCCAAAGGTATTGCCACGGCTGAAAGTACAACATACCTCAACTCAATGCTTAACGAATTGGGAAAAGGAGGAACATCGGTCGACCTGATCCTGAGAGAAAAGACCGGAAAGTCATTTTCACAGCTGAGTGCTGACGGAAATTCACTGTCTGATATTCTCGCAATATTAAAGCAATATGCTGACGAAAACAACAAAAGCTTCAGTGACCTGTGGAGCAGTAGCGAAGCAGGTAAAGCGGCTATGGTGTTACTCGGAAATGGAGCAGACGAGTTTAACAATGTGCTTGCACAAATGAATGACAGCACGGGCGCAACGACAGACGCTTTTAACAAACTGGATACCGACAGCAATAAAGCCAAGAAAGCACTAAATCAGATAAAGAACACAGCAACGGATTTAGGACAAGAGGCACTTGCAATGCTTCAACCGATGATTGCATCAGTGAGTGCAAAGGTTAAAGAGTCCACTGAAAATTTCAAAAACCTTGATTCAGGCACTAAACAGATAATTTTAACAGTCATAGCAGTACTTGCGGCGCTGGCACCGGTACTCATCATCATTGGCAAGCTATGCACGGCAGTCTCGAGCATTATCAACATTGCCAAGCTCTTACAGCCTGTGATAGCGGCAATCAACACAACTCTGGCCGCGAACCCTATCATGATAGTGATTATGGCGGTGGCGGCACTGATAGCGATTTTCGTCGCGCTGTATAACAAGTGCGAATGGTTCAGGGATGCTGTCAATTCAGTGTTTGAAGCAATTAAATCATTCCTTGAGCCGATTATTGAAGCAATCAAGGGCTTCATTGAAACCATATGGACCAAGACACAGGAGATATGGGCTCTGATAGAGCCGTATATCATGGCAGCGGTCGACACGCTCAGGCAGATAGGCTCTGACATAGCACAGATATTTTCTGATTGCTGGAGCATCATTCAATCTGTATGGAACCTCGTATCACCGTACTTTGAGGCTATCTGGGAGAATATCAAGGTTATTTTCTCGGTAGTAGGAACAGTGCTAAGCGGCTTCTTTGATGTAGCATGGACTGCAATCAAGGGAATATGGGATGTGGCCGTACTGTATTTCACACTTATCTGGGAGAATATCAAGGTCGTATTCTCTGTAGTAGGCGAGGTGCTAGGGTCGTTCTTCCGTAATGCCTGGAACATCATCAAGGCGGTATGGGATGTCGTAGTGGCATATTTCTCAGCCATATGGACTGCAATCAAGGGAGTGTTCGCAGTCGTCAAGGACGTGCTGTCAGGAGACTTCAAGGGAGCATGGAATGAAATCAAAAATATATTTTCCGGCTTTGTAAATTACTTTAAGACACTCTGGAATGCAGTCAAGACGATATTCAGCTCTGTCGGCTCGTTCTTCAGAGATACGTTCGGAGCAGCGTGGAATGGAGTCAGAGCAGTATTTTCGAACTTTGGTTCATTTTTCTCCGGACTTTGGAACACGATTAGGAACACGTTTACAAGGCTAGGCACATCAATAGCTGGAGCAATAAGCGGCTCCGTAAAGGCAGGAATCAACGGAGTAATCAGCATGATTCAGAACACCATTAACGGAGCCATTGGACTGATTAACGGAGCTATTGGATTAATTAATAAGATACCCGGAGTTTCAATCAGCAAAATCGGAAGGTTAAGACTCCCTAGGCTTGCGAAAGGTGGAAAACTGAAGGAAGGACAGGCAATCGTAGCTGAGGCAGGACCAGAGATACTGCAGGTAGTAAACGGACAAACCATCGTCACACCTCTGACCGACGGAGCCAAGAACAGGACTCTTGACGAGGCACTCGGCAAGAGAGGAGCAGGAGACACAAAGGTAGAAATGAAGATTGAAAATTTCTATAACAACAGAAAGCAGGATATCAGAGAGCTCACAGAAGAGGTGCTCGAGGTGGCTGCACAGATTAAAGAAAGGGATGAGGCAGCATATGCTTAAGGACTACATTAACAGCTTTACATACAATGGACACAGTTCATTGGAATATGGTTTAGCAATCAATTCAAAAAATAATGTCTTTGGAGCTCCTAAGCCAGTGATTGAAAAAATCAATATCCCGGGAAGAGGAAATATCGTCTACAATGGCAAAACAGACGAACTTGACAATGGTGAGTATAGCGATTTCTCAAAAAAATACAGCTGTTTCATGATGCTTGACGACAATAACGATTTTTCGATTGAAGACACAGCGAGAGCCATTGCAGGATGGCTCTCAAAGGAGCCGGGCTACAAGAGACTGGATGATACCTACGAGGAGGGCTATTTCAGAGAAGCCCTCTTCGAGAGCGAGATGTCAGCTCAGGACGTGGCGGCAATGCTCATTGGAAAGATAGACCTGACATTCACCTGTCACCCATTCAAATACTCGTATGCCGGGCAGAAAGCAATCACACTGTCACAGGCGGCCACGATATACAACACAGAGAATTTCACTGCATTGCCGTACATTAAAATATACGGATCCGGCACGATAACTCTGTACATCAACAACAGGGCACACACCTTCAAGGATGTGAACGGATATATTGAGGTCGACAGCGAGCGGATGACAGCATACAAAGACCACACGCTATGCAACAATCAGATGCTGACAACACTTTTTCCGAAGCTTGCAGCAGGGCAGAATGACATCAGGTGGAGTGGAAACGTCAGCAGGATAGAATTAACACCAAGGTGGTGCAGCCTATGATACCAATACTTTACGAAGCCAAAACAAGCGATTTCACAGGAAACGGCACAGGATTCTTAAAGGATGCAACAGAGTGTATGGTTAAAGAGGTAAGAAATGGCACCTTTGAGCTGACACTCAAGTACCCTGAAAACGGAGTGTATGCTGATAAGCTTACCGAGGATGCTATCATTAAAGCTAAGCCGAATAATAAGGACAATGACCAGCTTTTCAGAATATACAAATCCGGAAAGACAATCGCAGGAGTGAATACCTTCTATGCCGAGCATATAAGTTACGAACTGAACAGCAACCCGATATGTCAGCCGGTGATTGAAGGAAAGAATCCACAGCAGGCAATTGAGCAGGTTCTTTCGCAGGCAGCAGTGCCAAACAACTATACGGCATGGTCTGACATACAGACACGCAACAGCACCGGTGTAGATGATGTAATCAGCGTCAGAAAGATGCTGGGAGGAGTCGAGGGCTCGATTCTTGACACATGGGGCGGAGAATACCAGTTTGATAATTTCACGATAAAGCTCTGGAAAAGCAGAGGCAAGGATACTGGCGAGACAATCCGATACGGAAAGAATCTAATTACAGCCGAACAGGAGAAGAACATAGCCAACACAGTGACTGCAATATTCCCATATGCACGTTACAAGAAGGACGAGACAAGCGAGGAAGAAATCCTCGTGAAGCTTTCAGAGGGCATCATAAAGACTCCGAACGCTGACCGGTATGCTAGACTCAAATGCGAGCCGGTGGATTTTTCCGACAAGTTCAAGGATGGTGTAGTAATCACAGAAGACATGCTTCGAAAAGTTGCAACAGCGTATGCTCAAAGCGGTATCGATGAGCCGAGTATCTCAATCAAAGCCTCGTTCCAAGATATGAACAAAATCAAAGGAAATGAGAATCTGGCCACATTCAACAGCATAGACCTGTGCGACATAGTAACAGTCATCATTGAAAAGCTCGACATCGATGTAAAGGCGAAGGTTGTATCATACACATACAATGTCCTTAAAGAGCGTGCCGAGAAAGTGGAAATCGGAGAGACAAGAACCAACCTCACCAAGCAGATTACAGCTGAGAGCAAGGAGCAGGCTGACAGAATAATAAAGACTGCCACATTTTCGGAGAAGCTGGAAGCAAGCCTCAAACAAAGAATCGCGGATGCAACAGCCGCCATCACCGGCAACAGCGGCGGCTATGTAGTACTCTATCCGCCTGAGAATCCACAAGAGATTTTCGTCATGGACACTCCGGACACCAAGACCGCCAAGAATGTGTGGAGGTGGAATAAGGCAGGACTTGGCCACTCATCGAACGGAGTTAATGGACCGTTCAACGTGGCAATTCAGCAGGATGGGACAATCATAGCAGACTTCATCGGCGCCGGAGAACTCGACGGTATGCTCATCAAAGCCGGAACGGTCAAGGCAGAGTCGTTGTCGGTGGAATACAAACAAAGCGTTACGACAAAAGCACAAGAACTTGCAAATACAGCGGAAGATAATGCGAACACCGCTACCGATGAAAAGCTCAAGAACTACTCAACAACCACTGAAATGCAGTCGGCACTGACGGTAGAGGCAGGGAAAATATCGGCTAAAGTCTCGGAGACATACGAAACAAAAGAGAACGCAACACAGAAAATGACAGATGCACATAATGCCCTTGAAAGCTATAAAAGAGAGGCAAGTGCTGCAATAGAACTAAATGCTAATGCCATAAAGAGTAAGGTCACGGCCGACGAAGTCACATCCCAAATAGAGCAGAGCGCAGAAGCTATAAGATGCCAGGCTAAAAAAATATCATGGAAGAGTGAAAATTCGGAGATGACGGAAGATGGAAAGTTATCTTGCCAAGGCGCTGAAATCAGCGGCACGTTCAAACAAGTTCACGGAGGCAAAAAATCAATAGATATCAACAACAACGAAGTAAAAGTATTTTCTTGGCAAAATACTGGCAATTTCGCTGGTGCACTGGGATCTGTATACGTTAAAAACACAGGGAGAGATAAAGTGGCACTTTGGTGCGACAACAATGATATAGTATCGATAGGTTGCCAACAAGAAGAGGGCGATACACCCAACGCAAATATAGATGCAGTAATACAGATTGACGCAAAAACCTACAAAGAACAAACGCCGTGGATTAGAAACACAGCTAGCGGAAAACTTTTCCCTGAAAATAAGGAAGGAGTAACGGTTGAAAACGGATTAATCAAAGGTTGGGATATAGAATATGCCAGCGGAACCATGTCATTAATTAGTGGGCTCTCATGGAATAACACCGGCATCACGAAAGTCGAAAGATGCAACATCACAATTAAGAACGGAATAATAACAGGATGGGACACCACAAGCAAAAACTATTAGGAGGCAAGCATGGAGTATAGTGATATAAAGACAAACGTGTACAAAACAAAAAACGATGCACAACAAGAAATTAATTCTATAGGCAGAACAGTAACAGGCACACCCGACAAAGTGAACAGGGAACCCGAGGAATGAGAGGATAAGACATGGCAGATCTACAAATAACACAGGAAATCACAGTAGACCTTGACGACAGAAGCCCTTTTGAATATGTCGTAGTAAAACAGGGCGATAAGAACTCAAGAATAGTAGCTGTGACACTCCTACAGAATAAGCAGGTATTTACAATACCGACTGGCACCACTGCTAGAATCAAATACTACAAGCCTGACGGCAACGAGGTTCTGAACGACTGTACAATATCAGGCAACAAGATCCTTGTAACATATACAGAACAGATGCTTGCAGCATCCGGTACCGGCAAAGGCGAAATAATGCTGACCAAAGACTCTAAAGAACTAAAATCAGCGACTTTTTATACAAAAATTGTGAGCTCAGTATACAAGACAGACGGGTTCGTGAGTGACAAAGAATTTCTTTCTATGAGAACAGTTATTAACGATATGGATCAGGCAGCGCAGGCAGCCACCACAAACGCAAACATAGCAAAGCAGGCAGCAACCAATGCAGATAATGCGGCACTGGAAGCAAAAAAACAGGCAGAAGAGTTAAGGAAAGAAATTGAAAATGATCTTGAATTGGAACGGGATAAGATTGTCAATGTGCATGTTTGGGAGAAGATCAGTTCTAAGCTGATTCCAAATTTGGCCGCAGAAAAAGCACTGAGTCTTGGGAGTTGGCCAGTGGGTGTTGCAGGAATGAAACCTAATTTTACAATCAGCTACAGTGATGCAATCAGCGAAGAAAATGGAGAAGTTGTCCTCGCTGATCCTGTAAAGACGTATCATGTTACAGCTACGAGCGATTATCAAAAGCTGAATTTCCTGCGCGGAAAATACGTTAAAAAAGAATCCGGAAATGACGGCGTGTTCAAGGTTGCAACCAATGCAACGTTTGACGTTGTTACGGAAAAGAATCCGATTGAAATGTACGTCATGAAGTGCAGCAGTGCTCAACATGTAGATTCTGCCGGGTACACAACTGAGTATGTGACGTCAGCAAACCGTAGTGCTTATCCTGACAGTGGACTACAGAATGAGTATCGGTATGAGTACAGAGGAACAATCGGTCAAGCACTAACCAAAGTAAGTACGATAGGCAATTAAAGGAGGAATCGACATGAAAAGAAAAAGAAGAAAATTAGTAGCAATAATCTGCGCGCTCACACTGGCTCTTTCCAGTGCCGTACCGGTGTCGGCATGTACGCCCCCACTTAAACCACCATCTGTGAAGATTCCAGATATCAATTTCGAGCCAAACGATGCCTTGAAAGAAGCCATCAGCAATGCTGTAAAAAACTGGATTGAGAAATGCATTCTCGGTACTCCGACAGTGGAGTATGCATCGTATTACAAGAGTGCATCAAGGTATTTTAACTACAGTCACGTAGCAGTCAAGTGGACGAAAGTTGAAAATGCAACATCTTATAGAATTAAAGTTACAAAAGCAGATGGATCTTACAAAGAATTTGATACAACGTATACATCATTTTATGCAATGAATTATACAGATGAATTTTTTGATGATGGAATGGATGATGCGACTGTAATGGTAAGAGCATACGGTGAAAATGGAACATTTAGTTTGTGGTCTAAAACAACCACTATTACTAGATTTAGATACTAGGAGGGGGATAGCATGATAAGAGGTACCACACCTACGTTAGAGTTTATATTGCCATTTGACACATCACTGATTGCAGAGATGTATGTCACGATAGCACAAGGCGAAAAAACGGTGTTGGAAAAAACCTTGTCGGATTGCAGCTGTTCCGGAACATCCGTATCACTGGCTCTGACACAGGAGGACACGCTGAGATTGCAGCAACAGCCGCACTCACGGGCTGAGATGCAAATAAGAGTGCGGACTACAGCCGGAGAGGCTCTTGCATCCGACATCATGAGAGTATATGTTGGCAGGATCCTGAAAGAAGGAGTGATTTGATGCGATTCGATGTAACTTTTCGTGAGCTTGATAAAAAGCAGATCAAGGTTGACTTTGAGCACTTCCAGATTGTATCCGACCATGCCGGAGTGGAGTACTACAAGGGCGATTACACGGTCACACCAAAAGTAGAAAAACAAGAGCTCGCGACACGTCAAAAGTTTCTGACAGAAAATGTAAAAATTAAAGAAATACCATTCTTCGAGGTGTCAAATCTTGAAGGTGGACAGACTGTATTTATTGGAAAGGAATTGTAAATATGAGTATTAATAAAGTAGTATATGGTGGAAAGACATTGATTGACTTAACAGGCGATACTGTTACCGCAGACAAAATATTAAAAGGATTTACATCACATGGAAAAGATGGTGACTTGTTGACCGGTACTTGCACATATGACGTGGATTCAAGCGACGCTACAGCGGCCGTTGCAGAAATCCTTAAAGGTAAAACCGCATATGTAAGAGGAAAAAAACTGACCGGTACCATGCCAAATAATGGAGCAGTAACTGGAACTATCACTACACTTGATGGAGATTATGTTGTTCCTCAAGGCTATCACGATGGATCTGGAAAAGTATCGATTGATACAACAGAGAAAGCAAAACTTGTTGCTAAAAACATTCGTGAGGGCATTACTATCCTTGGAGTAGTTGGAGAAATGTCCGGCAGTGAGGGAATGAAGCCTCAGGCTAAAGCAATAACACCGTCAAATACTGAGCAGACTATTCTTCCAGATAAAGGATATAACTGTTTGTCTCAGGTAACTGTTGCAAAGATTCCATATGTTGAATCCGAGAATGCGGCAGGTGGAACAACAGTAACCATTGGATAACGGGGGTAATAGAGCGTGAGTGTAAATAAAGTGGAATATGCCGGTAAGGTATTACTTGATTTGACAGAAGATACAGTAACACCAGACAAATTGATAAGTGGTGAAATTGCTCACGATAAAACTGGTGCAAAAATTGTTGGTACGCTTGAGGATGTCGGTGATGGTAAATATATCTGGAAAAAGCATATTGGAAAGGTATGGGATGTTACAACAACGCATCTTGGAACAACAGCACCATCTGATTATTCGGGTTTTATATATGGTTACTATATTGCAACAGATGATGGATATTTTCTGCTGAAAGGAAAAGAAGCTATATTAGGTGACGGACTTAGTTATATCAAAGGAAAAGGTGCAGAAACACATCCTAAATCTGTGTATCAATTATCTAATATATTTTCATATCCATCTGGATATACGAAAAATTATTACAGATTAGATATTGGTGATACCTATACAGAAGGAAAAGGAAGCTTCATTGGATATGTTTCTTCGGATAATTCAAGTGCTTATCCCGATGACGGGCTGAAAGATGGTTACTATTATGTGAAGATTCAGGAAGGAACTTCTTCAGGAACAGATACATCAGATGCTACCGCTACTGCACCAGATATCTTAACCGGTAAAACTGCCTATGGGAAAGACGGAAAACTGACAGGTTCTATGCTGAACAATGGCGCGGTCGACAAATCTATCAGCAATAAATCGGAAAGTTATACAATCCCACAAGGATATCACAATGGGTCAGGGAAAGTTGCTATCAGTGAGTCAGAACAGGCAAAGATTATTGCTTCCAATATCAAGAAAGGTGTTTCTATTCTTGGTGTGACGGGCTCATATGAAGCAACTGCATTAGGTGGCAATAACAACTGTGAAGCGTATCTTGTAGATGTAACAAATCCAACAGTATCTTTTAAGACAGCATCTGGTGTAATCAAAGCATACGGTTACGCTTATGAGACTACAAAATCACAGTGGGGCGGTTCCAATAATACAACCATGTATGCTTTCAACGGCGTAAACTATTATAAACCAGCATATTATGGTTCACCAACATCAACAAACATTACTCTCGATGTTTCTGGTGGTAAATTGACAGGATTACCGTCAGGATTAAGTGGTGGAACATTATTAGTTACAAGAGGTATTTAGAAATGCGGTATAAACAAGGAGGTGATAATATGGCCGGTCAGAGATTACCTATCGAGGTAGTCCAGGCTCGAGGATCTAAGCACTTAACTAAGGCGGAGATCCAGCTATAACTCAAATAGGAAAGCAAAAGAATCACAAAAGAGGAGATATATACTCGAATATAATATGAGAAGATATTGTGATACAGACGACATAGAGAAAGGAGTATAAGATGAAAGGAATTGACGTATCATCATACCAGGGCTCAATAGACTGGGGCAAAGTTAAATGGGCTGGTGTACAGTTTGCTATTTTGAAAATTATCAGAAAGGACCTGAACCCGGACAAATCCTTTGAAGCAAACTGGAAAGGCTGTACAGAAGCCGGAATGCCGATTCAGGGCGTATATAATTACTCATACGCCACTACAGTAGGAAAGGCAAAGACGGATGCACAGAGAGTAATTGAGGTACTTGCAGGAAGAAAGACATTTGTATGGCTTGATGTAGAGGACAGATGCCAGCAAGGACTTGGACAGACCTTAATCGACATTATCAACACATATCAATCAGAAATAAAGGCGGCAGGGCTTGATTTTGGAGTATACACCGGGCTTAGTTTCTACAACACCTATATCCTGCCATATGCCAATCAGATTAACTGTCCCTTCTGGATAGCCCGCTACCCATCCACTAAAGGAATGACAATCGGGGATGATCCGAACGATGCCAAGAAGCCTACTATTGTACACAGTCTGTACGGATGGCAGTACACCAGCGCATTCACCTGCTCCGGACTCAATAACAGCACGGATGCAAGCCTCTTATACGTGGAACTTGGAGCAAATGATGCAACAGCAACAAGCCAGCCTGCATCTGCGCCAGTCAAGCCAAGCAATGAGAGCTGGAAGGGCGACATTGATTACTATCTGGAAAACGAAGAAGTCAGAAAATGGCAGCATGCTATGAATGTAGGCTTCGACCTTAAAGGAGCTGATGCACTGAAAGAGGATGGTAAATTTGGAGCAGACTCGCAGGCATTCGCAAAGAGCCACAACCTGTGGAGCGGCCAGAAACATTACTGTCCGACAGCAATCAAGTGGCTGAGGAAAACGCTACATAATGTATATAGCTTTACTAAGCTAGATACAGACTATAAAGAATGGAGCGACTACCTCTCGAAATGTGTGATGGTATTCCAAAAAAATAGAGGACTGATACAGGATGCATGTGTCGGACTTCTCACAACATACAGACTTTTGAAAGGATAAGGAAAAAATGATGAATAATATTACAAGATTTTTTGCAACAACATCAAGCAACAAAATTATGGAGATAGTAGTTATTTGTATAGTGATGGACACTATCTTTGGAGTGCTACGAGCAATCAAAGAGAAAAAGTTCAATTCAAACTTTGGAATTAATGGAGCAATCAGAAAGGTCGGTATGTTGATTTCTCTTGTGCTCCTGGCTCTGGTCGACTCAATCATAAGATTGAACCTCATCGGATTTATCCCGGAAGGGGCAAGAACATATCTTCCGGGACAGACAGTCGGAACGATGGAGTTTTTCGCATTGCTATATATAGCGTATGAGATTGTAAGTATATTAAAGAATATGTCATTATGCGGCTTGCCGGTCAAAAAGGTATGGCGCACAGTTAAAAAGGCATTATCAAAGTATACCAACGAGCTACCAACCGACTCTACAAATTAAATAATTACAACAAAAAATAAAGGTATCTGTCAGACTGGCGGATACCTTTATTTTGTGAAAAATTAAAAGAAATTTTAAACAATACTTGACATATGGTACACCATATGATATTATAATATCAGGAGGTGAGATAAGACAATGAGCAAACGAAAGAAGAGGAGAAAAAAGCTCAAAGAAATTAAGAGCCTGATTGCTTTAATAGCAAAACTGCTAATAGGGCTAGGAACTTTCTTAGCAGGCTTGGGAACACTGATTGAAGCAATAACAAAGGCTCTTAATTGAGGAAAAGGGGCGAAAGCCCCACTCCTCTTCAAAAACATTATAGCTCATTTGATAATATATGAAAAGACTAAGATTCAGCGAATTATTTTTACTAGCATCATTGGTCATATATATTGCATCGGAAAAATGCATATTTACATCAGCGCTATTAATGCTTGCATCCGTTTATATGATAATTGATGCTATACAGAAATACAGAAAGGAGAAAAAGAAATAATGCCAGTAGGAAGTCCAAAACCACAAACTGTGGCAACAGAGAAATATGCCAAAAAGGCAGGCTGGATATCCAAAAGCTACAAGCTTAAAAAAGAGGTAGTCGATGAATACACACAGGCCTGCAAGAAAGCCGGAGTAAGTGCTGCAGGACAGCTCACAACAATGATGAAAAAATTTGCCGAGGAGGTCAACGGAGTGGAGCATACAATAATCGAAGACACAGAGTCTTAAAATTGAAAACTTTGGATGAAGCTTCCTATATATAAAGAATAAAAGATAATTAGAAATTTCCCCAAAATTTCCCCAAAATCATTACACCACGCATAAATACTGATAATTTGGGAGAAAAATAATAGGTTCGACTCCCGTCTAGTCCACTAAAAGGCGGTTTGCGATAAAACCGCCTTTTTTCTTGCCCGATTTCCTACAGCAGAAAGTGCGGTTAATAAATCATTTAAGGAGTCAGTAAAACTGTTATTTCAGGTTATCGAAAACATCGTAAAAACGCAGGATATATCGTATTTGAAAAATTAATTTAAAAAAAATGTAAAAAAGTGTTGACAAGTATGGAATAGGGTGATATTATATCGAAGTCGCTTCGGTGAGGCAACAAAAACGAAACGGCAAAACGGCATATCGGGGTGTGGCTCAGCTTGGCTAGAGCGCCTGGTTTGGGACCAGGAGGTCGCAG
>OLOR01001262.1_pt1 | contig 23699 bp, 22 predicted proteins | sample 1672521 | NCBI WGS metagenome assembly OLOR01 (sample SAMEA3136695, study PRJEB25190) | human gut metagenome | biome: human gut; feature: human-associated habitat; material: faeces | place: Austria | collected 2013
CGCACCTCGCTCGCCGTATCGGCACTTAGAATTATGCGGTATTGCCTTATAAAAAATTGTACCACACCCGGGGGCGTGGTACAAGCACATAATTGAACACGATGTTCAATCTTTACTTTTAAATTTTCAGCAGGATGCGGGCGATGTTGAAGTAGACCAGCAGCGTGGTGGTATCCACGATGGTGGTGATAAGCGGCGACGCCATAACGGCAGGGTCGACCTTCAACTTCTCGGCGATGACGGGCAGCAGGCCACCGATGAACTGGGACAGGATGACGGTGCAGATCAGCGTCAGGCAGACGACAGCGGCCACCGGGGCGGCGATGCGGTCGAACACGATCAGCTTGGCAAAGTTGCACAGGGCCAGTGTGCCGCCGCAGAGAATGGCGATGCGGAACTCTCGCCACAAAATCTTGGGCAGGTCGTGGGGCTCGATGTCGCCGACGGCCATACCACGGATGATGGTGGAGGTGCTCTGGCTGCCCGCATTACCGCCGGCATCGGTCAGCATGGGGATGTAGGCGGTCAGCACGGTCACGGCGGCGAGGGCGTCCTCGTACCCGCGGATGACCAGGCTGGAGAAGGTGGAGGAGATCATCAGGAAGAGCAGCCACGGGGCACGACTCTTGTACAGATCCCACATGGATTGTTTAAAGTAAGGCTTGTCGGACGGGCCGATGGCGTTCATCTTGGCGATATCTTCGCTGGCCTCGTCCTGCATGATGGAGATAGCGTCATCGATGGTGACGATACCGACCAGGCGCTTCTCATTATCCACAACGGGGATGGCCAGGTAGCCGTACTTCTCGAACAGCTGGGAGACATCCTCCTGGTCGGTGGTGGTGCTGACGCTGACCACGTTGGCGTCCATCATGTCGCGGATCTTCTCGTTGGCAGGGTCTTTGGCCAGGATCAGTGCCCGCAGCGAGACAACGCCGATGAGGGTACGGTCACGGTCGGTGACGTAGCAGTTGTTGATGGTCTCCTTGTCCACGCCGTTTTTGCGGATGGATTCCATGGCTTCGGACACGGTCATGTCCGGGCGCAGCTCCATCAGCTCGGTGGTCATCACGCCGCCGGCGGAATCCTCGGGGTACTTGAGCAATTCGTTGATCATGCGGCGGGTCGCAGGGTCGGCCTGGGCCAGGATACGCTTGACCACGTTGGCAGGCATCTCCTCGACAAGATCCGTCGCATCGTCAACGAACAGGTCATCCACAACGGCCTTCAGCTCTTTATCGGTCAGACCGTCGATGAGGTTCTGCTGGCTTTCGGGCGTCAGCTCGGCAAAAATTTCAGCTGCCAGGTCCTTGGGACACAGGCGGAACAGCACCGGCATCTTCTCCGGCGGCAGGTCCTCGAACACGGCGGCCAGGTCAGGGGCGGGCAGGGTGGACATAACGTCCCGCAGGCTCTGGTACTTTTTGGCATCATCCAGGTTGGCCAGCATGGCGCGCAGGGTTGCGATCGTGGTATCAGACATAAAAAGCTGCCTCCTTTTCAGGCGGCAGCCGTACACATTTTAGCTTTATGGGCAAAGCATAGCAACGCAAAGCCAGACCCCATGCCACACCCGCACGCGGTCAGACTTACCCAAAGTGAAAAATATGATGGCTGCCTTATTGGAAATACATCGGTTCACAGGACTGGGACTGGGGGTATCCATTGAGACAACCACCTCACTTGTGTATGATTTTTTGGCGAAGTGCGACACTTCACACCTGTAATTAGGATACCATTTTAACCCCTGTTAGTCAACGGTAAATTTCGCTATTTTGCAAAAAAATATGTGCCCGCAGAAATTGCAGGCACATGGGGAATTGTTGCAGAGGATGTAAGGGCGAGCAGTGCTCGCCCGTGGGGTTTGCGTTGCTGCACAGTCTGCAGGCGACCATTGGTCGCCCCTACAAAGCGTGGCGTTTACGGCCGCAGGGGCGGATTCTGTATCCGCCCGAAAACTTTATGCCAGTAGTTCCTTCACGGTGGCAGTCAGCTTTTCATCCTTGCAGGTGGGGAAGAAATACTCGGCAAAGTGCTCGCCGGAGAGGGCACCCTTGACCAGGTCGCGGGGCAGGTCTTTCAGGATGTCGTTCAGGTCGCGGAAGGCGATAGCGCGCACGCCGTCCAGGATCTTCTTGTTGCGCTGCTCGGGTTCCACGCGCTCCTTGGGGTAGCCCTGGCCGTGGCCGAAGCCGAACAGCTTCTCGAAGGTGTACTCCAGGTTCAGCTCGCCGCCCCAGCCGAAGCCCTTGGCAAAGGGCAGGGCCACGGCGTTGCCGTCGTTGACGTGGGCAAAGGTGTAGGCGTCCACGGGGTCCTCGACATGGCCGCAGACCACGCCGGGAAAGCTGTTCAGTGCCAGCATGGCACCCTCGCCGGTACCGCAGCCGGTGATGACGTAGTCGGCTGCGCCGGAATTCAGCAGCACAGCGGCCAGGATGCCGTTCTGCACGTAGGTCAGCTGGGCGGCGTCATCGGCGGCGTACATGCCGTAGTTGACGACCTCGTGGCCCATCGGTTCCACGACCTTGCGCAGGGTGGATTCCACCAGGGCGCTCTTGGCGGCCTGGCTGTTTTCCATGATCAATGCGATTTTCATTTTACAGTTCCTTTCTTGCAAAGGGCAAAGCTTACAAAATCATTATACCAAGGGCCACGCAGGAACGCAAGGCACTCCCCTGCCCCGCTTACATCACCAGCTGGCGGAAGTAGTGGGTGTTAATGCTCTTGTCATCCTCGGCCATCTTGGCAATGCAGGCGTCCAGCGTGTGGGCTACATCGTCCAGGCTGCGCCAGTTGGGGGCGTCGGGCTTAACCTCACGTTCCAGCCAGGGCGCGATCTCGGTGTGGGAGGCGGCACCCTCGATGAGGTAGGCACCCTGCCGGGCGGGCTGGGTGTCGGGCTGGTAGTTGTCGGCGGTGCCGAAGGTGGTCAGCACAAACTGGCCCTTGCGGTTGCGGCCACCCACCAGCAGGCGCACGCCCACGGGCTGGGTGGTCACGGCGGGGGCTTTCTCGCACAGGATCTTGACGACCTTTTCCAGCGTGAGGTAACGCACGTCGTACTGGTCCAGCGCGTTGATGATCTGCACGGCGGCCAGGGTGTCGCCCGCAAAGCCCACCAGCACATTGCGGTTCACCTTGCGGACCTTGGGCAGTTCGTCGCTGATGATGTGGGGCTTATCGCCGGTGATGGGCTCCTCGACATAGCGGCCATCGCTGACCATGGCGCAGAAGGCATCGCCGCAGACGGCTAAAATTGCACTCATATTGGTACTTCCTTTTATTATAAAGATTCTACTGCCTATTGTAACAAAAAAAGGGGCGCACCGCAAGGTACGCCCGGGGATAAGCAGGTTTATTTGCTGATCTTGATGAGGTCTGCGCCGGGTTCGACGGTGCCGGAAGCAACGACCTCGACACCGGCAAAGTCGTCGGTGTTGGTGATGACGGTGATGACCACAGCGGGGTGGCCGGCAGCAGCAATCTTGGTAAGATCCATCTCCAGCAGCAGGTCGCCCTTCTTGATCTTATCGCCCACCTTGACCTTGGGGCTGAAGCCGTCGCCCTTCATCTCGACGGTATCCACGCCAACGTGGATCAGCACCTCGACATCGCCGATGCCCTGGATGCCCAGTGCGTGGCCGCTGTCCGGGGCCTGGGTGATCTCGCCGTCGATGGGGGCGTAGACCTTGCCCTCGGTGGGGTCAATGCCGCAGCACTGGCCCAGGATGCCCTGTGCAAAAACCTCATCGGGGATCTGCTCCATCGGCACCACGGCACCCTTGGCATCGGCAGCCAGCACCAGCGGGAAAGCCGGGGCGGCGGGGGCAGCGGGTTCAGCAGACTTTTTCAGAAAATCAAAAAATCCCATCTCAGATATTCTCCTTTACAATGTCCCGCAAAGTGGGGAACGGTTTGTTTAAAGTATACCGCAATTGGATGCGAAAAGCAACGGGAATTTGCGGCTGTTTAAATGGTTTCCCTCAAGGGGAGCCTTTTTGTATCTGCCTTGTCACAACAGCACCTTCACCGCGCGGATGGCCTGCCAGGTGATGGCGGCCATTTCCTCCGGCGGGGGCTGGCAGCCGGCATCCTGCCAGGCTACGATGCTGCCAAAGCAGCCGTTTACCGCAAAGGCCAGCAGATATTGCTGGCGCTGGGTGCCGCCGCCGTTGGCCTGCAGCTGCCCTAAGCAGCGGCGGGCGATCAGCTCCTTGGCGTTGCGGGTAAAGTCCGACTCCCAGTTTTTGCCGTAGAAGGCATGGCAGACTTCGGGGTTGTCGTTCATGTAGCTGAAAAGCGCGGTCAGCGCGGGGGGAACATCCTCCCGGCTGATGTTGGGGATCAGGTTATCCATCAGGCTTTCCAGCCGCGCCAATTGGACAGACTCCATCTGTTCCATCAGGGCGTAAATATCGGCATAGTGGAAATAAAAGGTGCCGCGGCTGATCCCGGCAAGCTCGGTCAGTTCCCGCACCGTGATCTCCCGCAGGCTTTTTTGCTGCAGCAGATGGATCAGGGCTTCGTACAGTCGTTGCTTGGTTTGGCGCACACTTCGGTTGGCATCTCCCTTAGCGTTCATTGCGCACACCACCTTCCGGCGTATTTGTATAGTTAAAGAATAGTCGTTTTGGGGCGATTTGTCAAGGTTTTTTACGACTTTTTGCACGAAATGCGACGTAAAAGTTGGAAAAATATTGTGCGGAATGTGCTTTGCACCCCGCGCCCCATGTGCTACAATAGACCAGAGGTGATTTTTATGACGCTTGACCGGCCCCATGCCCGGCAGGCATTTGCCGAATATACATCCCATTACAATGCCGCCGACCCGAAAGTGAAGCTGAAGATCGACCACACCTACCGCGTGGCCGCCCTGTGTGAGCGCATCGCCAACAGCCTTTCCCTGCCCCCGCAGGATGTCGATTTAGCCTGGCTGTGCGGCCTTTTGCACGATGTGGGCCGGTTCGAGCAGCTGCGCCGCTACGGCACGTTTATCGACGCTAAGTCCATCGACCACGCCCTGATGAGCGTGACCGTGCTGTTTGAGGAGGGCCGCCTGCGGGACTACATCGCCGGCAACGACGAGGACGCGCTGCTGCGCACCGCCATCCGCCTGCACAACGCCTACCGCCTGCCGGAGGAGATGGACGACCGCACCCGGATGTTCTGCCAGATCTTGCGGGACGCGGACAAAATCGACATCCTGCGGGTGAACGTGGAAACGCCGATGGAGCAAATTTATAACGTCAGCACCGAAGCGCTGCGGCAAAGCCCGGTCTCCCCTGCCGTGCTGGACGCCTTTTACGAGCACCACTGCGTACTGCGCACCCTGAACCACTACCCTGCCGATAACGCCGTGGGGCATGCTTCGTTTGTATTTGAGCTGTGCTACCCCGAAAGCCTGCGCGCCGTAGCCGAGCAGGGCTGGCTGTGGAAGCTGCTGGATTTCAAGACCGAGAACCCGGACACCGCGAAGGCTTTTGCCGGGATGAAAGCCGAGATGCAGCGGTGGCTGGAAGAACATGCTAAATAGGGGCGAGCAGTGCGCGCCCCTACGTGCGCTGCAAAGGAAAGTGCAGTTTTTCGACAAGCTGGGCTCCCTCTGACGGGAAAGTAGTTGCAGGGTTTCCTTATATACTTGATTACTTGAATAGTAGTTTTTAGTGCAAAGGCTCACACATAATAAAGTACGTATATACGTATAAAATACAAATAGTGTTGTTAATAAACTATATGTTTTAAAATATAACAAAATGTTTATTAGAGATATATTATACATAAGTACGTACTATTTTGTAAATGACCGGAAGCAAAAGTACGAACTGGTATTCAAGTTATTTATATATAAGAGTACTTTGCGACCACCCTTGTAACCGCAATTTCAGTAAAACAACCCCCCCATGCCGGCACGGACATGGGGGCTTGCTTATTTATTAAGTATGAGGTTTTACAGCCCCTGCACCAGAATGACCAGGATCAGCACGGGCAGTGCAAAGCGGAAGTAGTTCTTCAGCCAGCAGGGCATCTTGAAGCCGCTGCCGGTGTTGCACTCGGCCAGGTAGTTGTCAAAATTCCAGCCCCAGCGGGTGACGCAGAACAGCAGGTAGATGAGGCTGCCGCCGGGCAGCAGTAGGTTGCTGACGAGGAAATCCTCGAAATCCAGCACGGTGCTGCCAGCGCCCATGGGCTGGATAAAGCTCCAGGCGTTGTAGCCCAAAGCGCAGGGCAGGCCCAGCAAAATCAGCGCGACGCAGCCGATCAGACAGGTCTTGCGGCGGTCCCAGCCGAAGTTGTCCATGCAGGAGGCAATCAGGTTCTCGAACACCGCAATGACGGTGGAGAAGCTGGCGAACGTCATAAACAGGAAGAACAGTGTGCCCCAGATGCGGCCGCCGAGCATGTTGATAAACACACTGGGCAGCGTGATAAAGATGAGGCTGGGGCCGGCATCCGGCGAGATGCCGAAGGAGAAGCAAGCCGGGAAAATGATAAGCCCCGCGCAGATGGCCACAAAGGTGTCCAGCACGCAGATGCGCACGGCCTCACCGGTCAGGGTAAAGCGGCGGTCCATGTAGCTACCGAAAATTTCCATGGCGGCAATGCCCAGGCTTAAAGTGAAGAAGGACTGGTTCATCGCGGCGGTGATGACGTTGCCAAGCCCCTGCTCGCAGGCGCGCTGCCAATCCGGCAGCAGGTAGAAGGCCAGGCCCTCCTTGACGCCGGGCAGCACAAAGCTGTGGGCAACCAGCACCAGAATCAGCACCAGCAGAGCGCCCATCATCCATTTGCCGATGCGCTCCAGACCGCCCTGCAGACCCTTCTGGCAGACGAGGAAGCCCAGCACGGTGATGACCACCATCCAAAGCACCTGCTCGCCGGGGTTGGCCAGCGCATCGCTGAACACCTGGGCCGAGGCGTCGGGGGTCAGGCCGGTGAAGCGGCCGGTCAAAAACTTAAAGAAGTAGTCCAGCATCCAGCCGGCTACCGTGGTGTAGTACATCATCAGCAGCGCACAGCCGATCATGCACACCCAGCCATGCAGGTGCCACTTGGTGCCTTTCGGCTCCAGCGCTTTGTAGGCTTTTACCGCGCTGTTGTGTCCGGCGCGGCCCACGGCCAGCTCCATGGTAAGCACAGGCACGCCCATTAGCACCAAAAACAGCAGGTAGAACAGCACGAACACGCCGCCGCCGTTCTGCCCCGTTACCGTGGGAAAGCGCCACACGTTGCCAATGCCGACCGCACAGCCGGCGCTGACCAGGATGAAACCAAGGCGGGAAGCAAAGCCCTCTCGCTGTTTGCCAGAATCCATAAAAAGCCTCTTTTCTTGTGGTATTGCCGTATGGGTTTACAATAAAACACGCACCAGCTATTATACCTGTAATTTTGCAGGGTTGCAAGGCGTACACCCCGGTGTTATAATAAAAAACAGCGAAAAAGTGAGAAAAGGAGAGCTTTTATGCTTCGTTTTGAATGTGATTACGGCGAAGGCGCTGCCCCCGCGGTGCTGGAACTGATGCAAAAGACCAACTTTGACCAGACCCCCGGCTATGGCGAGGATAGCTATTGCGCCGCCGCTGCGGACAAGATCCGCGCCCTGTGCGACGCCCCGGATGCCGCCGTGCACTTTTTTGTAGGTGCGACCCAGGCCAACCTGACGGTCATCGATGCGGCCCTCAAGCCCTGGCAAGGTGTGCTGTGCGCCGACAGCGGCCATATCCATGTACACGAGACCGGCGCAGTAGAAGCCACCGGCCACAAGTGCCTGGCCCTGCCCAATAAAAACGGCAAGATCACGGCACGGCAGATCCGCCACGCGGTGGAAGAACACCGCGCCAACGCCAGCCACGAGCATGAGGTGCAGCCCGGTATGGTCTACATCTCCAACCCCACCGAGGTGGGCACGCTCTACACCAAGGCCGAGCTGACCGACATCTCTGCCGCCTGCTATGAGCTGGGGCTGTACCTGTTTGTGGACGGCGCCCGCATGGCCTACGGCCTGATGAGCGAAGCCAACGACCTGACCCTGCAGGACTACGCCGCCCTGTGCGATGTGTTCTACCTGGGCGGCACCAAGTGCGGCGCACTGTTTGGCGAGGCCGTTGTTATCACCAACGACACGCTGAAAGAGGATTTCCGCTATGCCATCAAGCAGCACGGCGGCATGCTGGCCAAGGGCCGCCTGCTGGGTGAGCAGTTCCTGGCCCTGCTGGACGGCGAGGACGGCACCGGCAACAGCCTGTACTTTACCCTGGCTGCCGAGGCCGACCGCCAGGCTATGGCCATCCGCAAAGCCTTTGAGGAAAAGGGTGTGAAGCTGCTGCATGATTCCTACACGAACCAGCAGTTCTTTGTGCTGCCGGACGAATGGCACGAGGTCCTGAGCAAGGACTTTGCCATGACCCATATGGGTAAGCCCGACAAGACCCACACCGCCGTGCGCATCTGCACCAGCTGGGCCACCAAGGCCGAGAATGTGGAGACGCTGATCGAGGCAGTGAAGAAGCTGTAATACAGTGAAAGCCTCCCTCCCAGAGGGGGCAATGCACGGCGCAGCCATTTAAAAACAAAAGCTCCCGGACTTTTAACGTTCGGGAGCTTTTCTTATCATAAAAACAATTACTTCTGAATCCGCTTATCGCATTTGACGGCCAGCTTGGTGCCTGCGGTCTGCAAGATCTGCACCAGCACCACCAGCAGCGCCGTGGCGAAGAACTCAAGCACCACGTTAAAGCGGTAGTAGCCGTAGTTGATGGCGATCTTGCCCAGGCCGCCGCCGCCGATGATACCGGCCATGGCGCCGTAGCCCATGATGGTGGTGGCCGCAATGGTGATGTTGGCTACCAGGCTGGGCATGCTCTCAGGCACCATCACCTTGGTGATGATCTGCAAAGGTGTAGCGCCCATGCTCTGGGCGGCCTCGATGACGCCGGGGTCGACCTCGCGTATGCTGGTCTCGATCAGACGGGAGACGAACGGGAAGGACGCAATGACCAGCGGCACGATGGAAGCTACGGTGCCGATGGATGTGCCCACAATCAAACGGGACAGCGGGATGACGATAATCATCAGGATCAGGAACGGCACACTGCGCAGCAGGTTGATCAGGCCGTTCAGCAGCGCCATGACCCACTTGGGCAGCGGGCGGATGCCGTTGGGTTCGCCGGTGACCAGCAGCACGCCCAAAGGCAGGCCGATGACCAGCGCCAGCAGGGTGGCAACAACTGTGGACCAGACAGTCTCCCAGGTTTCAAACGGGATGGTGGGCAGAATCTGCAAAAAAGTCTGCCAATCTTTGCCTGCAAAAAATTCAGCCATCAGTTGTTCACCTCCTCATAGGTAATGCCGGGATAGTTCTTGATGTACTCCAGCGCGGCTTCGGCGTGTTCGTCCTCGGGCAGGGCCAGCAGCATGCTGCCCAGCGTCTGGCCGTTGACGATGCGGGTGTCGGCACCCATGATGGAGACCAGGGCACCGCACTCGATGGCGAGGCTTGCCACCAGCGGCTTGTCGGTGGTCTGGGTGCCGCCGAAGGCAACGCGCACCAGCTTGTGGCCGGGCAGGTTCTCGGCTTTGGGGGCACCGGCAGGATACACCAGCCGCTTGGCGGCGGCGCTGGAGGGATGGCTGAAGATCGCCTGGACCTCGCCCTCCTCCACCACGGTGCCGTTGTCCAGGATGGCCACACGGTTGCAGACTTCCTCGACCACGCTCATCTGGTGGGTGATGATGACCACCGTGATGCCCAGTTCCTTGTTGATCTTGCGGATCAGTTCCAAAATCGCGTGGGTGGTGTTGGGGTCCAGGGCGCTGGTGGCTTCGTCGCACAGCAGCACCTTGGGGTCGGTAGCCAGCGCACGGGCAATGGCGATGCGCTGCTTCTGGCCGCCGGAAAGCTGGGCCGGGTAAGCTTCGGCCTTATCAGGCAGGCCGACCAGCTCCAGCAGCTCGCGGGCACGGGCCTCGGCCTTTTCCTTGGGCACTTTGGCCAGCTCCATCGGGAACATGATGTTGCGCAGGCAGGTGCGCTGCATCAGCAGGTTGAACTGCTGGAAGATCATGGTGATCCCGCGGCGGACGGCACGCAGCTCGGCTGCAGACAACTCCTGCATCTGGCGGCCGTTGACAACGACCTTGCCCTCGTCCGGGCGCTCCAGCATATTGATGCACCGCACCAGCGTGGACTTGCCGGCGCCGGACATGCCGATGATGCCGTAGATGTCGCCATCCTGAATGGTCAGGTTAATATCATTCAGCGCGACGACCGTACCGCCCTGCGTGGCAAAGCGTTTGGTCAGGTGTTGCAGTTCGATCATGGGTCTCTCCCCTTATTCTTTACAAAGATAGCGAATGGGCAGCAAAACCCATTCGCTATCAATTTTACACTATATCCCGGCAGGTTGCAAGGATTTTTGACTTTTTCATTAGAAGATAGGCACAACGGCACCGTCGTAGGTGTTGTTGATGAAGTCCTTGATGGTGTCGCTGGTCAGGGCAGCGTACAGGGCCTGGATGGCGGGGGCGTTCTCGTTGCCTTCCTTCACGACCAGAATGTTGGCGTAGGTCTGGGCAGCCTCAGAAGAAGCATCCTCGATGGCCAGGGCGTCGGTGCCGACGGAGAAGCCGGCCTCCATTGCGTAGTTGCCGTTGATGACGGCGAAGTCAACGTCGGCGACGGTGCGGGGCAGCTGAGCAGCCTCGATCTCCTCAATCTTGACGTTGTGGGGGTTCTCCTCGATGTCGTTGACGGTAGCGGTCAGGCCAGCGCCGTCACGGACGGTGATGATGCCCTGGGCGGCCAGCAGCTGCAGGGCGCGGGCCTCGTTGGTGGTATCGTTGGGCACGGCGATGGTAGCACCGTCAGCGATGTTCTCCAGGTCGTTGCTCTTGCCCGGGTAGATGCCGAACGGCTCGTAGTGGATGGCGCCGACGCTGACCAGATGGGTGCCGTTCTCCTCGTTGAAGCTCTCGAGGTAGGGGGTGTGCTGGAAGTAGTTGGCGTCGACCTCGCCGCTCTCGGTGACCAGGTTGGGCTGGACGTAGTCGCTGAACTCGACAACTTCCAGGGTGATGCCCTGTTCGGCCAGGATGTCCTTGGCAGCGTTCAGGATCTCGGCATGGGGCGTGGGGGAAGCGGCAACCTTCAGGGTGGTGCCAGCCAGGTCAGTGGACTCCTCAGAGGCGGCCTCGCTGGTGGAAGCAGCCTCGCTCTCGGCGGGGGCGGTGCTCTCAGCAGCGGAAGAGGAAGCGGAAGAACCGCAGGCGGCCAGGCTCAGGGCCAGGGTACCGGCCAGGGCAACAGAAATCAGCTTTTTCATAGTAGGTGTCTCCTTTTCATGTGTGTTTTCATGTGTGAATGTGTTGGTTTCGGCAGTCATGTCCCTCAACAAGTACAGCGGCACATTCGCACACCGGGCTGTTTGTAGATCGCAGTCATACAAGTTCCTCCCTCGGTTTTATCAAAGCGGTAAAGGCAGCAGGCTGCCACAAGAAAAAAGCAGGGCTCCGAATCGCTTCGGCGCCCTGCTGCATGCTACCCTTATGCGCCAGATTTTGCGCACGGGGAAACAGGCACAGACTGCCGAAGCAAGCTGCACATGCACATCATCATAGTGTTGCTGCGGCTCATGGTCGTGTACCCCTTTCCTCAAGATTTGCTCAGCACCCGGCTGGCTTTGATGTTTGCAGTATACGCCCCTTTTACGGGAATGTCAACACTTTCCCTGCACATTTATGCAGGAACGATGCAATTTTGACAAATTACACAAACCCACCGGTTTGGCAGGTTATGGACTTGCCAAATTCCTACAAACATGCTATACTATTTGTTATAGTCACACAACTTGAAAAGGGAGACCCTGTATGAAATTTTCGACCCGTGACCGCTATGCCCTGCGGCTGATGGTGGAACTGGCCAACCGCGCCGGTGCCGATGCCCTTGTGCCGCTGAAAGAGATCAGCGACGCACAGCAGATCAGCTTAAAATATCTGGAGCAGATCGTGACCCCCCTGACCAAGGCCGGGCTGGTGCTTAGCGTGCGCGGTGCCCAGGGCGGCTACCGCCTGGCCCGCCCGGATACCGAGATTACTGCCGGCGAGATCCTGCGTGCGGTGGAAGGCGAGCTGACGGCTATCCCCTGCCTGGCCTCCAGCGTTGAGTGCCCCCGCCGGGGCCAGTGCCACACGCTGGATTTTTGGAGCGGGCTGAACGATCTTATCAACAAATATGTGGACGGCGTGACCCTGCACCAGCTGCGGAACCTGCCGGAAGAAGCATAAAGCATAAAGATATAAAGAAATACAAAGAAAAGGCAAGTGCAAACAACATGCACTTGCCTTTATTTTTATGCGTTTTGGTCGTCCAGGTTGAGCGTTTCGCCGCCGTTATCCGTGGTTTCCGGGTTAGAGGGCACTTCCGGCTCCTGGGTGGGGGCGGGTTCCGGCGTATCCGGCGTAATGATAATCTCCGGCGTCGGCGTCGGCGTTGGCGTAGGCGTTGGTTCCGGTGTGGGTTCAGCCGTCGGTTCCGGGGTGGGCGTCGGCTCGACGGTCGGTTCCGGCGTCGGGGTCACTTCAATGTACTCGTAGGCATCCTCGCTGTTCGAGGTCTCCTCGGATTCCGGCTCGTAGGTCTCGGTACTGGTCACGACCGGCGTGGTATACGTCACCACGTCCTTTTCGCTGGTGTGCTTGGCAACTTTCGTCACGGTGGGGCGGTCATCCTCGGTAATGTAGCTGTGGGTGCGGATGTAGTCGAACAGTGCTTCCATAGCTGCACGGGTCAGATGGATGCCGTCGCTGGACTCCACATAGCCGCTCTTGGCGTAGCCGGTGGCGGAGTCCTTCAGCACCTCGGCGCTGTTCAGGAACTTCCAGCCCTTCTCTTTGCACATTTCGACGAGGGCCTTGTTGTACTCGTCCACCTGGGTCTGGGTCAGGCTCTGGTTGGAGTGCTGCTGCCCCAGCGGCGGAATGGCGTTGATGATGATGTCCACACTGGGGTATGCCTCGACGATGCTCTCAATGCCGGTCTGGTAGTTTTTGACAAAATCAGCTGCCTTGTAGCTGGGGCTAAGATCGTTGGTGCCAAAGGTGATGATGACCCGCTTGGGCTGCATGCCTGCCACAGCCTTGGCCATGGTGACGTAGCTGCCGGAGTTGTTCAGCTCCACGCAGGCGTAGGTGGCCAGGCTCTTGGCGCTCATGCCCACCGAGCCGATGGCGTTATCGTAGGTGCAGAAGTCGAACATGCGGTACATGCGGGCGGTATTGCTGTCGCCCAGGAAAAGCGTTTCGTCCACATAGGTCTGGCCCGCATCACTGCTTTCCGGCAGGATGGTGGCCGAGTAGGCCGTGGTGTCGATGGTGTTTTCCTCTTTATTGTAGCCGCTCTCGGTAATGATGGACTCAGGCTCTACGGCAGAGTCGGAAGCGGCGTCCTCGCTGCCTCCGAACCCGCCCACCAGGAAAAAGGCAACACCTACGCTGGCCAGCAGCATCAGGCTGCAAATAACCAGCACAATGTACATTTTTGCCCGGAGATCCAGCCGCATTTTGGGTTCTGATTGTTTCGTTTTGCCTGCCATTGGCTGATCCTTTCCGATAGGAGGTTGAATTTAAGGTAAAAACGCGTACCTGCTATTGTACACCATTTCGGGCGCTTACGCTACCCTTTTCGCAATTTTTACAAATTTTCACAGATGCAGCCGCTTGGCGATCTCGCTGCGCAGGTCGCGCCCCTTAAAGATGACCAGCCCCAGAAAGGTCACCACACTGATGATCAGGCAGTTGACCCAGGGGATGCTGCGGCCGTCGATGCGGCCGCGGTCGATGCGGAAAAACAGCAGGATATACGGCAAAAGCCCGACGCCGATGTTCATCAGCAGATACACCAGCGCGTTGGCGGTGAACCGGCTGTGGAGAAACGCAAAGATAAAATTACATACCAGCGTTACACTGCACAAGATCGGCACCACAAGGTCGAGACTATAGCCGGTATAGCCGGTGAACCAGTCGGTAAACACGATGAGCGCCGAGACGAGCAGCAGCAGGTTGAACACCAGCCGGGGACCGTTGTAGCGGCGGCGCAGAAGCACCCGCAGCACAGACAGCCCAGCCACACCCCACACCAGTATCAGCAGGCTGAAATGCAGGTGGGCGGTGTCCAGCAGCAGGAAGTCGATCGCCCCGGCAACGACAGTCAGGGTAAGCACAACAAAAGCAACGATCTTATAAAACAGGCTGGCGCGGTGGATGCGCGGTGCCGTGGGCGGGAACCAGGGACTCCCCTGTTCCCCGTGCAGGCGGTTCTGGCACAGCGGGCAGTAGCCGGTGTCGCCGCCCACCTGGATATGACAATGCGGGCAGGTCTTCATTTCTCTACCTCCGTTGCATACAGCGTTACCTGCAGCCCGGCCTCGGCAAAGCCGCGGTAAAGCCGGCGCAATACGTTGGTGCTGCGGTGGGACGACGCCGTGCCCAGCACCAGATCATCCCCATAGGATGCCACACAGGTAAACAGTTCCTCGCAGCTGGAAAAGGCAGCAAACTGCTTGATGTACGGCTTCATCGCATCGGGCAGCGTGACGCGGCCCATGTTGGAGATGACCGCTGTGACGTGCTTTTTCTCCAGCGCGGTAAAGAACTTTACGGTCAGGTTTTTGACAACCAGCGGCACCGGGCGGATGCCGGGTATATGCTCCAGCTTTTCGTACTCGTCCATTTGTGCCTTGATGTTTTCGGGCAACAAGGCTTCTTTCAGCTGGGCGTCAAAGGCGGCGGCCGCCGTCGGCATCGTGTCGGTCTCGGCCAGCGTCAGGATGACATAGACCGAATTGAAAAAGTTGCGGGCCGTCTCGCTGGGGTAGTAATTGCGCAGGTTGACCGGCAGGCTGATGGCGATGGGCTTGCTGCGCTCCAAGGCGGGCATCTCGGCATAGATGGCCAGCATCAGCGAAGCGCCGAGATAGCTGGTCAGCGAGACGCCCAGCTCGTGGGCGCGGGCCAGCACCTCTTTGGCGCTTAAATGTCCCTCAAAAAACTGCAGCTGGTCATACGGCAGGCGCTTGCCCCGCAGGTGGTAGGCATTGGGCAGTTTGGGGGCCTTGCCCTCCCGCTTGGTAGCACCGTAAAAGTTGCGGAAACTATCCTGTTCCAGGGCAGCGGCAGAAGCGCTGTTGGGAGTGGGCACGTCCTGCATCTCGGCGGGGTGAACCAGCGCCAGATAGTTGCGGACGATGGACTTTAAAAACAGGAACCCGCCGTTGCCGTCGGTCAACGCATGGAACATCTCCAGATTGATGCGGCTGCCGAAATAGGTCACGCGGTAGATCAGCCGATTGCGGCGCTCCGGCACATACAGGGGTGCGCAGGGGGCTTTGTCCTCGGGGTGGCAGGTGGGCAGCTGGTCGGTGGATTCAAAATAGTGCCAGAATAAACCACGGTGCAGCGTTACCTGGAACTGCGGCCATTCCGGCGCAGTGACGCGCAGGGCCTCGTTCAGCAATTCTGGATCGATCTGCTCCTGCAAGGTGCAGGAGATGCGGAAGACTCGCGGGTCGCGGCGGGTATTGGTTGCCAGAAACACCTTGGCCACGTTATCAACTTTATACCATTCCTGGGCCATGGACAGCCCCTCCTTACATCATGCGCTGCACAAACCGCCCGGCAGACTCCATCGCTGCCACGGCGCGGTGGATGGGCATTTGCTGGAACACGTGCCAGCACTCCGCGTACACTTCCAACACAGCGTAGCCGCCTGCCCTGTGGATGGCCTCGGCCAGCCGCTCACTGTCAGAGCGCAGAATTTCGTTGGTGCCTACCTGTACCAGCGTGGGCGGCAGACCGCGCAGGTCGGCAAACAGCGGGCTGTAGCAGGGCTTGGCCCAGTCAGCATCGGGGCCGGTGTAGGCGGCGCGTACAGCTTCGATATATTCGTAGGTCAGCATCGGGTCCAGCGCTTTGCAGCTTTTGTAGCTTTTGCCGCTGGCGGTCATGTCGGTCCAGGGGCTGAACAGCAGCAGCGCCCGCGGCTGGGCGCGGCCCTGCTCCTTGAGCTTCAGGCAGAGTTCCAATGCCAAATTGCCGCCGGCGGAATCGCCCGCAACGACGATGTCCCGGGCACCGTAGCCCATATACATCAGGTAGTCCCACATGGCCAGCGCGTCCTCAACGGCGGCAGGGTACGGATTCTCGGGCGCTAAGCGGTATTCAAACGACAGTACGTCAAATCCTGTGCAGAGTGCCAGCTTGCTGGCCAGGATGCGGGCATAGCCCAGCTGGCCGCAGGTGTAGCCGCCGCCGTGGCAGTACAGCACAGCGTGGTGTCGGTCATGGCCATGCTCCAGGCTGACCCACTCGGCGGGGATGTTGTTGACGCTGAGAGCATCGTTGCGGATGCCGATGGACGGCGTGACCAGCCGGGCAAACAATTCCTGCGCCGCGCGTTGGTGCTCCAGATCCTCCGGCGTGGTGGAGGTATGGTCGGTGGCGCTGTGTACGGCCTTGATGGCGCGCATCATCGGCCCCAGGTCGTCGGCGTTTTGCCCATGCTGGGGGATCAGCGTTTTGATGACGGCCTCCAAGCGTTGGGACAGGTCCTTCCTTTTTGGCATGGAAAATTCTCCTTACAGGCGGGCCAGCAGCCGCACCCACAGGGTGCGCAGCAGCGGCGGATGGGCGGCGGGCAGGCAGCAGAGCCGGTGGACATTCTCCAGCGGTGGGAAGCTGCCTTTTTTGGCATAGCGGCGGTACAGCACGGCCAGCTGGCGGTCTTTGGCGGCACCGGGCAAATGCAAAATGCACACGGGGTCCAGTGTGTAGTTGGTGGAAACAAAGTAGAAACGTCCGCCCAGCCAGTAGCGGAACAGGTAGGCGTTGGCGGCACGCACGGGCTGCCCGGCCAGCAGGCTGCGGTAGGCGGCCCCGCACCAGATAGCTTCGTCGCCCTCCCGCGGCGTCAGGCCGATGGCCTGCAATTGGTTAAAGTATTGGCGGCAGAGTGCCATAAAATCGGCGAGCCGCGCCTTGCTGCCGGCCACCAGCTCGCCGCCAAAGTGGGTCAGCACATGGGGCGCACCCTGCGGCTCCACAGCATCGTAAGCTTTGCCGATGGCGGCGGTCATGCCCTGGCTGGCGGCGTGGGGCACCTGGTACATAAGGACGGCCTCGCCGCACTCCCTCCACAGATCATCCAGCGGGTGCTGGGTGTAGGTATCCAGGTCCAGCATGGCGGCGTTGGCAAAGTCCTTATTTGCCAGCACCCATTCCATCGCGCAGAGCTTATAGTAGGCCAACGCCCAGTTGGTATCCGCCGGGACGCGGTAGCTGGTGAAGGGGCAGTCCCAGATTTCAATGCCCGCATTGGTAAGCTGACTGCGGTACGGCTCCTGCGGCGGGGCGTTGGTGACCAGCGCTACCGTGCAGGCTGGGTTGGCCAGCTTGGCACTGCAAAGGGCCACCACGGTGCAGCGGTCATACACAGCACGGCCCAGGTTGGCGGCATCGCCCTCGCGGTAGCCCTCCAGCGCCGCAAACGCGCCAAAGATCAGGTTTTGCATGGTGGTCCCTCCCGTTTTGTTAAATCACTATTTTATTTATTATAATCATTTCTGCCCCTTTTGTCTATGCTGTGGGCCGGGCGGCAAAAAACTTCTCCGCAAATCTTGCCGAAACTGTGCGAAACATTTATAATGAGTTGTAACACATGTAAACTTTTTGTGAATCCCCGAAAAATCCCTGAAACGGAGCAGTTTGTATGGCGTTTTCCTCGGTGCAATTTCTGTTTATCTTTCTGCCGCTGTCTCTGGCGGTATACTGGCTGCTGCCCAAGGCCCTGCGCAACGGGGCATTGGGGGCGTTCAGCCTGCTGTTCTTTGCCTGGGCAGGGCTGAAAGGCGCGGCCATCCTGCTGGCGCTGGCGGCTATCACCTGGCTGGGCGGCCTGTTGCTGGAAAAACTACCCCGCAAAAAGCCGCTGCTTATCCTTTTAATAGCAGCTCACCTGGCGGTGCTGGCGGCGTTCAAGTACGCAGGCTTCGCGGCCCGCAGCATCAATGCGCTGGTGCCGGATCTGCTGCCGGTGTTCGCCCCGGCCCTGCCGCTGGGCATCAGCTTTTACGTTTTTACGGCCATCGGGTATCTGGCGGATGTGTCCGGCGGCAAAGTCGCTACTGCCCGCAGTCCCTTCCGCTTCTTTGTGTTCCTCGCCTTCTTCGGCCACGGCCCCTCCGGCCCCATTGTGCGGTATGACCAGCAGCTCCCCTGCCTCGACGCTAAAGCGGCCGAACGTCAGGTCAGTCTGGACCGTTTCTGCTATGGCATCAAGCGGTTTGTGCTGGGTTTGGCCAAAAAAGCGATCATCGCCGATCAGCTGGCGCTGATCTACAGCCGGGTCACTTCGGTGCCTGCAGCCACGGTGCCTGCCCCGGCGCTGGTGCTGGGGTATCTGGCTTACATGATGCAGCTCTACTTCGACTTCTCCGGTTACAGCGATATGGCCATCGGCATCGGCAGCTTTTTCGGGCTGGAACTGCCGGAAAACTTCAACTACCCGTATCTGTCCTGCTCGGTGGGCGAATACTGGCGGCGCTGGCATATGAGCCTGTCGGGCTGGTTCCGGGACTATGTGTACATCCCACTGGGGGGTAGCCGCTGCTCGCTGGCGAAAAACTGTCGCAACCTGCTGATCGTCTTTCTGCTCACCGGCCTGTGGCACGGCGCGGCGTGGCAGTATGTGGCTTTCGGTCTGCTCCACGGCGTGCTGCTGTGTTTGGAACGCCTGGGCCTGCGCAAATTCCTGCAGCGCATCCCGCCGTTCTTTGCCCACGCTTACACGCTGGTGGTGCTGTGGTTCACCCTCATCATTTTTGGCGCCCACGGCCTGGCCGAGGGCCTTGCCGCGTGGAAGGGCATCCTGTCCTGGCAGAGCGGTGCGCAGGGCTACACGGCCGTCGCCTTTGCCGATACCAAGCTGATGGTGCTGCTGGCAGCTTCGCTGCTGCTGTGCGGCCCCCTGCAGGCCTGCTTCCCCCGCCTGAAAAAGGCTCTGTACGCCAAAGAAGCCCCCGGCCTGCCGGGTATGGTGGGGCTGCTGGTACTGCTTTTCCTCTCGCTGATGCGGGTGACGGCGGGCACTTACAGCGCGTTCATCTATTTCCAGTTTTAAAAGGAGGTGCAGACCATGAGAAAAGCAACCAAAATCGGCTTCATCGCCGTGTTCTGCGCCGCCGTCGGGCTGACCTTTCCGGTGTTCAACATCTTTTCCAAGCAGCTCTCGATGGACAGCCACGAGAACCGTCTGATGACAGGCCTGCCCCAGGTGCTGCAAAGCCCGCTCTCCCAGCTGCCGCGCAGTTTGGACAACTTTTTTGTCGATAACTCGCCGTTCCGCTACCAGTTTGTGCTGCTGAACGCAGGCATCGACTACGCCGTTTTTGGCACGAGCCAAAGCGATCAGGTATTGCCCGGCAAGGATGGCTGGCTGTTTTACAAGGACGGCCCCACCGCTGCCCAGCCTGTGGCCAACTACCAGGGGCTGACCGACATAAACGACAGCCCCGAGGTGCTGGCCCAGGCCAGCGCCAAGCTGCAGATTTTAAACGACCGCCTGGCCGAAAACGGCTGCACGCTGGTGCTGGACCTGACCCCCAGCAAGGACCGCATTTACCGCGAGTATATGCCCGACGGTTACCCCATCGTCAACAAGGAAAACCGCACCGACCTGCTGGCCGGCTACCTGCAAAGCCACACCACCGTGCCGGTGAATTGGCCCTATCAAGAGCTGCGCCGCCAGGCCCGGCTGAACCCCGACCGGCTGTTGTACTACAAGACCGACACACACTGGAATTCCATCGGTGCGCTGTATGGGCTGGACGGCATTTTTGATGCCCTGGGCCTGCCCATTTTACAACCCGGGGATTATCCTGTGGAGCCTGCCGGGACCACCACCGGCGATATGGCCAACGTGGCCGCGCTGTACGCCAGCCTGCCGCCGGAGCAAACCTACACGGTGCCCGGCTACGCTGACCTGTTTGCCAAAGATGACCGCGTGGTGCGGGTCATCGGCGATTCCTTCAGCGAGTATTACATGCCGTATCTGGAGGCCCGCTTCGCCACCACCTGGCGAGAGCACATCGACAGCTTTGATCCGGTCGTCGTAGAACAGCCGGGGTGCGATATTTTGATTTTGGAGTTCAACGAGCGCAGCCTGGATAAGCTGCTGGCGATTTTGGACAGCATTTGAAGTAGTAGAGTATAGGAAAGGCTCCCTCACAGAGGGAGCCTTTCCTATTACCGATAGGTTTACCCTTTCCGCCCCACGCCCAGATCGGCCAAAATATCCGTCCGGGTATCCAGTGCCAGGGCGGCTACGCGGCGGATACGCTCGGGGGTCATGTAGGGGGCCAGGCCGCTGATGGAAAACGCGCTTTCCGCACGCCCGTCCGGCCCGGGGATGGCCACGGCCACGCACCGCACACCCATCTCGTTCTCCTCATCGTCGATGGCGTAGCCGTTGGCGCGCACCTCGGCCAGCTGGTCCCGCATCTCGGTCAGGTCCACCACGGTGCGGCTGGTCAGCTTCTTTAAGCTGCTGTGGTTCCACACGTCTTCCACTTCCTCGGGGGGCAGGGTGGCCAGGATAGCCTTGCCCACACCGGTGCAGTACAGCGGGCTGCGCAGGCCCACCCGGCTGGACATCCGCATAGGACCGCTTTCCGTTTTATAAATGTACACAATGTCCTGTGCATCGCGGATGACCAGATGCACGGCCTCGCCGGTGCGCTGGCTCAGCCGCTCCAGATGCGCCTTGGCCACGTCCATGATCTCCATGCTGTTGACGATACCGCTGGACAGCTCAAACATTTTTAAGGTCAGCCGGTAGCGGCCGGTCTCCGGCTCCTGCGCGGCATAGCCCAGGCTGACCAGGCTTGCCAGCAGCCGGTGCACGGTGCTTTTGGCAAGGCCGGTCTCCTGCGCCAGCCGCTGCAGGCTGGCCCCGGCCGGGTGGGATGCCAGCTGTTCGATCAGCTGGAAGATGCGCTCAACGCTTTGCACGCCGCCTTTTTCGGTCAAAGTGGGGTTCCTCCCTTGAATATTTACAATTTGTTAATAATTTGTAACCGTACAACGGAAACACTGTTGCGTTCCGCAATATGGAACGATTATAGCAAAGTTCGGCCGGTTTTGCAAGTGCTATGCCGAATCGCGGAATTCTGGGCGAATACGACAAAAAATGTGTGCTGTAACCTGTTCATTTTGACCGATTGACGGCGCAACCGCAGCCGATTATAATTATAGTAACCGAGTGTGGTCAGGCAACTGTCTAAGGTGGTCTGCCCCGCCCCAAACTGCAACATATAGTAAAGGAGAATTGCTATGAATTCTGTTTTGCAGCGTGTTTACGAGATTGGTATTATCCCTGTTATCGCTTTCAACAGCGTGGATGAGGCCCTGCCCCTGTGCAAGGCCCTGATGGCTGGCGGCCTGCCCGCTGCGGAGGTCACCTTCCGCACCGCCTGCGCCGAAGAGTGCATCAAGAAGATCCACGAGGAACTGCCCGATATGCTGCTGGGCGCCGGCACTGTCCTGACCGTTGATCAGGCTGACCGCGCCATGGCTGCCGGTGCTTCCTTCATCGTTGCTCCCGGCTTCGACCCCGAAGTCTGCAAGCATGTTATCGACAAGGGCGGTATCATGATGCCCGGCACCGCCACCTCCGGCGAGATGCAGCAGGCCATGAACATGGGCTGCGAGGTCGTCAAGTTCTTCCCTGCCGAAGCAAACGGCGGTGTGGACAAGCTGAAGAACATCGGCGCTGCCCTGAAGACCTGCAAGTGGATGTGCACCGGCGGCGTCAACGCCAAGAACGTGAACAACTACCTGGGCTACAACCAGATCATTGCTGTCGGCGGCACCTGGATGTGCAAGAGCGACAAGATCAAGGCCGGCGCCTGGGACGAGATCACTGCCATGAGCCGCGAGGCTGTTGACGTGATGCTGGGCCTGCAGCTGGGCCACATCGGCATCAACTGCGCTGATGAGACTGAGGCTGCCAAGACCGCTGAGACCATCGGCAGCCTGCTGAGCATGGCTGTCAAGCCCGGCAACAGCAGCATCTTTGTCGGCAAGAAGGAATTCGAGATCATGAAGAAGCCGGGCCGCGGCACCCATGGTCACATCGCTATCCTGACCAACAACGTCGATCGCGCTATCTATCACTTGGGCCAGCGCGGCGTCAAGTTTGATATGGACAGCAAGAACGTCAAGGACGGCAAGACTGTTGCCATCTACTTCGCTGACGAAGTCGCCGGCTTTGCTATCCACCTCGTTCAGAAATAATCAGTTCGGCTGATTATCTGTTATAAACCGTTCTTTATTAAAAATAAGAATAAAGGAGTTCCACCATGAAAATCGTTACTCTCGGTGAAATTATGATCCGTCTGCAGCCCTACGATCATCTGCGCTTTGTGCAGACTGATACCCTGCAGTACACCTACGGCGGCGGCGAGGCCAACGTGGCTGTTTCTCTGGCCAACTACGGCGCTGACGTTGCTTTCGTCACCAAGCTGCCCGCTCATGCTATCGGCCAGGCCGGCGTGAACGCTCTGCGCCGCTACGGCGTTGACACCAGCAAGATCACCCGCGGCGGTGACCGTGTTGGCATCTACTTCAACGAGAAGGGCGCTTCTCAGCGTGGTTCCGTCTGCATCTACGACCGTGCACATTCTGCTATGGCCGATGCTACCGTCGCTGACTTCGACTTCGACAAGATCTTCGAGGGCGTTGACTGGTTCCACTTCACCGGCATCACCCCGGCCCTGGGCCCCAATGTTGTCGAGATCTGCCTGGCTGCCTGCAAGGCTGCTAAGGCTCACGGCGCCAAGATCAGCTGCGACCTGAACTACCGCGGCAAGCTGTGGACCCGTGCAGAGGCTCGTGAGGCCATGAGCAAGCTGTGCGAGTACGTTGATGTCTGCATCTCCAACGAGGAGGATGCTAAGGACGTTTTCGGCATCGAGGCCGAGGCTACCGACATCTACGCTGGCGAGATCAACCGCGAGGGCTACAAGAGCGTTGCCAAGCAGCTGGCTGACAAGTTCCACTTCGAGAAGGTTGCTATCACCCTGCGTGAGAGCCATTCCGCTTCCGACAACGGCTGGAGCGCTATGCTGTACGACGTTGCTTCCAACGAGTATGCCTTCAGCAAGAAGTACGAGCTGCGCATCGTTGACCGCGTTGGCGGCGGCGACAGCTTCGGCGGCGGCCTGATCTACGCCCTGCTGAGCGGCAAGTCCACCCAGGAGGCTGTTGAGTTCGCTGTTGCTGCTTCTGCCCTGAAGCACTCCATCGAAGGCGACTTCAACATGGTCACCGTTTCTGAGGTCGAGAAGCTGGCTGGCGGCGACGGTTCCGGCCGTATCCAGCGCTGATTTTTCCCCAATATGCACTTTTGCCCTGCGGGTTTCGGCCCGCAGGGCTTTTGTTTTGTCGATTGTTAACCTGTTTCAACGTACTGCGTTGACATTTAATCATCGACCGCGCTATACTGGGTGACAGTTGGGCTGAAAGGAGGCCGTGCCATGGTAAAAGCAGACGTGCTGGCCGCGCTGGACGCAGCCCGGGGCAAATACATCTCCGGGCAGGAGCTGGCGCAGCAGCTGGGCGTGAGCCGCACGGCTATCTGGAAAGCCGTCGCT
>OLOR01001267.1_pt1 | contig 23675 bp, 18 predicted proteins | sample 1672521 | NCBI WGS metagenome assembly OLOR01 (sample SAMEA3136695, study PRJEB25190) | human gut metagenome | biome: human gut; feature: human-associated habitat; material: faeces | place: Austria | collected 2013
GCGCCAGAATGATAAAGCTTGCCACCGGCGTGGCCTTGACCAGCTGCATCACCGGAGCCAGCAGCGCATCGGCGGCGCTCCACCGGGCGGCGCATACCGCCAGCACCACGCTGACCACTGCGCCCAGCACAAAACCCAGCAAAATGCGCCCTGAGCTGAAGCCCACCCGCTGCCAGAAATCTGCCCTCGGCAGCAATTGCACCAAAGTGCGCAGCGCCTGCACCGGCGATACCAAAAACACCTCCTGCCCGATGGCCATAGCTGCGGCCTGCCAGACCGTCAGCCAGAACGCCACCGCCAGCAGACGGCGGAAAAACTGCTTGTTCTGCTTCATAAACTGCCCTCTTCCGCTTCCTATTATAAGGTATAGTATACCATACCGTCCCGCAAAGGGGAATGACCTGTGCACCACCTGCGGCGGGTCGGCTCGCTTTGTATATACTTTTATTCAACCGTCGTATGCTTGACATGAATTTACATCCAGTGTAAACTGGGTACAGTACACGGTGCATCTTTGCGCCGACGCAGGAAAGAGAGGACGGTATTGACAAAAGCGCTCAAGGGCCGCAAGCTGCTGCTTATCGGTTTTACGTTATTTTCCATGTTTTTCGGGGCGGGCAACCTGATCTTCCCACCCGATCTGGGTGCAAAGGCGGGGGTAAACTTCTGGCCCGCCTTTCTGGGGCTTGTCATCAGTGCCGTGGGTCTGCCGGTTGCAGGGGTCATCGCGGTGGCACGGGCTGACGGTCTGGATAAGCTTGCCGGGCGGGTGCATCCGGTGTTCGCGCAGGTGTTCATGATTTTGATCTACCTGTCCATCGGGCCGTGTCTGGCCATTCCGCGCACCGCAAGCACCTCGTTTGCCATGCTCACCCCGCTGCTGGGCAGCAGCGCCGGGCTGCAGCTGGGGTACTCCGTGCTGTTCTTCGGCGCGGCCTTTCTGGTAGCGCTGCGCCCGGACAGGCTCACCCGCTGGCTGGGCAGGCTGCTCTGCCCCTGTCTGCTGGTTCTGATTTTGATCCTGTTCGGCGGCTGTTTGCTACACCCGCTGGCGGCGCAGTACGGTGCGCCCACCGATGCGTATAGTTCAGCGGTTATTTTACAAGGCGTATTGTACGGTTACCAGACCATGGACGCCCTTGCCGCACTGAACTTTGGCGCGGTCATCGCCATGAACATCCGGGCGCAGGGCGTTGCCCGGGAGCAGGACGTGCAGCGCAGTGCCATCCGTGCCGGTCTTGTGGCAGGCGGGCTGTTGCTGGCGGTCTATGCCATGCTGGGGCACGCCGGAGCGTTGACCGGTGCCGCCGTGCCCGGTCTTGCCACCGGTGCCGAGGTGCTGACCGTGCTGGCGGAGCGGCTGTTCGGTAAGGCGGGGCTGGTGCTGCTTGCGGCCATCTTTATGCTGGCCTGCTTCAACACCTGTGTGGGGCTGATCGCCTGTGTGGGAGAGTATTTCCACACCCTGCTGCCCCGCATCCCCTACCCTGCTCTTGCCGCCTTTTTTGCCGCTGCCAGTATGCTGATCGCAAATCTGGGGCTGGCAGAGATCCTGCGTCTGTCCGTCCCGGTGCTCAACGCGCTGTACCCGGTAGCCATTGTGCTGATCACGCTTTCCTTCGTGCCCGGGCTGGAGCAGCGCCGCCGGGTCTACCCGCTGTGTATCGGCTGTACCGCCGTGCAGAGCATTGCCGCTGCGCTGCCGCTTAGCGCACTTTCTGCCCTTGCCAACGCCCTGCCAATGGCGGCACTGGGCTTTGGCTGGGTGCTCCCGGCTGCTGCCGGGCTGCTGGCAGGCATTCTTTTAAGCAGAACTGAAAAATAATAGGAGATTTTACTATGATCCAGCCCATCATGCACGACCCGCTGTTTCTGGCGCAGAAGTCCGCCCCCACCACCCCGAAGGATGCCCCTGTTGCGCGGGACTTACTGGACACCCTGACCGCCCACGCCGACGGCTGTGTGGGCATGGCTGCCAACATGATCGGCGTGCGCAAGCGCATCATCGCGGTGGAAGCTGAGGACGGGTATTTAGTGCTGTTCAACCCGGTCATCCTGAAAAAGTCCGGCCAGTACGAAGCCGAAGAGGGCTGTCTTTCGCTGGAAGGTGTGCGGAAAACAAAGCGCTGGCAGAGCATCAAGGTGCAGTACCAGACCTTGGACGGCAAGCTGCGCATCAAGACCTTTACCGGCTGGACAGCGCAGATCATCCAGCACGAGATCGACCATTGCGATGGGATCTTGATCTGAATCCCATCGCACACTTCCCGCGTGGGACGATTTTGAATGCGCTCCGCGTTCGCTTTGCGCATAAATAGCGGAAAGAATATTTTTATAGTTGTAACTCTGGAAAATCTGCGGATTTTCCAGAGTTACTTTTTCACGAAAGGGGCGCAAAGATATTGCAACTGCCTCTCCCGGTTACGGTTCTTCCTGTGAAAAGGGGATTCAGAAACGCCCGCAGACGTTTCTGAATCCCGAATATAAAATAATTTTTCCGCTGAAAATGGCTAGAGCGCAGCGGAAGCCATTCCAAATCGTTTTTGCTCACCAACTATAACACACAAAGCCCCCGAGGGTGTATCCCTCGGGGGCTTTGCTATGCTGTAACAGAGATGTCGGAATTTTAGCCCTTGACGCCACCAAGAGCAACGCCGCGGACGATGAACTTGGACAGCAGCAGGTAGACGATGATGACCGGCAGAATGGCGATGGCTACCATCATGTACACCTTGCCCATATCGAACTTCAGGAAGTCCGCGCTGCGCAGCTGGGCGATGAGGATAGGCAGGGTCTTTTTGTCGGCAGTGTCCAGCACCAGAGCCGGGATGAAGTAGTTGTTCCAGCTGGCCACGAAGGAGAAGATGGCCTGCACAGCCAGAGCCGGCTTCATGATGGGCAGCACGATCTTATTAAAGGTATAAAACTCGCCTGCGCCGTCAATGCGGGCGGCTTCCACGATCTCCATGGGAAGGGAGGCGTCCAGATACTGCTTCATGAAGAAGAACACAGTGGGTGCCGCAATGCTGGGAACGATCAGCGGGATGAAGCTGTTTTTCAAGCCCATCTTGGAGATCAACTGCAGAAAGCCCAGTGCGGACACCTGTGTGGGCATGGTCATGATGAGCAGGATGATGGCGAAAGCGGCCTTTTTGAAGCGGAAGTTGTAGGCATAGATGCCGTAGGCCGTCAGGGCCGAGAAGTAGACGCTGAGGGCTGCCGAGCAGGCCGACACGATAAGACTGTTGCGGATGCCGCTGCCCACCGGGATGTTGGCGTCGGCCAGCACATTCTTGAAGTTGGTGAGCATCGACTTGCCGGGCAGCAGCGAGAAGCCCTTCTGGATCTCAAAGTGGGTGCGGGTGGAGTTGACGATCAGAATATAGAAGAAGAACAGGCACAGAAAGCTGATGAGCACCAGCACCAGATAACACCACGCACGGCGCGCGGACAGGACTGCTTTTTCGGATCGTGTTTTCGGAGCGTGTGCCATATTCACTTACCCCCTTTTGCTGCCTTGGCAGCAACCTTTTTTGCAGCTTTCAGCTCGTTGTGCTGGGCTTTGGTCAGGCCGTCATCCTCCTTGGTGAGGGAGAAGTAGACCACGACGCACAGCACGGCGCACACCAGGAACAGGACCACGGAAACGGCACCGGCCATGCCATAGTTCTTGCTGAACAGGTGATTGTTCAGATACATGATCATGGTGGTGGAGGTGCGGTCCGGTCCACCCTTGCCGTTGGTCAAAATCTGCGGCACATCAAACATCTGCAGGCCGCCGATCATGGAGGTGATCATCACATACACCAGAATGGGGCGGATCAGCGGGATGGTGATCTTCCAGAACATCTGGTTCGGGGTGCAGCCGTCCAGTTCGGCGGCTTCGTACAGGGTGGGGTCCACACCCATAATGGCGGCCATCAGCATGATGGTGGTGTTGCCGAACCACATCAGGAAGTTCATCAGGCCTACCAGTGCGCGGTTGCCCCACACCGTGTTCAGAAAGCTGATGGGCTCCGTTGTCCAGCCCATGCTCATGAGCACGGCGTTCACCGGGCCATTGTCGGAGAACAGGGCAAAGAAGAGCATGGCGAAAGCCGAGGCCATGATGAGGTTTGGCATATAGATAACGGTCTTGAAAAAGGTCTGGCCCTTCAGCTTCAGCCGCAGGTCGGTGAACCATGCTGCCAGCAGCAGGGAGATGGCGATCTGCGGGATGAAGCCGATGATCCACAGGATCAGGGTGTTGCTGAAATACTTGGGCAGATCGGTGGAAAACAGGGTGATGTAGTTTTTCAGGCCCGCAAAATTGGGGCCGATGACTTTCAGGCCGCTGCGGTAATACTCAAAAAAGCTGTAATAAATGGTGGAGATCAGAGGGATCAGCTGAAATACCGCAAAGATGATGAAGAACGGCGCAATGAAGATATAGCCCCATTTTGCGTAGCTGATCGACCCTTTCTTTTTCGTCTTTTCTCCCATAAGGATCGCCTCCTGTCGTGATTGGAAAAGCAAAGGGGCGGGCGAGATGTGCCGCCCGCCCCTTTATTCACTTTTCCATAGGAACGAGTGGGTCAGCCGCTTATGCGGGCCATACCACATCGGTCAGTTCGGGGTACTTTTCCTGAACAGAGGTCTTGAAGTTTTCCTTGGCAGTGTCTTCGTCCACATTGCCGGTGAAGTAATCCTTAAACGCGGCCTGGAAGCTCTCGGTGATGCCCTGGTCGTAAGGACCTGCGTTGGACATATCGATCTTCTTGGCTGCCTCTGCGAACAGCGCGATATGGTTCTGGCCGCCCAGGAAGTCGGACTTGTAATCGCTGCTGGCGATCTCTTCCATAGCTTTCTCGTTGTTGGTGTAATCCTCGGTATCCAGAGTGATCTGCTTCATGATAGCTTCGTCGCAGGTCAGCTTCTGCATGACATCGCGGATCAGATCAATGTTGTCGCTGCCGGCCGCGCCGCAGATCCAGGTGCCGCCCCAGTAGTAGGGCTGAGGGCCTTCGCACACAGCGTAATCGCCGTAGATGCCGTTGCCCACTTCTTCCTTGCCGCCCTCGGCCACAGGAGTCTCCAGAGAGTTGCCCAGCAGGGTGAAGTTGATGCCCCAGGTGGAATAGAAGAAGCCAAACACCTTGCCGCTCGGGCCCTGATCGGCTGCCCACTGGCTGTCCCACAGGCTGGACTTGTTGTTGTAGCCCTTATCGGTGTATTCCTTGGTCTGGTCGACCCACTTCATCATGTTCTCGTCCACATTGATCGTGGTTCCGTCCACCCAAGGAGCTGCAATGTTGTTGGAGAAGGTGCGGAAGGAATCGTCGAAGCCGGACAGCATCTTGTAGCCCTTGGCATAAGCCTGAGCGGCCACATCGTTGAACTTATCCCAGTCGGACAGATAGCTTTGTACCTCGGTGGGGTCATCGGTACCCAGCACGTCCTTGGCGATGCTGCGGCGGTAAGCGAACAGGCCGGGAGTTGCCTGCCAGGTGGTGCCGCGCTGGCTGCCATCCACACTGACGATGTCCTTGGTGTACTGATACTGCTGTGCCAGATCGGCATCGGTCAGGCCGATGTCCGCCTTGACATCCAGTGTATAATCGGAATCCACATACTTCAGGGCGTAATCCGCTTCTACCAAGAAGATGTCGATCTTGTCGTCATCGGCAGCAGATTCCTGATTCAGCAGACCTTCGTCCAGCTTGTTCTGATAGTTGTTGTTGTCGTTGGGGTTGATGGTCCACTTGACGATGGTGCCGTCCTTCAGGGTGGTGGTGGACTTATCGGCTGCGATTTCGGCAACTTCAGGATAGTAATCGTTGAAGCGGCTCTGGAACTCATCGTTCCAGCACCAGATGTTCAGGGTCTTGCCGCCTGCTGCGGGAGCCTCGGATGCGGCTGCGGAAGAAGCGGTGGAGGATGCTGCTGTGCTGGTGGAAGAAGAGCCGCCGCATGCTGTGAGGGCTGCGCCAATAGTCACGACACCGGAAGCGAGCAGAAAATTGCGACGAGAGATCTTTTTCATAAGGGTAAACCTCCTTCATGGTTTTCCATTTTCTTCAAAAAACTCCGCCATAGGAGTTCTGGTCCAAAATCAAAGGCTGCGGACTGACCTGCCCGACAGCAGCCTGCCGGAGACTCGGAGCTGCTCCGGCAGTGTGACCCGCGGGTGCTCGATGAGTTCGATGAGCTTGTCCGCTGCGGTCTGGCCGAGAGCGGCTGTGTTCTGCTGGTAGGTCACCAGCGAGGGGTTGACCACCCGGGAAAGGTAGATGCCGTCGTATCCCATCACTGAGATGTCATCCGGGATGCTCAGCCCCGCTTCTGCCAGAGCGTTATAGCCGCCCAGTGCGGAGAAATCATCCGGGAAGATGATGCAGGTGGGCCGCTGCGGCAGTGCCAGCAGCGCCCGGGTCTCTTCTGCACAGCGCTCGACATCGTGATACACGCCGTCGCGGACGTACTCTTCCGGTATCTCCAGCCCCAGTTCTTCACAGGCCTGATAAAAGCCGGCGATGCGGTTTTCAGTGACCGAGGTCTTTTCGCCGTGGATAAAAGCGATGCGCCGGTGTCCGCAGGCCCATGCCTGCTTGACCAGAGCTTTGAGACCCGCCACGTTGTCCGACAGGACTGCCATGCGGTTGTTGAACACATGGTCGATGGTCACCACCGGAACATCACTGTTGACCAGCTCCACTACCTGTGGGTCGTAAAAGTTCACGCAGGCGATCACCACACCGTCCACACTGCGGTAATGGCAGTGCTCCAGGTAGGTCATGCTCCTGCCGCTGATGTTATGGTTGATAAAGGTGATGTCGTAGCCGCGCTTTTCTGCTTCTACCTTGAAGCTGTCCAGCACGGCGGAGAAGTATTCGTGAGTCAGGCCGCTTTGCCGTTCGTCAACGAACAGGACCCCCAAATTATAAGTACGGTTGGTTTTGAGGGCCCGGGCCGCTGCGTTGGGCAGATACCCCATGCGGCGAGCCGCTGCGCGGATGCGCTCTCTTGTTGCGGCGGCAATGTCAGGCTGATCGTTCAGAGCCTTGCTGACGGTTGCGACGGATACGCCGCATTCTTTTGCCAAATCTTTCAGAGATGGCATCGGCTGGCCTCCTTTCCGGGAAAGGATTCTTGGGATCGCTTCCTGCAAAGTCCTTAATCGTTTTCGCAAATTCAATATAGCGCATTCTGCACCAAAAATCAAGCAAAAAAGAAAAAGTTTTAACTATAACGCATTGATTTCGGCAGCTTGCTTGCTTTTTGAAGACCAAAATTGTGCATCTCGATTGGATTTCGTTACATTTCGGTTAAAATCGAAAAAGTTTCGCTGCTTTTTTCGGAGCCGGAAGGAACAGGACAGGCGGGAGAGGGAGACGGATGCGGACCGGACAGGTGTGCGGCACTGCGGATGTTTGTGATGAAACGATGCATATTTTTTGGAGAACTTTGGGCGGAATCTTGAAAAAGTACTTGCAATTTTTACACGGATAGGCTATGCTAAAAACAAAGAGACCGCTTCTTTCAAAAGCTCTCAATCGTTTTCGTGAGCAGGTTTTAAGGAGGAAGCGTTATGAGATTCGGACATTTTGACGACCAGAACAAAGAGTACGTCATCACCACCCCGCAGACCCCGCTGCCCTGGATCAACTATCTTGGCAGTGAGGATTTTTTCAGTCTGGTTTCCAACACAGCCGGCGGCTACAGCTTTTACCGCGATGCGCGGCTGCGCCGGCTGACCCGTTACCGCTACAACAGCTCCCCGCTTGATATGGACGGCCACCATATCTATATCAAGGATGGCGATACGGTGTGGAACCCCGGCTGGCAGCCAACAAAGACCGAACTGGACAGTTACACCTGCCGCCATGGTCTGGGCTACACGATACTGGAAGGCAGAAAGAACGGCGTGACGGCACAGCAGGAGCTGTTTGTGCCCAAAGGCGATGCCTGTGAGCTGGACCGCCTGACCCTGCGCAACGACAGCGGCACGGAAAAAGAGCTGGATGTGTTCAGCTATGTGGAGTTCTGCCTGTGGGACGCTGTGGACGACAGCTCCAACTTCCAGCGAAATTTCTCCACCGGTGAAGTCGAGGTGGAGGGCAGCGCTGTCTATCATAAGACCGAATACCGCGAGCGCCGTGACCATTACGCTGTTTTCTGGGCCAACTGCCCCATCAGCAGCTTTGACACCTCCCGTGATGCATTCTGCGGCGTATATGGCGGCCCGGCAGACCCGCAGGCCGTTCGGGCAGGCCATTGCTCCGGCAGCATCGCCCATGGCTGGGCTCCTGTTGGTGCGCTGCACATCCATGTAAAGCTGGCCCCGGGAGAGTGCCGCAGCATCCTGTTCGGTCTGGGTTACATTGAGAACCCGCAGGAGGAAAAATTCGTCGCGCCGGGCGTCATCAACAAAGCCCGCGCCCACGCCATGATGGAGCGCTATGCCACCGACGCGCAGGTCGATGCGGCCCGCGCTGCGCTGGCCGCCCACTGGAAAGACCTGCTCTCTACCTATCAGCTGCACTCCGGAGAGGAAAAGCTGGACCGCATGGTGAATATCTGGCACCAGTACCAGTGCATGGTCACCTTCAATATGAGCCGGAGCGCCAGCTATTACGAGAGCGGCATGGGCCGTGGCATGGGCTTCCGCGACAGCTGCCAGGATCTGCTGGGCTTTGTGCATATCATCCCCTCCCGTGCAAGGGAGCGCATTCTGGACATTGCGGCCACCCAGTTTGAGGATGGCAGTGCTTACCATCAGTATCAGCCGCTGACTAAAAAGGGAAACCGCGACATCGGCACTGGCTTCAACGACGACCCGCTGTGGCTCATCGCCGGCGCTGCCGCCTACCTGCGGGAGACCGGAGACTGGAGCATCCTGGATGAGCAGGTGCCGTTCGATAATGACGAGTCCAAGGCCCAGCCGCTGATGGAACATCTGCGCCGCAGCTTCAACTTCACCGTTACGCACCTTGGCCCCCACGGCCTGCCGCTCATCGGCCGCGCCGACTGGAACGACTGCCTGAACCTGAACTGCTTCTCCGAGCACCCGGGCGAGAGCTTCCAGATCACCGGCCCCAGCGAGGGTCCCGTGGCCGAAAGCGTATTCATTGCCGGTATGTTCGTCAAGTACGGCCACGAATACGCCCAACTGTGCGACCATCTGAATCTGACCGAGGAGGCCGCTGCCGCCCGCAAGCACATTGATGCCGTGGAGCAGGCCACCCTGACCGCCGGTTGGGACGGCGCATGGTTCCGCCGTGCCTACGATGCTTTCGGCAAGCCCGTCGGCAGCAAGGAGTGCACCGAGGGTCAGATCTTCATTGAGCCGCAGGGTATGTGCGTCATGGCCGGCATTGGCAAGGAGAGCGGACAGGCCGCGCAGGCGCTTGCCAGCGTGGAGGAGCGGCTGGACACCAAATACGGTGTGGTGCTGCTGCAGCCCGCCTACACCGGCTATCAGCTGAATCTGGGCGAGATCTCCAGCTATCCTCCGGGATACAAGGAGAACGCCGGTATCTTCTGCCACAACAACCCGTGGATCAGCTGCGCCGAGGCAACGCTCGGTCACGGCGACCGCGCCTTTGCGGTGTACCGCAAGACCTGCCCCGCCTATATCGAGGACATCTCCGAGATCCACCGCACCGAGCCCTACGTTTACAGTCAGATGGTAGCCGGTAAGGACGCCCCCACCTTTGGCGAAGCCAAAAACAGCTGGCTGACCGGCACGGCGGCATGGACCTTCTTCAATATCAGCCAGTACATTCTGGGCATCCAACCCACCTTGGACGGCCTGAAGGTAGACCCCTGCATCCCCCACACCCTGTCCGGCTTCACCGTGACCCGCCGCTTCCGCGGTGCTGTGTACCACATCACGGTGGATAACGCCGCCGGGGTGCAGCACGGCATCAAGGCCGTTACCGTGGACGGCAAGGCCATCTCCGGCAACGTGCTGCCGCTGGCTGCCGCCGGTGCTGAGGTAACGGTGCAGGTTACCATGGGTTAACCCGACTTTCTCTGCTTTTTCATATTATTCTCCTTTCTGTGACCAAAGCCGCCGCGCAGACCTCTGCACGGCGGCTTTGGTTTACAATGAAAATATTTTAACAGCTTAACGATTGATAATGCGTTCCGCGTTGCTCTGCGCATCTTCAGCGGAAAGGTTATTTTAATATTTCGCGTTTGTCGCGCTCTGCGGAGCGCTCCAAACGCATTTTTACAAGTGGGACTGCAATGGTTAATGGGCGGTCTGAATCACAAATGCAGTTGACCACTACGACCCCTCCTGTGAAAAAAGCATTTCAGCCAAGCCCGCAGGCTTGGCTGAAATGCAAATAAAAAAAATAATTCCGCTATCTATGCGCAGAGCAACGCGGATCGCATTCAAAATCATTTCACCTGCCCGCGCATTCCAAATCGTCCCCTTCCCTCTTGCATTTTTTGGGAAAGAGGTGTAAAATACAGTCACAATCAAACACAGGGGAGCTCGTGCAGCGGGCTGAGAGGAAGTATAGCAAGCTTCGACCCTTTTACCTGATGCGGATAATGCCGCCGTAGGAAGTCATACCCTTTATGATTTTTTGCAGGAGGAGCCGCGCCGGGCTCCTCCTGTTTTTTTGTACCTCTGCGGAGGTTCCGCAGCCGGCTGAGGGGGAGCGCCCTGAGCCTTGGATGAATGCAGCGATGGGAAGCCGTGTTCCGGCGTGAGAGGAAACCAGTAAGTTTCGACCGCACCTTCCGTACCTGTTCCCGCCTTGTGGCGGGCACGGGCTGTTTTGTTGCGGGAGCGCCGGTATTCATCCTGCGCTGCCGCAGATGGTTGAAAAGGAGCTAATTTATCATGAAGAATCTCTCTGTCAAAAAGCTTGCCCTTGCCGGTATGTTCTGTGCCCTGTGCGTGGTGGGCAGCGTATTCAGCTTTCCCATGTTCGGCAGCAAGTGCGCCCCGGTGCAGCACATGGTCAACGTGCTGTGCGCCGTTCTGCTGGGGCCCTGGTGGGGCGTCGGTGTAGCCTTTGTGGCTTCCCTGCTGCGCAACCTGCTGGGTCTGGGCAGCCTGATGGCTTTCCCGGGCAGTATGTTCGGTGCGCTGCTGTGCGGCCTTGCATACCACAAGACCAAAAACCTGATCGCCACCGTGGTGGGTGAGGTGTTCGGCACCAGCATTCTGGGCGGCCTGTGCGCATGGCCCGTGGCCATCTTCCTGATGGGCAAGAGCGCTGCGGACATCGCTTTCTACGCCTACATCGTGCCCTTCCTCATCTCCACCGCCGTGGGTGCGGTAATCGCCGGTGCTGTGGTGTTCAGCCTGCAGCGCTCCGGCGCTCTGCGCTCCATGCAGAACAGCCTTTCCTGAGCGGAGGTGCCGGGAATGCTCAAAACCGCCTTTGAGAACCTGCGCAGCCGCAGCCCTCTCATCCACAACATCACCAACTACGTCACCGTGAACGACTGCGCCAACATGGTGCTGGCCTGCGGTGCTTCCCCCATCATGGCCGATGATGCCGCCGAGGTGGAGGAGATCACCGCCATCTGCGGCGGACTGAACATCAACATCGGCACGCTGAACAGCCGCACCGTCACCAGTATGCTGCTGGCGGGCAAAAAGGCCAATCAGCTGGGACACCCCGTGGTGCTGGACCCGGTGGGTGCCGGTGCTTCCCGTCTGCGCACCGACACCGCCTTCCGCCTGCTGCGGGAGGTGCAGTTCACAGTGATCCGGGGCAACATCTCGGAGATCAAGACCCTTGTCTCCGGCGCAGGCACCACCAAGGGCGTGGATGCGGACGTAGCCGACAAGGTGACCGAGGAGAACTTGGACAGCGCCGTGGCTTTTGCCAAGGCCTTTGCCGCCCGCACCGGCGCAGTGGTTGCCATTACCGGTGCTATCGACATCGTAGCCGATGCACAAAAAGCCTACTGCATCCGCAACGGCAACGCCATGATGAGCAGCATCACCGGCACGGGCTGTCAACTCTCTGCCCTGACGGCGGCTTTTGTCACCGCCAACCCCGGCCACCCGCTGGAAGCTGCTGCTGCGGCGGTGTGCGCCATGGGTCTGGCGGGCGAAGTTGCCCACCAGCGGCTCACTCCGCAGGACGGCAACGCTACCTACCGCAATTACATCATTGATGCCATTTACAACATGACCCCCGAACAGCTGGAGAAAGGCGCAAACTATGAAGTGCGATAAACACACCATGCTCCTGTACGCGGTGACCGACCGCGCATGGGTGGGCGAGCAGACCCTATATCAGCAGGTGGAGAGTGCCCTGAAGGGCGGTGCCACCTGCGTGCAGCTGCGGGAAAAGCAGCTGGGCGACGCGGATTTTTTACAGGAAGCCATCCAGATCCACGCCCTGTGCCAGCAGTACGGCGTGCCGCTGTTCATCAACGATAACGTGGAGGTAGCCTTGCAGTGCCACGCCGAGGGCATCCATGTGGGGCAGGACGATATGGCCGCCGCACAGGTGCGCCAGCGCGTGGGCGAGGGCGTGATGATCGGCGTATCCGCCCACACGGTACAGGAAGCGCTGGACGCTGTGGCGCACGGCGCGGACTACCTTGGCGTAGGCGCGGTATTTGCCACCCACACCAAGACGGACGTAAGCGAGATGCCCCGGCAGACCCTGCTGGACATCTGCAACGCCGTGGATGTGCCGGTGGTGGCCATTGGCGGCATCCACAAGGAGAACATCCTGCAGCTCAAGGGCACCGGCGTGGACGGTGTGGCATTGGTAAGCGCTATCTTTGCCGCAAAGGACATCGAGGCCGAGTGCCGGGAGCTGCGCGCCCTTTCGGAGCAGATCATAAAGTAAGCTATCATCCCGCGGCAAACCGGGGGCACCACCTTGGGCCGCGTTACAAAATTCATGGAGAAAACCAACATGAAAAGCGTATCTTGCGCAGGTGCCGGCATCCAGAGCATACTGTTTTTTCTGAATGACGGCTACTTGCCTGCTGGCCGGGAGCTTTCTCCTCGGACACGAATTCGGGTTGCGGCACCCAGCGGATGCTTCGTGCCTTAAGCAGCACTCGCATCCTACTGGCCGCTGCCCCAGCAGCAACTTCCTGTTTCCGCCACTGGCGGCGGTCGTTGCTGCTGCAGTCCATTCCATCGCCCGCCCTACTGCCTGCGGCAGCAGGGTCCCACCCCAGCGGACGGTCCTCGGAGAAACTCCCAACCAGCGGTTCGCCCCTGCTGCAATGCATGACCAGCACCCTGCTGTTCAGAGATAAACTGTCATTTGGAGGAACACAGCGTATGCAGACTTATACCACCCAGATGGATGCCGCCCGCAAGGGCATCATCACCCCGGAGATGGAGATCGTAGCCAAAAAGGAATACCGCACCACCGAGGAGATCCGCCAGTGGGTCGCCGAGGGCAAGGTAGCCATCCCCGCCAACAAGCACCACAAGTGCCTGAACCCCGAGGGCGTTGGCTCCATGCTGCGCACCAAGATCAACGTGAACCTTGGCGTCTCCCGCGACTGCAAGGACTACAACATTGAGATGCAGAAGGTGATGAGCGCCGTGAACATGGGCGCAGAAGCCATTATGGATCTGTCCAGCCACGGCAACACCCAGCCCTTCCGCCAGAAGCTGACCCACGAGTGCCCGGTGATGATCGGCACTGTGCCGGTGTATGATTCGGTCATCCACTACCAGCGGGATCTGGCTGAGCTGACTGCACAGGACTTCATCGATGTGGTACGCCTGCACGCAGAGGACGGCGTGGACTTTGTTACCCTGCACTGCGGCATCACCCGTAAGACCATCGAGCAGATCCGCAAGCACAAGCGCAAGATGAACATCGTGAGCCGCGGCGGCTCTCTGGTGTTTGCGTGGATGAGCATGACCGGCAACGAGAACCCCTTCTACGAGCACTTTGACGAGATCTGCGAGATCTGCGCCGAGCATGATGTGACCATCTCTCTGGGCGATGCCTGCCGTCCCGGCTGTCTGGCTGACGCCACCGACGTGTGCCAGATTGAGGAACTGGTGCGTCTGGGCGAGCTGACCAAGCGCGCATGGGCGCACAATGTGCAGGTGATGGTAGAAGGCCCCGGTCATGTGCCCCTGAATCAGGTCGCCGCCAACATGGAGGTGCAGAAGAGCATCTGCATGGGCGCACCCTTCTATGTGCTGGGACCTCTGGTCACCGATATCGCCCCCGGCTACGACCACATCACCGCTGCCATCGGCGGCGCAGTGGCAGCCGCCAGCGGTGCGGCCTTCCTGTGCTATGTGACCCCCGCCGAGCATCTGGCACTGCCCAATGTGGAAGACGTAAAGCAGGGCATCGTGGCCTCCAAGATCGCCGCTCACGCCGCCGACATTGCCAAGGGCATCCCCCACGCCCGGGACATTGACGACAAGATGGGCGATGCCCGCCGCGTACTGGACTGGGATGCACAGTTCGCCTGCGCGCTGGACCCCGAGACCGCCAAGGCCATCCGCGACGCCCGCCTGCCCGAGGACGACCACAGCGACACCTGCAGTATGTGCGGCAAGTTCTGCGCCGTGCGCAGCATGAACAAGGCGCTGGCCGGTGAATACATCGACATTCTGTAAGCTTTTCCCGCGCTGAAAGGCGCTTCTTCCTCCGCCGCCCGGCATAACCGGTCGGCTTTTATGTTGATAACAAAAAAAGATTGACCGCCCCACAGTTCCCCAACTCGAGCGGTCAATCTTTTGACATACGGGATGGAAAGCTGACCCTTGCAGTCAGCGCCCCTTCTGTTTGTAGAATAATCGAAGCCATGTGATTTGTCAAGCCATCCCGTTCTATCGATTCTTTCTATCAATATTTTAGATTTTACAATTCTTCTGTGCTGTACTATAATAAAGTAGCAACTTTATTACTCAAAAGTACAGGAGGCTGTTTTCTTGATAGTTGATCTGATCGAAGCGCTTTACCGCCTGCTGTGGGGCGATTTATTCACCCTGCCAGTGGCGGGCGGCATTGGCATCTCCTTCATGGTGGTGCTTCTGTTTGCAGCCGGTATCGGCTTTACCCTGCGCACAAGGCTGCTGCCGGTGCGCCTGTTCCGGGATATGATCGGCGCAGTGTGCGAAAAAAAGCAGGCTGCGGGCGGGCTTTCCTCCTTCCAGACACTGGTCATCTCCACCGCCACCCGGGTAGGCATGGGCAACCTTGTGGGCGTGGTGGCCGCTGTTTCGGCGGGCGGCGCGGGCGCGGTGTTCTGGATGTGGGTCACCGCCCTGCTGGGTGCTTCCACCTCCTTTGTAGAGTCCACTCTGGCGCAGAAGTACCGCGTACCGGACCCGCTGTACGGCGGCTGGCGGGGCGGCCCGGCCTACTACCTTCATGTGCTGGCAGAGCGCAAACGGGGCAAAAAGCTCAAGCGCTCGGTGTGCGCAGCGCTGTTTGCAGTGTCCGGTCTGATCTGCTGGTGCGGCATCAGTCAGGTGATTTCCAACTCGGTCAGTTCTGCCTTTGAAAACGCCTTTCACGTCCCGCCGCTGGCCACTACCGTGGTGCTTACCCTGCTGGCGGCGCTGATCGTGCTGCGCAAAAACGCCACCGTAAAAAGCCTTGACTTTATCGTGCCGGTCATGGCGGTGTGCTACTTTGTCATCACGGTGGGCATCGTGGTGCTGAATCTCCGGCAGCTGCCCGCTGTGCTGGCACGCATCTTTGCCGAAGCCTTTGGCCTGCGTCAGGTGGCCGCAGGCGGCTTTGGCGCAGTGCTGATGAACGGTGTCAAGCGCGGGCTGTTCTCCAACGAAGCGGGCAGCGGCTCTGCCCCCTGCGCCGCTGCCGCTGCGGAGTGCGACGACCCGGTAAAGATGGGTCTTGTACAGGCGCTGGGCGTATTGATCGACACGGTGGTCATCTGCAGCTGCACCGCCTTTCTGATGCTGCTGGTGCCGCAGGAGATCACCGCCGGGCTGACCGGCATGAACCTTTTACAGACTGCCATGCAGTACCATCTGGGCAGCTTTGGCATCGTGTTCATTGCGGTGATCTTAGCGCTGTTCAGCTTCTCCACCTTTCTGGGGGTGCTGTACTACGCCCGGGGCAATGTGGCCTACCTGTGCGGCGACAACTGGTGGAGCCAGACCGCCTACAAGCTGCTGGCGCTGGCCATGCTGTTGGTGGGCGGCACACAGGCCTACACCGTGGTGTGGGATCTGGGCGATGTGGGCATCGGGCTGATGACCATCTTCAATATGCTGGCGCTCGTTCCCCTTTCCGGCGAGGCGCTGACCGCCCTGAACGACTACGAAATGCGCAAAAAAATAAAATAAGATCACAAAAACGGGCTGCTGCACAAGGTTCTGTGCAACAGCCCGTTTTATATTCGCTCCTAAATCCAGAAAGTCAGCATTTATTTACAGATACTTTTACTTTAGCTTGCTCGCCCTCTCCGTCTTTGCTTCGCAAATCCACCTCTCCCAAAGGGAGAGGCCTTGGCAAAGAGATGAAGTTTGCGTGGACTGCCAAAGGCTCTCCCTTTGGGAGAGCTGGCGCGTTAGCGCCTGAGAGGGCGAGGTCGCTGACCATGTGTAGCAGCCCGTTTTGTAATATGCTAAAACTTTCAGCTATGCTGCTTCAGGGCGCAGACGGCGATGCTCAATGCGCTCCATGCGGCCTGATACATCAGCACCGTGGCGATGGACAGCTGCCAGATGCTGCCCGCATAGGTCAGCAGCACCGCAATGAACACCGAGAAGCATACCGACACCAGCTGCACCGTGGTGGCGCTGGTCTCGGCATTCTGTGCCTGATCTGCGGCCTGCAAGCCGCCGGTCAGGCTGGCAAAACCCCTGTGGTGGTACAGGCAGCACTTGGGCTTTGCCGGGGCTGCATCGGCGGCTTCAATAGCCCGACACTGGTCGCCGTCCAGTACCGTGACCATGCCCTCCGGCAGATGGTAGGCCTCGGTGATGTGCCGCGCCGTCAGGCTGGGGTCCTTGCTGGTGACCAGCAGACGGATGTTCTCCCTTTGCAGAGAAGCAAGGCTGCGTGCCACATTGCGGCCGCCCACATAGCGCAGCACAAACATGGCGTGCAGGTTGCCGGACACTGCCAGATACAAAATTTGCAGCTCGCCATTTTTGGAGTGGCTGTCTTCGTAGTCCTGCTCCGGCAGGGTAACGCCCTCCTGCTCCATGTAGCGGCGGGTGCCGATGAGGATGCGGTTATTGTCGCACCATGCCGAGAAGCCCAGCCCGGTGTGCTGCTCCAGATCCTTGACCGGGAACAGGATATCGGTGCGATCCTCGATAATCTGGCGGAACAGCCCGCGCAGGGTGTCGCAGCTCTCGTTCAGTACACTTGCCGCATACAGGATGGCGCGGTCGATGCGGCCGCCCTTGAAGATGCGGATATCCTCCAGCGTCACGCTGTCAGCGGTAAACAGGTCATCGGCATCCAGCTCAATGGTGTCGATGCCGCCCAGCTCCTCAATGGCTGCCCAGCCGGGCACCACAGCGCCCACAGCTGCGGCAGCTCTTTGCAGCCGCAGCGCCGCCAGACCCGGCACCAGCACCGAGGAAAGGGGTGCGCCCATGCACAGCACGGCAGCAGCCGCAGCCACGGCGCAGTTGATCCCGCCGCCGAACAGCAGGAAGGCTACGCCGCTGAGCACTGCTGCCGCCAGCAGAACACAGGCCACCTTGCGGGCGCGGCGCTCGCTGGCGCGCTCGCTGAGACTCTGCTCCACAAAGTCATCGCTGGCAGTCTGCACCGGGCGGCTCAGCAGCACCCACGGATCCTTCTGCTCCAGATCCCGGGCGAGGGCGCGGATCAGGTCTTTATCGCGGGTACGGTAAGCGCCCCGCAGTTCGCCGCCCTCTGCCGCCAGCGCGTAGCCGCCCTGCACGGCAGACAGCATCACCCGGCTGCCCACCAGCGCCAGAAACAGTCCCAGCGCCGCCATACCGGTCAGCAGACCGATGCCCTCGGTGCTGCGGTAGGCGTTGGCATTCAGCATGGCCACCACTGCCTGCAGCAGCGCTGCCACAGCAGCCAGCGCGGGCATGGTGTCCGCACTGGGACGGCCGCGCAGACCGGCCAGACCGTCCCGCAGCACCGGGTAGCCCACAAACAGGCTGGCGGCAAACAGCAGCAGATTGGCGGCATAGAACGCCGCCGGGGCTGCGTCCGGGTCCAGCACCGAAAGCGGCGGCAGCAGACGCTCTGCTGTCAGCCCAAGGTGCAGCAGCACTACGGCCAGAATGCCCGCCAGCACACACCGCAAGGTCAGCTCTGCGGCCATGTGGTGCAGTTTGTCAGCGATGGATTCCGGCACAGCTTCCTCAGTAGGAACAGCTGCTTCCGGCGCGGTCTCCGGCTGTGCCGGGGTCACAGCTGCATCGGCTGCCGGTGCGGGTACTGTTTCATCAGCAGGAGCGCCGTCCTGCTCCAGCGGGAGCAGCGGCAGGCTCATGGTATCCTCTTTTTCCGGCTTGCGGGCAGCGGGCTTTTCGTCCTCTGCCGTGCCGAACATCTGGAAGATCGACTTTTTCTCAGGCTTTTTCGGCAGCGTTTCCGGGTCTGCCGGAGCGCTGGCAAACACCATCGGCGGCAGTTCCTCGGCGGTCTTTTGTGCAGCCTTTGCCGGGGCTTTTTCCGGCTCTGCCGCAGGCTGTGCAGGCGCGGGCTGCACCTTTGGCTGCGGCGCTGCCTGCACGGGCTTTGCCGGCTGCACGGCAGGCTTTGCCTTGCCGCTCATGCCGTTGAGCATATCCTTCAGCTGCTGCATCTCCCGCTGCTCCAGCTCCTCCTGCGGCAGCAGTATCTCCGGGGCGTTCTTCGCCTTGGGCTGCTTTTGGGGCGCTGCAGCGGGCTGCGGCTTTGGCTGCGGTACGGGCTTTTCCGGTGCCGGCTGCACGGCAGCAGCCGCCTTGGGTGCAGGAACCGGCTCTGCCGGGACGGCCTTGACAGGCTCCGGGCGGGCGGGCTGCATCGGCATTACCGGAACAGGGTCTGCGGTGCGCAGCTCCAGCGCCATGTCCTCCTGCTCCGGCTGCACCGGCTTTGCATCTGCCCCCAGCAGGATCTCGCCGGTGGGGATCTCCAGCACCGGCTGTGCCGCGGCGGGCGTTTCTTCTTTATCGTGGCCGAACAGCTTGCCCAGCAGCCCGGCTTTGGGCTTTTCCTCCACCGGGGCAGGCTCGTCCCGGTGGGTCATCTCCTCGGGCAGATCGATCACACTGGTGCTGAAAAAGTTGCGGAACCGCTCTTCAGCCGAGAGCTCTCCCGTCTGCTTGCCCTTGCGTTCATTTTTATTGTTCGGCATCCTTGTCCCTCCCACTGTTCTGGATGGAGTTTACCGCTTGTTTTATTCTTCTACGGCGCGCTGCGACTGGATCTCGTACAGAATGATGCCTGCCGCCACCGAAACGTTATAACTGTCCACGCCGGTACCGGGTGCAGCCATATCCAGACGCACCACACCGTCGCACAGCTTCTTTACCAGCTGGGATACCCCGCTGCCCTCGCTGCCCAGTACCAGCGCGATGGGGCCGGTCAGGTTATTTTTGCGCAGGGAGACGCCGTCCATGTCGGCGCAGTAGACGAACACGCCCTGCTCCTTCAGGCGGCGGATGGTCTCGCCGATGTTGGCCACACGCGCCACCGGCAGACGCTCGGCAGCGCCTGCGCTGGACTTGATCACGGTGGGGGTAACGGATGCGCCGCCACGCTTGGGGATGACGATGCCGTGGGCACCGCACAGCAGGGCGCTGCGCATGACTGCGCCCAGATTATGGGGATCCTCAATGCCGTCGCTCAGCACCAAAAAGGGCGGCTCGCCCTTGGCTTTGGCTGCTGCCAGCAGATCCTCCACGGTCGCGTACTCGATCTCGCTGGCAAAGGCCGCCACGCCCTGATGGCTCTCGGTGCCGGTCATCAGGCGCAGCTTGTTGGGGTGCACCCGCTTGACCGTTGCGCCGGCTTCCTTGGCCAGTGCTGTATAGTATGCCGCCACTGCCGGAGCCATCCCCTCGGCAATAAGCACGGTATCCACACCGGAGCCGCTCTTGAGCAGCTCGGTCACAGGGTTTTTGCCGTAGATCAGGCTCTCGCTTTTCTGCTGCGGCTGCTCTGCATCGCGGCGCGGACGGCGCGGCTGGTTACGTTCTTCCATCTTTTTTATGCTCCTTCCGTTCCGGGCGGGCGGTGCCGCGCCGGAGCGTTTTATTCTGTTTATGATAATCCAAGATAAAGTATACCATATCTCGCCCGGCTTCGCCACAAATTGCAGAGATTTTATTGCCCGGCGCTAAAATTTTTTCGGTAAAAAGCGTTCCTTCCTGCCGGTTTCGGCAGCTGTAAAAATGTTTTGCCCGCTGCCCGGTCGGCGGGGTGCAATTCCGCCGTTTTGCCAAGGTCAAAAGTTTTCCACAAAAAACGTCTATACATTCCGTAAACGCGCTGTAGTTTTTCCACAAGTTGAAAACTCGGTGGAAAGTGTGTAAAAGTCCAGCCATAGCGCCCGTTTTCCGGGTGGAATTAAACAGTTTCCACCGGGTTTTCAACAGCAGGTTCCTCCACATCTTGGCAAAAGCCTTACAATTTGTAAAATTCAAGTCGGAATTATGACAATTTTTTGAACCGGAAATTGTCCGCTTTTGCAATTTTCTCCAACATCATTTTGACGAATGTTAAAATGTGTTGAAAACCCGCGTCATCGATGCACAAGGCAGATGTTGCAGCATATATGGATTTTTGTCGCCAGGCGCAGAACATTTCTGCCGCTGCTGCATCAGCCGCTTTGTGCCGTGCCTGTTCCGCAGCAGCTCTATGCAAGAAAAAGCGCCTGTTCGGATTGATTTTAGGCGCAGTTTGGGGTATACTAACCATGTGGGCTTGTTAAACCATGCACAATGCGGTGTGTGGCAGAGCCGGAACCCCGATAATTTTTGGAGGTAATGAATAATGTTGGTAAATGCAACCGAAATGCTGCTCAAGGCACGCGATGGCCACTACGGTGTGCCGCAGTTCAACATCAATAATCTGGAGTGGACCAAGGCAGTCCTGACCGCCTGCGAGGAAATGAAGAGCCCCGTCATTCTGGGTGTTTCCGAGGGTGCAGGTAAGTACATGACCGGCTTCAAGACCGTCGCCGCCATGGTCAGCGCTATGGTCGATTCCATGGGTATCACCGTTCCCGTTGCTCTGCATCTGGATCACGGCACCTACGAGGGCTGCAAGGCCTGCGTTGAGGCCGGTTTCTCCTCCATCATGTTTGATGGCAGCCACTACTCCATCGAGGAGAACGTGGAAAAGACCAAGGAGCTGGTCGCTCTGGCACACGCTCACGGCATGAGCATCGAGGCCGAGGTTGGCTCCATCGGCGGCGTTGAGGACGGCGTTGTGGGTTCCGGCGAGATCGCTGATCCCGAAGAGTGCGCAAAGATCACCGCTCTGGGCATCGACTTCCTGGCTGCCGGCATCGGCAACATCCACGGCGTCTACCCCGCAAACTGGAAGGGTCTGGACTTCGAGGCTCTGGACCGCATCCATAAGGCCACCAACAACATTCCTCTGGTTCTGCACGGCGGCACCGGCATCCCCGATGAGATGATCGCAAAGGCCATCAGCCTGGGCGTTTCCAAGATCAACATCAATACCGAGTGCCAGCTGGTGTTTGCTGAAGCCACCCGCAAGTACATTGAAGAGGGCAAAGATCAGCAGGGCAAGGGCTTCGACCCCCGCAAGCTGCTGGCTCCCGGCGCAAAGGCCATCGAAGCCAAGTGCAAGGAGAAGATCGAGCTGTTCGGCTGCGCAGGCAAGGGCTAAGCAAAAGCTCGTATCCTAACCGGTACACCACCCAATAAAGTATGCGTCCCCGCCGCACTGTTATGCACAGTGTAGCGGGGCCGCTTTTTGTTTTATATGCGAGCACTCAGCCGTGGGTCGTTTCCATATCGCCAGAAATGGATTGCATACAGTCCCGCACCCAGAAGCAGACAAAAGATTGAATAGCTAAGAATCGGAAGCCGCAGCAACACGAGATTGCCCGCGATCTGGGTAAAGAACCAGCCCGTTCCATACAGAATCACGATATAAAGCACCAGCCATGCAGCGTATTTCAGCCAATGCTCTCGCGGCGGAAAGCCCACCTGCTCCATCATCCGGCGGAACAGTATGCAAAACGCCGCCACTGCAACAACAAGCTGCATCAGATAGCCTACCGAAAGCTCAAAAACCCAATTTCCAATAATCGGATAGAGCAGCAATCCTTCAATGCCCCACCCAAAAAAGAAATACAGAGGTGCAACATACCAGAAGTAATCCCCGGCTCTCAGTGTTTTCAAGCTGGGCTTGACCTCGTCCACAAAGCTCTTTGCGTCCGAAATCGAATGAAACAGTTCCTGATTTTCCGTGTTGACTTGGATGGCAATATCAAGCAAATCGCTGCGCACCAGTTCGATGCCACAGAAGTCCCAGCTGACCCGGCGAAGATAGCGAATTACTTCTTTAAGCTGTGCCTGACTTTCTTCGGTCAGCAGCTTAGTACGCATCCGGTTTGTTTTTCGCAATGCAAAATACTTATTCATCTGGCTCCTCCTTAAAAATTTTTTCCACCAGCTGGCAAAGTTGGCTCCAATCCTGCCGAAACTCAAGAAGCGCCTGCCGCCCTTCTTCCGTTACAATGTAGTATTTTCGGCTCGGCCCCTTGGGAGAAGGTCTGCGCTCTACCGTAACCTTTCCCTGCTGCTCCAAACGCAATAGCAGCGGATAGAGCGTGCTTTCACTCAAGTCAGAAAAGCCAACCTGCTTCAGGTGCATCACGATCTCATAGCCATAGGTCGGCTCTTGCGCGATCAATTTCAGGACACAATATTCCAGAACACCCTTTAAAAGCTGTGCATTGTTTTCCATAAGTCCTCCTCTCTGCTAGTATGTAATGCGTAGTAGCTTATCTACATTGTATTACATAGTAGTGTTTCTGTCAAGTCCTGACCTATTGGCATTACAACCAAAAATCATGCCATATTTTTATGCAACAAAAAAGCCCTGAGATTTCTCTCAGAGCTTTCTGTTAAGTCGGCGACTACCTATTTTCACAAGCCGTTTCCAGCTAACTATCTTCGGCACAAGTAAGCTTAACTTCTGTGTTCGGAATGGGAACAGGTGGAACCTTACCGTCATCGACACCGACCGATTTGACTGAATCAGTATAACACATTTCTGCGCTTCTGTCCAGTATTTTTACTGCAATCCAGCTTTTCGAATCGTTGGCAACAACAGCTGGATTGCGTTTCGCAACAGATGCTGTTTTCCAAGACTCTCAATCCTGTCTTGCGATTGAAGGACGTGCCTTCAAAACTGAATAATCACTGCTGACATTTTTTCGTTGACTTAAAAGTCTCAAGCGAATTGTGGTCAAGCCCTCGACCTATTAGTACACGCTTGCTGAATGGATCACTCCACTTACACATCATGCCTATCAACCTTGTAGTCTTCAAGGGGTCTTACTTGTTTAAAACAATGGGATATCTTATCTTTGGGTCGGCTTCACGCTTAGATGCTTTCAGCGTTTATCCGATCCGTACATAGTTGCCCAGCTATGCTCTTGGCAGAACAACTGGTGCGCCAGAGGTACGTCCGCTCCGGTCCTCTCGTACTAGGAACAGCTCCCATCAAATATCCTGCGCCCACGACAGATAGGGACCGAACTGTCTCACGACGTTCTGA
>OLOR01001295.1_pt1 | contig 23381 bp, 19 predicted proteins | sample 1672521 | NCBI WGS metagenome assembly OLOR01 (sample SAMEA3136695, study PRJEB25190) | human gut metagenome | biome: human gut; feature: human-associated habitat; material: faeces | place: Austria | collected 2013
ATCCCACGGTTAAAACCGTGGGCTTTCCCGCCCGACTTTTGTAAAATTTTTGTTCCTATTTTTATAAAAACTGTGTCACATCTTTGCATGCCACATAGCTTAGTTCAAAGTTCTGCGCTGTCAATATTTTTGACTCTTTGTCATAAGATGGTGACATTTCTTTTGCACGTTTTTTAAATGTCGCAAAACTAACATCTGATTTTTGACCGCCGCAAACACAAAGATAAGCTGCATTTTTACTGTAAGCACGCTGCTCACAATTAAAATTCATACCATTGTGTGCTTCCAGTTTTTCACTGCACCATAATGCCAGATAGCCTGTTTCTTTGCGAAGGAATATCCAATTTTCTTCATGGATCACCTCATCAAAACGACACTCTGGACAATATAAATGAGTATATCCAATTGGATGCTCATCTGGAATCACATAAATACCGCCAAGAAGACCATGCTGCTGTTTTAATGCCGGCATCACACCATTTCCATGCCAGTAGCCTGGGCGCATATCGCCCTCCTCTGATGTAGAACCTGGATGTGTAACGAAAATGCTCGCTTCGCCGTCAAGCGCTGCATACCACATGTGCTGCTGATAACCGTATGTACCTGGTCTAAAATATGTAGTGCCATGAAAACGCTCGTTAAAGGACTTAGTGAAATTGTGTGTTGTAATATCCACATCTTCCTTAAGAGTCTCATTTTCCCAACGTGTGAATGGTTCTCTAGGAGACGCTACGCTCGTCAAGCAATAGTCATCATTTTTCTCAAGATAGACTCTTGCATTGCCTGTCGTATAATTCGTCTCAACATCATCCTCCATAAGCTTTACAAGACCTTCTGGAATCGGATAGTGGCTGCTTGCATAAAAACCAAGCCATCCCTCTCCAAACGTGTATGGCAGCTTTGGATTGATCAAATTCATAAGTGCCATTGCTCCCTGATCAAACGGATACAGTACACTTCTGTAAACACGTCCCATCGGTGCCACAATACCAGTTTTATAAGTATGAAGAGCAAGCATAGACAGCATCTTATCAGTAATAGCTGCCGCACGTTTTGAAATTTCTGGCTCTGAATAATCAACTACATTAATCAATGCAGCAAATGTAACGCACATATAGACAGTACTCAAAAACTCCTCAAAGCCATACTCTTCTACATCATCAAGCCACTGCAAAACTTTGTTTCTTCCATATAAATGAAGTTCTTTTCCTGTCATCTTTGCACGTGGGAAATATTCGTCTGGATACATCTCTCCTGCATTCATCGCACATGTATAGAACATCAGCGCATGGTTCTCGCTCCAAAAGCACATGCCATCAAAACCGTCCATATCCATCCAGTAGCGATAATTGATCATAACATCTTTTATACGCTCTTTCATTGCTCCTTCAACTGGATAATTATGCAGATAACGAATCAGTCCGCACATCAAAAAGTCAGAGCAGTCATATCGCTCTTCGATCATCTCAAGCATCTCATACATCAATCGCTCATCATCCATAGAGTTGTCATTGAAATGCTTTCTTGCAAGGATATTGGAGATTGGGAAACCAAACTTCTCACCGCGGCTCTCGCTCATAACATCTGCAATTCGTCTGAATATAAGCTCCTTATTCTCCTCAAAGCTAAATGCACTTCCATCCTCGCGCAATGCATATTTAGGAACAAGCTGCTCGGTGCGTTCAAAGACACGCTTAAGTTCAAGCTTTCCTAAAACAACCTTCACTGTTACATATGGCTGTCCATTTTCTAAAAGAATCTCGTTTTTTCCCTCTGCCTGATACCAAACAGCAGGTATCTTTGCCTTTGCAAAATCCTCTTCATGATAGCGATATGTATAACTTGTTCCTGCTGGAGCTGGGCTGTCAAAACAAAGCTTATTTGACTCTAAACGTGCACTCTCCAAAAATGCTTCTGCCACAGCTGCAGCGTCAGCACATGCTTCATCTGGAATTGACACTTTAATTTCATCCTTATGATTTAAAATCTGCAGACCTGCTACACTTCTTGTATCACGCACGCCAAGATTCTCACATGCTAAATAAATAAGATTGCGCCCTGCTTTTAAATGAAGCGTCAGCTCTTTTTTCTGAATTGGCTTATAAACTGGCTGCTTTAATGCACCCTCTAATCTGCCATTGCAATATACATCAACTGCTGCATATGACCAAAGCGCTGCCATAACATCGATATCCGATGATGTCTCAAGCACAGTCGCAATATCAAAATGAATGCGGCGCATAACAGAATAGAACGTTGAAATATTTACAAAACAGCTTCCGCTGTCATAGTAATACTTCCATTCTTCATTCAAGCGGCTCTTTTCTCCAACAAGAATCTCACCAGTTTCACCAACTGGTTTGTGTTCTGCAATTACAGAACGCAGATATGCCTCATAGCGAAGCTGATTTTTATCCTTCGCCTCATTAAAATAAGGCTCTTCCTGCGGACCTGACACCATAAAATGTGTCACAAATCCATCCAGGCCTAGTTTCCATCCGCTCATTTGCTTTTTCCTCCTAAAGCATCATTGACTCTACTTACGCTGATCAATTTTTGTTATTGACATCATAAAGACAAATTGCTTTTCTTGTATTACAGCTCCTTGGTACTACATTTATATCTTCTAATACAAGATTATCAATATGACGTGCCCAGATGCCATATGCATCTACATCACCATGTGCATTGCTCTCTGGATAATCCTCCAAAAATTCATCAAACATCTCTGGGATTTCAATTATTTCCTTATTATCCCTATATATAACATGATAACTGGTTACAGTAATATTTTCAAGTGGTCTTCGAACAACACTTCCATCCTTTTTAGTTGTTTCATATCCAGTTAAAATTGCCGGAACTTCTGCGTTGTCTGCATGAATATTTTCAATGCGGATATTTTTAATGCTGCCGCCCCAGTAGCGATTTTCTCCCACTTTGTCTGTATATGGCTCATTATAACGATTTCTCTTATTTAAACAAATATACAGAGGACAAATAATCTTATCCATCGTAATATTTCTAATAATCACATCAGAAAGATTCGTTCCATCACATGACTCAAGTGAAATTCCAGAAACAGAACCAGGATAAATATCGGGCATGCAAAACGTACAGTCTTCTACAAGGATATCACTAATATCATTTGCTGTTTCAGTTCCAATTTTGAATGCGTTCATGACTGTAACAACAGTACATCTTTTTACATGTACATGCGTCATGACACGTCCAGTACGGATAGGATTTTTAATTACAATTCCGTCATCTGCACAGGAGATAAAGCAATGATCTACTAATACATTGTCACTTGCGTTAATATCTACTCCGTCAGAATTTGCTACATGACGATTATCATCAATTACCATATTTTTAACTGTGATATTTTCACAGCACTCAATATGAAGTGTCCAGCTCATTGAATCATATAAGATAATATTGTCAAGCGTAACATTTTTACTGTCCTGTACCCATACAAGTGCTGCCGGACGACTTAAATTTGGCTTGCCTTCACCATATTTATCTTCTGAATAACGTATTCTCTGTCTATAATAATAGCGGAGTGTTCCAGAAATAGTATTAATTTCTTTTGCCTGATCACGTCTTGGAAGGCGACTTATATCAAATGGAACAAGTGCCGGCAGTTCCCGTGGCTCATACACATACCACTCACCACTTCCGTTAATACGTCCGCCACCAGTAATCGTCACATTCTCTGCATTCTTAACGCGTACAAAAGCACCCTCGCTTGACTCGCCCTTTCTGTCATCGATCTGCTCCTTTTTTTTAGCAAGCAAAAGATCTACATTTCTGGACGCTTTAATTTCAGAATCTGCTGCAATAAACAGTGTTGTGTGAGATGGAATATACACAGTGCCCATGCAATATGATCCCCCCGCAACAAGAATCACACCGCCGCCTTCTTTCTCACATGCTACTGCAGCTTTTAAGAAAGCTTCGGTATTTAAAAGATTTTTTTCTGGTCTTGCGCCAAAATCGCGAATATCGAAAACCTTTTTTCCTTCTGGAAGCTTTTGATTTTTATCGATAAATTCATCATATGGAAGTGCTTCATAATAATCACCAGGATAGATATTTCCTAATTCTGGGTAAGTGGGTGTATCATATGTATTATACATAACAGTGAATCCTTTCTAAAAAAGGCCGACAATTCGTACTACCACAAATTGTCGGCCTGTCTTTTTTTAACCCTTTACCGCACCGGCTGTCAGACCGCCCATAAAGAAACGGCTAAAGCAGCAGTAAACGATCAAAATCGGGACAATAGAAATTGTCGCACCTGCAAACATAATATTCCATGCTGCAGTACCGTCTCCGGCATTCTTTAACATATTAACACCTACGGTCAGAGGACGAAGCTTATCATTAGTCATTGTAAATACAAGAGGAAGAATGTACTCGTTCCATCCCTGTCTGAAGGATAAAAGTGCAATTGTTGCCAGAATCGGCTTTAACATTGGAAGAATAATCTGATAATAGATTCTGAAGAATCCACATCCATCCATCTTTGCCGCCTCATCAAGCTCCTTAGGAACAGAATTAACAAATCCACGACATAAGAAGATGAAAGTTGCCTGGCCGCCGCCTGCTGAGATAATAGCAACAGCTAACAGGCTCTTATTCATCTTCAGCTTAACAGCAAGCTCAAATAAAGGACGAAGGGAAACAGAACCAACGTTGATGAACATGAATGCTACGAAAAGCATATACAGAAGTTCCTTACCCTTAAAATTCTTTCTTGCAAATACGTATCCTGCCATGCTGGCATTGATTAACGAAATAAGCATAACAGCTAAACTTAAGAACACACTGTTCATTGTATAAGTTGCAAAATTTGCCTGTTTCCATGCCTGCACATAGTTATCAAACACCCACTTGCTTGGCAAAATGCTTGAACCTCCTACAAGCAGCTCCTTATTGTCCTTAAAGGAACCAAAGATAACATAGCATACAGGAAAGATTGTGATGATCGCCGCGAGTGCCAAAAACAGCCAGATGATCAGACGGACGATCTTCGTTTTTGTTGAATATACTGCATGAGTTTTTTCCATCGTATCTCCTCCTAATTTATACTACATCGTCAAGTTTCTTGGAAACAAACAGATAAATGCCAGTTACAATACCTACGATTACTGCTGCAACAACACTAAGCAGTGCTCCATAACCGATCTGTGGCTGGCTTGTACTTCCAGCAGAGCCAAAGATAATATTGTAAATGTATAAGAACATTACCATAGAACGGTTGCCAGGTCCTCCATTTGTCAGAACCATGATTGCCTCGTAATCCTTAAATGCTCCAGTGATTGCAAGCATTAAAACAACCTTTAATACTGGTGCCAGCATTGGAAGTGTAATGCGGAAGAAGGTCTGCACGCCAGTTGCACCGTCGATCTTTGCACTCTCGTAAACATCCTCAGAAATACCAGTCATACCAGTGATAAAATACAGCATGTAGTTACCAAAACCACCCCAAATTGCAAGGATCGTAACGGCTACCATAACAACACTCGGACTGTTCAACCACTTTATCGGAGAATCAATCATATGCATGTTCTGAAGCATAGAGTTTAAAATACCATTCTTTGTTGCAAAGATAAATCCAAAGATCATACCTGCAATAGATGTACTGATGATAGTCGGCATGAAATAGATTCCTCTAAATACTGAAGAACCTCTTAATTTCTGGTTTAATAAAACTGCCATCAACAGAGCTAACGGAATGATGAAAATCAGCTTATAGAATGCATATTCAAATGTATGCATAACACTATTCCAGAAAACCTTATCATTCAGCATACGCTCAAAGTTTTTCCATCCGGTAAATGTAGACTTGAAACCATTGTAGTCACATGCTACATAGCGGAAAATCCAGATAAACGGATAGATAGAACACAGGCAAAGAAAAAATACTGCCGGTGCCAGCATAAGTGCTGCTGAAAAACTTCCACTACTTTTCGCTTTCTGGACCTTTTGTGAAAAAGTCATTTTTTTCTGGCTCATAAAATCCTCCTTTTTTCTTAGTTCACATTTTTTACATCCAGTGAATAGATGCGATAAGAAAGGGAAAGCCGCCTCCTTATTTTTCGGAAACAGCCTTCCCATTTTATTCAGATGCCATTATAGGCTGTCTATTTCTTATTTGTCCAGATAAGTTGCAGTTCCATCACTTGGATGAAGCGGATCATAATCCTCAATTACAAGTCTCTTAACGCTGCCAGACTCGATATCTGCATCATATGCCTCATTGTAACGGGTATTCAGATCTTCGATTGCATCGTCAACATCAACATAACCCATGATTGCATTCCACATAACAGTTCTGTAATCATCACCTGTCAGGTTAATTGTCGGTACTGCCGGGTATACAGACTCATAGTCAAGTAAAGAGAAGTCTGCCAGACGGCCGATCTTAGACTTATCGATCTTCTCATCCATATAAGAAGTAATCGGCAAACAGTAACCATTCTCTAAGTATCCCTTTAAAAATTCCTCAGACTGGAAGTACTGAATTACCTTCCAAGCTTCATCTGGATGCTCACTGGAAGACATGATTGCATAGCCCTTAGACGGTGTTGTCTGAAGTGCACCCTTGATCTCGCCGTCAAGAGATGGAACCTCTGCTACGCCCCACTCAAAGTCTTCGATTGGCAGCTGGCTGGTGAATACACCTGCCTCCTGAGAAGCGTTGCCCCACAGTGCAAACTCGCCTTCTGCAAATAATGCTCTCATGTTATCAACGCCCTGCTGATCCGGATAAGCAATCTCCTCATCGATAAATCTCTTGCCCTTCTCAAGGATTTCCTTGTAGCCGCTGAAATCAAACTTGCCATTTACATAGTCATAGTAATAAATACCAGATACCTGAGCCATCATCTCAAGCTGACGCTCAAATGGAGAAGATGAAGTAAATCCGATTCCATAATACTCGCCGTTTCCATCCTCAGTGATCTTCTTTGCCATATCAATGTACTCGTCAAGTGTCTTCGGAATTTCTGTATATCCGCTCTTCTCTAACAGATCCTTATTGTACTCAATACGAACACCAGATCTCATACCAGAATATACCCAGTACAGATTGCCATCCATGTAGTTTAAGCCCTCATATGTATGCTCATATGGCTCGTTAACCTTCTGGTACTCCTCATCTGCATCAATGTAATCGTTTAACGGAACAAGCATATCGTTATCTACGAAATTCTTTAATGTTACGCTCTGTCCGATGATATCCGGTGCTGTACCGCCTGTGTAAGCAAGCGAAATCATGTTCTCATAATCATCTGTGATGATCTGCATATCAATGTAGATATTGTCTGTATTCTCCTTGTTGTACTTTTCTACCATCTCAGTCATGTACTCGCTGTCATGACGGTCATTTACCCAATAAGTGATGGTAGTTACATCATCTGCCATTGCCGGAACTACACCGATCGTACCCATTGCCATTGCTGCACAAAGTGCAAGACTCATACCTCTTCTTTTCATTAGAAAGTCCTCCTTAAATTCCTTTACAGCTTATCCAGTTTCACAATAAAACTCGGATTGCTGTTTGCTATGGCTATGTTTTATCATGAATTGTAACAATTTTCAACATCATTTTCCATGGATTATGTAACACTTTCCATCATGTGACATTTTTCAATTATTCATTTTGTTGGTTACAGTTCACGCGTCAAGGTTACGAAAGCCCTTCACCTTCGGGCTTTGTCATAAATATTGGCTTACGTTTAAAAGTTGCTTTTCTGCTCCATTCATGTTAAAATAACACCAGCATATGTGCGTAACAAACATACAAAATCAGAACTTTCAAAACAAGGAGGAACTTTCATGGAATCCATTTCTATCCGGGTTCTGCTTGCTGATGATGAAGCTGCCATTCGAAACGGTCTCCAAAATGCCATTCCCTGGGAGCAATATCATGCTAAGGTAGTAGCTATTGCTTCTAACGGCCAGGAGGCACTTGATTTAATCAGAAGCTATCTCCCGGATCTTGTTATAATTGATATTAAAATGCCTCAAATTGATGGACTTGAGGTAATCCGCCAAACTAAAGCTGCAGGAATCACCTGTCGTTTTTTAATTTTAAGCGGATATGACGATTTTTACCTTGCACAAAAAGCAATTCGCTATGGTGCAAACGGCTATTTTTTAAAACCGTTAAAGATTGAAGAATTTAAGGATGAGCTATCTCGTCAATATGCTGAGATTCTCTCACATCATCATTCTTCTTCTGCTGCTAAAAATTTAGATGAATTAATGGAAAGTTCTAAAATTTTCTTTTTGAATCAGCTTTTATTAAATGAGATTCGCGATGACAGTGACATAAAACGGCGCTGCACGATGCTTTCTCTTACGCTGTTTGATAATCCGTATCGCGTTATTGTCTGTTCAGCAGCAACCTCAAGTGACAAGCTCTTGCATGCGCTTAAACTGGCAAAGCCTCTATTTATCAATGCTTTTTCTGACCGGTCTATTGAAGCCTGGATTCTTCGTGAAAAACAGCTTGTACTTCTTATTTCTGACGCTCAAAATAAGGAGCTTTGTGCAATCCGAGAACCTATTGCAAGTATACTTTGCCATTTAAAGCAGCAAACTGGTATCCGTTTTTATACTGCTATCAGTACACTTGCCGATCAGACTGAACAAGCTGCCGCCGCTTACACAGACGCACTTCGCGCATTATCTTATCACATATATGAACGTGAAAATGATGTATATGACGATACCATGGTCTGCCGCCAAAAGCCTTCATTTTCTCCTTCGTCAATTACATATGATCCAATGATTTCCTGCATTGAGCGCAATGATCCTGACGAAATAAAAAGATGTTGTGCCCAATTTGTACATTCGCTCTTTTTTACACAACTGCCTCCGCCTGATTTTATCCGCGGCATGTGTATTCACGTACTGACAAACATCCGTGTGCGCTTTCTTGCAAAACACACAGAGCTTTCACCAGAAGAGCCTATACGCCCAGATGATGTGCTGTTATGTCACACAATCACAGAACTAATTGAATGGCTGACAGCTGGTTTTCTGTCGCTTTCAGAAAGCTATAAACGGCAAAAGAAATCCTCAGATCCTATTATTGAAACTGCTAAAGAATATATAAAAAACCATATCAGCAGTAATTTAAAAGCAAAGGATGTAGCTGCCACTGTCAACTTAAGTGAATCTTATTTTACGATTTACTTTAAAACAAAAACTGGACAAAATTTCCGTGATTACGTACTGAATGCCAGAACTGATCTTGCCAAAAAGCTTCTTTTAGAGCAGCGGCTTAGTATCAGCGAAATTGCTTATGCGACCGGCTATCAAGACTATCGCTCTTTCTCAAGAGCGTTTAAAAATGTCACTGGAATTTCTCCTTCTGACTATCAAAATCGATAGTACAGACCACAATACAACATTTTTATATGACGATGAAACAATTAAAAAAATTTATTGATCATTTTCGGCCCTCACACCATATCATGATAAAAAGTTGGTTTGCCACTACATTTATTGTTGTGGCAAGCCTGCTTTTCATCAGCCTTGGGGCACAGGTCTTTTTACGAAATTACTTTTTATCACACGCACTGACACGCGCTGAAAATAACACAGCCAGCACGGCGCAGGCATTTGAAGATGCACTTTCTTCTATCACAACGAGATTTGTTGATATTTGCGGAACAACTGAATTTAAGAACAAGTTTTCACGAATACGCCGCTGCAAAAATGAAGATTACACTAAACTTAACAGTGATCTTCAGGATACACTTCACGATCTGTATGTATCATATTCATTTATTCGTTCTGCCTTAATTACAAGCAAAACAGGAATGGTTTATCACCGCTTTAGTGAAAAGCTTTTTACAACTACTGACTATACACTTGGAAATCAAGCTGAATCCATATGCGGTATAACTATACTTCCTGCGCAGATGAGCCCATTTTTAGATCAGCAGACTGTAATTCCTATTGCCATTCCTCTCACTTATATGGAAAATACGACCATTGTGATTGTAGCAGACAGTGTTGATGCATCTGATGCTATTTTATTTATCCTTCTCGATGCCGGAATGGTTCGCGACTTTCTTCATACTTATAGCGAACGAAGCTCTGAAGGAGCTTACTATCTAACCGACTCTGGCAATCTTATCGTAAATGCTTCAAGAAAGAACAGCGACTCTTCTGACAGTGATGCGCTTCATCCTCTTCCAGTTCGCAAAAACTCTCTTACTATTGAACAAGATGATGCCTATCTGATCTTAAAACGAATTGGAAACAGATCGCTTTGTCTGGCTAATTTAATTTCGGTGGACCAGCTGCTGTCATCGCTTCGTACTATCCAGCATTATCTGTATCTTGCTATTTTAGTTGTACTTTTGACAATCACTGTTGGTACACTGATTGCCTCCAATCTGATTACCAGATCACTCTCTAAACTAATCGGTGCTGTATCTGCCATTGAAAATCAGACTTATGATTCAAGTCAGATTTTAACCCAGTCAGATGAACTTGGTCAGCTAAGTAAATCACTTGATTCCATGTATCAGACAATTCAGCAGCAAATCGAACAGATTAAGCAGGAGCGTCAAGCCAAATACAATGCTGAGATACGACTTTTTTCAGAGCAGATCAATCCACATTTTCTATATAACACGCTTGAATATATCAATATGGAAGTCTACAGCAATCACAATAAAAATGCCTCCATGATGATTCAAAATTTAGCTGACTTTATGCGAATTGGTCTTAATTTTGGAGGCGAGCTGATTTCAATCTCAAAGGAACTTGCACACGTTCAGGCCTATGTCAATATCATGAATTACCGTTTTAGCCATAAGATATGCTTTACAAGCGACATTCCAAAGGAACTGCTCTCCTATGAAATATTAAAAATCATTCTTCAGCCGCTTGTTGAAAACTCTATTCGTCATGGTTTTGGACTTGACAACAGTTCTAGCTATCTCGATGTGCCATCCATAAAAATTGAAGTTTACCGTGATGATCCATGGCTATATCTTCGTGTGATTGACAATGGCGCAGGAATTGATATTGAAAGAGCGACACAAATTTTACACACAGGTACAGACGGACAAAAGCATGTTGGTCTTAATAATGTCTATCAAAGACTCGTATTTTTCTACGGAGAAACGGTCAAAATCACCTTTTCTTCTATTCCATATTATGAAAATATTGTACAGATCAGGATCCCCTTTATTTATCCGATTCCTGATTTTGAGGAGGAACATCATTGAAACAAAATAATACAAATAAAACCTTTAAAACTGAGCTTGAAAAATTAAAACAGATGAGCATTGAAGATCGTCTATGGTATATCTGGGAATATTATAAGCTCCAGATTTTTGCATTTTTTCTAGTCATATTTCTTTTATATGAAGCAGGCACATGCATTTACCGTAACCTTCAGGATACCATGCTTTACTGCGTAACAGTAAATGAAACAAGTCTTCTCTCCTCTGATTTTTCTGTTGTTCAAAAGGAATTTGAAGAAAAAAATGGCTTTGACAAAACTTGGAAGGAAAACACTATTTTTGACTGTTCTTTATCTGTTGATGACAGCAACAAAGAAGTTTATGACCAGTATTATAACACTGCATCAAACATTAAGTTAACCTCGCTTCTTGCAACCGATACGGTAGACGTTTTAATTACAGTTTCACAAATGTTTTCTTACTACACGGCACAAAATACCTGCCTTGATCTTTCTTCTTTTCTTTCTGAAGATTTATATGAAAAACTTGAAAAAGAAAACCGTCTTTTAACAGCCATTGATGGGAACGGAAACAAAATCCATACCGGAATTTCGCTTGATGACAGTTACCTTTCGTCTAAACTTCCTCTCTCAGACGGATCTTCTCTTTCTGTCTGCACCGACAAAAATCATCCCGACGTTATTCAAGATTTTATAAAATATTGCCTTTGGGGAAATTAATTATGATGTTGGGGTCTAAAAGTATTTTGCCCCCAACCGATACCCACGAATTGCTCCGTTGCTATGCAACTTTCGCAATTCTAAAAACATTCGGATTCGCTGATTTTCCTTGAAAATCGCTGCATCCTCATGTTTTTGCGGGTCCCAAGCTCAAAAACCTAATCGTGCAAGCACGAACGGCTTTTTGAGCTTTTGACCCTGGTATCATAATTATAAAATCGGTTGTATTTTCCCTGAAAAGTGTCCTGTCATTTGTCAATTTTCATGGTATACTTAATATAAGGGATTTATTATCCAAATAATTTTTACGGAGGTTTTATTATGTTTGTACACAACAATACGGTAACTGCTACACCATGTGAGCCAGGCGTTTCACGCAAGGTAATGGCTTATAACGATCAGGTTATGATGTGTGAGATCACATTCGAAAAGGGTGCCAAAGGCAATTTCCACACTCATCCACACGTTCAGACTACATACATCGTAAAGGGAAGTTTTGCTTTCACAATTGATGGGGAAACTCAGGTTGTAAATGCAGGTGACAGTATTTTAATGCCGTCCAATAGTCTTCACGGATGTGAATGTCTTGAGGCTGGTGTTCTGTGCGATGTTTTTACACCAATGCGCGAGGATTTCATCAAGAAATAAGAAATAATTTCAAAAAAAGAGAAAGGATAACGCCATGAAAGAATATATTGAAAACGTTCTTGCCCCGAAACTTCAGGGTGATGGCGGCTGGGTCGATTTTGTCTCCTATGAGAACAATAAATTAACACTGATCTTCCGCGGTGAATGTTCCAAATGTCTGATCTTAAACCGCTGTGTTGACTGGATTGCACAGCAAATCAAAGAAGCAAAGGGCGAAACGGTTGAAATTAATGCCATTCGCAAAAAGCCATTTTTCTGGGACAACGTGTGATGCTAGTGGCGAAAAGTCACAAGCTGAATTGCGAGAGATGCGAAGCACCGGAGCAATTCGTAGGCATCATAATTAATTACATATATGAAAGGATTTTACTATGGCTCATGTTAAAGTTGTCCGCCGCAGTATGAGACCGGAGGAATGGACTGACCTTCGTTTTGTATGGCTGCAGCGCGGCATTTATGAAGAGAAATTTGAAATTACAGATCTTGAAATTCGCGATGCCAGACAGATTTCAGAAGATCAATACGAATATTATTCTGATGAATATCGTCCGTTAAAGAAAGACGACATGTATTTTACACCGGATGGCACTGCTTTTATCCGAGGTCATGTACAGATTCCCGCACATATGAAGGGAAAAAACATCTACTTTACACTTCATACAGCAGCTGAGATGATCGTTAAAATTAATGGAAAGTATGTTGGCGGCGTTGACCCGAACCGTGAACGCATTCTGATAAATCCATATATTGATTCTGACGATCTTACTATTGAGATTGAAGCATATAACCGTTCTAAGCCGGATGATGAGAGAAACCCTGCCTCTCTTGCACATCGTGGCTGCCGCCAGATCTTCGAGGGAGCTTATCTTTCAACTATCCGTGATAATGTACAGTCTCTTGTTTATGACTATATCTTATTTATGGATATCGCTCACAGCGAGTATTTTAATGAAGACTACCGCAAATTTTTGTTCCGTGAACTGAGCAAGGCGCTTGACTTCATTGATTTTGACACCTATGAAGGCGTTGATCAGGCTGCTGAGTATGTAGAAAAGAATATCTACTCTAACACAGACTTCAAGGGCAGCGGTGATGTTGCTTTAGTTGGTCATTCTCATCTTGATATAGCTTATTATTGGCGCCGTATCCATGCTGTACATAAAAATGCAAGAACTATTCTTATTCAGCTTCGTCTTATGGATCAGTACCCTGAGTTTAAATATACACACACACAGGCATACACCTATGAAACACTGGAAAAGTATTATCCAGAACTGTTTGCTGAATTAAAGGAAAAGATTGCAGCTGGTCAGTTTGAACCTGTTGGTGCTATGTATGTTGAGCCTGACTGTAATATTCCGTCTGCTGAGAGTTTAATTCGTCAGTGTCTGTATGGACAGATGTACTTCAGAAAGGCATTTGGACGCACCATAGACAATGCATGGCTTCCAGATGTTTTTGGAAACAGCTGGATTCTTCCTCAGATCCTAAAAAAGAGTGGTGTTGATTACTTTGTTTCTAACAAGATGTCCACTTGGAACGATACAAACCGTTTCCCACACAACAACTTTATCTGGAAGGGTATCGACGGAAGCAGCGTATATGCCTGCGTTCCTCCGACACACTTTATTACCTGGAACATGCCAAGTCAGATTCAGGAAAACTGGGAAGCTTATCAGGATAAGGAAACTGGCGGCCAAACACTAAATATGTATGGCTACGGAGACGGTGGTTCTGGATGTACCGAGGAAATGCTTGAAATGATTCGTCGTTTTGACAAGGTTTCTGTTATGCCAAAAATCGAAGTCACTGGCGGTGACGCATTCCTTCATAAGAATTTAAAAGATAACACCAACTTAGCTACTTGGGATGGCGAGCTGTATCTTGAGATGCACCGTGGTACCTTCACTACAAAGTCTAATTTAAAAAAGGCAAACCGCACTCTTGAATTTAAGCTTCGTGAGACCGAGCTTCGCGCTGCTCTCGCATCCTTAACTGGCACTTCTTATCCATCTGAGGAACTTACAGAGTGCTACAAGAAGTTCTTATTAAATCAGTTCCACGATATCCTGCCAGGTTCTCATATTCATCCAGTATATGAGGATGCAATGAATGATTATCGCAGCGTTTCCGAGCGTCTTGATGCAATGCTTGCTTTAACTGCTGGCAATGAATATTTCAACTCATTAAACTTCACTCGTTCTTCAATTACCTTCATTGAAGATGAAAACGGAGCTATTACTCGTCACGGTGTAAAGGGATTCTGGAGCATTCCTACACTTGCCGGTCTTAGTACTGGCACTGTCGCAGCTCTTCCATCCAAGGAAAACTGGCTGAGCACTGAATTTTGTGACAAGTGTGATTGTCTCGTTGTAGAAACTCCTTACTACCGCGCAAAGCTTTCAAGCGATGGAAGCTTTGTAAGTCTGTACGATAAAGAGCTTGACCGCGAGTGGGTTAAGGAAGGCTGTGGCTTTAACAAACTTCATTTGTATGCCGATAACCCAGGTGTTTATGATGCATGGGATATCCTGCCAAATTATAAAGATGTTCAGGTCGCTTTAAACGTAGACAAGCCACTTGCTCTTGTATCTTCTGATGGTTCCTCTGCTGAATTTTCTGTTACTTTCACAACAGAAAAGAGTACCTGGAAGATGATTCTTCGCTTCTTTGCTGATTCTCATGCAATCGAAGTTGAAAACGTCGTAGACTGGGATGAGAAGCATAAGCTCGTGAAAGTAAACTTTGGACCAGACGTTCTGACAAGAGAGCTCGTTTGTGATACAAGTGCCGGCTTTGTAAAACGTGATCTTACAAAGAACACCTCCTGGCAGCAGGCTCGCTTTGAGGTTTGCCATCATAAGTGGTGTGATATGTCTGAAAGCGGAAGCGGTATTGCAATCATTAACGAGGGCAAATATGGCGTTGGTCTTGAAAAAGATGAGATCTCCTTAAGTCTTCTTCGTGCAACTATCCGCCCTGATATCACATCTGATATCGGTCATCATGACTTCTGCTACACAATCCTTCCGCACAGCGGTGACGCTGTAGAGGCACAGGTAAATAAGACTGCTATGGAATATAATGTTCCTCTTTGCAAGTCAAATGTCACTGTTCCTGCTGCTCTTCGTGACACCTTAAACAACTGTGGACTTTATCTGCAGGCAATGAAGCGTTCTGAGGACGGACAGTATCTGATTCTTCGTCTGTCAGAGCAGGATGGACGCCGTGGAAAGATTGCTTTCCCATTTGAGGTACAGACTATGAATCTCATCGAGGATATCGAAGGAAGTACCAAGGTTGTCTCCTATCATCCATTTGAGCTTATTACTGTTGCAGTAAAGCCAGAGGATCTGTAAAGGTTAGCTTATCAACTATAATTGTTGCAAAGATTACAGTTTACGCATTATGTGACGAAGCCCTTCGGTGCAATGGTTTCGTCTTAGGGCATACTGCAAATATTTGTCTATAAAAAAGAGGCTGTGCACAAAAATGCGCAGTCTCTTTTTTTATAGACAAACAGTTTCATCCATGATACAATAATTATAAGAAAATAGTGCCTTTAGCGGCACGGAAAAGAGGTTTCTATGGATGATTCGATTAAAACCTATAAGTGTCCCAACTGTGGTGCAGCACTTACTTTCGACAGCAAAACCCAGAAACTACACTGTTCTCACTGTGACACCTCAATTGATGTTGAGGCAATGAAAGCTCTAAGCGACACACCTTCCGGTACTGATCAGGATAATGCACGTTGGAATACGTCTGATGCCGGATCTAACTGGTCTTCTGGTGAACAGCAAGGTATGCGCAGCTATCACTGCCCTACATGTGGTGCAGAACTTGTCACTGATGAGACAACAGCTGCTTCTACCTGTGCCTACTGTGGTTCTCCTGTCGTATTGTCTGACCATTTAAGTGGTGCTAAGCGCCCTAATTACGTGATTCCTTTTAAGGTCGACAAAAAAACAGCAAAAGAAACACTGAAAAACTTTTATAAGGGAAAGATTTTCCTTCCGCGTGCTTTTTCAGCTGAAAACCATCTTGAGGAAATCAGCGGTATTTACGTTCCTTTCTGGCTTTACAGCTGTGAATCCAAGGGAAGCTTTTCATTTGATGCGACACGCACACATCATTACACAGACGGTGATTATGATGTCACCGAAACAGAACATTATCTTGTTCTGCGTGATGGCGAAGCTCGTTTTAACAACATTCCTGTTGATGGCTCATCGAAGATGGATGATGCCTACATGGATGCAATTGAACCATTTGATTACAGCGCTATCACTGATTTTCATACTGATTATCTTCCAGGCTATGCAGCACAAACTTATGATGAGGATGCTACTGCATGCGCACCGCGCGCAACAGCTCGCGTAAAAAACACAACAATTGCAGCTATCCGCAGAACATGCGACTACACAACGCTGACACCACGTACCAGCAAAATCAGCACCACACAAAACAGCGTTGACTATGCACTCCTTCCTGTCTGGATGCTGACAACTAACTGGCATGGCAAATCCTACCATTTTGCCATCAATGGACAAACCGGCAAGCTGATTGGTGATCTTCCGATTGATAAGGGACGTCTCTTTGGACTTCTCGCCGGTATCACGATTCCGCTCGGCATTCTGCTGAAGCTGTTTATCTTTTAATTTGTCGTTGGACGTGAAAGGAGTGATCATATGAACACAATCTTACATAAAAAACACAGCAAGCGATCGTTATTTGCTGTACTGTGCACTCTGCTTCTTAGCCTGTGTCTGGTGCTACCGATCTTTGCCGATACCAATATTAATCTCGACGATATTGTAATTGAAAATGAATCTGAAATTTCAGGTGATGTCTATGATGGTGCCGGACTTCTAACCAATGATGAAATTTCTTCTCTGTCTGATAAGCTAGCTGCAATAGAGAAACAATATCAGTGTGATGTTGTTGTTGTGACATTAGAGGATGCAAATGGCTATGAAGTATATGACTATGCAAAAGCTATTTATAAACGCTGTGACTATGGCTATGGTTCTGATAAAGATGGAATTATGTTCATTGTCAGTATGGCAGAGCGCCGATCCGAACTTATCGCCTTTGGCTATGGTAATACTGCACTTACTGATTACGGACGTGAATACATTTTAGATGAAGTTGTTCCAAGTCTTTCTGACGGAGATTACAACAAATCATTTAATACTTTCGCAGATCTCATTTCTGCCTTTTTAAAAGAAGCGCGTGAAAATGTTCCATTTGATGTTGATCATCCAGCAAAACTAACCTTTTTTTCACGTATCCTTCCGTATCTAATGTCCTTTGGTATTGCATTTATCGTTGCACTTATCATCTGTAGTGTAAAAGCGGCCTCTATGAAGACAGCTGCTAAGAAAACAAGTGCTTCAGATTATATGGAGCCAGGCAGCTTCCATCTGACGAAAAAACGTGATTATTATCTTTACACTACTACTCACCGCGTAAAGCGTGAAAAACAAGAAAATTCCTCTGGTGGAGGTGGCAGCGGTGGAACAACCGTTGACAGTGATGGTTTTAGCGGCAGTGGAAGAAACTTCTAATCATTGAAGCGTCACTACACATAGCAAAAAAGCAGGACCTGTATGGATTTATCTCCATTTGCAGGTACCTGCTTTTTATATTAATTTTCTTCTGTATCCTCAAGCGGATCTTCTAACGGATCAATATTCTCTGGAACGATTGTCTCTGCCGTTTCAACATTCTTAGATTTTCTTCCCTGCTGTAGCTGCTGCTCCTCTAATAGAGCCTTCATCTTTGCCTTCTCCTGCTGTCTTTCTGACCAAGCTTCGAAATCATCAATACTATACTTTTGCTCATACTCCTCAAAGTAACGCTTATATTCAGTATTTCTCATCTCACGCACACTCTTTAAATACTCATGCGTATCAAAGTTTCTGGACTCAAGCTCAATCATCGCTACAGCAACATTGGAACAGTGATCTGATACTCTCTCAATGTTTGTCAACAAATCGTTAAATGCAAAGCCCTGGGAAATTCCACATTTTCCAGACTGCAAACGATCTACATGACGCATTTTTAGTTCATCACACAACATACCAATAAGCTCACGAAGCGGCTCGATTCTAGCTGCCATCTGTAAGTCATCACGGCTAAAAGCCTGAACTGTACTTGTAACAATCTCCTTCATTGCGGCAATTAGGACATTTAATTCATATCGCGCTTCATCTGAAAAAACAATCTTCTTATCATAAAGTTCCTTTGCAGTTCTGGCAACATTCAGTGCATGATCGCCCATACGCTCAAAGTCACTGATTGTATGCAAAAATTTGGATACCTGTTTAGTCTGATCTCCGCTTAATTCCTTTCCAGTCAGCTGCATCAAATATGTTCCAAGCTTATCCTCATACTTATCAATCAGCACTTCTTTTTCTTCAATCTTTTGATATTTCTCATCAGAATATTTTTTCAGAAGGCTCACTGATCTTGATAAATTCTTACGCGCCTTTCTCGCCATACCATTCATTGCAGTATGACTCTGTGCAATTGCGATTGCCGGATAATTTAAGAAACGTTCCTCAAGAAGATCAAAATCCTTTTGCTCATCAAGATCTTCCTCGTCATCCTTGATTAAAATGTAAACAAGCTTCTCAATGTATTTAATAAATGGTGACAAAATACAAATTGTTGCTGCACGGAAAACTGTATTCATCAGCGCAATATATACTGGCGTCATTACAACATTCATGAATTTAAAATGGAAAATTGCATTTAATGTGTAGAACACAATTGACCAGAACAGCATACCAAATAAATCGTTCAGCAAATAGATAAGAGCTGTACGTTTACCATTTTTATTTGTACCGATTGCAGACATTAAAACTGGACATGCCGCACCGACACCAATACCCATAACAATCGGAAGTGCTACTGCAAAGCTGATTCCTCCTGTTACAGATAGTGCCTGCAAAATACCAACTGATGCAGATGCACTCTGTAAAACTGCCGTAAAAAGAATACCAACTAAAATTCCAGCTGCCGGATTTGTAAACATTGTCAGCATGCTTCTAAATGTCTCACTATCCTTAAGTGGTGCTACAGCTCCACTCATTGTCTGCATACCAAACATTAAAATTGCAAAACCAAGCATAATCTCACCGACATGGCGATAGCTGTCCTTTTTCATAACCATACGGAAAATAATACCGATAATGGCAACAACTGCTGAAATAGTTGCTGTTGAAAGAAGCTGTGCAATGCCGCCTGATCCCTCAATATAGGACAGACAGAGGATCCAGCCAGTGACACTCGTTCCGATATTTGCGCCCATGATAATACCAATTGACTGCGCAACCTTCATCATACCAGAATTTACGAATCCGACAACCATAACTGTTGTCGCCGATGAAGACTGAATAATTGCCGTTACTGCTGTTCCAAGCAATATTCCCTTTAGAGGGGTGCTGGTAAGCTTATACAAAATCAGCTCCAGCTTGTTGCCTGCCACCTTTTTCAGGCTATCGCCCATGACCGACATGCCATAAAGGAATAGCGCTACGCCACTTAACAGTGACAATATGGATGTTACTCCCATGTTTACCTCTCATTCTTTTGACTTAGCACATTTTGTGCCTAAGCCTCTGATTTACTTGTTCGACGATTTTTACATAAGTTTTACTTTCTTTTTACTCGCAGAACAATTCCAGTATATCAAGTATCTGTCGAAAATGGAACTAGCAAAATGACAAAAAATACAATATTTTGCTATTTATTTTGCAAAATATAAGAAATAGCTTCATCAATGTTATCACTCAGGCGATTATCTGACACACCAACCACATGAAACATACATGTATTTACCGGTAATAGCACCTTTTGTGCTGTACAAGATGCAACTGCCTGTGCCATCTTTGGTGTTATCTCGCCAAGCAGCGCATCTGCTGCAATGATTCCAATTGGTCCTACTACAAAATCAGCTCCTGACGTATTGACAACTACTGGATTTTCTCCTGTCGCTGCCTTCACAGCACCTGCCTTCATCATTGCTGATGTTGCCATCGCATTTGTGCCAACTGCAATCAGTTCCTTTGGATCACCTCCAGACTTAATCCATTTGTCAATAAATGCACTTCCCATACGGCCACCCTGACCATCAATTACTACAATTTTCATATTCTTTCACCTGCCAATTTTTCTAACTAGTCAAGCGGATATTCGCAATCCGCTTCGCTACTTGCTCATAACCAAATAACTGCTTCGCAGTTTATCAGGAGGGGCTTGTACCCCTCCTGATACAAGCAAGTCCCCACCCACTGCTTATTGCTCTTCGCAATTGAAGCGGGGGCCTTCCTTGATTTGTTAAAAAATACGTTATAAGTATACCACAAATCATCCATTAACGCTCCACCTTTTTTATGCATATTCTAATCACAAACAGCTCTCTGAGGTTTTCCATGAACAATTTTTCTGTAAACAATTCTTTAGTAAAAAGCAAACTAAAAACAGGTCTTCTTCACCTCGTTATTCTTGCTTTCTCTATTTTGATCTGCTCCCTTATAGGCTGCTCTTCTTCAAAAAATAATTCTCATTCAACTGCATCATCAACTGAAAATAACAAGGAGCTTACTCCTGTAACATTAAATGAAGTTGCTCACTCTATCTTTTACGCACCGCAATATACTGCTATTGAACTTGGTTATTTTGAAGAGGAAGGTATTTTGCTGACACTCGACACCGGTTTTGGCGCTGATAAAACAATGACTGCTCTCATTTCCGGAAATGCTGATATCGGTTTTATGGGCAGTGAAGCCAGTATTTATACGTATAAAGAAGGTAATGAGGATTTTGCTATCAATTTTGCCCAGCTTACACAACGGGCTGGAAACTTTCTTGTCAGCCGAGAACAATATGATAGTTTTTCTTGGTCACAATTAAAGGGATCAACTGTAATTGGAGGCAGAAAAGGCGGTATGCCAGAGATGGTTTTTGAATATATCTTAAAGAAAAACGGATTAACTCCGCAAAAAGATGTGACGATAATACAAAATATTGATTTTGGTTCTACAGCTGCAGCTTTCTCGTCTGATACATCTCTAAGCGATTATACTGTCGAATTTGAACCACATGCAACGCTTCTTGAGCTGTCTGGCGATGGATATGTAGCAGCATCTCTAGGAGTTGATTCAGGGTACGTTCCATATACCGCCTACAGCGCCCGAAAAAGCTTTTTAAAGGCTCACCCTGATACAATACAGCATTTTACAAATGCTATTCAAAAAGGGCTTGAATATGTCAATTCTCACAGTGCAGCGGAGATTGCAAACGTCATTGCACCTCAATTTCCAGAAACAGATATCAAAACAATTACCATCATTGTAAATCGTTATCTTGAGCAGGATACTTGGAAAACTGATACCATATTCACGAAGGAAAGCTTTGATCTGCTTCAGGATATCCTGCTTGATGCTGGGGAGCTTGAACAAAAAGTGCCTTACGATGATCTCGTAACCACAACATACGCAAAAAATGCTGTCACAAAATTTGAATAGCATCATAAATAATTCTTAATAAATGGCGTCTTTCCTTTGCTTTACAATTTGATTAAAGTATGATATTTTATAAGTAACGCTAACAGAAAAGAGAAGCTTGTATGAAACGATTCAATATGCTGCACTGGGCAGCCTTTATATTAATTATCATTGCTCTACTCTGGCTGACCATCAGCTATTACTCACTGCGGGTTATTCCTTCCTATGCTTTTTTAGTTTTATTTGCCGGAGTTTTTTTATTAATTCTGGCAGAATACAGACGATCTAAAAAAAAGTAAGCACCATGGTGCTTACTTTTTTAATTACGATTTTCCCTCTTCGTCCAAATGAACTGTCGGAAGATTCCATCTTAGCTGTGCCGCTAATGCTCTAATTACAAGCACTGCAATTGCTCCCACTATCATAGATATATTTAGCGAAATGTTCAATTTTCTATAAAAAATAACGCAGATCACTGCACCAACAATACATGCTGTCGCATAAATATGCTTTTGAAAAATGTATGGAATTGACTCTGACATCATATCTCTTAGCAATCCACCTCCAACACCAGTAATGGTACCGACAAACACAAGCAGGAAGTTGCTTGCATCAGGCCTCATTGTCAGCGCCACCTCAATACCAATTACAGTAAAAATTGCAAGACCTAGCGTATCCATTACAAAAAGTACAAGACTATACATCTCACGAAAACCTACATGTGTCTGCTTTTTCTTATTTGCATAATGAATTACTATAAATGTGAGAATAGCCGTGACTGCCGCTATTAAAACATCTGTGGAATTGGTAAACATTCTCGGTGGATTTATTCCCAGTACAATATCTCTTGTCATGCCGCCTCCAGTGGCTGTGACAACTCCAAGCACGCAAACACCAAACAAATCCATTTTCTTTCGTATGCCAACCATCGCACCTGAGATTGAAAATGCGATAGTTCCAACCACATCCAAAATCCAAATAAATACATCCATATTCATTTTCCCCTTAATAAAAAAAACTCTCTGGCAAACCGTCAGGGAGCTTCGTAAAGATAAGCGCGAGACGGGATTCGAACCCGCGGCCCTCGCCTTGGGAAGGCGATGCTCCACCACTGAGCCACTCGCGCATTCTAAAATGCAAAAAACAATGCCCTGACCTAAAACTAATCAGAAGCATCATCCTCACAATCATTTATTTCAATTCCATATACCTTCAAAACTGCACACAAACTTTTCATCTCAAACCTATTACCATTTCCTACC
>OLOR01001342.1_pt1 | contig 22900 bp, 18 predicted proteins | sample 1672521 | NCBI WGS metagenome assembly OLOR01 (sample SAMEA3136695, study PRJEB25190) | human gut metagenome | biome: human gut; feature: human-associated habitat; material: faeces | place: Austria | collected 2013
GAATTAAGCGTGCATATGCTTACGGCGGGGTGAAAATGGAACAGCCATTTGTATTTGAATATGACAGACAGCTTGTACAGGGGGTCATTGACCTGTATTTTATTGAGGACGGACAGCTTGTTATAGTTGATTATAAGACTGACCGGGTGTTAAGAGGCAGGGCAGGAGAGGACGAGCTTAGAAGAAGATATTCTATCCAGCTTGATTACTATGCTATGGCACTGTCACAGATAACAGGCTTAAAGGTTAAAGAAAAAGTAATATATTCCTTTGCACTGGGAAGAAGCTTAACTGTAGAGTAATTATCTGGAATAGGTAATAGAATAAACTGAGTAGTTTATAAAATAGTCCGGCACTAAGTAGTTGAATTAAATTGATGGATACTATATACTAGATTAGTTAAAGTGTAAAATGATTTAAGAAATGGAGAAATTATGTCAGATATTACAAGTGAAATTAAGAAAAGAAGGACATTTGCAATCATATCCCACCCGGATGCTGGTAAGACAACACTTACTGAGAAGTTCTTGTTATATGGTGGTGCTATTAATCTTGCTGGTTCTGTAAAGGGTAAGAAGACAGCGAAACACGCAGTATCAGACTGGATGGAGATTGAGAAGGAAAGAGGTATCTCTGTAACATCTTCAGTACTTCAGTTTAATTATGATGGATATTGCATTAATATTCTTGATACACCTGGACACGAAGATTTCTCAGAGGATACTTATAGAACTCTTATGGCTGCTGACTCAGCCGTAATGGTTATAGATGCTTCAAAGGGTGTTGAGAAACAGACTATTAAGCTTTTTAAAGTATGTGTTATGAGACATATTCCGATCTTTACATTTATTAATAAAATGGATAGAGAAGCCAACGACCCATTCGAGCTTCTTGATGAGATAGAAAATGTACTTGGAATTGCTACTTGTCCTATCAACTGGCCTATAGGCTGTGGTAAGGCATTTAAGGGTGTATATGACAGAAAGCAGAAAGAGGTATCACTCTTTAAGGCGGCAATGAATGGACAGAAGGAAGTAGATACTAAGAATATATCAATAGATGATGATGAGCTTAAGGCAGAGATTGGTGATGATTACTGGGCTAAGCTTGAAGAAGATGTAGAACTCTTAGATGGTGCAAGTGCAGAATTTGATCTTGCCAAGGTTCAGGCAGGAGATTTAACACCTGTATTCTTTGGTTCAGCACTTACTAACTTTGGTGTAGAGACATTTTTACAGCATTTCCTTGATATGACTACATCACCACTTCCACGTAATTCGTCAGTAGGTCTTATAGACCCATTTAAGGAAGATTTCTCTGCTTTTGTATTTAAGATACAGGCTAATATGAATAAGGCACACAGAGATAGAATTGCATTTATGCGTATATGTTCAGGAAAGTTCACTGCCGGTATGGAAGCTAACCACGTTCAGGGTGGCAAGAAGATAAGGCTTTCACAGCCACAGCAGATGATGGCACAGGAAAGACACATTGTAGAAGAAGCTTATGCAGGAGATATAATAGGTGTATTCGATCCGGGTATATTCTCAATAGGTGATACTATATGTACTTCTAATAAGAAGTTCCAGTTTGATGGAATTCCTACATTCGCACCGGAACATTTTGCAAGAGTAAGGCAGATTGATACAATGAAGCGTAAGCAGTTCATTAAGGGAATAAGCCAGATTGCACAGGAAGGTGCTATTCAGATATTTCAGGAATATAACACTGGAATGGAAGAAATTATTGTCGGCGTTGTCGGTGTACTTCAGTTTGAAGTTCTTGAATACAGACTTAAGAATGAGTACAATGTAGATATAAAGTTAGAGCCGCTTCCATATGAACATATCAGATGGATTGAAAATCCAGAAGAAGTTGATGTGAACAGAATTGTCGGTACTTCTGATATGAAAAAGATTAAAGACCTTAAGGGCAATCCGTTATTGGTATTTGCTAACAGCTGGTCAGTTAATATGGTGCTTGAACGTAATGAGGGACTTAAGTTATCTGAGTTTGGAAAGAACAACTAAATTGCAGATTTAATAAGGAACAAGGTGATTAGATGAACGTAAGCTACAGAGAGATTATAAAAAAAGCAGTAGCCATAGTACTTATGGCAGTCATTCTTGTATGTATGGTGACAGGATTTTCGTATACATTTACCGCTAAAGCAGATGATACAATTATTGCTACAGGTTATGTTAATTATGATGTAACAAGCCTTAGAATAAGGACAGCACCTGTTAATGGAAGTGTAATTACTAAAGTAGATGGTGGATTTAAGTTCGATATATACGAAGAAGTGAATACGAGTGCGACATATAAGTGGTACAGCATAGGTTTTTATCTCAATGGTGAATACACAAGAGGATATATAACATCAGAGTATACTACCAGGGAAGCAAAGTCAGATTATACACCAGATAATAATTTTGAAGATTATCTTGAGGCACAGAATTTCCCGGCTTCCTACAGGGAAAGCTTAAGGCAGCTTCACAGTGCATATCCATTATGGGTATTTGTAGCAGACCATAATGGAAGGGACTGGGATACTATGGTTAATGCCCAGAATGTATTAGGACGAAGCCTTATATACAGTTCGGCAGATGCTTCGTGGAAGTCTACGGCTGATGGCTGTTATGACTGGAATACAGGTGAGTATACAGAGCTTGACAGTGGTGGCTGGGTTCAGGCATCTGAGGGACTTGTGAAATATGCACTTGACCCAAGAAACTTTCTTGATGATACATACATATTTATGTTTGAAAGTCTTTCTTATGACTCATCAGTACATAATATAGACGGTGTGCGCAATATTATAAGCGGAACATTTATGGAGAATTCAAGCCACAATCTTGACGGCTATGACTATGCTTCACTGCTTATGTATGCAGGTGAAGTATCCAAGGTAAGCCCATATCACCTTGCAACAAGAATTATTCAGGAACAGGGTGCAGACGGACGAGGCAACCAGATATCTGGAAATGTAAGCGGATACGAGGGCTATTATAATTATTACAGCCAGAACGCTTATGCAAGCGGCGGTCTGTCAGCAGTCCAGAATGGTTTGAAATATGCCAGACAGACCGACAGCTCTAATATGAGGCCTTGGAATTCGCGTTACAGGGCTGTTGTAGGTGGTGCTGTCAATCTTGGAAAATGGTACATTAACAAGGGTCAGGATACTATATATTATGAGAAGTTTGATGTTAAGAACTTCTCACACCAGTATATGACTAATGTGCTTGCACCAAGGTCAGAAGCGACAAGGGCTAAGAAGGCATATAGTTCATACACGCTTAATAATACAACATTTAAGTTTAACATTCCGGTATATGATAATATGCCATCGTCAAGATGTATAATACCAGATGGCAACCAGAGTGCGAATAACAGGCTTAGTTCATTATCAGTAGATGGTTATACATTAACTCCTACATTTTCATCTGATAATACTGATTACAGTCTCATTGTAGAAAATGATATTACAAGTGTTAATGTATCGGCAGGACTTATAGATGGCAATGCAACAGTAAGCGGACGTGGAAGCCACAGCTTAAGCGTTGGCAATAATGTAATCAATATTACTGTAACGGCTGAAAATGGTGACATAAAGACATATGTAATAAATATAACAAGAAAGTCTGCACAATCTGGTGGTAATACAGATGGTTTTAAGACAGATTATAATGTCGATTCATCAAAGAAGATAATGACTAAGATAGGTGTCGGAAGTCAGGCATCAAGTGTTCTTGATAATGTATCATACAGCAATGGCTGTTATGGAAAAATATTAAAGAATGACGGAAGCGAGAGAGGCGACACAGTAGTTACTGGTGATAAGTTAGTTGTATACAAGGCAGACGGAAGTGTATATGATGAATATTCTATAGTTATATATGGAGATGTTAATGGTGACGGAGTTATAGATTTATATGATTTCGTGGCTATTAAGAGAGCAGTTCTTGGAATTGGACAGCCACAGGGCAGTTATAAAGAGGCTGCGGATATTAACAGGGACGGAGTTATAGATTTGTATGATTTCGTTGCTATTAAAAGACACATATTAAATATAGGATATATCCAGCAGTAGTGACTGCAAGAAGAGAGGACATATATGAATAAGGTTAAAAAGATAATTTCAGCACTGCTTATTATATGTATGTGTGCTGTAATGGCTTTTGTGAATAAGACAGATATATTAGCGGCAGGAACAGCAAGAGTATCAATTGGTTCAGCAAGTGGTACGGTAGGCGATATAGTATCCATAGATGTGTCAATCAGTGCATCGAGCGGAATAGGCGGAGCTACAATATATGTATCCTATGACCCATCAATATTAGCATTAAGCGGAAGCTCAAGTAATTCGGGAACTGCGATGGTCAGCTTTATGGACGAAAGTACAGCAAGCAGCCAGTCAAAGACAATAACATTTAAGATTATCGGAGCTGGTACTTCAAGCCTTAATGTTATAGGTGATTCCAAGGTTATTGATATAGATATGCAGGCGTGCAGTATATCCAAATCGTCAGGTTCAGTTACAGCTTCTGCACCAGCTTCATATTCATCAGATAATACATTAAGTTCATTACAGATAAGTCCTGGTGTGTTATCTCCAGCATTTTCACCAGATGTAACTACTTATACAACATCTGTTGGTGCTGACTGTGCAAGCCTTACAGTAAGTGCAGTTCCTAATGATTCAAAGGCAACTGTAAGCGTATCTGGCAAGAGAATGGATCCAGGATTTAACACAACAACAATTACTGTAACAGCAGAAAATGGCAGTAAAAGAACTTATACAATAAAGACAACCAAGGAAACTAATTCAGCTTCTAATGAAAATAATCAGGCAACAGGTTCGGACTCATCTAATGGATCAACAGACAATAATAATGATATTCCTGATGTGCAGGATCCTAACAGTGAAGCAATACAAGAGCCGAATATTACAGTAGATAATGCTGAATATAAGATTGTATCTGCTAATGATGAACACCCACTTCCAGATGGCTATACTCCAACAGAGTATGATTATAATGGAACAAAGGTATCAGCAGGTGTTGGAATTGATACAGGAGTAACAATTGTCTATCTTGAAAGTACAGATGGCAAAGGTGAGAGCGGTTATTATGTATACGATTCGGTGAGAAAGACATTTTCACAATTCGTAGAAGTAAGCCAGCCACAATTTACATACTGCATACTTGCCATAGATGAAGCTTCTATGGAACTTCCAGAAGGCTATGATGTTGGAAGAACAGTAATCAATGGCAAAGAAGTCGATGCCCTTCTTGACAGAACAGGCAACTACGCATTATTCTACGGCGTAAGCTCTACAGGAGAAACAGGCTGGTTCAGATACAATGTCAATGATGGCACAATACAAGGCTACGCCGGTTACAATATGGCAGATGAACAGGTAATCAACACCAACACAAAGACAGCTGACAGTGATAAGGCATTTAATACAGTCAGCAGTTATATATTCGTTATATTAGCAGTCCTTGCTGTTGTAATAATAGCATTAATAGTTGTAGTTATAGCCTTAAGCATTAAGCTTTCAAAGAGCAAAAAAGCCTTCGTAGGAGCAATGGACGGCTACGAAGACGAAGATATAGACGAGGAAGACTTAGACGATATGGAACTTGAAGATGATGAAGAAGATATCTTATATGATGACTTAGAAGAAGATATAGATGAAGAAGTATCTGATGATGCCGTCCCATATCAGTCATCAACCACAAAAGATCTCCCCGAAGAATACAATGAGTCTGAAGAACTGGAACTAGAAGAAATAGACGATAAATAATAAATATCTATCGTCCACCATAAACAGACAGCAAATAGTTAAATCATAATCAGATAATAAATAGGTGACAATAACCACAACAGTCTGACAATAGAGCCTCAATCCCCAGTCCCCGCTTTACTGGCTTGTCCAGTAACAGGGGACATCCCCTTTTTGTAAATCTATTGTCCGGCTGTTTTTTTACGCAAAAATCCCCCATCTCTATTTCATTCCTAATCCACTGAAATATATTTTAAAGCTATTCAAATATAATATATTGACAAATATATTTTACTATGCTATAAAATCTACTTAATAAATAAAACAAAATATACCAATGGGTGAAAGACAGCCAGCGATGCTAAAGCTGATAGAAGCATAAGAAGACGCTGGGGAGCCGCCGGTCCTTAGCTGGCAGTTCCAACTGGCAGCTTAGTACCGCTGCGAGCGACACGCAGTGCAAACGTGTCTTTGTTGCTTCTATTCGCTTTAACAACGCGTCCGGGGTCCGTCTATCTTCCACCCCCATCAATTTAAAGAAGGAGATGTACAAGAATGATATCTAAATTACACCAACTAAATTTACACGACAAAATAAAATACATTTACGCTACTGTAATTAAATTTATGATTTTATCAGGAATCGTAAGCATAATTTGTTTATCTCTTCTGGATATAAGATTTAATTCTTATGTAAAAGGGGCTCAGAAAGCAAATAATGCTGCTAAAGAAAGTATTATAGATATTAGTTCTGCTGCCCGCAATATAAGAGAGATGGCATTAAATGACGACAGTTCAACTTATGAGAATTATAAGAATAATGTTAAGACAGTTCTTACAGACTCCCAGACACAGCTTGATATTATAAAGAATACCAATATAATAGATGATGATTTGTATAACCAGTATGTTAAAGCACTTAATGAATGGGGCAATATCGGTTACGATATAATTAACCAGATTGAAAAGGGCGACCTTGCAAGTGCCAAGAATAAAATCCACACAGTATGTACACCTGCACTTAACAATCTTATGAGTATTGCGGATAAAATGGAGGATGAAACCAACAAAGAGGCGGATCAGGCAATATTGTTAAGTAATGTTGTGGCAGTCATAGGCGGTGTGGCTATTGTGTTATTTATTGTAATAGCGAGCCTTATATCAAAGAAAATAGGTGCTAAGATTACAGAGATGATAATAGAACCATTAAGGGATATAGACAATGTAGCTAAAGACCTTGCTAATGGTAACCTGCACAGTGAGCTTACATACCATTCAGATGATGAATTAGGAACATTAGCCCACAGTCTGCGTAAGTCAATAAGAACATTAAGTTCATATGTTGATGATATTAAAAGGTCAATGCAGGAATTCTCACATGGTAACTTTGATGTTAAGCCAGAAGTTGAGTGGAAGGGTGATTTTGAGGAAATATTACATGCATTTATGAGCTTTGAAGCAAGTATGGCAGATCTTGTAAAGCATCTTCAAAGAGTAGCTGACCAGGTGGCAGAAGGTTCAGAACAGATAGCATCAAGTTCAACAGAGCTTGCAGAAGGAGCGACTAATCAGGCGGCTTCAGTTGAGGAGCTTACAGCTTCCCTTGCAAGTGTGTCAGAAAGAGTTGCACAGAATTCACAGAATGCAAGAGAAATAAGTGGCAAAGTAAATGAACTAGGAACACAGCTTGATGAAAGTAACGGCAAAATGGGTGAGATGGTCACATCAATGGGTGAAATAGAAAAAGCTTCCAAAGAAATCAGCAAGATAATAGAAACTATCAACCAGATAGCTTCACAGACTAATCTTCTGGCACTCAATGCTTCTATAGAGGCAGCAAGAGCTGGCGATGCAGGAAAAGGTTTTGCGGTAGTTGCAGATCAGGTATCAGCACTTGCGGCACAGAGTGCAGAAGCTGCCAAGGAGTCAGCTTCATTAATAGATACATCTGTTGCGGCAGTTGAGAAAGGTATGGTTATTGCCAATGACACAGCTTCCCAGCTTGGTGTGGTTGTGGATAATTCAAGGCATATAGTTGATGAAGTTAATAACATTGCAGATGTTCTTAATACTCAGACAGAGACAATTAAGCAGGTTGATGACGGCATTGAAGATATCAATGATGTAGTACAGACTAATTCTGCCACATCACAGGAGTGTGCCGCTGCAAGTCAGGATATGAGTACACAGGCAGACACATTAAGGGGACTTATTGCAACACTTAAAATAGCACATTTTAAAAAAAATAATAATAAATAATAAATAAAAGGCAGTAAAAGCATAAGTAACAGAGTAAAATATATTCTCTATACATAGTAGATATGTAATGAGAATATATATTAAAAGCTTTTACTGCTTTTTGTTGTAAGAATATATGTTCTGATTTATAATGAATTAAAAAAAGTATAACATTACTAGACAGGTTATGGACAGAACATTGAACAATATATTATATGAAACATCGGAATATGAAGATTACGAGGCATTTGTTAATGCTAAAGATAAGATAATTGGCAAGGCACATAATAACAAAGGGATAGGGACATTGTCAGAAAAGACACTTCACGCTGTCCTTAAGCTGTATTATGAGCCTGATGAGGACAAGCACGAGGTCGCTATGAGCGGTTATTATGCTGATATATATAATGACAAAGGAATAATAGAGATACAGACACGCCAGCTTAATAAACTGAGGGATAAGCTTTCGGTATTTCTACAAGATTACCACGTTACTGTGGTGTATCCGCTTCCATTTAACAAGTGGTTAAGCTGGGTTAATCCTGATAATGGAGAGGTTCAGGGCAGGAGAAAGTCGCCAAGACATTTTACGGAATATGATGCATTTTACGAGTTATATAAGATAAAAAGCTATCTGAAAAATCCTAATCTTTCAATCAATCTTGTGCTTATGGATATGGAAGAATATAAGCTTCTTAACGGCTGGAGTTATGATAAGAAAAGAGGTTCAACAAGATATGACAGAGTACCGGTTGGGATAAGAAGAATAGTAAAGTTTGACAGGATAGAGGATTATATGCAGTTAGTTCCAGCGGATTTGAAGGAAGATTTTACGGTGAAAGACTTTGCCATGGCGGCTGGGGTCAGTGTTGAAGCGTCAAGATATACGCTTAATATTCTTAATTATCTTGAGATAGTAAAGCGTACTGGCAGAGTAAAGAATGGGTATGTCTATAACGTCACAGAAGAATTTTAATATAATGAGCGCAAAAGAAAAGGAAGCGGCTGCGAAGCAGACATTTACTTTTCTTGCGCCATTAACGAACGAACAGTCGTGCGAAGCAGGACGAAAGAGTGCGATAAGCACGGGTTCGTGAGTATAGGGTAGATAAAAAGAAAATTATGATATAATTAGCACAAAAAAATACGCAGAAATATGATATATAAGGAGGCACAGATATGTATGTAATTAAAGATAATACATTTAATATATCAGTAAGAAATCTGGTTGAATTTATGTGCCTTGGTGGGGATATTGATAACAGGGATACAGGTGTTGCTGATGTTAAGGTTATGCAGGAGGGTGCGAGGCTTCACAGGAAAATCCAGCACTCTATGGGTTCTAATTACAGGGCAGAGGTGCTTCTTAGGAATAAAGAGGAGCTGACATCAGAGGGTGGAATTGAATACGAGCTTAGAATAGAGGGCAGGGCAGACGGAATAATAGCTGACATTGAGGAAGATGAGGATGGCAATAAGCTGCCGATAGGTGAGGTTACAATTGATGAGATTAAGACTATGCAGTCAGATGTAGGAAAGCTTAAAGAGCCGGTGTATGTGCATAAGGCACAGGCTATGGTGTACGCTTATATATATTTAACAAGGTATAATCTGGAGAGCATTAATGTACAGCTTACTTACTGTAATACAGAAACTGAGAAAATAGTAAGATTTAAAGAGCAATATGACAGTGAGTCAATTATAAAATGGTACAGAGAACTTGTAGCTGGCTTTAAAAAGTGGATGGATTATGTATTTGATGAAAGGGCAGAAAGGAATGCTTCAATTCAGAAACTGCATTTTCCATTTGAGTACCGTGAGGGGCAGAAGAAGCTGGTTGCGAGTGTATACCACACGGTAAAAGAACAGAAGGTGTTATATATACAGGCACCGACAGGAGTAGGAAAGACTATATCAACAGTATATCCAGCCGTGCAGTCGTGCAGTAATGGCTTAACTGACAAGATATTCTATCTTACCTCCAAGACAATAACGAGAACGGTAGCCGAGGAAACATATGCGATACTAAGAGATGCAGGACTGCATTTTCGCACAGTGACACTGACGGCGAAGGATAAAATATGTCATCTTGATGAGCACAACTGTAATCCAGAGGTGTGCGAGTATGCAAGGGGGCATTTTGACAGGGTAAATGAAGCTGTTTACGATATAATCACTAATGAAGCGGTAATTAACAGGGATACGATATTGCAGTATTCAGTGAAGCATAAGGTGTGTCCGTATGAAATGTCGCTTGATGTTTCATACTGGTGTGATGGAATAATATGCGATTACAATTATGCTTTTGATCCAGATTCTTCATTAAAAAGATATTTTGGTGATGGCGGCAAAGGCAATTATGTATTTCTTGTAGATGAGGCACATAATCTTGTTGACAGGGCAAGGGAGATGTATAGTGCAACGCTTGTCAAGGAAGATTTTCTTGCCTGCAAAAGAGTAGTTAAGGATATGGACAAAAGGCTGGCTTCATACCTTGAAAAATGCAACAAATATCTTCTTGAATTAAAGAGAGCCTGTGATAAAGAATATATAATAATAGATGATTACTGTGGCACATTTTTAGCTAATCTGCAATCGTGTTATTCGTATATGCAGAAGTTCTTGGATAAGAATAAAGGAAAGCCGGTGTGCGATGAGATAATAGAATTCTTCTTTAAGATAAGACATTTTATTAATATGTATGACTGCATAGATGAGAAGTATGTTATATATGCTGAGCATATCGATGACGGTGACTTTGCACTTCATCTGTACTGTGTTGACCCGTCAGGACAGTTATCGCAGAGATTAAGTCAGGGAATATCGACAATAATGTTCTCGGCGACACTTCTTCCAGTGAATTATTTTAAGGAAATGCTTTCAGGAAATGCAGATGACTATGCTGTGTATGCACATTCGCCGTTTGATACTGATAATAAGAGAGTGCTTATTGGACGTGATGTTACAAGCAGGTATACGAGGCGTAATTATAATGAGTACACCAAGATTGCAGGTTATATCCACACACTTACGCAGTCGAAGCAAGGCAAATATATGATATTCTTTCCTTCTTACAGCTATATGAGAGAGGTGTATGATATATATATACAAAAATATGCCTGCAATGTTATAGATCTGCACGATGTTGAGGATGGAAGCTACATTTATCATCTCTCTGAGGGAGAAAATGTATTGATACAGGATAATAATATGACGGAAGCCGATAAAGAGAATTTCTTGTCAGTATTTATGGATAATACAAGTGGAAATGTCACGGGCTTTTGTGTGCTTGGCGGTATATTTTCTGAGGGAATTGACCTAAGGGATAAGTCACTTATAGGGGCGTGTATTGTAGGAACAGGCATACCTATGATATGCAGACAGCGTAATATATTAAGAAATTATTTTGACAGTATAGGTAAGAATGGCTATCAGTATGCGTATGTATTTCCGGGAATGAACAAGGTGCTGCAGGCGGCTGGAAGAGTTATAAGAACTGCAGATGACAAGGGTATAATACTTCTGTTAGATGACCGTTTTATGACACAGGAATACCAGATGCAGTATCCAAGGGAATGGGATAAAGTGTATCCTGTAGATATTAATAATACAGGAAAATGTATTGAGGATTTCTGGAGATTATAAGGCATATGGGGAATTATGAGGGAATTTGTCAATTGTGGTGAGATTTGGCAAGTAATATGTTGAGAAATTGTCAGACATATGCTATTATTCTAGTATAAATACGGACTGTGACAATTAATTATATGATTATTTATATTGGAGAGAACTATGGGAGAGAATGAAATCAGGAATTTAGCGGATTCCCATGCGGGAATAGATGAATGGAAGAAAGCTGGATTTAACGAACTTCAGGTGCTTGAGATTACTAAAGGTAATGATAATGGCGTTGATATTTCTATATATGCCAGTCCCGAATATAATTCAAGGCAGATGAAGGTTATAAGAATGGCACTTGAGGAAGGAATTGATGTAAGTGCTATGGCAGATCCGGAGTATAATTATATGCAGATGGAGCAGATTAAAGAAGGTATAAAAGAGGGTATTGATTTATCGCTTATATGCAATCCGAAGTACGATTATTCTGTTATGAGAGAGATTCGTCTTGCATTAAAGTAAAGATTTGATCTTACAAGATATGCAAAGCTTGGATATTCTGGTGAGGTGTTAAGACAGATAAGACTGGCTAAGAGAGATGATGTTGATTTAACATTTTTCGTTGATGAGAATTTCGATGCACACCAGCTTAACGAGATTAGAATAGGCTTGTTAAAATGTGTAGATGTATCGAAGTATATGATTCATGAATATACAGCAGACCAGATGAAACAGTTAAGGTTAGGACTTGAGGCTGGAATAGATATTACCAAGTATAATATGATAGGTTTCTCCTCAGGACAGATGGAACAGATAAGGTTAGGAGAAGAAGAAGGGATAGATGTAAGTCCATATGCAGATCCATTTATCAATGCTGTCCAGATGAAAGAGATGAGAGAACAGATTGAGAATGATGGCAAGGTTCAGGAAGAGCCACAGCTTAATGAACTTCAAAGTCAGGAGATACTGCTTGGACTTCAGAGTGGTGTAGATGTAAGCGTATACGCCGATGCAAGATATACTTGCAGACAGATGGAGCAGATAAGAATAATGCTTGAGAGGGGTCTTGATCCTTCGGAATTATTAGTACATAAAGACCAGTAATTAAGGACATACATATAAGGGGAATTCGATTATAAAGATGACATAAGACAATGTGCTATGGTTGATTGGAGGAGTCAGAATTGAATGATGTACTTAGAGAACAGATACAGTTAAATACCAAAGAAGTAGTTGTCAATGTTGATAATGATCATATGAAAGCAAGTATAGTCCTTAATGGCATAGGCAGTGATGAAGCTTATACATACGAGGAGATTGCAGACAAGCTTTCACAGGCAGGGGTGCGTACAGGAATTAATGAAGCGAGAATACGCGAAGTTATTCTTAATAAGCTGTACGATATTGAAATCGTGGTAGCAGAAGGCAAAAGTGCAGTTAACGGTACTGATGGTTATTACAACTTCTTCTTTGATTCAGAGTATGAAAGAGATAATAAGCCTACATTAAGAGAAGATGGTTCTGTTGATTATTTTAATGTAAAGCTTTTTGAGAAGGTTAATAAAGATGATAAGCTTGCAGAGTATATAGAACCTACCAAGGGTGAATTTGGATATGATATATTTGGAAAGCTTTTAGTTCCAAAGCCAGGAAGACCAGGACCTAAGTTAAGAGGCAAGGGCTTTACAGTGTCAGAGGACGGCAAGTCTTATTATGCCCAGTTAAGCGGTAAAGTAGAATATCGTAACTACGACCTTAATGTAAGTAATGTATATAATGTCAGCGGTGATGTTGATGTTGGAACAGGAAGCATAGATTTTAATGGTGACGTAGAGATTAACGGAAGTGTCAGAGGCAGTGTCAAGATACACGCTATGGGTAATATATACATAGGTGGATATGTTGAAGATGCAGATATATGGTCAGGACAGGATATCATTATACAGGATGGTGTTAATGCAGGTGAGAACGGAAGAATTGAAGCTATGGGCAATATATCAGCAAGGTTTTTCGAGAATGCACATATTATAAGCCATAGTGATATAAAGTGTGATTATATGCTTAATACAACAGCTTTGGCATATGGCGGAATATATCTTGAGGGCAAGAGAGGTTCTGTAATAGGCGGAGATGTCACAGGCGTAAGGGGCATATGTATTAAAGCTTGTGGAAGTGAGTCTTATTCTAAGACTGTATTAAGAGTTGGTGTAACTAAGGAGATAAGCAGTGAATATGCCAAGGTGCTTATGGTGCTTAAGGATATAGATACGCAGATAGACAGATTTAATCAGGCTTTACAGAAGCTTGATATATTAAAGAAGGCAGGTTCTGATAAGTTTGATGAAACACTTAACAGAAAGCTGTTGCAGTCAAAGATTGTTAAGACAGCAGAGAAAGCCAAATATGAAGAAAAAAGCCGTAATCTTTATACACTTGTAAGGGAGTCAGACAGGGCAGTTGTAAGGATTGATAAGAATATATATCCAGGAAGCCGTGTATTTATGGGCGATAAGACATATGTTCCTAGTACCGTATTTACGCATATTGCTTTAAAGAAGACTTCACAGGGTGTATTGATAAGAAATTATGATTCTATGTAGTGAGAATATATTTACAGAGGTTAGTTTATGATAGAAGAGGTTGTTTCAATAGAGCTTCCCGTGCATGAGAGAATGGTTATTAAGAAGAACAGGCTCACACCGAAAGATTATGCTGGCGAGCCTGTTCCAAGAATATCTATTGTTACAGGAATACATGGTGATGAGCTTGATGGGCAGTATGTGTGCTACGAAGTCATAAGACGTGTTAATAATAATCTGGAAAGATTAAAAGGAATTATAGATATATATCCAGATGTAAATCCCCTTGGAATAGATACAGGTTCAAGGGGAATTCCTATGTTTGAGCTTGATATGAACAGAGTATTTCCAGGTGATAATAATGGAGCTGTGGCAGAGAGTGTTGCGGCAGGAATTGTCAACGATATAATTGGAAGTGATTTCTGTCTTGATATTCATTCAAGCAATATATTTGTAAGAGAGATGCCGCAGGTAAGACTGAATGAAGAAAATGCGGAAAGACTGCTTCCATTTGCAAAGATGTTAAATGCGGATTTTGTATGGATATTTTCATCAATAACAGTGCTTGATGCGACACTGGCATACAGCCTTAATCATCTTGGTGTACCTACGCTTGTAGCAGAGATGGGCGTTGGTAACAGAATTAACAGGGAATACAGCCAGCAGCTTATTGATGGAATATTTAACCTTATGAGTAATCTTGGAATATGGGAAATACCAGAGGCTGATAATAAAATAGCTGTCAGAGAGCCTATTATCTCAACAGAGGGGGAAGTTAATTTCCTGACAGCGAAGGAAAGCGGAATATTTGTTCCATCTATTAATTCATGTGGCAATATCCATATGGGAGATGCCATAGGCGACATAATAGAGCCAATAGAGGGAAGGATAATCCAGCATATTGAATCTCCGGTAGATGGTATTGTATTCACATTGAGGGAAAATCCAGTTGTATACAAGGGGGCACTTCTTGCGAGAGTACACGGAGGAAGAGTGTAATGAAAAAAGAAGTTTTATATAGTCTTAAGGGAATATACAGAGAGAATTTTGAGATAGAAGGCTACAGATTTGGACATGGCGAGAAATCAGCCTGCATAGTCGGGGCTATGAGGGGTAATGAGATACAGCAGTTATATATATGCTCACAGCTTATAAAGGTGTTAAAAGACCTTGAAATGAGAGGTGCAATATCGCATAACCACGAGATTTTAGTAATTCCGTCAGCTAACAGATTTTCTATGAATGTTGAAAAAAGGTTCTGGCCTGTAGATAATACAGATATTAACAGAATGTTCCCTGGTGATGAAGCGGGAGATACTACCAAGCAGATAGCTGCTGCAATATTTGAAAGCAGTAAGGGCTACAGCTATGGAATACAGTTTGCAAGCTTTTATATGCCTGGAGATTTCATACCTCATGTACGTATGATGGAAACGGGTTATCAGAGTGCGAGCCTTGCCAATCTTTTTGGACTGCAGTATGTTGTTATAAGAAAGCCAAAGCCTATGGATACGGCAACGCTTAATTATAGCTGGCAGATGAATGGAACAAATGCTTTTTCGATATATACGAACAGCACAGATATGGTTGATGAAAAGTCTGCAAGACAGGCAGTATCGTCAGTGTTAAGATTTCTTACGAGAATGGGAATATTAAAATATAATAATCACAGCGGTTACATAGCAAGTGTCATTAACGAGTATGATTTATCAGCCGTTAAGACATATGATGCAGGTTTTTACAAAAGGCTTAAAGAACCGGGGGATCCGGTTGTCCATAATGAGGTAATAGGTCAGGTTATTGATCCGTGTGAGGGATATGTCAAGAGTGAGATATTATCACCGACAGACGGCATAGTATTCTTTGCACATACAGCCCCTCTTGTTATGGGTAATGAAGTTGTATACAAGATTATAAGACGTATGCATGAATAGTGTATACAATATAGAAATATACACAACATTGTTCTTGTGTCTTGTTTCTTTAGTAATGATATGATAAAATATTTTACATTCTTGTTGAAATAGTAGTGACAGGAGTACAGCTGATTAAGAAAGGAAATAATTAAAATGAGTGGCGTTAAAAGAGTTTTTGTTGAGAAAAAGAAACCTTTTGCTGTTAATGCAAAGGAGTTACACGATGAAATCACAGGTTATCTCGGTATTAAGACAATTACAGATGTAAGGGTGCTTATCAGATATGATATTGAGAATCTTTCTGATGAGACATATAAGAAAGCACTTACAACAGTATTTGCAGAACCACCTGTTGATGATGTGTATGAGAATGAATTTAAGGCTTCAGATGATGATTTTGTATTTTCTGTAGAATATCTTCCGGGACAGTTCGACCAGAGAGCTGATTCGGCAGAGCAGTGTGTTAAGTTCCTTAATGAGAATGAAACTCCTGTAATTAAGACTGCAACTACTTATATTATATCAGGCAAGCTTACAGATGATGATAAGGCTAAGATTAAAAACCATTGTATCAATCCGGTAGATTCAAGAGTAGCTGATGAGAAGCTTCCAGATACACTTGTTACTAAGTTTGATACACCAGCAGATGTTGTTGTATTTGATGGCTTCAAGGATATGAGCGGGGACAAGCTTAAGGAATTATATGATTCACTTGGTCTTGCTATGACATTTAAGGATTTCAAGTTCATTCAGGATTACTTCAAGAATGAAGAGAACAGAGATCCATCTATGACAGAAATCAGAGTTCTTGATACATACTGGTCTGACCACTGCCGCCACACAACATTTGCTACAGAATTAAAGAATGTAGAATTTAAGGACGGATATTACAGAGCTCCTATGGAAGAAACTTACAATAAGTATCTTGCTGACAGAGCTGTTATATATAAAGACAGAAAAGATAAGTTCGTATGTCTTATGGATTTAGCCCTTATGGGTATGAAGAAGTTAAAGGCAGAAGGCAAGCTTGAAGATCAGGAAGAGTCTGATGAGATTAATGCCTGCTCTATAGTTGTTCCTGTTGAGATTGACGGAAAGACAGAGGAGTGGCTTGTAAACTTCAAGAACGAAACTCATAACCACCCAACAGAGATAGAGCCATTTGGTGGTGCTGCTACCTGCCTTGGTGGAGCTATAAGAGATCCACTTTCAGGACGTACATATGTATATCAGGCTATGCGTATCACAGGTGCGGCAGACCCTACAGTTCCGGTAGCAGATACACTTCACGGCAAGCTTCCACAGAGAAAGATTGTTACAGAAGCAGCTCACGGCTACAGCTCATATGGTAACCAGATTGGTCTTGCTACAGGTTATGTTAAAGAAATATACCACCCAGATTATGTTGCTAAGCGTATGGAGATTGGTGCGGTTATAGCGGCAGCTCCAAGAAGCGCAGTTAAGAGAGAGAATTCTGATCCAGGAGATATTATTATCCTACTTGGTGGACGTACAGGACGTGATGGCTGTGGTGGTGCTACAGGTTCATCTAAGGTTCACACAGAGGAGTCTATAGAGACTTGTGGAGCAGAGGTTCAGAAAGGTAATGCACCTACAGAGCGTAAGATGCAGAGACTTTTCAGACGTCCGGAAGTAACTAAGCTTATTAAGAAATGTAATGACTTTGGTGCAGGCGGTGTATCAGTTGCAATCGGTGAACTTGCAGCAGGTCTTACAGTAGATTTAGATAAAGTTCCTAAGAAGTATGAAGGTCTTGACGGAACAGAACTTGCTATATCAGAGTCACAGGAAAGAATGGCAGTTGTTGTTGACCCAGCAGATGTTAAAGCATTTTTAGAGTATGCCACAGAGGAGAACCTTGAAGCGGTTGAAGTTGCTGTTGTAACAGAAGAACCAAGACTTGTACTTAACTGGAGAGGCAAGGATATCGTTAATATTTCAAGAGCTTTCCTTGATACTAACGGTGCACATCAGGAGACATCAGTACTTGTAGATATCCCAGATGACAAGGCTAATTACCTTGAAGCTAAGCCAGTAGATGATGTTAAGGGCAGATGGCTTAAGACACTTGCAGACCTTAACGAGTGTTCACAGAAGGGACTTGTTGAAAGATTTGATGGTTCAATCGGTGCTGGTTCAGTACTTATGCCATTTGGTGGAAAGTACCAGCTTACAGAGACACAGGCTATGGTTGCCAAGCTTCCAGTGCTTAAGGGCAAGTGCGATACAGTAACTATGATGGCTTATGGATTTGACCCATATCTTTCTAAGTGGAGTCCATATCACGGAGCTATGTATGCAGTAACAGACTCAGTTGCCAAGATTGTTGCGGCTGGTGGTGATTACAGCAAGATTAGATTTACATATCAGGAATATTTCAGAAGAATGACAGAAGATCCTTCAAGATGGAGCCAGCCATTTGCAGCACTTCTTGGTGCATATGAGGCACAGATTGGCTTAGGACTTCCATCAATCGGTGGTAAGGATTCTATGTCAGGAACATTTGAACATATAGATGTACCACCTACATTATGCTCATTTGCTATTGATGTAGCTAAAGAGCAGGATATTATCACACCTGAATTAAAGAAAGCTGGCAATATACTTGTAAGATTTGACATTGAAAGAGATAAATATGACCTTCCTGTATTCTCACAGATTAAGGAATTATATTCATCTATCCACGAAGCTATTAAGAGCAAGGCAATTGTGTCTGCATATGTTCTTGATGCTAACGGCTTAGTTTCAGCAATAAGCAAGATGGCATTTGGTAATATGCTTGGTGTTGCTGTTGAGCCATCTGTATCAAAGGAAGAATTATTCGCACCAGCATATGGCTGTATAGTAGCAGAAGTAGACAGCTCTAAGCTTTTAGAGATTAAGGCAGCTTATACTAAGGTTGGTACAGTAACAGAAGAAGCTAAGTTTACATATGAAGATGTTTCAATCAATATTGAGGAAGCATTAAGTGTATGGAAAGATACATTAGAGGGTGTATTCCCAACAAAGGTTTCTAAGGAAACTGATAGGGTTGAGTCACCTGTATATTCAAAGGGCAATGTATATGTATGCAAGAATAAGGTTGCGAAGCCAACAGTATTTATACCAGTATTCCCAGGTACTAACTGTGAATATGACAGTGCCAGGGCGTTTGAGAGAGCTGGTGCAGATACTATTGTCAAAGTATTCAAGAACCTTGATGCTGCAAGCATAAGAGAATCTGTTGATGAATTTGAAAAAGCAATTAACCAGTCACAGATTATTATGTTCCCAGGTGGATTTTCAGCAGGTGATGAACCAGATGGTTCTGCTAAGTTCTTTGCAACAGCCTTCCGTAATGCTAAGATGAAGGAAGCAGTTGAGAAGCTCCTTAATGAAAGAGATGGTCTTGCACTTGGTATATGTAATGGTTTCCAGGCTCTTATCAAGCTTGGTTTAGTACCTAATGGCAAGATAACAGGACAGGATTCTAATTCACCTACACTTACATTTAACACAATTAATCGTCACATCTCTAAGATGGTATATACAAAGGTTGTTACTAATAAGAGTCCTTGGCTTGCAGAAGCAAAGCTTGGCGGAGTATACTGCAATCCAGCTTCACATGGTGAAGGAAGATTTGTTGCACCTAAGGAATGGCTTGATAAGCTCTTTGAAAATGGTCAGGTAGCAACACAGTACTGTGACCCGGAAGGTAATGTATCTATGGACGAAGAATGGAATGTCAATGGCTCATATATGGCTATTGAGGGTATTACAAGCCCGGACGGAAGATGCTTAGGTAAGATGGCACATTCTGAAAGACGTGGTGATTCTGTAGCTATTAATATCTATGGAGAACAGGATATTAAGATATTCGAGTCAGGTGTTAAGTACTTTAAGTAAATAGAATAACTATCTGTGCGTAAGAACAGAATATTGTAAATTATAAACTCCTGATGTATATTATACGGGTAAGCCTTGACTGACAAAGGTTTGTATAGTATACATCAGGAGTTTTTTATGTAGAATCAGGATAATAAAAAGTAATAAAAAGCTGTTGACAAAATAATTAAGTTAGATTATTATAATGATAGTTAGTAACAGCTAACATATATGCCTTTATATTTATTTAACGGGTCCTAGACCCGTTTATTTAAAAATCATAGGTTAGTAACAACTAACATAAGTTAGAATAAAACTAACAGTGAGATGTATACTATATATCTATTTCGCAGGATAAGGAGGACTAATATGAGTGTAGTTATAATTGGTGGTAACGAATGTATGGTATGTCAATATGAGAAGATATGTAAACAGCACGGCTGTAAGGCTAAGGTATTTGTTAAGGAGAAGAGTGGCTTTGGCAAGAAGATTGGCAACCCTGACCTTATGATACTTTTTACTAACACAGTATCACACAAAATGGTACATAGTGCTGTTACAGAAGCAAAGAGCAAGGACATTCGGATTGTGCGTTCACATTCAAGCAGTGCTTCATCACTTAATGCAGTTCTTCAGGAATATGTAGCAGACGGAAAGGCTTGTTAATTGTAACTGACACAGACAGCAGGCAGAGTAATGCGTAATATAAGGAATGGAGATTATATGCTTAGAAAGCTGGAGAATGAGATTGTAAAAGAATGTGCACCCACATTGGCTGGAATTAAGATGGCTAATCTTTTTAATTATAGATTTGTATCAGAAGATGAATTCGATTCTGAGATTAAGACTGCCAATATGAACCTTAATGAGAAGGGCGTATATATAGAAGTCTTAAGAAAGACAGATATGAGTTCATTGATATATGTATACAGACCAAGTATGTTATTTAAGGCAGTCAATAATGATGATGTATGGAATATATTATCCAGCTATGGATACATAGAACGAAGTATACAGGCATGTATTAATACACTTAAGGAACGTCTTATGACACAGCCCTGTTTTCCACACGAGATAGGTTTATTTCTTGGATATCCTGTAGAAGATGTAAAGGAGTTCATTTTTAATAAAGGACAGAACTGCAAATGTTGTGGTGTGTGGAAGGTATATTACAATGAACAGGAAAGTGTCAGAACATTTGCAAGATTTAAGAAATGTTCTGAGGTATATCAGAAGGTCTTTATAGGAGGACGAACATTAAATCAGTTGACCGTGAATATATGATTCACTCAACATATATGTGCACAAGCATTAAATTAAAGCAATAATGGAGGAATGATAATGAGTAAAGTTGCAGTTGTATATTGGAGCGGAACAGGTAATACAGAGGCTATGGCCAATGCTGTTGCTGAGGGAGCAAAGGAAAAAGGAGCAGAAGTAACATTATTCACTGCTTCAGAATTCTCATCAGCAAAGGTTGCAGAATTCGACGGAATAGCTTTCGGATGCCCTGCTATGGGAGCAGAAAATCTTGAAGAGTCAGAATTTGAGCCGATGTTTACAGACTGTGAAGCGGCACTTTCAGGAAAGAAGATAGCACTCTTTGGTTCTTACGGCTGGGGAAGCGGAGAATGGATGGATGACTGGGCAGAAAGAAGCAGGAATGCTGGTGCTGACCTTAGCTGTGACCCGGTAATCTGTAATGAAGCTCCTGATGATGAAGCTGTAAGTAATTGCAAGGATCTTGGTGCTTCTCTTGCATAATCAGAGTGTATGTACAATTAAGAATATGCATAGTTAATGTATGTGTATAATCAGATATGTGCATAATATAAAGTAATATAATGAATATATTAATAAGTGACATATTTATTCTGGACACTTCCCAATATAATATTAATAAGTGAGTAATGACCGCATACATATTAATTTTACTGTATATGTATGCGGTTATTATGTGAAAATTAATAATATGAAAATTTTCTTAAAATGGTAATTGACATCTAATAAGTGTTAGTATATACTAACACAGTAGCAAATGAAAAACATTATCAACATAGATACAGATAGGAGTGATAAGTTATGCCATTATCAATGATAGGTGAGGGAGAGACAGCAACAATCACAAGGATTGGTGGAAAAGAAGAGACGAGAAGATTTCTTGAGAATCTAGGCTTTGTAGTTGGAGCTATAGTGACGGTCATTTCTAAGACTGGCGGTAATGTTATAGTTAATATTAAAGAATCACGAGTAGCTATAGGAAGCGATATGGCTTCAAAGATTATGGTATAAAGACTTGAGTTTCAAGCCTCTATATAGATATTTACAATATTTTAATGAGAAGGAGAGATTAAGATGACTTTAAAGGAAGTTGCTGTTGGTCAGACTGTTAAAGTTGCTAAGCTTAATGGTGAAGGTCCGGTTAAGAGAAGGATTATGGACATGGGAATCACTAAAGGCGTAGAAGTCTATGTCAGAAAAGTTGCACCATTGGGAGATCCAATAGAAGTAACAGTACGAGGATATGAGTTATCACTTCGTAAGGCAGATGCAGCTATGATAGAGGTAAATTAATATTTTTTTTACCAAAAGGTTAGCATTAACTAATTATAGCAAGCATAATCTAAATGAAGAAAGTTACAACTAATTATTAACTCATTAAGAAAAGAGGTAAAAGAATGTCAATTAAGATTGCATTAGCAGGTAACCCTAACTGCGGTAAAACAACATTGTTTAATGCTCTTACAGGTTCTAACCAGTTCGTAGGTAACTGGCCAGGTGTTACTGTAGAGAAGAAGGAAGGTAGATTAAAGGGACATAAAGATGTTGCCATTATGGATTTACCAGGTATTTACTCACTTTCTCCATATACA